>Ga0070667_100000224_pt1 | contig 65145 bp, 61 predicted proteins | sample KBSS33metaG_FD_64659 | JGI IMG/M metagenome (GOLD analysis project Ga0070667, IMG submission 64659) | Switchgrass rhizosphere microbial communities from Kellogg Biological Station, Michigan, USA - KBS S3-3 metaG | ecosystem: Host-associated > Plants > Roots > Rhizosphere > Soil ...
TGCGCAAAGAGAATCGATCAATTCGTTTGCGAAAATCGAGGCGGCTGACAAAAATTATGAGGCGATCACAGATACGATTACGACTAAAAACGCTGTGGAAACGTTAACTTTGTTGAAAACGCTTCAGCAAAGTTTACCTGCAGCAACTGAATCAATTGCAGAATATAGAGGAAAAGTTGATACGAAGATTTCCGCAGCGATCAAAATGATTACGGAATTTTTACCAGCAAAAGATAAAGTTTTGGCTTTAGGCCAAAATGTTGGGGCATTGGGAAAACTTGTCACTTCTTATGAAAAAGACCCGACTCCAGAAAATCTTGCAGCTCTTCGTGTTGAAATGGCGAAAGCCAACCCCCTAACAGTTTCGAATGAAATTTTTGCAAGTTTGGAAAAAGGTGAAGGAAATAAGTTGCTTCAAGAACTTTGGCAGAACGAATATTCAACGATTAAAAATCAGTATGAAGCACTTTCCAGTCGCGTTGATGCAAAAGAGGGTGTGGGTTTAACGGCCCAAGCTGAACAAATGTTGAGCGATGTTGATGCCAATGAAAAATCTTTGCTCACTCCGGAATATGAAAAATATTCAAAACTCGCACTGATGACTTCTATTGATGATCCGGCTCAGATGGATGCGTTTATTGCTTCCGAAGAAAGTTTGCTCAACGGATATTTGGTTTTAAAAAGCACTGTTGGAACCTACAGCAATCCTCAAAATTTGAATAAATTAAAGTTTGAAACAAAACAAAACGTTGAAAAAAAGGCTGAAGATATTTCGGGTAAAATTCGTCAGATTGAAGTGAATCGTGAAACCCGAAAAAGTCGCGAATCACTTTCTAAAACCCGCGATCTTTCTACCTATATTACTTTTTTGGGAAAGGAAGAAAATGGGAAAATTTATAAGTTTAATGCCGCTTACGATGCACTTCCTGCTGACAAAAAAGAGGATGTGAGAATGGCCGTTGAATTATTAATTGCCAAAGATCATCAGGATGTTCAAGCGGATACGTATCAAACGACTTTAAAATTGGCAAAATCCACGGGAAATTTTGATGAGTTGCAGGAAAAAATGGGTGAAAAATCTAAAGATTATTTTGATGGTTTGAAACTGATGCTGGCTGGAAAGTTTGAAGAAGCACAAGCTGCGTTTCAAAAATATATTGCTTTATCAAATTCGTTTTCGCCCGAAGAAAAAACTCAGCAAAAAAATGCGATCGATGATGCCAACAATCGTTTGAATGTGATGAAGGCATCGCCGGATTATCTTGATGGTCTGAGCAAATTAAAGGCTAATGATATGGATGGTGCGGAAGCCGCTTTGAAAAAATATTTGGCGACAACCGATGCCATGTCACCGGATGATAAAAAACTTCAGGGTGAACAAATTCAAAATGCTCATGAAGTTTTGAAGCTTATTGGTGGTCAAAAAATTCAAGAAATAAAAGATTTATTATCGGATGTTAGAAAATGGAAAGAGGCTCAAATTAAGGGCCAGATTGATAAACACGCCGTTAAACATGATGTTGAAATCGGCGGGCCGGAAATTATTTTGATTGAACAAAATATTGCTGATTTACAAGCCAGAGTTGCAAAGGGAGAAGTTGTCGATTTTAAGACAGAAATGGCGAATATTAAGGCAAAAGTTACTGAATATAATCAGAAAAATGCGATCAATCCAGAAGATAATGTCATTGATAAACTTGATTCTCTTTACGAAAAATTCCACAGCGCCGATCCGAAAGAAAAGAAACAAGCATATGTTGAGTTTGCCAAAGAGCTTAGAGATATGCGGTCTTACGATACTGCTCGAAAATATTTGGACAAGGCAATGGATGATGATTATAAGGCTGCAGCTAAAAATGTGAATAAAGAAAAAGTGCTTCAGCAAATGCTGGACGATCCAAAAATGATGGCTGGAATTCGTGAACAAGCACGTCAATATTATCAACAGTTCAAAAAAGAAAATCCGGGGTGTGAGAGTTATTTTACTGAAGAAAAAGCTCAGCAGATGATCATGAAAAATGTGCTGAATAAACAGTATAATCGTGAGTTGAGAAAAGATATGACGGATAATGGACTGGATAAAACAAATGATACTTTGGCTTTGTACAATGAATGGTCGCCGTACGTTTCGGTTGAACATTTTTGGCAATCTGGATCTTTTGATGCTGAAACTCGTGATCAATTTTGGGATGAAGCTAAACAAACTGTTGCTTTGACCCTGGCAACTTTACCGGTTGGAATGCTTGCGGGAAGTGCTGGTAAGGTTGCTGGCGCTATGATATTCCGAGCCGGTGCTTCTAGATTCCTTACCGGACCAGTACTTGATGCTGCAGTAACCGCAGTTGAACGTGGGGGAATTATGGCGATTCGACCAGGAACCGCAGCGTTTGGTGCTTTGGAACCGGCTGTTCAACAAATGATTATTGCGAATTCTTCGAATTTGGCTTTGGCCGGCGGCGCTTCGTTTGCTGGTGGAGTCATTGTGGAAGGCGGAACATTGCTTCTTGGAAACAATATTGCATCAGGACTTGTGACTGGAGAGGGCGGAAAAATCGACGGTGAACATATTGTTGAAAGTATTATAAAAGCCGGAATTTTCAGAGGAATTGGATTTGGTGGCACGAAATTATTTGGCGATGCGATCAAGGCTGGTGGGGCGTCAGCGGTGAAAGGTGTTGTGGGAATGGAAGCATTCTCCGGAATCGCAGGAACAACGGTGGAAGCTGGAGGACTTTATATTACCGGTCACGGCAAAGAAGTTGATACGTCGTTCGTACTTAAGTCGCTTATGCAAAACGCGATGGCTTCAGGCGGCAGTCATATTATGCATGGCGTGATTGAATTGCCAAATATGCCTTCTGGACCTGGTAGAGCAGGAAAGAGAATGTTCAAGGCTGGAGAGGTAGAAGTTTCTTCGAACGATCCTGATGTTACAGCTGTTCATTCAGAATCACCTACAAAACAAATGGGCCAAGGCGGTCAATTTAAGGGCGAACATGAAACTTTGCATCAAGGAAGCCCAACTCTTGTTCATGAGGGAACTCCTACTGGTGTTCATTCAGAATCACCTACAAAGCAACAGGGTGAAGGCGGGCTTTTTAAGGGCGAAAAGCCAACTGCAGTAGTTCAAGAACCGGTGGTTATTAGTAAAGTTAGTTTTAATGAGGGAACTGCAGTTGAAAGCAGGGGTTCTCGAAGAGTTAGTGAAAATGGTGCACCATTGCCAGGTGAAAAATCAGAGCCAATGACAGTGGAAAAACGTCAAGAACTTACTGCGACTGTGAAAGCAACACTGGACGATTCGAGTGCGGTTGTGAATTCACTTCGACAAAAAGATCCAACATTAACGCTTGAAGCTATTCGTCAAAAAGTTGATGGACTTCCTGATACTGATTTGGCAATTCTTAGTGCAAATGGCGATGTGCCTCCTGATATTGCTGGTCAAATTTTGAATAGAGGCGGCGATAAAATGGTTGATGTTGTGGACGGACAAAGAGTTATTGTTCGTTACTATGAAGGAAATCATTTGGATGCTGGTGCTCTTGGAAGAGTGAGTGATGTTTATTATGTGGTTACGGATAGCGAAGGAAGACCCCTTCCTGATGGACCTCAACTTAGAAAAGGCGCGCTTAAACAGAGTACGGTGCAAAATGCAGATCCAAATGTGGTGCAGTTTGAAACTGACAGTTTGCGGCAAGCCAGAGATCTCCCGGATCGTAAAAATATTCAAGCACCGGTATTTATTGGTGGTGATGGCAGAATTATTATGCCGAAAATTGAATCGATGGGTTTTGAGATTCCGTTGAAACGAAAAAATCCTCTCACTGGCAAGCAAGAAAATGTTTTGGATGCCGATGGAAATGTTGTCATGACTCCTACTGTTAATCTGAGTAAAATTTATCAGATGGTTCCGCCAGAACAAATGTTTTCATTATTTGGGGATTTCTTTAACGGCATTGATGAACTTCATAACAGCGGAAATGCTCATTTTGATGCTAAAAGAGCGAATGGGTTTTATGGAATGGTTGATGGTAAACCAACTGTACTTTTAGGAGATATTGCCATGTTTCCTCCAGCAGATTTTGTCTTATTGTCGACTTTTAGTATTGAAGGTATAGGACATGTGGTTTTAAGAAAAGGTTGGGATCAAAATGTTCCAACTTCTCCTTCATATTATGGTCAAGATTATGGTGGCCCTTTGTTAGATCATGCGATTGAGTATGTAAAACAAAAAGCAAAACAGACTTTGTCTCCAGAAGATTTAGCAATTTTTGAAGATCCGAATGGTGACCCTGCAAAAAGAAAAGCTATTGGTGATAGATTGTTATCGGACGGAGAGAAAAAAATCTTAGTTGATGCTGCAGATCGAGGATATGTTATACGTGACACAGAAGACGTTGGCGGGCAATTTAATAAATGGTGTCAAAGAAATCCGGGGAAAATTTCTCCAGATGTTCAAGCAAATATTAATGCCAAAATTGCTGATTTGCAGGCAAGACAAAAAGAGTCTGCGATTAAACAAGATGGCAATGGTATGCTCTACATTGATCAGAATGCTAAAACCGCAACTACTGCAGATACGGTAAAAGTTTTTAAAGAAATTTCAGCTTTGATCGGACCTGTGGCATCTGCAAATATGCCTGCGCCTTCCCTATCTGTTCAACCTTAATTATACTATAAATACTTATGACTGAAGCCTTACCTTTACATAAAGATTACGAACCTCCTATGGAATTGAATTTGCAACAAACCTTTTATAAGGAATTAACAAGATCTGCAGACGAACTTGTTGTAGCAAAACCTATTTCTGATGAAAAATATAAAAAAGAGATTCAGGCTGTGAAGCCTTATTTAAATATGATGACGGAACCAGAACTCAGTAGGTTTTTCCAAAATTTTTATACACAGGGTTCAATTTGTACGGTCGTTGCTCTTCCTTTTAACAGCAACTGTACAAGTATTGAAGAAGCTGAAAAACAAGGGCAATTGGGTGAATTTATCTCAGGTAGAAATTTTTTCTATGTCTTTATTACAGATCCTAAAACAGGTAAAACAGCTGGTTTTAAGAATGGTAAAGAAGGACAATTTTTTGATCTTTTGCCTGATCGATTAAAAAGAAGTTTGGATGGCGAAGATCTGAGAAATCCTCATGGGGATCAAGATATTGATGTTCCAAAACCTGGTTGCAGTTTTATGATTAAATATCCTGGCCAAAATTCTGAAACGAATAAAGAATGGCTTCTTAAAAACATTTCAATGGCCATTGTAAATTTGGAGGATTTTGCAAATGAAGCACCTGCCAATTAATTATTGAGTTTTGAATTCAAAAAAAGACCTCGAATTAGGAGGTCTTTTTCTTTGTTCTTTTTGATCTGGGACGTTGCTGTGTAGAGGCGTTTACGCAACTTTTTTTACTGCATCTACAACTGTTTTTGCTTCGTCTTCTGTGATGCCTTCAAGGCCCATGAGATCTTTGGTTGAAAGGCCATGGAGCTGGCTTACTTGTGAGAAGTTTGCTTTCGCAAGTTTTTCAACAGTGTCTTTTGTGATGCCTTCAAGATCAGCAATGTTATCAACTTTCTTCTTTTCTAATTCTGCGCCTGGAGCTGGTGCACCAAGATCTCCAACATCCATAATGTCTAATTCGTAACCTGTGAGTTTAGAAGCGAGTCTGACGTTTTGGCCATTTTTGCCGATCGCCAATGGACGTTGATCCGGATTTACATAAACCTTTGCGCGTTTTGCTTCTTTATCGAGTTGAATCATGGCGACTTTAGCTGGCGAAAGTGAAGTTTTGATATATTCTTCAGCATTTTCGTTCCACAAAATAATATCAATTCTTTCTCCATTAAGTTCATCCATTACGTTTGCGACGCGAACGCCTTTTTGGCCTACACATGAGCCGATCGGGTCGATTTTTGGATCGGAAGAACTTACAGCAACTTTGGAACGAACGCCTGGTTCACGAGCAATCGCTTTGATTTCAACGAGATTGCTTTTGATTTCCGGAATTTCCAATTCCATCAATTTTTTTACAAGGCTTGGATGAGTGCGGGAAATGAGAAGCTGTGGACCTTTTGTGGTTTTGATAACTTTGTCCAAATAGAGTTTGATGCGTTGACCACCGTAATATCTTTCACGTGGAATTTGTTGGTCCGGTGGAAGAATTGTGGTGATTTTGTTGTCGAGATTTACGTACACACTTTGGTTTTCAACACGGTGAACGAGGGCGTTGATAAGTTCGTTTTCGCGATCTTTGAATGTGTCGTACATCACTTCACGTTCTGCTTCTTGAATACGTTGGATGATAACTTGTTTTGCTGATTGTGCAGCGATGCGTCCGTATTCCAAAGGTGTTACGTCCATCTTGATTTCGTCACCAACTTTAGCATCTTTCTTGTATTTGCGAGCTTCAGCAATGGTCATTTCAAGTTCTGGATTTTCAACTTTTTTGACCACCATTTTAATGAGGTAAACCGTGAAAGCTTCGGTTTTGTCGTTCATTTCAACGTCGATGTTTTGGTCGCGATTGCCGTAGTCTTTACGGTAGGCCGCGCGCAGCGCGGCTTTGATGGTTTCCATAACTTTGTCTTTTGGAATTCCTTTTTCATCGCAGAGCTGATTGATGGCAGCTAAAAATTGTGATTGCATAATGTGATAATTAATAATTTTTATAAGTTTGAACGCGCCGTGGCGCAGTTCTGGAAAAACCAGGATTCTCATAAAGAGTGCATCCTGATACTTGTCTATCATATAAGTTAATGGGTTTTATGTAAAGTAAAATGGCTGAGTGGGCTTGTTTGAGCGCCCGGTTGACGATCAAAGCTTGTGTGATACAATACCTGCGTTTCATGGCTTCCAAATTGGATTTTTAAGACTTATGTTTTCACAAAAAACTTCAAAATATTCAACACTTTCATTGTTTGTTACAGCAATGATATTTTCGTCGTTTGCGGCAACTGGATATGCAAAACCGACTCCAACTCTTCAACAGAATCTGACTTTTACGCGTGTTTCTCCCATTATGACTTCGATGACCCAGGCAACAACTGATACTCCAGATCCTAAAACCGATGATAAAAATCCTGATCCTTCGTCTACACTTACTCCAGTTGAACAAGCTGTTGTGAACGATTATGTGACTGCTGGATATGTTCCAACTGATGAGCAACTCAAAAAATTTCCTCCTCCAGAAAGACAAAAAATTATTGCAGAAGTTATTCGCGAATTGCAGTTGAAACAAACATCAGCAACACAGGAAAATGGAAATGCTAATGGCGGCTTGTTGCACAATGTTTTTTCGGAATACGGTTTGCAGATTTTGGCGCTCATCATTTCTTTGTTTGGTGTGATCTTAGCGGTGAGCGGTTTTAGTATGGCGAACTCAAAAAAGAAAAAACATATTTCAAAATTCATGAACGACATTGATGATGCGTTCAATTCTTATAAATGGAAATCAAAGCGTTGCGAAGCTGAACTTTACCGTCTGCACGATATGATTGAAGATAAGCTGAAAGATGGGCAACTTGATGAATCTTCTTATCAACTTTTGTCTTCCAGAATTGAAAAATATTTAAAGGAAATTCACGAAGTTGATATGCCTAAAAATATTCATACAGCTTCACATTTAGATGCTCAGGTTGATGTTCCTAAACATATTGCTCCGCAGGATCAACCTCATCATGAAGCTCAGTCTGACCACTCTGATCACGATAATCAGAAGAAAAATCCCGGAGAGCCTTCATAATTCCATCGGAGCTGAATCCACGTGATGCAAGGAAACGGAAAAGTTTCTGCTTTTTTTGAAGTGGAGATTTGGCTTTTATGTTCGCCTTTTTGGCCAAAGCTTTTTGAATGAGTTCATTTTCATCAACGAGTTGATCGTTAAAAACATTGCTAATCGTTGTTTCATTTATTCCTTTTTGACGAAGTTTTTGTTTAATCATTCGCAATCCTTGCGGCTTACGATTCAGTTGTTCGCGAAGAAAAAGGAGCGTGTATTCGTTATCATCAAGATATTTTTTGATCAAAAAATTTTCCACAATTTCCGTGGTGAGTTCTGATTGTTCCGGATATTTTTTCTCAAGCTTACTGCGAAATTCGCTCACACTGTAGCGTCTGCGGGCAAGGAGCCAACAAGCATAGTTAAAGATTTTTTTCTTCATCTTTGCCACTGTTGTGGATCCGAATTTCAAATCTGAAATCGCGCTTTCTCCATTTTCATTGTCTTCATTATTTTCTGATGGTGAAGAATTTTTTTCAGTTTGAAATTTGAATTGTGATTCTAAGTTTTCCATAAAATAGTTGATTATGCGACGAAGGCGTCACCGAATTTTATGCTCGGTGACGCCCTTTGATTGATGATTATATGGAGGTGCAGATGTGCTGCTCCTCCTGCAGTTTGTTCTTATAATTTTTAAACTTCTTTACTTGCTGATGAACGTGTTGAAGTTTTTGCAGCAACTTTTACTGGAGTTGCGGTTGCAACTGGAGCAGCCATATCTTGAGATGCATGGTGATGATCCAATCCGCGGGCTTCTTCTTTGTGAAGTTTTTGAACAAGGTCTTTTACCTCTTTTTCAAGTTCTCGGAGAAGTTTCTGGTTTTGTTCCAAGAAGCCTTTGGCATTTTCACGACCTTGGCCGAGTTTCGTTTCCTTATAAGAGTAGAAGGCTCCGCTCTTTTGAGCAACTTCATATTTTGTAGCCAAATCAAGAATGTCTCCAGCAAAGGAAATTCCACGGTTATAAAGAATATCAAATTCTGCAGTTCTAAATGGTGGAGCGATTTTGTTCTTCACAATTTTTACACGAACACGGTTACCCAAAATCTTTTTCTCATCGCCTGTACCGTCTTCAATTTTGCCGATACTGCGGATATCCATGCGCACTGAGGAATAAAATTTGAGTGCCTGGCCGCCAGTTGTTGTTTCTGGGTTGCCAAACATCACACCGATTTTCATACGAAGTTGGTTAATGAAAATAACGGTAGTTTTTGATCTGCTGATTGCGCTGGTGAGTTTACGAAGAGCCTGACTCATCAAACGGGCTTGTAAACCCATGTGTGAATCGCCCATATCTCCTTCGATTTCAGCTTTTGGAGTGAGTGCAGCAACTGAATCCACTACGATCACGTCGATGGCATTGGAACGGACCAATGTTTCGGTAATTTCCAAAGCTTGTTCGCCACTATCTGGTTGAGAAATTAACATGTTATCAACATCCACACCGATTTTACGTGCATAATCTGGATCGAGCGCATGTTCAGCATCAATGAAGGCAACTTGGCCGCCTTTCTTTTGTGCTTCAGCAATAATATGAAGAGTTAATGTGGTTTTACCTGAACTTTCAGGTCCAAAAATTTCCACAACACGTCCGCGTGGTACACCACCGCCTAAAGCGATGTCTAATGAAATCGATCCGGTTGGAATCGTTTCAACGGCAATTTTTTGAGATTCACCCAGTTTCATGATCGCACCTTTGCCAAAAGAGCGTTCAATTTGTGAAAGCGCGAGTTCGACCGCTTTCTGTCGTTCGTTGAGATCCGTCATCTTTGTTTTGGATTAAAAAATAGATTGGCCTAATGATAGGTGAGTATATACTCACCGTCAAGAGTTTTTTAGATGCACCTGTGCTCGAGCAGGACTTTTTGGCTTTTGACAGGATTAAAAATAGCATAAGATTTTTAAATTTTTTTAAACTCTTCTTATGTTTTTTCTAAACTCACCACTTGTCATATTTTATAAATTATGTTATAATAATTCGAATTAGTTATTAATTAACAAAAACACAAATGAAGAAAAATACAAACTTACCCATTATTCTTGGAAGTCTTGCAGTAGTTGTCGTTGCTGGCGCAGCGATTTTTGCAAATAGTAGCGGGCTTTTTCAGGGAAATTTGTCGCAAATTACCACGATAAATTCTGCAACGACTGTTCGTCCGGTGAGTAGTGTTACAATCGTTAAACCTGTCACGACCATTCCAGTGACTTCTGTTCAGGCCCCAACACTTTCAACTCCTGCTAACGGCGCTGTGAATGTTCCAATTAAAGACACTGCAGCTACACCAACGTTTAAATGGAGTCCAGGTCCATCAACTGGAACAAATTTTTATATGGCGCAGGTTTCTACCAATAAAGATTTTTCTTCAACTGGTTATACTCCTACAACTGAAGCTCCTCGGGAAATTAATTATAATGCAGGACAAAATTCTGCAACGATTCCCGCTGCTACTGGTCTTCGCGCTGGTACAACCTATTACTGGCATGTGAAAACTCAAAATAGTAATGCTGGTAAAAATCTTACAAGTGATTGGTCACCTACTTGGAGTTTCACAACTGCGGGTGCGGTAATTCCAACACTTTCAACTCCTGCTAACGGGGCATCAAAAGTTGCACTTAAAGATTCTACTGCTGCTCCAACATTTACATGGGCAAATACCGGGGCTGTTCTTTATGTGGTTGAAGTTTCTACGAATCAAGATTTTTCTCCTGCGGGTTTTGTTCCTACCACTGAAGCTCCAAAAGAAATTCATTATAATGCCGGACAAAATTCTGCAACGATTCCGGCAGCGACTGGCCTTCGCGCTGGTACAACTTATTACTGGCATGTTAAAGGCCAAAATGCAGTTACAAATCCTACTGTTGTAAGTTCTTGGTCTCCTACTTGGAGTTTTACAACTGATGGAGTTGCTCCAACTCTTTCGACTCCGGCAGATGGTGCAACAAATGTTCCCGTAAAAGATGCTGGTTCTGCTCCGACTTTTAGTTGGTCAAATACTGGGGCTGTTCTTTATGTGGCTGAAGTTTCTACCAATAAAGATTTTTCTCCAGCAGGTTTTGTTCCTACCACTGAAGCTCCAAAAGAAATTCATTATAATGCGGGACAAGCTTCTGCAACTGTTCCAGCTGCAACTGGATTGCGTGCTGGTACAACATATTACTGGCATGTAAAAGCGCAGAATGCAGTTACAAATCCTACTGTTGTAAGTTCTTGGTCTCCTACTTGGAGTTTTACAACTGCTTCAGGATCTACTGCTAGTGACCAAAGTATGAATCGTGCTTTATTTGCTAAATTTTTAGTTACATCAACAGGTGCCGCGATTAATTCAACCGGGGGTCCACATTTTGCTGATGTGCCTCAAAATGCTTGGTTTTATGACTATGCAGAAACGGCATACAACAATGGTTGGATGACTGCATCACCTGATGGAATGTTTAGACCAGCAGACACGGTATTACGTAGTGACGCTACAAAAATATTTGAATTGGCGTTCCTTGAAGCAAAACATCCTTTTTCTCCAGGCGCAACTGACCCGGCATGCGAATATGCAGATGTTAAGGCCGGTGATTGGTTCCATGATTATGTAAATATGGATTGTCATTATAAAATTTTGGATGTCATTCCAACTCCTGCAAATAGTTCGTTTTTACCGGGTTCACCCATGACAAGCGATACTGCCAATGTATGGCTTAATAATCTTAAAAATTCTCCGCTCATTTAATCTAAAACTGTAATTCATTAACAAAAAATTCTTTATGAAAAAAACTACCAAAACAAAAAAAGTTCAAAAAATGGCTCATCCTAAAAAAGTTGTGGCTTCAAAACCACAAATGAAGGATCAAACAGGACTTTATGCAGCCATTGGATTGCTCGTATTGGTTGTTGTAGGAGCTTATGCAGTTTCTACATACAACTGGAATGCTCAACCGGCTCAGCATAGTGCTGCGCCAACAGTTGCAAGTGTTCAACCTGCTCCTCAGGCAGAAGCTGCTCCTGCATTTTCTGCTTATCCAGTGCTTAAAACAACGGGTCCAGCAAACGGCCACGTTCCGGCTTCTTCAACCAGTGTTGTGCTTTCATTTGATGTGAATGCGCAAAATGGAAATGTTGATTTCAAAAATGCCGGTGATAATTCTCAGGCATATTTGAGTATGGATGATTTCCAACCTTCAAATTCAAACCAAATTGCGGTTGAATTGGACAGTAATGTTCCGATGGCTTCTGGTGCGGATTGTATGCTTGTTGATGCGAACGGACTTGTATTGGGTCAAACAAAAACATTAAAAGGCAATCATCAATTTTTACGCTTTACGTTTGAAAAGAACGGATTGAGCGTTGCTAAAGATTCAAGTGCTTCATTAAATGTTATTTGTAATACTGAAGCGATGCTTTCTGGTGTTTCTTCTTATGCTCAGCCAACGGTTACGGCAAAACTTCCTTCAAATCAAAAGTCTGTGGAATGGAGCGATGCTTCTCATCAAAATGTTCCTGGTTACGGCGACAAAGCTGTGCCACACGACATGGATGGATTTACTGTGATGGGAAAGGTTCAAATGTAGTTTGTGTTTCAGATCAAAATCGCTAAAAGCCCTGTCTTAAAAATGGGGCTTTTTGTTTGGGAGAAGTCTATAAAAGTCATTCACAAATTTTACAGTAAAAAAACAGCAAATTTGTGAGTGGGTTGGACAGGGAACGCAACCGCGACCTGGGAAAACTATAAAAGTGGCTTTAATTTGGCCCTTTTTTGTGGTATCTTTTTGCCCATAGCTTAACTTTTTTATGAATCTACTTTTTATTGGTGACATTTTTGGACGACCGGGACGCGAAACGATTCAAAAACTTTTGCCTGATTATCGCAAAAAATTAAACATTGATATTGTTGTTGCCAATGCGGAAAACATGCATCACGGAAAAGGTGTGAGTGAACCGCAATTGAAAGATATGCGGGCTGCTGGCATCGATTTTTTTACTTCTGGAAACCATATTTGGAAAGAACGTGAAATTATTCCTCGTTTGGATGATTTGGATTTGCCATTGATTCGTCCGGCGAATTATCCGGAAGGTGCTCCTGGCCGCGGTTATCACGTGGTTGAAGTGAAAGGTGGCAGAAAACTTTTGGTCATTAATTTGATGGGACGTGTTTTTATGTCGATGCAATTGGATTGTCCATTTAGAACTGCTGACCGGATTTTGGAAAAGTTTAAAGACGACAAAACATTGAACGGTATTTTTGTGGATTTTCATGCGGAAACCACGTCCGAAAAAATGGCGCTTGCTCATTATTTGGATGGCCGTATTTCCGGATTTGTTGGAACTCATACACACGTTCCGACGTTTGATGCCCGTGTTTTAAAGGGTGGCACAGCGTTTCAAACTGATGTAGGATTTACTGGTCCGATCGATTCTGTTATTGGTTTGGAAAAGAGTGGGGTGATTCAAAATTTTCTCACTCAGGTTCCGCACAAACATGAAATTGCCACTGGTGATACGGTGTTCAACGCCATCAAAATCGAAATCGACGACAAGACTCAAAAAGCTCTTTCAGTTGAGCAAATTCAAAAGTATATTGAAGACCTTTAAGGAGCCGGCCGCAGCCGGCGAATGCAATATTTAATTTTTTGTTCTCATGAAAAAATCGACTCGCGTTATTTCTTACATTTTAATTTTTGGAATCGTATTTTTATCCGGCTGGGAAGCAGCAAGTTATTATCACAATAAAGTAACTTTGGCTTCAAATGGAGGAACACAGCAAGAAGTTGCTTCTCCTGTTGCTGCACTTTCTTCTTTGCTCACGGATTCTACGACTGAACCTGCAAATTTATCATTGTTCTGGAAAGTTTGGGGGATGGTCAACGACATGTATGTGAACGAAACGGCTTTGGATAAGCAAACGATGGTTTATGGCGCTATTAAGGGCATGGTTGCTTCTTTGGGCGATCCTTACACCGTGTTTATGACTCCGGATGAAACCAAAGATTTTGATGATAGTTTGAATGGAACGCTTGAAGGTATTGGTGCTGAATTAACGGTGAAAGATGGTGTACTTGTGATTATTTCTCCATTAAAAGATTCTCCTGCGGAAAAAGCCGGTTTATTGCCTGGAGATGTTGTGTATAAAATTGACGGAACAGTGACGAGCGATATGACATTGTTTGAAGCGATCACGAAAATCCGTGGTCAAAAAGGAACAAAAGTAACGTTAACGATTTTGAGAAAAGCGAAAAAAGAACCGTTTGATGTGGCGATCACCCGCGATGATGTGAGTGTGGATAGTGTGAGCTGGGAAGCCAAAGATAATGGTATTTTCTATATTGCGATTAATCAATTCAGCGACAATACTCAGGCGGAATTTGATAATGCGGTTCATCAAATTGTTTTGAAAGACCCGAAAGGCATTGTGTTGGATTTGCGTTATAACGGCGGTGGATATTTGGATTCTTCGGTTTCGATTCTTTCTGATTTCTTACAAGGAAAACAAGAAGCTGTGACTATTAAAAAACGTAATGCTGCGGATAATCAAACTTTGTTTGTTACGGGCAATGCGCCGCTTGCGAATGTGCCACTTGTGGTTTTGGTGAACAAAGGCTCTGCTTCGGCCTCAGAAATCGTTGCAGGGGCTATTCAGGACCATAAACGAGGCATTATTATGGGTGAACAGTCTTTTGGTAAAGGCAGTGTTCAGGAAGTTGATAAATTGCAGGACGGTTCAAGTTTGCGTATCACGATTGCGAAATGGTACACACCAAGCGGAAAAAATATCAGTGAAGTTGGTATTACGCCTGATATGGTTGTGCCATTAACAGAAGCTGATTCAGAAGCTAAGAAAGATCCTCAGTTGGATGCTGCGATGAAGTACTTAGCTGGTCTTGCAAAATAGGGTTTTGCCCAGACATACCGGTTTCAAAAGCATTGATTTCGCTTCGCGAATTGTCGCAAAGTTTGTAGCCAAGGCCGTGGACGGTTTGGAGCATTTTGTTTTCGTAGCCGGCATCGATTTTTCGGCGAAGACTGGACATGTGGACTTCCAAGGTGTTCGTCATGGTTTGGATGTTGTAGTTCCAAACGTATTCCAAAAGCGTGTTGCGGTTCATGACTTTGTTTTTGTTCATGGCTAAAAGTTCCAGCAATTGATACTCTTTTTTCCTTAATTTTACGGGTTTTCCTCTGCGTTCTACGTAAAATTCTTCCGGATAAATCGTGAGATCACCAAGCGTGAGTTTTTCTTCCATAAACAGCAAATAAGTGAGTAAGGAGCTCAGTTATAGCAATTTCACCATGAAGGTTTTCTAACTTCTTCCTGAAAAATCTTTAAAAAATTTAGGTTATTTTGATGACAGACACCTTTTGTTGAAATTTTCCATTTTGCGTTTTGAAAAATCTTTTGTATAGTACGTGGGCAAAAGGCGCGACGCGAGCGTGTCAAACAAGGAGAGATGGCCGAGTGGTTGAAGGCAACAGTCTTGAAAACTGTCAGGGGTGTAAGCTCCTCCTGGGTTCGAATCCCAGTCTCTCCGCCAGAATGTTCACACTTATGACTAATTTGTCATGGCGTGGCTTTTTGCTAGGCCAAAATCTTCGTGGGTGTCGATTTCTACCCATTTTGAACCGGTGATATCGAGGGCATAAAAAAACTCACCATTTTTTACGAGTCTTTCGTAAGCGCCTTCATAATATTCTTGATAGTTTTTGGGATCTTTCATCATGAGTTCCAATTCTTCAAACAAAATCTTTGCGGTGGTTTTTCCTATTTTCTCAATGCCGATGGATTCGCCCATGGCTTTTTGTGGATCAACGGTTTTGCTGATATGTGTAATTTTGTTGTTATCATCAACGATCACTTTAATTTCTTCTGCCGCAAGATGGATGTTTTTATCGATACAAAAAACGTTTTCTTGCTCACATTCCACTAATTTTTTTAAAATTTCTTTATCAAAAACCACGTCAGCATCAAACTTCACGAAATCAGAATTTTGAACAAAATCTTTGGCGAGCATCAAAGAAAATCCTGTGTTTGTTTCAGCATATTTTTCGTTCGTGACAAACGAACTTTTTAAATTTGGAAATGTGGTTTTTATGTATTCCTTGAGCTGATTTTCGCGATAGCCGGTGACAAAAATTATTTCTTCAATATTGCAACCTTGAATATGAGAAATCATCATTTCGATAATGGTTTTATCACCGATTTTCAAAAGACTTTTGGGGCAATTATCAGTTAATGGGCGGATTCTTGATCCGATTCCAGCGGCAAGGATGATGGCTTTCATGAAGGTTGATTAATAACTATTTTCTCATTGGATCTAAAAGTTTTTCAGGATTTTTTGCAGTTTGATAACCTCTTTCAAACAATCTCCATACAGCGATGAGAACCTGGCTGACAGCAAAGATCCATAAGACTATTTCTATTTTGTTTAAAATGGCAGCAATGCTTGTGAATACTACAAATTGTTCCTCGTCGACCCAGAAAACGACTCTGTTTTTTAACCAAAAAAGTTTTATTTTTCCTATAAAAGTTTTATTGAGGTTGTTATATTTTATTTCTCTTTCTTTCAATAATTCAATTTTTCTGTCTGCACACTCTGAAAGATAATTCGGATTTGAATTACACTGGCTGAAAATTGTTTCTAATTTGATGTAATAGCGGAAATTAAAGAAAAAACATGCGGTAAATCCAAGGAAAATATAAATAATTTCATGTGTATTCAGGTATGCTCCATAAGCCAAACTTGCGGTCAGTACAAAGATTTTTAAAACGTCCAAAACTTTATCCAAATAATTTCCGACAGGTGAAGATAAGTTTCTGGTTCTGGCTACTTGGCCGTCCAAACAGTCGCCAATATAACCAAGTGGCAATAGAACTGCAGTGAAATATAAGTGATATGGAACATCAATAAAAATCATCAAACATCCCAAGATGTAGAGGAAAAATGAAATGACCGTTATTACATTCGGTGTTAGAAAATTTATTTTTGAAACCCAAGGTAATAAAATTCTATTCGCAATTCTAGGCATATAGAGATCCGCCCAATTGTGAAAAATGGCCGGTTCTAAAACATTTTTTGGAGTTTGATGCTTATTGTTCATAAGGTAATGCTTTATGAAAACTTTGCAAAATTTCCTGAAGAGAATCTAAAAAGAATTGGATTTCGGTTCCAGAAAGTTCTCCAATATTTCCTACTTGGAAAACTTTATTTTTAAATTCACCTTTTCCTTCATAGATTATAATCTTTTTTTCGCGTAACTTCTGGCGTAAAACACTGCTTTCAATATATGTGGGAATATAAACAGTGGTTAAAATTGAACACATGTCTTTTTCATCGATGAGGAATTTTAAACCCATGGTTTTCATTCCTGTTCGTAAGAGAGTGGCGCGATCTAAAAGTCTTTTGTGTCTGCTTAAAACTCCCTCTTCCAAAATATTCATGAGTGCTTGTTCAAATGCGTAAAATAAATGAACTGCAGGCGTATTTGGTGTTTGCGAAGCCGTATTTATGAAATGGTAAAACTTATATAAATTTAAATACATTGTTTTTGGTGGAAGATCTTTGAGTTTTTCAAACTCAGATTTTTTTCCAATGACAAAAGATATTCCGGAATATGAAGCAATTGCTTTTGAACTTGAACTGGAACAAAACGAGATGTTCCATTTTTCCAAATCAATGATTTCTGCGCCCGCACTGCTCACGGCATCTACAATAAAAGTAATGTTATTGGCTTTTGCCAATTCCCCTACTTCTTTTAATGGATTGAGCATTCCTGAACTTGTTTCATGATGGACCATAGCCAAAACTTCGATCTTATTTTCTTTTATAAAATCTTCGATTTTTTGGATATCCATTTTTTTGCCCCAAGGAAATTTTAATAAAAAAGTGTTTTTATTATGGATCTGAGAAATATGAAATAATCTTTCTCCAAATTCACCGTTGGAAACGATGAGAATATTTTTATCGCCAACTACTGAAGAAAGCATTGATTCATTGGCAGCGGTTCCAGAACCTGTGATAACAACAGCGCTGTAATCAGTGGTAATTTTTATTTCAAAAAGCTGGAGCAATTTCTTTTCTATACTTTGCAACAAAGAATCAAAATCTTCTTCGCGATGGGAAATATCTTCTTTACTAATAGCCATGCGGACATTTTCTGCTACGTTTACCGGGCCAGGTGTGAAAAGTAAATATTTTTTGTTGTTTTTGTTCATTCCTAGAGTTTAGATAACTGTTTATTATTATACTAAATGCCCATTTGTGTCAACTATCGCCTCCGATTACCCAAAACGCTATTATCGTTGTTTTTTAAGCTTAAATGAGCTCATCAAAAAGCTGTCAATTTGGCTAGATGGTTTCATAAAAATTGATGTCACTGGTTAAAAGGATTATGATGTGAATCTAGGACTTAACAAAAAACTATGCTCGACAATAAACAAGCTGCCGTTGATTTTCTTCAAATGGTTGTTGCAGGAAACATTGATGCGGCTTATGAAAAATATGTGGATATGAACGGGAAACATCACAATGCGTATTACGCTCCTGGTTTTGATGTTTTAAAACAAGGTATGAAAGATAATCATGTGCAGTTTCCAAACAAAGTTTTTACAACAAAAAATGTCATTGGTGATGGCGATTTAGTTGCCGTGCATTCACGCATGAGTTTGAAACCTGGTGAAATTGAAGTGGCTGTTGTGCATATTTTCCGATTTAAAGATGGGAAAATTGTGGAAATGTGGGATGTTGGACAAAAACTTGAATCGAATTCTCCAAATACAGACGGTATTTTTTAATTTTTTTATTATGACTGATAAATTCTCTTCTGCTTCATCAATGGTGATACAAGCAAGTCCGGCCAAGGTCTGGGAAGCTTTAACAACACCTTCAATGGTCAAACAATGGCTTTTTGGAACGGAAGTTGTGACTGACTGGAAAAAAGGTAGTCCGATTTTTTATCGCGGCGAATGGGAAGGAAAACCATATGAAGACAAAGGTGTTATTTTAGAAATTGAACCTGAAAAAAAGTTCCTTTCAACGTACTGGAGTAAGGCATTTGGTGAAGATGTTCCAGAAAATTATCAAAATGTTGGATATATTTTGGAGCCACAAGATGGCGGAACAAAATTAACAATTACCCAGGACAATATTCCAAATGAAAAAACGATGGAACATAGCAAGAAAAACTGGGATACGGTTTTGGAAAGTTTGAAAAAATTGTTGGAAAAGGCGTAAATTTTTGTGAAATTTGATGATTTATATTTCATAATTTTGCTTGTATGAATGATAAAAAACTGTGGTTTAGAGCAAAAAATTATGGCTGGGGCTGGTATCCTTCATCATGGCAAGGTTGGCTTGTTTTGGCGATATTTATTGTATATGTGAGTTGGGCTGCATTTGATCTTGATGCACATCAACATTCTGTGAGCGATCTGCTGATTAATCTTCTGCCACGGGTTGGTTTGGCGGTTATTGTATTGTTACTGATTTGTTGGAAAACCGGTGAAAAACCGGAATGGCGTTGGGGAAAACCGAAAGATCATGACAAAAAATAGTCCTTAGTTTTTACCCTTATGATTATTGGATATTTTGTTTCAGTATGTTGGATTATTTTTCTCATTTATTGGGCTATAAGTTCCCGTTCTGTAAAAGAAACGGTTGAAAAATCCGATTTTAATGTGCGATTTACTCAAGTGATTTTGATGTTTTTGGCTTTTTTGTTATTAGGATTTGGCCATTTGGTTCATCCACTGGAAGGGCGGATTCTCCCAAATGAATTCTGGGTGGAATTTCTTGGAGACGTAATTTGTACGCTTGGTCTTGCTGGAGCGATTTGGGCCCGAAAAACTTTGGGTTCAAACTGGAGTGGAACTGTAACTTTCAAAAAAAATCATGAATTGATTCAAAAAGGACCTTATAAATATGTTCGTCATCCGATTTATACAAGTCTGCTTTTAATGTTTATTGGGACAATGATCGTTATTGGAAGACTTGGAGGTTTTGTTGGATTGATTCCGATATTTTTTGCACTGTATTTTAAATACCGTGCAGAAGAAAAACTGATGCTCAAACACTTTGGTCACAAATATGAGGAATACATGAAAAAGGTGAAAGCTATTATTCCTTTTGTTTTTTAATTTTGAAGGCAATACAGGTTTGTATTCAAAAAAACGACCCTTGCATGAGCACCGGGTCGTTTTTGATTTTTGAATCGAAGGTGAATTTATTTGATGAACTCAACAACTTCGTCGAATGAACGGCGAACTTTTGGTTTGGTTGCATATGCGTCTTCACCACGGTGGCCAAGGGCCAACATCGTAGTTGAAGCGAGATTTTTTTCTTTAAGACCAAGAATTGTATCAACATCCGGAGCAGAAAAACCTTCCATTGGACCTGCATCAACACCGAGCAATGCTGCGGTTTCGATCATCATGCCTAAGGCAATGAAGGTTTGGCTTTTAATCCATGAATCGAGTGATTCGTCTGTATTGCGCTTGATTCCGCCTTCAGCCATTTGTCGTAATCCATCCAATTCTGAATGATCAACATTATGAGCTTTTGCGGTTCTTTCAATGAGTTCGTTGGCGATATTTTCGCGAACATCTGTTCGGCGAGCAACAACAATGAGATAAGGAGCATCGGTAACTTTTGGTTGGCCATATGCTGCTTCACGGATTTTTGCTCTTAATTCAGTATTTTCGATTACCAAAAATTTCCAGGGTTCGATGCCGATTGAGCTCGGTGCGAGTCGTCCGCTTTCCAGAATTGTATTGAGTTCATCTTTGGTGATTGCTTTGGTTGGATCAAATACCTTGACTCCATAACGCCATTGAAGAGCTTTCAAAATGTTTTCCTGCATAGTAAATTGTTTACAGAAATAATTGGTTGTGCTATATTTTATGTAGCACTATAAAATCTATAGTAATTCCTCCGATGAGTCAAGGCGTAACTTCCAAAAAGGCTAAAAACGAGGTTAAAAAGGTTTCACAAGCTGCAAAAACAGCTGAAGTGAGTTCGTGTTCCAGACCGCAATGTGTTGAAAAAGGTTTGGAAATTTTTGGTGATGCCTGGACGTTGTTCATTGTGAGTTCTTTGGCTGAAGGTGAAAAACGTTTTTGTGAACTGCAAAGAGTTTTAGGAAATTTGAATCCTGTGACACTTACAAGTCGTTTGAAAAAGATGGAAAAACTGGGGTTTGTTGAAAGAAAAACAGAAAAGATTGATAAGCTTTCCGTGAGTTATGCTTTGACGAAAAAAGGCTTTGCGATGCTTCCGGTTTTGCGTGAAATTGAAAATTACGCCAAAAAATATTTGGAGTAAGTCTTTGGAAATTTAGTTATTTGTTGATAATTTTAAAACGTCTACGGCTTCAAAAACTGTGTTCATTTTTGCTAGGAATTCATGGATGTCATCAGTGTTGATGATGGATTTTTCGATTGATGCTGGTTGGAAAATTCGTGGTGATGGACGTTGAACTGCAATGAGCAACACATTATCGAAAAAACTGCACTGTAATGGAGCTTTATAAAACTCTGAAAGCTTAACAAGTCTTTCCATAAACGCAGTGGTGAGCAAATATCTTGCTTCAATTTGATCCGTGGATAAAACTTCAAAAATGCTTTCAAATTTTGGATCTTCAAGTTTGACGTGTTCCATTCCAGCCGGTTTTTCCATCATCAGATTGCCGATTTTTCCAGCATCACATTTAACAACTGTTTTTCCTGTGAATTTTTTGTTTAATTTGGCAAGAATCATTTCGCCCTGAAAAACCACGACAACGCTTTTGCCTGATCTTATGGTGAAAATCGCACCTTCAATCTGAATATCTACGCCATTGTAGATTCCGGAGAAATAGTCAGCGTATTGATATGATTCAAAATTCTTCAACAAATTGGAATCTTTTACTGTTTGAGTTCCGATATTTTTTCCCTGGTCGTATGAAAAATTGAAAAACTTCACGATAACTGGAAAGACTTTTTTCTGAACTTCCATTTGGTATTCCCCAGCTGGCGCATTGATGGCTGCCCATCTTATCAAGGCAAAAATGATCATCACCATGATGATAAATCGCGATAAATCCGGCACAAGGACGATAAGAACAAACCCTACAGCAAGTGTGATATAGAGAGGTTTTGTGAATCCTTTTTTCACTTTCTCACGATCATCCAATTTTTGAAGTCGCACTTTTTCTGTGGACTCTAATTCGCTTTTTACCGTTGTTTCAAAATACTCGGAAAAACCTTTTTCGTACGGTTCTTTTTCTTCGAACTTTAGGTCTTTGAGGGCAACGGGTTGGGCGGTTGTGGTTGGGTTGGAATTCGCTTCAGGCATGGATTTAGGTCATGGAGATTTTTTGTGGTTCCTTCGCTTCGTTTTCAGCTGTGAAATAATCTACGGGCTTGAGTCCGATGATTCCTGCAACCATATTTCCTGGGAAAATTTTGGTGACGTTGTTTAATTCCGTGACGTTTGAGTTGTAAAAACGGCGGGCTGCTGCGATGTGTTCTTCAACTTCCGTGAGTGTTTGCTGAAGATCGAGCATGGTTTTGTTTGCTTTGAGATCAGGATAATTTTCAACTTTCATCATGAATTTCTGGAGAGATGAGCCCAACAGTGTTTCTTGAACAAGTCTTTCTTTTTCAGGAATTTTGGCTTCAGATTGAGCTGGATTTGAAACGATTTGTGATCGGATGCGAGTAACTTCTTCAAGCACGCTGGATTCGTGTTCCATATATTTTTTGGCAACTTCAACCATGTTTGGAATGAGGTCGTAACGTTTTTTGAGCTGTACATCGATGTCGGACCAGGATTCCTGGACTTTGTTTTTTCTTTTGATAATGCCAACGTACAAAACGTAAAATACGATGAGGACGATGACGAGCAGGATGTAGAGCAGATTGAGCATTTTTATTTTTAATGAATTTGATTTATTATAGCATATTTTGCCTTATTGATCAAAAAACAGGCTTACCATTGCCGCCTAAAATAAAATCGGATAGGATGCAGGGGAAATATTTTTTTAACTTCATCCTATGGATTCTCAGATGCTCAACAAAATTGCCAAAGCGATGGTTGCAAAAGGCAAAGGTATTTTGGCGATTGATGAAAGCTCCGGTACTTGTAAAAAACGTTTTGATGCATTGAATGTTGAATGCACTGAGGAAAATCGCCGTAAATATCGTCAGCTTTTGGTGAGTGCTCCTGACATTGAAAATTATATTTCTGGAATGATTTTGTATGATGAAACGCTTCGTCAAAAAGATGATAACGGCGTAATGTTTGCTGAAGTTTTGAAGAAAAAAGGAATTTTGCCGGGGATTAAAGTTGATATGGGACCAAAGCCTTTGGCGCTTCATGAAGGGGAAGTTGTGACGGAAGGTTTGGATGGTTTGCGTGAACGTTTGGCGGAATATGCTTCATTGGGTGCTCAGTTTGCAAAATGGAGAGCTGTGATTACAATCGGTCCAAATATGCCTTCACAAGCTTGTGTTGTTGCAAATGGTCATGCATTGGCTCGTTATGCGGCCTTGGTTCAGGAAGCTGGAATGGTTCCGATGGTTGAACCGGAAATTTTGATGGAACCGGGCGATCACAGTCTTGAACAATGTTATGAAGTTACGGCAAAAACTTTACAAACTTTGTTTGCACAAATGGCTGAACAAGGTGTTGTGACAGAAGGCGCGATTTTGAAAGTGAGCATGGTGATTCCTGGAAAGAGCGCGAGCCAGCAGGCGAGCGCGGATCAGGTTGCGGAACAAACTGTGAAATGTTTGAAAGAAAATGTTCCAGCAAATTTGCCTGGAGTTGTATTTTTGAGTGGTGGTCAGAGTGATGAAAATTCAACAATTCATTTGGATAAAATGAATAAAATCGGCGGAATGCCTTGGCCTTTGAGTTTCTCTTATGGTCGTGGAATTCAGGCTCCTGCTCTTAAAATCTGGGCTGCAAATATGAATGATGTTGCAAAAGCTCAAGCTGCTTTGGTTTTCCGCGCGAAGATGAATAGTTTGGCTTCTTTGGGACAATATTCTGTGGATTTGGAAAAAGATAAGCCTTACGCTTAATTGTCTTTTAAAAGCCACTAAATCACCCTTGCGGCTGAAAAGTTTTTAGGGCTATAGTGAATATACGTCTTTAATTTTTAGTTAAAGATAATTTTTATTTCTTTCATTTTTTTATATGATTGATCATTTGAGTCTTCCGGTTTCGGATTATGCAAAAAGCAAAGCGTTTTATGTTGCTGCATTGCAACCTTTGGGCTACACATTGATGATGGAATTCGGTGATCATGGTGGTCTTGGTGCTAACGGAAAACCTGATCTTTGGATTGGCAAAAAAGATAGCGTTACAACAACTCACGTTGCTTTTAGTGCCAAAGATCGTGCGACTGTTGATGCTTTTTATGCAGCTGCAATGGCGGCTGGCGCAAAAGATAACGGCAAGCCTGGAACTCGTGAAATGTATCATCCAAACTATTATGGCGCGTTTGTATTGGATCCGGATGGTCACAACATTGAAGCTGTTTGCCATGATCCAGCGTAGTTTTGGTGGAAAGCGAGCTGGCATTTTTATCGTCTCATTTTTTGTTTATGATTGCTAAAATTTATTATAAAACTCCGATTGGATATGCGGAAATCACTGCTGATGGTGATGCAATTATTGGAGTAGAACTTGTGAATGATGTTGCTCAAAAAGATTTGTTGGAATCCGAAAAAGTGGATTCACCTCTCCTCAAGAAATTTGTGTCAGAGCTTGATGAATATTTTAATGGTGATCGTCAAACATTTTCGGTGAAACTTGAAGCTCGAGGTACAGATTTTCAGAAAAAAGTGTGGATGGCGTTGCGACAAATTCCTTATGGAAAAACTTTTTCTTATCAGGATATTGCAGTTGCGATCGGAAATCCGAAAGCTGTTCGAGCGGTTGGGTTGGCGAACAGCAAAAATCCGCATTGGGTGGTTGTGCCTTGTCATCGCGTCATTGGAAAGAGCGGTAAACTGACTGGTTACGCCGGAGGATTGGATCGCAAAAAATGGCTTTTGGAACATGAAAAAGCTCTTCAATAATTTTTGATAGAGATTCAGCACATTCAGAAGCATTGAAAAATTTACAGAAGATCCCGGGCATTGGAAAATCCATTGCCCAGGATCTTTACGATTTGGGTTATCGCAAAGTCGAGGATTTGAAAGGAGAAAATCCTGAAATAATGTATGAGAAATCTTGTGAGCAAGCAGGCGTGAAAATCGACCGCTGTCTTTTGTATGTTTATAAATGTGCTGTCTATTTTGCTTCGCATAAAACACACGATCCAGAAAAATTGAAATGGTGGAACTGGAAGGATTAAAAAGAGATGGCGCATTCTCTAAAAACTGCTGTGCTGTTATTGCCAAAGTCCGCGCAAATAAGAGATAATGTGGTTAATTCTCTTTCTTCTTTTTATGAAAAAACTTCTTGCACTCCCTTCAATTGTATTGGTGACTTTATTCATGGCTGGATGCCAAAATGGACAATTAACGATGGCGCCAATCAAGACTGTTCCTGGTGACACGACCTCTACTCCAGATTCAACAACAACTCCAACTTCAACAGATGTGGCTACTACAACCACAACTCCTACAGCTGACAAAGGTTTGGATCCTTGCGATCTTTTGACTCCAGCTGATGTTCAAGCGGTTTTCCCGGGTTCAACACCAACCAATACACGACATGATACTGAAGCAAGCGTGGCCGGACAGAAGATTTGTCATTACACAGCTTCTGATACTGAAGCGAAATATGTTCAACTTGCGATAATCAGTGATAGTTTTAATTCTGTTGGCATTCAAAACGGAGAAACTGCTGAAAAACAATACACAGACACCAAGAGCTTTATGAAGGGTGCAAAGACTGTTACAGGTGTTGGCGATGATGCATATTACGGCTCAGGTTCAAATTTTGGTGGAGGATTGAATGTTTTAATCAAAGCCAAAGGTGTAAAAATTAATGTTGATATTGGTTTGGGCAATGGAAATTCCGCAGCAGGTGCAGAACAAACAACTGTTGGATTTGAAAAAGATGTTGCTCAAAAAGTGATTGGCCGATTGTAATTGCAACGAAAACAAGTTGGGTTTCACAGATTGTTTCGCAAAGCGTTTTGCGGAAAAACTTGTGTGTATAGGCTTTTTAGTCTTATACTATCATTAAAGATACCTCAAAATTTCTATGAAAGATTCTCAACAACCATGCCCGGTTTCGGTCACTCTTAAAGTTATTGGTGGAAAATGGAAACCTGTCATTTTGTTTTATTTAAACGAAAAAGAACGTCGTTTTAGTGAACTAGGAAGAAGCCTTGGTGGCATAACTCAGAAAATGCTGACGAAACAACTGCGTGAAATGGAAGCTGATGGTTTGGTGAAAAGAAAAGTATATCCGGAAATCCCTCCAAAAGTTGAGTATTCGATTACGACTTATGGAAAAACATTAAAACCGATTCTCGCTTCGATGTGCAAATGGGGAAAGGAACATCAAAAACGACAATAGTTTTCAAAATTGTTTGGTAAAAACCTCCGAAATGTAAAATTTCAGAGGTTTCAACCTGCTCCTTGTTGTTGTTAGAAAGGCCAGAAGTGTCCTCCTCGTACGCGGCTGATATCGATGTCGCAGTTCAGGACCAAGCGAAATGTACGGCCCTTCACCTCGTTGATCTTTCCATCCAGGTACTGCAGCTCCAACCCCCATTCGTGGTGCGGACTCACTACTCCGATATTGGTACCAAAGAGCAGCGTCCTGGACTGGATCTGTTCGCTATGGAGACCCGTGTTGAAGAACTTGGTCCACCACACGTCCAGCGACTGCCAACCCAGGACTTCAGGACGATGATTCGTTCCCAGGAAAGTCTTGACTTCACCAGTGAAAGTGAGCCATTTGGGCACCAGCGTCAGTTCGGCCTCCAGATTCAGCAGGCCAGCATCTCCTTGATTCTCAAACCAGTTCGTTGCGAATCCCACTTGAGCGATGATGGCACTATGATGGTCCCAAAGCCGGAACCTGGAACCAAGAGCAGCCATGGCGATGTTTCTGCTTGCTTCTTCGTGCCAGAGAACCAGACCAGCCTGGATCTGAGCCCGCGGTTCGTCATGGTTGGACTCGTAAGGGACCCACGCATTCGTTCGCATCATGAACTGAGGGCCTTGCCAACCAGGCTTGAGCTTAGGCTCTTCGGCATGTACAGGAGTGACCAGCATGATCACACTGAACATCTGAAGGGAGAACCTCAGAACAGAGCGCAGTTGGGAAACTTGAGATGACATTTTGAACTCCTTCGTGCTTTTTCGAACGTTTTAAAGAACAGGAACCTCGCAGTAGTGCGGGCGCCGGTTCATGAAACACCTTTATTTGATACAGAAAACCGAGCCCGTCCTAAGAAACGAGATTAAAAAACCATTAGCATATTTTGCCTGACTTGTACAGGGTCCTTAGAGGCACTTTACTTGAGGAGATTTCTTCTCCTGAATGTGTTGTATGGTTGATTTTTTGAGCGTGACCGTTTATGATCTTTTGGCAAGCCATCCGGGCGGTTAAAAACGCGCGGAAGTGTACGGAGAGGTACCCAAGTGGCTGAAGGGGCGGGATTGCTAATCCTGTAGTAGGGGGAAACCCCTAGCGAGAGTTCGAATCTCTCCCTCTCCGCCATTGAAAAATCATGGCAAAATAAAAGACACGGCGGCGTAGTCAAGCGGTCTAAGACAGCGGTTTGCAAAACCGCGATTCATCGGTTCGAATCCGATCGCCGCCTCCAAAAAAGATTTGAACCGGCGCATTACTGCGTCAACTGCAAAAAATCCTCCCGCAACGTATATTCATACGTTTTGGTCGGAATTTTTTTTGTTTCCTTGTACTGCTTGTTTCAAATCTTTTTTCAGCTTGCCATTACATTTTCTCGAATGCTGTGATCCCCAAAAGGTGAAGGCCGTTTTTGAGGACCTGTGCAAATGCTGCAACTAAATTCACGCGGCTTTGGCGGAGTTCTGGATTTACCGTGGAAACGACCTGAACGTCCTGGTAAAAGCTGTTGAAATCCTGAGAAAGTTCAAACAAATAGTTGGAAATGAGATTTGGTTTGTAGGTTTCTGCTGCGGCTTCAACAATTTCTGGGAATTTTGCGAGCATGCGGACCAAAGCAAGTTCAGTTTTTTTGCTGAGTGGAGATTCGGTTTCTGACTGAGTTTCGTCTTGGGCTTGGGATGGTAGTGGGGTGGAAGTTGTTTCTACAGCAATATTTTCAATCTTGGTTTCGTTCATTTGTTGTTCGGTTCTTTCTGCAACCAACGTGAAGAGATCGGTTTGAGTTTCATCAACACCGGATGCAATTGGTTGTGGTTCGATTTTGAGCGGCGCTGAAAGCGCCGCGGTGTAAGGAACGGCTTCCGAAGCCTGCGTGGAAGCCGTGGCATTCGGCGCGGTGGACGGCGACGCAGCTTGCTGCGGAGCCGCTTCTTTTGCTTTGCGGATGATGCTAGCCGCGCGAGCATAACTGTACTGCAAATATGGAGCAGTATTGCCTTCTAATGAAAGCATTCGATCCCAATCAAATGTTAAATTGGTTTCGCGATTTTGGCAGAGAACTTGATATTTGATGGCACCGATAGCTACGCCATCAGCAATAAAATCTTTTTCGGCATCAGTGAGAGCCTTACTTTTTTCTGACACCACTTTTGCAGCGCGTTCTGTGGCTTCATTGATAAGTTCGTCGAGTAAGATCACTGTTCCTTTACGAGTGCTCATACGGCCTTCCGGAAGGCTCATACGGCCAAATACAACGTGCACGAGTTCTGCCTCAGTGAGTCCGAATTTTTTCGCTGTCGCAAAGAGTTGTTTAAAATGAAGTGATTGCGCCACATCCACAACATAAACGATTTTTACCGGATGAAATCTTTCTAAACGATCTTTAATCGATGCGATATCGCGGGTTGAATATAATGTTGTTCCGTCCCCTTTTTGGACAACATATGGAGGGAACTCTTCGTTTTCAAATTTTACAATGTATGCGCCTTTTTCTCCTTCCACAAAAATTCCTTTTTCTTTACCTTCTTTCAACACTTCCTGTGAACCTTGTTCGTACATGCTTTCACCAAGAACTTCGTTGAAATGAATGCCTAATTTTCCGTAAAGTACATCTAAATCTTTGATGCTTTCTTCACGAATCCATTGCCATAAATTGCGGTTTTGTTCGTCCCCTTCTTCCAGTTTTTTGAACTCTTCACGGCCTTTATCGTCCAATGCCGGATCTTTTTCTGCTTCGTCGTGGAATTTTACATAAAGTTTTAAGAGTTCGTTGATTGGATCTTCTTCAACAATTTTGCGATCGCCCCAGTTTTTGAATGCATAGATTAATTTTCCAAATTGAGTTCCCCAGTCACCTAAATAGTTTGTGGCAACAACATCGTAATTACTGAAACTCAAAATATTCGCAATCGATTGGCCAATAACTGTTGAAAGTAAATGATGTACTCCAAGCGGCTTGGCGATGTTTGGCTGTGAAAATTCGACCATCGCTTTTTTGCCTTCGCCAAGGTTAATGCTACCGTAATGTTCTTTATATTGAAGAATTTTTTGGAGTTCCTGCGTCAAATAATTTTTGCTGATGGTGAAATTCATGAAACCCGGTTCTGCGTAATCAACTTTCTCTATATAAGGTAATGCCGGGAGATTTTTTTGAATCATTTCCACCATTTCACGAGGAGTTTTGTTGATTGATTTGCCAAGTTTTAAGGCCACGCTTGTTGCGTAGTCACCATGATCTTTGTCTTTTGGAGTTTCAACTTTTACTGGTTCATAAAAAAGTTTGCTGCAGAAACCTAATGTTTCGCATAAACCTTTTACGGCTTTGGAAAGCTCATCTTCCAGTTGATGCTTGATGATTTGTTGGAAGTTATTTGGTTTTGCCGTTGGACCAGAATTGTCCGTCAAACTTACTGAACTTTCAGTTTTGGTTGTGGAATCTGTTGTGGTTTCTGATTGGGATTTTTGTGCTTCTTCAAGAGCTTTCTGTGCTGCAGCTTGGCGTTCTTGTTCCGCAGCCAATTTTGCATCTTCTTCGGCTTTCTTGGCGTCTTCTTCTTTTTTGGCAGCCATATCAATGGCGTATTGTGTTTCTTTTTCGGAAACATAGTTCAAATCCATTTCCGGATTATCAACGGTAAGGATAAAACTTTCAGCAGTTGTTCCACCACAATATTTGGTGATTGTCTTGGAGAATTCATCAGGTAGTTTTTCAAAAACTTCTCTGTCTAAAATGCCGATATCCACAAACCACATAACGATATGAAGAGTTTCTGGTGAGTAGTCAAAATCCTGTGTTTTTTTACCTTTTTTAGGAACGATGAATCCAATGTCGAGATCTTTTTCGGTTTGATCCAAATCACGGCCTAAAGAAGGTGTGAGATATTTGAGCATTAAATAATGTGCAATATCCTGAGCGTTATTTTCGCTTTTAATTTCTTTGCCCTGTTGGGATTTGCGAAGCATGCTGTCCAAAAGATTGGTTTCAGCCAAAACTTCGTTGTCGATCATGGTTTGCTTTAAATGCATCGCAATTTTTTCTTTGCGATCTTCTTTATTCATGTCGCGTTTTTTTTCTGCTGAAACACCACGCAAAAGTCCTGCGACAACAGAATTTTTTCTTAAATTTTTAATATTTTTGACAACGAGTACTCCCACGCGGATGCCGGGAATTTTTTGAAGCAGATCGGGAGTTAGGCGGATTTTCATAAAAAGCGAAACAGAAGGATTTATGGTATCGGGTCACAGTATAAGGAATTCTTTACGATGCTACAATGATGATATTTCTTGACTTCTTCCTTAAGAGAAAATAGCATGTGATCATATATTTTTAACCTCTTTATTCTATGAAGTTCAAAATCGCAAGTGTAACTCTTATTTCTGCTGTGAGCATTCTCGCTCTCGCTGGTTGCCAACCTGCTACACCTGCAGCAACAACAACTACGACAACTACAACAGGAACTACAACATCTACAGGTACTACAGCTTCAACTGGTGGAGATATTGCTACTCCAAGCGATGCTAAAGATCTTAACAACGTTTCTGCTGCTGGAAACAAAGTAGTTACTTATAACACATCTGCTGCTGTTGATGCTGCTTGTACAGCTCAAGCTAAGATGATTACAGATGCTGGATGGAAAGCTAGCGCTAACACTCCAAGCCCAATCTCAGCTGGTGGTGCATGGACTCAAACATTCGAAAGTGGAAAAATGATGACTGTTCTTGCTTGTACAGCAAGCCCAACAGCTACAGGTTCTTCAATGGTTACTATGACTACAGCAGCTAACCCAATGGCTAGCTAATTTGATTCATTGATTTGAATCATTTCAGAAGAAGCCCCGCCGTAAAACGCGGGGCTTTTTTGTAGGTGCCTGAAAGCTTACTAGAAATAATTATCGACATTTGTCAATATTAACTTAGAGATTCCAGGGCTCACAGACTTCAAAAAGAGGTCATTTTGTGATACACTGTTATGATTTAAAAATAAAAAAAACTAAAAACTAACCAAAAACAAACATGAATACTATTTCTCAATTCTCTTTGCGTAAGCGCATTGCTTATGCACTCGCTCCTCTCATTGTTTTACTTCTCATCGACATGGTTCCGGTGAGTCATGCGCAAAGCGTGATTCCAGAAAAAACCTCCGATGTTGCGGCTGCAGACAGTACTCCACCAAGTGACGTTACTAATGTTAAGGCAACTGGAGACGATGCTGCTGTTAGTCTTAGCTGGGATGTTGCTACAGACAATGTTGGTGTGAAAGGTTACAAAATTTATTACGGTACAAAATCCGTAAACACCAGTGGCGGTAGCTATGACAAAGGCCCGATCGATGTTGGAAATAAGATCAGTTATAATGTTTTGAATCTTACAAACAATACAAAATATTATTTTGCTGTTACTGCTTATGATGCAGCTGGTAATGAAAGTGGTGATTACAGCGCAGAAAAGAGCGCAACTCCCCTCCATGGTTCTGCTGATAAACAAGCTCCAAAAGTTGTGAACGTAAACTCAGTTGATAAGGCTGATGTTCGCGTGACTTTCAGTGAAGCTGTTCAACTTCCGGCTAATCATCCAGAAAATGCATTCACTATTAAAAACAATACATCAAACGTTTTGCTTGAAGTGAAAAGTGCGATGCTGGATGCATCTGATACTAGTAATAAATCTGTTCTTTTGGCTACAGCCAATCAACAAGCTGGCGCTCCATATATTTTGACTGCTGGTATTGATATTAAAGATATTTCAGGAAATCCAATTATTAGTGGTACTTCTGATACTGCTGGTTTTACAGGAACTGACATTATTCCTTCGACTCAGCAAATTGTTCCGGCTCAAAATGTTCAAACAGCTCAAACTCAAAGCCAACAAACAACTTCTGCTGGCCCATCACTTTCTTCAGTTCAAGCTCTTGATAATAGTCACGTTCAGGTTGTTTTTGATAAGCCAGTTGTTTTGAAAAGCAATGCTTCAGAAAACTTTATTATTACTGAACAAGAAGTTATTGAAAATACTTTGAATGTGAATAGTGCAATTTTGAATCCAGATGGAAAAACTGCAATTATTGCGACAGATCCAATGAAAGCGGTTGGTTATAATTTGATCGCTGTGGATGTTGTTGATACTCAAGGAAATGCATTGAGTGTTGAAAATAATGCCACTGTATTTACAGGTATTGGCCCTTCAACAGCACAAACTCAGGTTACTACTCAACAAACAACACAACAGGTTCTTGATACGCTTGCTCCTGAAGATGCTTCAAACTTTACAGCAGCAATGGTGAAACAATTGATTGTTACATTGAACTGGACCAAGAGTTTGAACAGTGCCGGTGATTTGGCAAAATATGTTCTTTATATGAGCACTGATGGCAAGACTTTTGGTGCTGGAATTAATGTTGATCCAACAGCCAACACTTTTGATGTTACAAACATCATGCCTGGTGTGAAATACTTCTTTAAATTGGTTGCAATGGACGCTGCAGGTAATGCAAGTCCTGGAGTTATGGCAACATTCACTTTACCAAAGACTGGTCCTGAACTTGGTTTATTGCTCTTTGGTTCCTTTGGCGCTGGAAAATTCTTCAGCGGCAAAAAGAAAAATAAAAAGAATAAAAAATAATGCTGCACGTACATATTTGCGCACAGCTGGGCTGGCGCGGGTTACGTGGCTTAACAAAGTATCTCCCATGATAGAGAGATAGAGATAGATAGCCAAGAAGGCCTTTCTGCTAACGCGGGAAGGTCCTTTTTGGTTATGGATTCAACGGCATTGGAAGAAACGATACTGCCCAATATCCAATCACCCCAAAAGCTATCAATAAAATAAAGAGAATGATGATGACTTTTTTCTTTTGCGTTGCATCAATTTCGGACCAAATGACTCCTGGTCTTGAGCCTCCCATAAAGTATGAGTGAAGTAATTTTTTAAATTATAGAGAATTTAGATTTTTTTTAATAGTTTTTTAAAAGCCTGGCGTACTGTTGAGGTTATGAAATTTCAAAAATTTATTTGGGCGGGATTGATTGTTGTGGCGATTCTTTTGGGTTTTTGTTTGAGTTCATTACCTGATGGAAAGTTGCATGTTTTTGTTTTGGATATTGGTCAGGGCGATTCGATTTTGATTGAAACGCCGACTTCTGAACGGATTTTAGTTGATGGTGGACCTGATGATGCGGTTTTGAAAAAACTGGGAAAAGTGATGCCGTTTTATGAGAAAACTATTGATGTGGTGGTGTTATCGCATCCGCATTTGGATCATATTAATGGCTTGGTTGAGGTTTTGAAGCGATTTCACGTTGGAACGGTTATAATGAGTGGTGTGAAGTATGATTATGCTGGGTATTCGGAATTTTTAGATGAGATTCAAGAGTTTAAAATTCCCGTGGTTTTTGCTGGTGCCAAAATGAGTGATGGCCGAAGTGTGGACTATGTTTTGGGATCGGTGACGTTGGATATGTTGTTTCCATTTGATTCGGAACAGGGTCGTTCGTTTGAAAATCAAAATAATGGTTCTGTTGTTTTTCGGCTTTTGTATGGGAAGCGCAGTTTTTATTTTCCAGGGGATTTGGAAATGGAAGGCGAAGAAAAGTTAGTGGCGAGCGGTTTGGATTTGCGTGCGGATTTTTTAAAAGCGCCGCATCATGGCAGCAGGACGAGTGATACGGTTCCATTATTACAAAGAATTCAAGCTTCGTATGCGGCGATTTCTTGTGGCGTGGATAATAAATTTCATCACCCACATCCAATAACTTTGGAACATTTTCAACAGTTCAAAATTTCAACTTTTCGCACGGATTTGGATGGAATTATTGAGGCTGTGAGCGATGGGGATCAGCTTTGGGTAAAGACTTGGGGGAAGTAATTTTATTTTTAAGTCTTCCGAACTTGTGACTCTTTTAGGGATTCTTCTGTTTCTTTTTGAGCAGCTTCGTCTTCAGCTAGCTCCTTTTCTGCAGCAATATTTTTTGCTGTGTCCTCATCATCAACGACTTCTAAATCTGCGATATCAATTTCCTCAGCATCATCTTCAATTTCAACACGTTTTGGCTCGTCCTCATTCATATAAGAAATTTTTACTGCAGGAGCTAAATTTACATCTTTTAATTCCTGGCCAGCTGCTAGAGCTTGCAAAACTTCAACACAAACATTTATTCGTTGAATTTCAATCAAGGGATTTTTTTCTTTTGTTTCTTCATAATCCTTCATTAATCGGCGATGGAGTTTAGCAACCTCAAAAATTTGCTCAGCTTTTTTGGAAACACGAGCTTCTTCATAATTCTTTCGCTGCGCTCTCTTACTTGGATGAACAAGGGATTCAACTCCTACAACATAAACCATTGCTGCGGCTATAATTTCCGGGAATAAATCTTTTAGCATTTCAAAAGTTGAATCGTGCGTAATTGCTCTCCATAAAGGCAAATAAGCTACCATAAAGATTAAAATTGTTTTTACTAAATTTCTTTGTACGTCTTCGGAAATACCTGTTGGACCATAACTTTCTTTGGCATTATCGTATTCATTCATGAGTCTATGAAGGTGATTCGCACTGAATAAGTTTGCTCTTCCTAAAAAATTACGATCAACCATTACCTGAGCAGTTCTTTGGCGAATATATTCACGCATTGCGAGGATATTTACTTCTTGTAATAGTTCTTTTGGCAAAATTTCCTCGAATCCAACGGTAAATAACAATGAAGAAATATCAGCAGGAAGTTCGTGTGTTTGAATATTTTGAACCCTTTGATCAGCTTCGAAATGAATCCGTCTTTCTAAAGCTTGTGAGCGAGAAAGTGGTATGGGATCGCGGTAAGAAATGGCAACTTCTTCAGGATTTTTTTGATCTTCTAATTCGCTTTTTGGAGATAATTTTCCTACCATTGGAATATGCTAAAAGAGCGCATTTTAACATTCGGATCGTTTTTGTCAATGTTGCGGGTGTCTACAAATTTAGGCTTGAACGCGTTCGATTTTGGCTCCAAGGTTGCGGAGTTTTTCTTCGAGGTTTTCGTAACCACGGTCAATGTATTTGATGTTGGAAATTTCCGTGGTGCCTTTGGCGCAAAGTGCGGCAAGAACCATGGCAGCTCCGGCACGTATATCGATGCTGGCGATTGGGACGCCTTTTAATTGTGTTGGTCCGGTTACGTTGGCTTGGTGTGGATTGAGCATTTGGATTTTGGCGCCCATTTTTTCGAGTTCGAAAATGTAGTTTAAGCGGCCTTCAAAAAGGGTTTCAAAAATTTTACTGGTTCCAGTGGCCTGGGTAAGCAAAATGGCAAATGGGGCTTGGAGATCAGTTGGGAAGCTTGGGTACACTGCGGTTCTTAACATTTCTGTGGCTTGCAAATTCGGGCTGGGGAAAACTTTCACTTCGTTTTCGGAGAGTTCAAACTTTGCTCCGATTTCTTCCAATTTTTGCCAAAAACTATCGAGTTGGTTCGTTTGAATTCCTTTGATTGTAACTTCGCCTTGGGTCACCAATGATGCGATGGCGAATGTTCCAGCTTCTAAATAATCACCAGTGATGGAGTAGGTTGTTCCTTTAAGTTCTTTGGCTCCTTCAATAATTAAATGATGGTTGCCAATGCCTTCAATTTTTGCGCCCATTTTTACCAAAAAGTGGCAAAGGTCTTGGACATGCGGTTCAGTTGCAGCCAGACGGATTTCGGTTTTTCCTGGTGTGAGTGCGGCAAGCATAATGAGGTTTTCCGTGGCCGTTACACTGGATTCAGGCATGGTGATGTTTGCCGGGTTGAGTTTAGAACGTTTGATGTGGAGTGATTGGGTTTCATCTAAAACTTCTGCACCCATGGCACGAAATGCGTACGTATGTGCAGATGCTGAACGTTTGCCTAAAACACATCCACCTGGAAATGGGATGTGAACTTCTGGAAATCTTTGTAAAAGCGGGCCAATAAGCAACATTGAGGCACGCATGCTGTTGATATATTTGTCAGTGATTTTTGCGAGCGAGAGTTGTGATGGGTCAATTTTGGCTTTGTGATTTGCGAATTCAACCTTCACATTCAGTTCTTCAAAGATTTTAAACAGTGTATGAATGTCGGCAATATCAGGCACATTGTCGATTTCAGAGACGTCGTTTGTTAAAAGTGCAGCACATAAAATTGGGAGTGCAGCGTTCTTTGAGCCGCTCACCGTGATGGTTCCGCTGAGTTTGTGTTGGCCTTCAACAATGAATTTTTGGAGGGGGTTTGTCATGACAAAAAAAGAGAGTTTTTCGAGACTTTTTACTATGCGTGGTTGGTAGTATAGCCTTTTTAAAAGGCCAAGAAAAGTGTATAATATAAAGATAACTTTCGTTTATCTATGGCCAAAAAATCACTTCAAAAATCAAAGTCGGTTCAACGGGCCAAGAAGAGATTGCTCGTTTTGAACCCGACCCGTTGGTACCATAATTTCGCACTTGTGGCAGGAGGTTTTTTGCTGGCATTGATTTTCTGTTCTACGATTTTTGAAATGGTGAAAGGAGATTTGGGATGGAGTACTGGAAATGTTCATAATGCTGCGCCAAAAAATGGACAAACTGATGTCTTGCAAACACATTCAGCAAGTTCTTCAAAACTCACTTATTCTGCGGGAAAAATGGCTTCTTCGTATGCAGCTCCAGGTCAAAAAGATGTGGCTTTGTTGGATTTTACATTGAACCCTTCAAACGATGGTTTTATTCGAGGATTGAGTTTTTCATTGAGTAATTTAGCGCTTCCTTATGATCTTAAAGTTTTAAAACTTTTTGTGGGTGATGAGAAAATTGGTGAGGTTTCGTTTTTTGACGGAAAAGGTGATTTTAAAAATTTAATGGTGAAAGTTCAGGCGAATAGTTTGGCTCATTTCCATGTGCTTGGGGATATTAATGATCAGGCGGAAATGGGCGACCGATTGGTTTTAAACATGAATAACAAGATTGATGCCGAGGATAGTGATGGGAGTGCCTTTAGCCTTGTTGCTCAGGGAAATTTGAGTGGTCCGGCAGTGAGTGTGGTTCATGGAAATTCTGGGGCTGATGTTTTGGATGAAATGAACAATGGTTTTTAATGAAATTGGTTTTTAAATAAGAGGTGAAGTTGGTTTGGATCGATATTGAAAAGCTTCGGACAAATCTTGTTTTTGAATGCTTTCGTGATTGTTGAGATCCGCAATGGTTCGGGAAATTTTTAGAATGTTGTGAAAACTGCGCATGGAGATTTTATGTTGGTTTGAGTAGTCAAAAAGTAATCTCTCTGTTTTGGCTTCCAGTTGGCAAAATTCCTTGATTTGAGATGGATTGATTTGGCTGTTGAGAATTGTTTTTGATTCATTTTTAAAACGTTGTTCTTGGATTTTTCGGGCTTTGATAATGTTTTCTTGAAACTCTTGAGAAGTTGTTTGATTGGAAGGAGTTTGGAGTTTTATTGGTTCTCTTTGGAGATGAATGAAAAGTTGAAAACGATCCATTAAAGGGCCAGAAAGCTTTTTGTGATATTGCACAATTGAGCTATTTGTACAGGTGCATTCTTTTTCTTCGGAACCAAAATATCCACATGGACAAGGGTTCATAGCTGCAATAAGGGTGAAATTTGCCGGATAAACAACATTATGATGAAGACGCGAAACTGTGATGGATTTTTCTTCCAATGGTTGTCGCAATGATTCCAACAAAGGTCTGGGGGCTTCTGCAATTTCATCGAAAAAAAGAATCCCATGATGAGCAAAAGAGATTTCACCAGGTTGAGCATGCGAACCTCCACCAATTAATGCCGGGACTGAACACGATTGATGAATTTGGCGATACGGTCTTTGTTGAAATTGCTGAGGATTTTTGAGCATTCCAGCTGAAGAATAAATTTGCATGACTTCGATCATTTCGGGTTTGGAAAGTGGCGGCAAAATTCCTTGAAGGGCCTGCGCCAATAAAGTTTTTCCAGTTCCAGGTGGTCCGAAAAAAAGCAGATGATGACCACCGGCTGCCGAAATTTCCAATGCTCTTTTGGCTGATTTTTGACCCTGGATCATGCTCATGTTGATGGTTGGTTCAAATTGGGCCGGTTCGTTTTCTTTTTGTTTTGAAGTTTGCGGGAGATACGAAATGCTTTTGATTGTATTGCCATGGCAATGTTCAATCATTTCCTGCAAATATTTCACGGGGAAAATATTTGGATAGTCAATTATTTGGACCTCGGAAATGTTTTCGGATGGCAAGAATAAGTCCATTTGGTGCTTTTGAGCGAATAAACCGATAGAAAGTGCACCTTGAATTGGTCTGATTTCTCCATTCAAAGCCAATTCACCAACAATAAGGGCATTTTTTGGAACATTAATCTGGCCCGAAGCTTCTAATAAACCTAACGCCATTGGTAAATCAAAACACGCACCGTTTTTGCGCAAATGCGCTGGGGCTAAATTAATAATTTTCTTTTGTTGAGGGTATGTTGCTCCACTATTTTTAATGGCAGATCGAATCCGTTCTTTGGCTTCCTGAACGGCTGTATCGCCAAGACCGACTATGGAAAGTCCAGGCAATCCTTGGAGAATATCAACTTCGACTTCGATTTTATGGGCCTGAAGTCCATCTACAAAACAGGAAAAAAGTTTGGTCGACATATGAGTGAGAAATGAGTATTTCTGACTCTACCAAATGGTTATGAAGAAATTATTAACCAAACTTAAATTCTCCCTAAAGCTCAAGACACTTGCTTTTTTTGAAATTTAGCTTATAATCCGCCTCCTTCGTAGTTTTTGTAACCATTATTACACTCGAGGGTTTGTAATATTCAGAAAGTTTCTGCGTTATACCTTCCGAACCGAATTACAAATATCTTTATATATATTTATTCATAACAATTAAAAGTATGTCTATGAAAGTCCCAGAAAATCAGCAAGAGATTGCCCCAATCAGTGGAACATTTAAAATTGCTGTAGATGCTGTTCCTGCAAATGATGTAGCTGCGTTCTCACTCAGAGATACCATGGTTGCTGCAACTGAAGTTGCTCCAACTGTTGAGAAAATCGCTGCAGAACCAAAAAGCGTACCTTATGTTCAAAAAGTAACATCACAAAAAGCTCTTTTTAGCTTAGGCAATGCGCCTGATGCTCGTTTGCATTCAGATAATTTGGATGAAGCTTTTAATGCATTGGATGAACATGTTGCGTTCACGACTGAAGCAAATACTCCTCGCATTCATCAGATTCATCAAAAAGCTGTTGATGGTCTTCAACGCGATATTGATCATCAAAATATTCAACAAAGACATGTTGAACTTACACAAAGAAATCTTTCATTGCTTCAACAAGCTAAGAATTTCTATAAAGAACTTAAGAACGATGTTAAAGAAACTTTTGCCAGTGTTACTTCTAGCATTGGAGGATTTTTCAAGAAACTTATTCCAAGCCCACAAACAATGCGTAAGGCTGTTCTTGCTGGTGCTTTGGCAGCAACTGCAGTTGGTGGTTGTGCAGGCGAAGGCTGTAACGGCTGTAATGGTTGTTCTGGACGTGGTTTAGTTGATACTGCTCCTGTGGCTTCTGCAAGCGCAAGTGGCAGTGCGAGTGCTGCTCCAAGCGTGAGCGCGGCACCTTCTGCTGCTCCGACTGCAAGTGCTAGTGCGGCTCCATCAGCTGTTCCAAGTGCTGAACCTTCTGCTGCTCCAAGTGCGAGTGCTGAAGCTCCAAAACCTATTGATAAAGCGCCTAAAGTACCTCAGGCTCCAAAGAAACCTGAGAAAGCTAAGGTGATCCTCAATCCAACTCCAAAAAATGAACCACCAAAGAAACCTGAACAAAAGATTGTGAAGAAGGAAGAAAACAAAAATAGAAAGTCTACTGAAAATACTGATTTGGATGCAGAAGATGCAACGAGATTGCGTGAAAAAATGACAGCTGATCTTGAACTTGAAAAACAAGATGTTGCAAATATTCTTAATCCTACAAATGGCCCGGTTTATATTGGTGTTGCGACAGGTAGTAGTTCCAAACCTGAACCAATTAAGTTTGATGCTCGTGAATCAGAACAAAAAGCTATGGCTGAAAGTGGTACTTCAAAACCAGTTGAAGGTCATTATATGGCTTTAAGTAAAGCAAATAAAGATTTATTGGAGGGACGATTAGCTACTACAGCAACAATGATTGCCGAAGCAAAATCTTTTAAAGATTTTGAAAATGCTCATCGTTATATGAAGGCTACGGATGCATTTGTAAAATCTATGATTTTAAGAAGAGCAAACATGATTGGAGATGTGTATGATGCTTCAAATGATTTGAATGCAAGAAATATGGAAACGATTTTTAAGAACTTAGAAAAAACTACAGGTAAAAGGGTTGTACCAGTTGATAAAGCTACAAATCCAAATGTGGTTGTAGATGAAACGACTATCAGAATTCCGGTTGATAAAATTCTTATGAGTGGATCTCAGCAGGATATGTTGAAACCTATTGTTGGCGATGATTTTGAAGCGAATACGAAAGCTGCTGAAACAAAAATTGCTTATAACAAAGCCATGCTTGATGCAAAAAGCACTGTTGATGGAATTCAATCTGTTTCTGACCGTATTGCTAAAACGAACCGACCTCGTCGTGATGCAACTGCGGATTATCTTGATCAATTTGATGGTGTTGCTGCAAAACCTGCTCCAAGCAAACCAAAGACAAGCGCTTATTCAAGACCTATTCGTAGTACAAATGATCTCTTTACAACAGCTCAATAATTTATTGGCAAAAAACGTTCGTTGATTGAACAAATCGAGTAAGAACTTCTCGCAACATATTGGCCTCCATGACAAAGCTTATCAGCACATGGGGGCCTTTTTCGTAGTCGTAAAAATATCCCGGGTGAACGAAAATGTTTTCACGTTTCAACATTTCGATAACAAAATCTTCGTCTGTGCCGTTGTAGTTTTTGATTTTGGCAAAGATATAAAAGGCACCTTGAGGTTCATGAAATGTAATGTTTGGTGATTGTGACAAAACTTCGATCGCGATTTTTCGGCTTTCTTCCAAGTGTTTGTGATAGGTCTGCAAAAATGGTTCGCCGTCTTGAATGATGGTTGGAAGCATGACTTGGCTCATTTGATTGCAGGCGAGGAGTGTATCCACGGAGAGCTCGAGTTCTTCAATGTATTCGGCTGCGTTTGGTCCGGCGGTGATGATCCAACTGAGTTTGAGACCGGGAAGTGCGTAGGTTTTGGAAATGCCGTTGAGGGTGAAGATGTTGATGGAATTTGTGGAGGCGAGCGAAGCGAGCCGCGGGAAAGGTTCAGTTGAGAAAATAAATTCACTAAAAACTTCGTCACTGATGATGGTGATGTTATGTTTTTGAGCAATTTCAAGAACTGAAGTGAGGGTTGTTTGAGTTAGCACCGAGCCTGTGGGATTGTTTGGAGAGATTAAAACAATAGCTTTGGTTTTTGGGGTAATTTTAGATTCAAGATCATTAAGATTGATTTGCCAATTGTTGTCAGCATCCAAAGTATAGTGATTTAACGTGATGTTGGTGAGCTTGGCGATGTGATCAAAAAGCGGATAACTTGGGTTTGGAAAAAGGATTTCGTCGCCCGGTTGGGTGAGAAGTTTAAAAAGATGGAGATAGCTTTCACTTGTTCCTGATGTGAGCAAAATGTTTTCGGGATCAATGTTAGAACCGCGATTTTTATAAAATTCGCAAACGGCTTTTCGCGCTTCCAGATTTCCTTTTGGGTCTGGTGAATAGGCAGGATTTTTTTGGAAATTTTGAAAAGCTTTCGTCAGAATTTCTGGAGGAAACGTTATGCCAAATTCTCCAGAATTTCCTGACGAAAGATTGGTGATTGTTTTTCCCTGGGCTAAAAGTTCCTGGCGGATTTTTTCGATTCGGTTCATTGGTGATTCACAAAATTATTCGTCAAAACGGAGTTGTGAAACTTTATTTCCCTGAAGGAAATAGATTGCTTTATCGTCTTGCGTGGCTTGAATAAGGGTCGGAAATGGGTTTGTGTTTTGAGTGGTGATGAGTCGAGCCTGGTTGGCAATCAAAGAAAAATCGACAAAAGCATAGGTTGCAATCGTGGCTTTTGAATCTGTTGTTGATGGATTTTTGTCAGAAGTTATATTGGATGTAACTTCAGTTGTGCTTTGGTTTTCGCCGAGTGGAACGAGCTGACCATCCAAAGTTACGCCCGTGTTGTTGTCTGGAAGTTTTTGGCTTGTTACTGCTAAAATTCTATTGTGATCAATAATTGCGATATCATCCAACGAAGTTTTTAAATCAAGTTTATAAGTTTTTGCTTCATCCCAGCGATAGAGAAAAACTGTTTCTGCTTCGGTTTTTGTTGGTCGAGCCAGGAAAAGAAAATCGTTTGTTCCACCAATCCAACGCATATCACGAATGACCGGATAGTTTAAAAGGCTTGCGCGGTTTTTGGCTTTGATATCAACAACGTAAAGAGTTGATCCATCGCCAGCCTGATCAATAATTCCAATTTTTTCGCCCGTTTGGTTTGGCACAAGAACGAAATTTTGGAGATCACGTAAAAAAGATGTGACAACTTCTGGCGTTCCAATTTGAACGGTTGTTTCTTCAGGTGGAGTTTTTATTCTTGGAACAGGTTTTGCTGAAGATTCTTGAGTATTGAGCTGTTGTGAATTTTCTTGCGATGATGTTGAATTTTGGGTTGATGAGATTTCTTGTGTGTTTGAAAATTCTTGTGATGTGAAAGATTGTTGAGTTGGTGAAGATTGCTGACTCGTTGCCGCAGAATGTGAAGTCACTGGAGCCCCAATTTGGCTTACAGTAGCTAAATATAAAGTCTGACGGAAATTTTCGGGATCGCGAATCATGTAGGCTACAAACTTTTTATTTTGATCAAAAAAGAGTTGGGTTGAAGTTCCCACACCAAGTTCGGCGCGTTGTGCTTTGGTGATTTTTGGATTAGCTGGGAAAATTTGGTCCTGAGGTGTTTGAATTTGGCTAATGAACGGAATGAATTGAAGTGTAATATTATCTTCATATGGCTGACCCAATGGAACCGTAATATTTTTGGTGACAGGTTTGTAACCCTGCTTTTGCACCGTAATCGTGTAATTTCCAGGTGCTACAATGGTTGAACATTTATCGGTTGAACAGGCTTCGGTTCGTAAGCCTTCAAGTGTGAGAGAGTATGGAGCTTTGGAAGTAATAATAATTGTTCCGCGATTCAAAAAAACTGCCCAAACGACAAAAAGTCCTCCTAAAATTAAGGCTCCAATAAGCCCTCCGAACCATAGTTTGCGTTGGACGTCTTCAGCGATCATGCTTCGAGAATATTTTGAAAATGTTGAATTTGTGCCGTGTGTTTTGTGGAATTAAAGTGAATGGAAACGAGGTCGAGTTGCCACTGTTTGATTGGCTTTTCTCTTGTGGATTTTTCGTTTCGCAGAAAGGTAAAAATGGTGCGGAGAAGTTTTTGTTTTTTGGAAAATGTGATGGCTTCAAAACCTTCGCCGAAATTTTTTCCTGTTCGTAATTTCACTTCAACGAAGATGATTATACCATTCTTTTGCATAATAATATCCAGCTCGCCACCTTGAATGTGAAAATTTTGCTTTAAAAGTTCATAACCTTTCTGTTGAAGATATTGGACAGCGATATTTTCTCCAAACTTTCCAATGGTCGTTGTGGTTTGGCGTTTGTGAGTCGGTTTTGGGCGTTTTTTGGCTTGAAAGGATTGGTCAATCATGTTCAATGCATCTGTAAAAAAAGGTGTTTTTGGTTCCGGGTAGTCAAAATTTCAGTATAAGAACAAAAGATGAAAACCTTTTGAAAAAAAGTTAAAATTTTGCGAAAATGTGAATCCCTAACAGCGCACTATGAGTGAAGACCTTTTCAAAGTTCCGCCACACAATTTGGACGCAGAACGATCAACGCTCGGAAGTTTGTTGATTGATAAAGATGCGATTATTAAAGTTGCAGATTTTTTGAAGCCTGAAGATTTTTATCATGCGAGCCATGGTTTGATTTATGAAGCGATGAATACGCTTTTTGAAAAGCGTGCACCGATCGATTTGCTCACAATGTCGAGCCTTTTGGAGGATCGCAAAAAACTGGATATGATTGGTGGAGCTTCGTATTTAGCTGCATTAACCAATGAAGTTCCAACTTCTACGCACGTTTTTCAGTATGCGATGATTGTGAAACAAAAATCGACGTTGCGACGTATGGTTACTGCGGGAAATGCGATTGCGGCTTTGGGTTACAGCCAGGACACGCCGATTGAAGAACTTTTGGAAGAAGCTGAAAAAGGTTTGTTTGGTGTTTCTCAAACGTTTTTGAAAGATCGTTTTGTTCATATTAAAGAAGTTTTAAATGCAACGTACGATAAAATTACGGAATTGCATGATCCTGCGACAAAAGATAAATATCGAGGAATTCCAACCGGATTTACGGATTTGGATAACATGCTTTCTGGCTTCCAGCCTGCAGATTTGGTGATATTGGCTGCACGTCCTTCCATGGGTAAAACGGCGTTCGCGTTAAATATTGCGCAAAATATTGCGAAAAAAGGTTATGCCTGTGGTGTGATCTCACTTGAAATGTCCAAAGAGCAATTGGTTGAACGTATGTTTTGTTCTTTGCTGAATGTTGATTCCTGGAAACTTAGAACAGGTAAATTAACGGAAGCCGACTTTATGCGCATTGGTGCGGTTATGGATGAGTTGTATTCGATGAAGATTTTTATTGATGATTCCGTAGGTAATTCGATTGCGGAATTGCGTGCAAAAGCTCGTCGTTTGCAGATGGAAAATGGTTTGGACTTTTTGGTTATTGATTACTTGCAGCTCATGAGTACGGGCAAAGGTGGCATGAATCAAACGAACCGCGTACAGGAAATATCAGAAATTTCACGATCATTAAAAGCGTTGGCTCGTGAACTTAGAATTCCGATTTTGGCTTTATCACAGCTTTCTCGTGCGGTTGAACTTCGTCCAAGCAAGGTTCCGCAGCTTTCTGATTTGCGTGAATCCGGTGCGATTGAACAGGATGCAGATGTGGTGATGATGATGTACCGCGAAGATTATTATGAAGAGGATAGTCAGCGTCCTGGGGTAACAGATATTTTTATCAGAAAACATCGTAACGGTCCGACTGGTCACGTTGAACTTGGCTTTAAGAAGGAACAAATGCGCTTCCTCACACTTGAAAAAAGCCGTCGTTCTGACTTTGCGAACATGATGGATGATTGATTTCCGTACCTGTTGTTTTGGATATTGAAAGATTGCGATAATCTTGATTTTGTTTTATTTAAGCCTATAATCCGTGGCCAGTCTTACTGTTGAGACTGGACCTATTGCAACAGTTGTTCGTATTTAGGGGCAAAATGAGATTTTATCTCGTGTCTCGGGGGAAGTCGCTCACGGTGCGTGTCGTGCGTGAAGGGGAGATCACGGAAAATGTTCTTCTGGAGATGAACCAGCCCGGTTTTGAAGAGATGGGCAAACACATCGCTCAACAACCTGACCCTGAAAGATGGGAAACGGTTCAAGAGATGATGCTCAAGGAAGCTCTCCAGCGCGGTTTTAAAGCCGGCGCAGCACGCATGTGCGGAAAGATCGCAGAAGGTCTGGATGAGAGTCTTCGCGAGGAGTTCTCGGTGAGTTGCGGTGCTTTGCTCAACGAAGTCCTGCTTGAGCTTCTCGAGGCCAATCGGCCCTTGTCGATCTCGATCGGCAAGGCGAGCGAGAAAGACGAACCTTAATCGAAAAACACTTCAATAGGTTACTCACCTCAAGGTCGAGGCCAGCTTTCCGCCATTGCGTTGAGAGCAGCTACGAGCCGAAAAGGGAGTATATCTACAAAGGGAGCGTCGTTCTGATGCTCCCTAAAATCCCAATATTGTGAGGGTTTTACTCTAACCGATTTGAATATTTTTGATTTGTGATCCCACATGTTTCATGATTCTTTGGCGTAAATCTCTTTCCAAAAAATCTACCAAAGGTGCCTTTGGATCTTCAGGACTTTTCATTGTTGCGAATTCACTTTTTGATGTAAGCCAAAAAGTGGCTTCTTCAACTGAAGATGTTTCCTGTAATTTTTGGAAATATGCTTCGTGAATTTTTTTGGCAAGTTCTGGGTCGGTTGAATTGATATAAATTTTTTCACTTTTAAAATCTTCATCTTCTTCTTCACCTTTCATCACCCACATTTCATAAAGGCCTGCATGATCTGATGAAGCGTGCGTCACGATTTTTATTCTCGCGGTTACAGTCAAAATATCGTGGACATTTTTTGATGGTTCGTCTTTCATTTTTCCCTGAAATTCAACGGTTTTTACTTTGCCGTCTTTGTTTGAATCAGGATCAAAAAATTCGTCGTTCAAGCGATCAATTGTTGCTTGTTGGGCTTGAGCATCAATCAATGGAATTTCTTCTGAAACTTTTTGTGCTTCCCCTAAGCCTTCACGAACATCGTTTCCGTCCATTGAAAGTTTTTTATAAAATAGAGATAACTATATCTCCTGGGTAGTCAGAAGTCAAAATTATTGACTCTGTAGCGGATTTAAGGGTATTTTTAAGTCTAGCTTTTATTTTTAGAATTATGATGGGTCCTGAAGACGAATTACTTGAACAGGAATGGACCGATCGCGGTATTAAATTATGTGAATTGTTTATTGATCCGAACGTTCATTCACGGCGTTTTCAATTACTTGAGGATTTAGTTGTCGATGACTCAGAACTCATTACTTTTCCTGCGGGTGAAATTGTAAATATTTATTGCTTTCAACCAGGACAATTGAAAATCCAACAATTTACGGGTGAACCGCAAAGTGCTGATCTTCACAATCCAAATTTACGCATTGTTGGAAGAGAAATTGTGCCTTTTCATCATCATGATTCCGATGAAAATAAAGAAACAGCGATGGACAATTTTCAAAAAGCGCTTGGGTTAACCAGAGACGATTTATTGTTTATCCTTTCTACTTTTCCGCCAGCAGATCGTAATTTCAGCCATGAGCGAACTGAGGCTGTAAAATATGCGAATCTTTTTGGATCTGACCGTGATAAAGCCCTTTTGAAAGCTGTAAAAGCAGAACGGGTTTTGAGTCAGGTGGGAGCTCATATTTTTTATAATAAATTTGGGAAAGAGCGATGTAATAAAGTATTTGATGCTGATATAGAAGGTAAAAAAGTTCATGTCGAAATTTATCCTGGTTCTCATGGAAGTTGGGATTTTGAAGTTATGGTTGAAATTGAAGGGAAGGCCATGATTATGCGATGGACTTCAATGAATGATGGCCCATTTCAAGTGAATGGAATTGATTTTCGTGATGAACTTTTAACATTGTTCGACAAAAAAACTCCAGAATTTTTGTTTAATTATTTGGTGATGGAGTTGCCAGATCAGCCGAAGCGTGAAGATTAAATCGCCAAGAGTTTAAGGATTTTTTCACGGTCGATTGCCCATAAAAATGTGGCTAAGCGCGGGCCTGTGTCTGCAGTGATGAGCAAATTGTAAACGTCTTTAAAGAAGGCTCTTTGGCGCGGGCTGTTTTCTTTGTCGGTAAGAGATGTATCTTTTGGAATGGCGTATACAAGGAGTTCGAGTTCGTTGATGGATTCGATTTTTTGCGAAAGTTTTTGGTGAAGTGTGCGAACGTAATCTTTGGATTGATCTGACATGGTTGCCAAATATTCGTTATTGATTGCGTCGCGGAGTTTGATGATTTCTTGCGGGTTGTAGTTTTCAAGCCAGTTTTTGGCTTTTTGGAGGCGGATTTTAACGGAATTTTCGTCGTAGTCCATGTTTACTCCTTTTAAAAGTTCCATGACTTTATCCGGTTGCCATTGAACGATTTGGCCGAAAGCAACTGCGTGACGGAATGGGATTGGTTTTGCTGACATGTTTTTGAGATCATCAAAACTTAAATCTATTGCTGCTTTGGAAATCACTGAAAGTTTACCTTCTTGATAGGCTTTACATTCGCGATCGAACTCTTCGTATTGGCGGTTGATTTCGCTGTCAAAAGCTAATTGGAATTTTTGATGCGGGTTTTTCTTGAAGTAGAGCCATTTTAAGAGTTCGGCTTCGTACACTTCGAGGAGATCTTTTGGAGAAACAGCATTGCCTTTTGAGCCAGACATTTTGGAACCGAGGCCTTGGATGCCGATAAATTCATATCCAACAAAAACCGGGCCTTGGCGGTTGAAGATTTTTTCGGAAATGACATTTGAAGTATCGTAACTTCCACCTGGGGAAGCGTGATCGTGACCACCTGGTTCAAATGTGACGCCTTCGGCTTTCCAACGCATTGGCCAATCAATTTTCCAAGCGAGTTTTGCGATGTGGTCTTTGGAAAGGTCGACGGTTTCGGTTTTGTCAGTGTCTTTGCAGCGATAGGTCACTGAAGTTTTTCCATCATATTCCAAAATTTCAGTATTATCTTTTCCTGTAAAACGTGAATAAAGAGAAATTGGATAGTATTTTGCGCGATAATCTTGTTCGTCGATTTTCTTTTCTTCTTTGCCTTTGTCCGACATAAAACTCAAAATGACCTGGGCGATCTGGTCGCGGTTTTTGAGACAGTAAAAAATTTCTTCGTCGTAGCGGCCTGATGTGTATTCTTTGGTTTGGTAGCGGTAATCAAGTTCAATATTGAGCTCTTTCATGGCTTCTTCAAACTCAACCTGGAATTTTCGGGCATAAGATTCTTGTTGACCTTCTGGGTCTGGAACAGACGTGAGTGGTTTGCCGATATGTTCAGCAAAAGATGGATCAATACCGACCGGAACTTTTCTTAAACGGTCAAAATCGTCCCAAGAAAACAAAAGTCGAGCCTTTTTTCCTCGTTTTTGGAGTGATTTTACAACTGCTAAAGACGTAATAACATCGCGGAAATTTCCAAAATGAACAACTCCGGAAGGGCTTATTCCTGCGGCACAAGTGTATACTGCTTCGTTTGGGAATGTTTGTAAAACCTTTTCGGCGAGCGTATCAGCCCAATATTGATCGACATTATTAAGGAGTTTTGCCAGAACGCGTCCAGTAGCTGAATTGCTTGCCATATTTTGTGCGAAAAAGTGTTATTTGTACTATGCTTGAGACCCTTGCATTTATATTGAATTTCTCAAGAAATGTCAAAAGAGTATAATGGCGGAGATTGTTTGTTTGATTATGAATATTATCGAAAAAATTAAGGCGAAGTTCACTGCTTGGAAACATAAGCGTGGTGCTGGTAAAAAAACGCGTGAGCATAAAAAGCATCCGTGGCTGTGGGGAATTGCTGCGTTTGTGCTTTTTTTGATTTTGTATGTGTTTTCTTCTTTAAGCAGTTTGCGTGTATTTTTGCCATATTATCCACAATTGAGCGGGTTGCCGTTGGAATCAAAAAACTATCTCGTGGTTTTTCAAAACAATGATGAAATGAGGCCGGCTGGTGGATTTGTTTCGGCTTTTGGAATTGCGAAATTTTCGCACGGAATTTTTGCGGGGATTGATGTTCAGGATGTGTATGGCGAGGTGGATAATCATCCTTATATGGAGCCGCCATATCCGATGAAACAGCTTTTAAATGATAAATCTTATACTGGTTATAACTTCCGTGATGCAAATTATTGGGCGGATTTTCCTCAAAGTGCTGCGGAATTGGTGCGAATGCTTCATGTTACAAAACCGGATTTGCAAATTGATGGCGTGATTGCAGTGAACTATTCATTTATGGAAGATTTGCTTGGAGCAGTGGGTCCGATTGATGTTGATGGCGAAATTTTTGAGAAAAATTCTTTGTTCAGTTTATTGGAATATGATGTGAACAATGTTGATCGTCATGATGCTGATGCGCTTTTGAGCCGTAAAAGTATTTTGAAAGATTTTGCCCAGAAGTTGATTAAGAAGATTGTGCTCAGTCCTTTAAAACTCAGAAAAGTCAGTGATGCGATTGTTCATAGTTTGGCTACCAAAGAGATTCAGCTTTATTTTACGAACAGTTCCTTGCAAAAAATGGTGGAAGAAAATGGTTGGTCTGGCGAATGGCCTTCAACATTGAATGGTGATTTTTTGGCTGTGGTTGAGGCAAATTTGGGTGGAATGAAATCTGATCGGTACATGCAGCGAAATGTGAAATATAACGTGACGATGGATACGAATCAGCAAACTGGTGAAAAGGAATTGGTTGGTGAAGTAACCATCGACATTGATCATTTTGGAATTGAAAATGTTCCAACAAATGGCGAATACACGGGATTTTTTAGAACGTATGTTCCACGGGGCGCAAAACTTTTGGATGCAAAAAGTGATAATCCAAAAAGTTTATGGTCAAAAGATGATGGATTGTACACGGTTTTTGGCAATGTGGTTCGATTGAGTCCGGGCGAACATACTCAGCTTTATTACAAATATCAGTTGCCTGCGAGTGCACTTCAAAAAGATTCTTATCAGCTTTATATTCCAAAACAATCTGGAACAGATCAGGATTATTACACTGTGATTTTTGAAGCTCCGGAAGGTTTGAATATTTCGAGTTCGAATTTTACTCCTCATGAAAATGTCGGCATCTATCAACAGGAAATGAGTTCTGATACTTGGCTTTCATTAAAGATTTTGCCGGATAAACTTCCGCCGAATGTGATTTACCAGGCGATTGAATCCATGAATAAAATTACGTTTGTGTTTAACGAAAATGTGAGCGACGCGGCAGCAACCGACCCGTTAAATTATGAATTGAAAGATATGAATGCAAAACATCCGGAAACAACTGATTATTTGCAAATTGATCATATTGAACATCAAGGAAAGGCCGTCATTATTTATACAAAAAATATGACGAGTCAGCCGGAAGAGCATTATCAGATCACGATGAAAAATCTGAGTGATGACTCAGGAAATGTGATTGATCCAAATCCAAAGACGATTACGGTAGTACAGCGTTTATAAGCTTTGTTTTGGCGCTTGTGAGTTGAGGAATCTTCAATTACAATGGGCTCATATTTTTGGCGTTCCCTGATTTATGGATAAGATTGCGGTTTTAGATTTTGGAGGACAGTATGCGCATTTGATCGCGAATCGCGTTCGCAGGCTTGGCGCTTACAGTGAGATTTTTGACGGGGAAATTCCTGCTGAAAAATTGAAAAATTATAAAGGAATTATTTTTTCCGGGGGTCCGCAAAGTGTTTATGAACATGATTCGGTGAAATGTGATCCGAAGATTTTGGATTTGGGTATTCCGATTCTGGGCATTTGTTATGGGCATCAGCTTTTGGCGCATATCCAAGGTGCTAAAGTGGAACCGGCCCACATGCGTGAATTTGGATTAACCGAAATGAAAGTTCTTAAAGCCGAAGGTGTTTTTAAAGGTCTGGAAGCCATTGAAACGGTTTGGATGAGTCATGGTGATTCGGTGAAAGAACTTCCTGAAGGTTATGAAGTCATTGGTGAAACTCCTGGAGAACATGCGGCTGTTGCGAATTTTGCGAAGAATTTTTACGGGTTTCAGTTCCATGTGGAAGTGGTTCACACGGTTCATGGTCAAAAGATTTTGCAGAATTTTTTGGATCTTTGCGGAGGTGATTTTAGCTGGAAGATTGATGATTTTATTGCTGAAGAGATTGAAGCGATCCGAGCAAAAGTCGGTGATAAAAAAGTTTTCATGATGGTGAGTGGAGGTGTTGATTCGACTGTTGCTTTCGCGTTATTGGAAAAAGCTTTGGGTGCTGACCGCGTGTATGGTTTGTTTGTTGATACGGGTTTTTTGCGTTTGAACGAACGTGAACAGGTGAAAAAAGCGCTTGAGGATATGAATTTTGCCAATCTGCATATCCGTGATGAAAGCAAAAGGTACTTTGATGCATTGAAAGAAAAATATGATCCGGAAGCGAAAAGAAAAATTATTGGCGATCTGTTTTTGGCGGTTCAACAAGATGTTGCAGATGAATTGAAATTGAATCCTGAAGAGTGGTTACTTGGCCAAGGAACGATTTATCCAGACACGATTGAAACCGGAGGAACCAAACATGCTGCGAAAATTAAAACTCATCATAATCGCGTTCCACAAATTGAAGAGTTAATGAAAAAAGGCAGAATTATTGAACCTTTGATGCAACTTTATAAAGATGAAGTTCGTGAGGTTGGAGAAAAATTGGGCTTACCAAAAGAGATGGTATGGCGTCATCCGTTCCCGGGCCCAGGATTGGCTGTACGATGCCTTTGCGCCCATGAAGAAAAATATCCGGATCATCACACGTTGGTGGAAAAAAAGATTGATGCTTACTTAAAACCTTTCAACTTAACTTGCAAAATTTTGCCGATCCAAAGTGTTGGAGTGCAGGGTGACTATCGTACTTACAATCATCCGTTGGCATTAATGGGAACGTGTGATTTTGTTGAATTGGATAAGATCGCGACGTATTTGATTAATCAATTTAAAGAGATCAACCGCGTGGTTTTGACGCTGAATCCAAATAAGATTGAAACGTTAAAGGTTCAGAAGGAATATTTGACTGCGGAAAGAATTAAGCTGCTTCAAAAAGCCGACGACAAGGTCTCAACCTTTCTTAAAAAACACAATTTGCAGCGTGAAATTTGGCAATTTCCAACGGTTTTATTGCCGTTGAGTGTGAACCGCGAAAGCGGAGAATGCGTTGTTTTAAGACCAGTGAGTTCGGAAGAGGCAATGACCGCAAGTTTTTACCGCATGGATCAAAAAATCCTTGCTGATTTGGCCAAAGATATTTTTGATATTCCAGGAATTACCGCCGTATTTTACGACGTTACAAATAAACCACCGGGAACGATTGAGTGGGAATAAAGTTTTTAAGCTGAAAGTTTTTTATCGATTTCTTCGCCTAACGCATAAAGATCATCTCTTTTTTGTGTAACGTATCTTTGGAGAATTTCATCACGTTCATTTTCTGGCATTGTGCTATAAAAAAGATTGATATTTAAAAGGATCTTTTGCTGAGCCTCTGGCGTAAGAGGGGCTTTAATTTTCCCTTTTTGAACCAACTCCCATAATAAAATTCTGGAGGTTACTTTTTGATATGGTGTGTCGTAGGCTTCATACCATTTTCCTTCAGCACGAACACGTTCTTCGTCAAAAATATGCTCGGCAAAAACAGAAAAAATTTGTTTGTTTCTTTCGGTGTTATTCTCAGGATCATAAAGGAATTCCGCAAGCATGGTTAATTCTTCAGACGTTCCATTATCAATTTCTTCTTTATCGTTAAAAATATGAATGAGTTCATGAAAATATTGTGATTCCAGCGAAGTGCTCGCGTTTTGATATTTTGCATAATCCTTTTCTAAAACAGCAGACAAAATATCGTTGATATACAATCCTCCGACATCAACCATCCATGATCCAAAGGTGGAAAGATTTTTTTGATTTTGAATTCTGATGCGATATTTTATTTGATCACTTAAACCATTTTTTTGCAGAAGCGCTTCATACTTTTGGGCTGGACGATGAAGATGTTGGGCAATAAACAATAATGGATCCAAGCCTGTTTCTTCTTTAAATTTTTTGAGAAGACTTTCATCTATGGCATTCGGACTGATGGCATAAATATCAAATGATAATCCTTTTTCGCCGTTTTCTTTTTCTTCAACGCAAAAAAAATGTCCTGAATCTCGGGACCAGTGTGGTTTTGCATCAGGACCGTAAAGATGCTTTCTTGCCTCTTCTTTACTTAATTCCACGAATTTCGGACCTGTTTTGCCTGCCTTAAGGTTATCATACCAATCTTTTGATTCCTGGCTGGTACGTTGCGTTTCGTCCAAAACTTTTAATACTTTTATCTGCTCTTCAAGACTTAAATGGTCTACTGCGCTGTTTTTAGTGTCAGCAGGTTCGGCAAGGTGGGATTCTTTTTTATCCTCATCAAGCTCTGTGTGCTTTAATTCGTTGGTCATTTATCCTTTTAAAAATCATTTTATTTTACCATTTTTTGGCTTTTATTAAAAGACCGGACGAATAAACCACCGGGAACGATTGATTGGGAATAGATTTTTATTAAACGCTTTCTGCCACTAGGGTAGCTCTAATTTTATCTGCAACGTGTGTTCGAACAAAACCTGCCTGGCAGGATGAAATTTTAGTAATAATGTCTGACGCAACTTCAGCATGATTTTGACCTGTTAAAATTTCTGCTGCGTCTCTTACATGGTCAAAAAGATCTTCGTCCGCTGTGGTTGGATCTCCGATTTTGGCTGCTAAATCTTCTAATTTATCGAATGACATAGTTGCAAAAATAAGAAATGTTCGGCAAACATTAAAACATTATTTTTCAATATTGTCAATGGTCTGTAAAGTCTATTTGAGGATGGTCATCACAAATCCTGCGACAACCGGGATGATGACGTTATCATCAATAATCTGGCTGATGTAGCGAACGGTGATGGATTCAAAAAGCATTCCGGCAACACTTCCAAAAAATGCTGTTGGGAAATCGACAAAAAAGAATGCAGCAAAAGTTGAAACGATGATGGCGATTAATGTTCCTTCGAGATGTTTGTTTGGATTAAGTGGGTTTTTGATTTTGCCGAAATAGGTTCCAATAACAGTTGTTATGGCGTCGCCAACGGCCATGATGGAAATTGCCGCAAGCGCTATATCATGCTGGAAAAACTGCAATGCCAGAAGTGAACCAAGGACTAAAAAGAATGAGCCTTTTCCTGGAAAAACTTTGAGATCGGATGGGCGTTCAAAAAATAATAGAGCGCGATCAATGAAAGGAATGCGGTAGTAGCGAATTAAAATTGAGAGTAATCCGCCAATAATCAAAACTACAAAAAGTACTTGTTGGTTGATAAGCTGGAGTTTGAGCAATAAGACAATTGTTGTTCCTGTAAGAATGTGAGCAACTTGGCGGCGGAGTTCGAATTTGTCTTTAACCTGAAAAATAAACCAATCCAAAATTTTGTTGTTTTCCTGAAGATAAATCCAAAAACGGGCGATGGCGTAACCAACGATTCCGCCAAGGATGATATCGCTTAAATAATGAACTCCTAAATACAAACGGCTTAGGGCAATGGTTATAATGATAATTTTCCCCAAAATTTGGAGTGCTTTATTCGGAAAAATTCTTGGTAAAAACGGCCATAACGAAAAACAAAATGCGGTGTGCAAACTTGGCATTGAGTATCCAGAAGCTTGAGTTAATGGAATCGTTGCAACAATTGCAGCGGCGTATGGACGAGGCGTTTGAAAAATAACTTTCGTTAAATAACTCACTTCCAACGCACATGCACCAGTGATGGCGACCAAAAGCAAATCGTGGAATTTTTTATGATTGATGAGATAAAAAAACAGAATGATGACGCAAAAGAGCATGCCAAAATCTGTCATAAAAAGCATGAAGGCGTCGAGAGGGTAGATGCGCAAGGAGCCGACAAATTTTAGCATTGCATCATCGTAGAAAAAGGCGATAAATAATGCCAAAATTCCGGCAGCAAAACATAACTTTTCTTTGAAAGTAAAAATTGGTTTTTCAAAATAACGTTTGATTGCTGCGAACATACTTTGGAATATTATGAACTTTGCACGCGAGGGTGCGAAGTTAAATCAATGTGGCGAACGTCAGCGAGTTTATATCCTAAAAATTCACTGCCCATTTTCTGGAATTTTTTGGCATCGCCAGTCGTGGTAAAAATGCATTTTTTCTTTTTTGTAAGCTCTTTTTGGATCTCTGGATGGCGGTTCAAATAATCTTTTAAACTTAAAGCAACAACCGGCCCAGGATTAATAACGTTCACGTTTTTTCCCATGATACGGCAGAAATCTTCGTATAAAAAAGGATAATGTGTACAGGCCAAAATCAAACTATCAACGTTGTGCGATTTAATTCCACGAAGGTATTTTTTGAGAATCATTTTGGTTTCTGGTTTGTTGTGCCAATGTTCTTCAATGAGTGGAACAAGCAATGGACAAGCCTGTTTTGTGACCTCAACTTTTGGAAGTAAATGTTTAAGTTCAATATCAAAACTTTCACTTTCGATGGTGCTTTTGGTGGCAACAACTCCAATCTTGCCGGTCTTGGAAATTTTCACTGCTGCTTCAACTTGTGGCTTGATGACACCTAAAATCTTGCGGTTGGTAACGCCGGGTTTGCGTAAATATTTTTCCTGCAAATGGCGTAAAACATTCGAAGAAGCCGTGTTGCAGGCAATAATAATAAGTGTGCAACCTTGATCGAAAAGGTATTCAACTGCTTGTTCTCCATAATGGATTAGCGTTTGTGTATCGCGGTTGCCGTATGGTGCTCGAGCGTTGTCACCCAAATACATATAATCGTATTCCGGGAGATCTTTTAAAAAGTCTTTTAAAATTGTGAGTCCACCGTAACCTGAATCAAAAACGCCGATCATGGCTTAGCAATAAATATTTTTCCTTCGTATTGTAGAGTTTTTTTGGTCACTTCGCCATGAAACTTTTTTTGTCTTTCCCTTTTGGCTCAGATTTTTGTAAACTTAGGGCAATCTCAATTTTTTGAAGAGCTCATGGAAAAAGAAGGATACAATTGGAAAGTTCAATTAACGTTTGTGTTTACAGGTGTTTTGGTTGGAATGCTCGTGACTGCTCAGTTCAAAAGTGCTATTCCAGCAAGCTCGTATCCTTATGATGAATACAAAATTCAGCAGGATTTGTTGAAAAGTTATAATGATGACCAGGCTGTTTTGAAAAACAAAATCTTGAATCTTCGTAAAAATATTGATGATAAACAAAAGCAGACCGGGGCTTCGGTTCAAAAAAATAATCTCGATGTGTTAGAACAAATCAAACAGGAAATCGGCCTTGAAAGTACCAAAGGCGATGGCATCACGATTACACTTAATGACAGTCCGTTTTCTCAACGTGCCAACAATGAAGGTTCTGATCAGTTTTTAGTTCAAGCCGCGGATTTACGCGATGTTGTGAATTTGGTTTTTAGTGCTCAAGCTGATGCGGTTTCTATTAATGATCAACGTGTGATTGCATCAACTCCTATCAGTTCGGTTGGAAATACGATTTTGGTGAATAACACACATGTTCTTCCTCCATTTAATATTTCGGTTATTGGGGACAAAGATTTACTGAACCAACGTTTGAATGACCCAACAGCGCTTCCTGATCTTGAAAAAAGAGCAAAGGGTCAGAAGATTGAATATAGTTTTCAACCCCAAACAAATCTGGTGATTCCAATTTATAGTGGAGATTTCCCGCTCAAATATGTCCAAGCTGCTAATGAACCTCAATCATGAAATATAAAGTAAAATACCGCGATCTTACGATTATCATTACTGGCATTTTGCTTGGATTTTTGGTGGTTTTACAGGCACGTTCTTTCAGCAATATTCAAAATATCACTCGTGATAGCCAAGCGAATGTGTTTCAGGAAATCCAAATTCTTAAAACAACAAATGAAAATCTGGCTGATGAAATTACGAATCTTGAAAATCAGTTATCCAAAGCTTCCAACCAAGAACAGGCTTTGAACTCAATTCAAGATGAAATTCAAAAAGATAAAATCATTGCTGGTCAGGTTGATATTGCCGGCCCGGGAATTGAACTTACGGTTAAAAACGAGCTCGCTGGAATCTGGTTTACGGATATTGAAAATGAACTTTGGGCTGCTGGAGCTGAGGCTGTGAGTGTGAATGATATTCGACTAACCAACACAACTGCTGGCTTTGATACTTTGCCCAATGGTCAGATTTCATTAAATGGCGTGATCTTAACTGCGCCTTATCATTTTGATGCGATTGGAGATAAGAAAACTATGACTGAAGCCTTGGGTCAGACTGCCGGAATTATTCAACGTATTAAAGGCAGCGTTCCAAATGTCGATATAGCTGTTGATCCAAAAGACCTCATTCAAATGCAGAAGGTTTTGTGAAACCTTATTTTGGCGGGAGTAAAAACCACAGCGGTTGAAGAAGCAGAATGATAAAAAGGAGAATGAGGTAAATCCTTTTATTAAATCGTTCTTCACGGAAGTTGTTCATGGACATATCAAGTTCCATGATGTGGGAGTCCAGATCTTTGCGTAATTGGGCTTTTTCGGCCTGTTCGTTGCTCAAGTCGCGTTTGTACTCCAAAAGAGGAATGGTCTCTTTTAAATGGGCCTCCAATTGGCCTACGCGGTATTGGGCCATTTCTAAACGCTGTTCTTTTTCTTTAAGGTCTTCTTGAAGTTGTTCGTAAAGTTTTTTGTAGATTTCGGTATCTTCTTCGTTGGAGCGGGAACGGGACTTAATTTTAGCGTTTTTGAGGTTAATCACGCTTGGATCCTGTTCTAGATCATCGTTTGGATGGACAACGTGGTAGGTATTTCCTTCGCTGTCGATCGACATGTCTACTGGGATTAAATCGACTTTGTCCATAGACATTGATGGTGTCGACATGTCTACTGCAGTGTCTACTTTTTTGCGACCCTTAAGTTGCATTATTTCTTTTTTATCCAGCCAAATTCTGCCATCTCGACGTTCATGGGAAATTTTATTTCCGTTGATATACCTGTCTACTGTTCGAACAGATACTTTTAATAATCTTCCTGCGGTTTTTCGGTCTATGTCGTACATAAGGTATTTTTCAGATTGTCTATTTTAAGTCTATAGACGTCGAGTGGACACGATGTGGACAATGTCTACGGCGATTTTAAGCGAGAAGTAGACATTAGTCCAGCCCGAACTTGGGAAATTAATTCGAGTCCGCGTCCAGACTTCATTTTTGGAATGTAGACAGGTCTCGTCGTGTCTAGTTTGTGACTATGGACAGGTCGATAGACATGACTATAGCCACTGTCCACTAGACAATCGACAAGCTGAAAAATCTGATAGAAGTTTGTCATCTAAAAACATCATTTTGATGAGTTTACTTTTTCGCGGTTTTGGATATAATTCTAGCTATGGCTGCAATGAAAAAAATACAAACTACACTTCTTTTTTTGGCTCTGACGTTGAGCATAGTTCCGACCAGTTTTGCGGAATCTTTTCAAACTCAGGAAGCTTCAATTCCTCTAACAACTTTTATTTCCCGTGGGCAGGCTGTTCATGAGGTTGTTGATACTTTTGATTTAAAGCAAAAAAATGCCAAATTTATTGGCGATTGTTTACAACATTTAGACGAATGTTTTTTTGTTTTTACAACGATGTCCAGATATGACCAAATGAGCTTGGACCCGATGCGACTTTATCCAGATGTTCCTGAAGCTTATATGTATTCCAATGATATTAATGTGGCAACCATGCTTGGTTTAGTTCACGGCAATATTGAAGTTAAAGGAAGTCCGTTTCATCCAAGAGCTTATTTGAGCCGTATTCATGCGCTCAAAGTGGTTTTGGGAGCTGCAGGTTTAATGGACTGGCGTGAAAAATTTGAGTTAGTGCGCGATTTAGGAGATGAAGATACGCTGAGGAATGAAAAAAGCTCTTTTGCTGATGTGAATGCGCTTCGTGATGATTCTTGGTGGTATCCACGATATGTAAATTTTGCTCTTGATGATGGCATCATTGATGCGGGAGAATACTTCCGCCCGGATGAACCGATCACAGTTGGTGAATATCGCGATATGCTTCAAAGGGCTCTTGTTAAATCTCAACAGCTCAATGGACAAACAGGTTCAAAAAATCAGCCATCAGGAAATTCAAGCCAGCAAACCGTCAATTGAAGAGGTGAAAAAATTGCTGCGCACTCCGCTGTTTGTTGTTCTGGATAATATCCGGAGTATTTATAATGTTGGCGCGATGTTTAGGACTTGTGACGCGGTTTTGGCAGAAAAAATATTTTTGTGCGGGATTACGGGTCATCCGCCAAGAAAAGATATCGATAAGGTTGCGTTAGGCGCGGTGGAAGTGGTTCCGTGGGAATACAGTCCATCCGTGGGTGAAACGCTCTTAAAACTCAAAGAAAATGGGGTCAAAATCTGCGCTCTGGAACTCACAAATAAGAGTGTTCATTACCGGGAGGAGAAATATGATTTTCCAATGGCTTTGGTGGTGGGAAATGAAGTTGAAGGTATGAGTGAAGAAGTTTTACCATTTATTGATTTTGCGATCGATATTCCAATGTTGGGACGAGCCAACTCGTTAAATGTTGCCACGGCTTTTGGGATCGCGGCGTATGAGATTTTGTATAAGTTTCAGAATCGTGCCGGAAAATAGTAGAATGCAGGAGTTCATGAATTTTTTATGTTGAAACTGGAGTTCGAAAATCGGGTGAAAAATTTTAAAGGTTCTTCAAAAATATTTTTGAAGGTTTTGAAAAATGCTGAAAAAATTTTGGTGAAATTGCCGAAGGTTCAAAAAATAGCGGGCAAAAAATTTGATGCGACGATTATGCTGACGCTTACGGACGACAAGCAAATTCACGCTTTAAATAGCGAATATCGTGGTGTGGATAAGCCGACTGATGTGCTTTCTTTCAGTTATTTTGGTGAGAAAAAATTTCCTGGAGATGATGTAGCTGGCGAAATTGTGATTTCGGTTCCAACGGCCAAAACACAGTCCAAAGATCATAAAAAAACGTTGAATGAAGAGTTGGAGTTTTTATTTTTGCATGGAATCCTGCATGTTTTTGGCTTTGATCACATCAAAAAATCCGAACGCAAAATCATGTTTGATTTGCAGGATGAAATTATCGGCGACAAAAATTGGCGCAAAATTGCCGATGAAGAAGCAGAAGAAGAGTACTAATTTTGTTTACTCGGAGCCGCGCATTGTGTTTGCGGCAATGTCGATTTTGAGGTTTTCTTTTTTTGCTGATTTTTCTTTGGCGCGAACGGTGGCATCAAGATCTTTGACGATAATGCGATCGGTTTTGATCTCTAAAATATCGTTATGGATGATGATTTTTTCGTCGTATGGAAAGAGGCCTAAAACGTTTTTGGCGATGGCGATTCTGGTCATGACAAAAAACTTAGGGCTCATGCCGATATCGTAAACTTTGCCTAAATAGAGCCCTTTTTTGGTGTAAACTTTGTTGTGTAAAATAGGAATATTTTTCTTGAGAACTTCACGAACTTTGAGGATTTCGTTCGTTTCTAAAATATCGTCGCTGTCATCAATAAAAATGCTTTCGTTCCATAAAATAATGTCACTTGGGGCGATGACATGCTGGCCTTTTGAACCGATTAAAAAGCCTGCGATTTTGCCGGTTTCTGGTTCAATAACAATTTCAACAATGCGTCCAACCGGAAATCCGTTGGCTGTGAGAACAGGCGAGCCGATTGCTTGGGAAAAATAACGGTCCATGAGAAATGTTCAATATTGCCGTTAGTATACTCCAAGAAACTGGTGATCGGCAAAACGACCGGGAGCGCGATGGGAATCGCGCTCGACCGGCCGTCTGTCTTGCCTGGCTAGGCGGCTCGAGGAGCCACACAAAGCCGTTTGGCGTCCACTGAACGGACGCTACTGTTTACCGCCTTCCTCTTCTTTCGGCGGGATCAGAACCCTCCGCTCGGCGAGGATTTCGCTGAAGATCTCGATCGTCACCGGACTCATCCTATTTTCCCTGAGGAAGTCCACGATGCGGTATACGAGATCAATCTTGAGCTCAGGGTATGCGGTGATGATGTGCCGAGAGTTCGCAGAGAGCCAGATGCAGGCGGGCAGGTTGAGGAGGCACTTCTTCATCCGATCCGAATCAACCACAGCAGTCAGCCGAGGGAGCCACACCGGAAGATCGCACGATTCGGCGGTTCGACAGTTGCTCCACAGGTTGAAGAGGATATCCGGGGCATGAGCAGCGAACAGATCCGGCCATTTTTCGTGGGCGAGTTCGCACAACCCGAAGGCATCGGTAGACCATACTTTCCCTTCAAGGAAGCGTCGCGTTACCTCTTTCTTGGCGACCGCGGGGAGGTGTTCGCAGATGAACTGAATCTCTGCGAGTCCGGACGACGAGGAGAGCAGCTTTTTCGCCGCTTCTTCGGCCAGCACCGGGGCCTTGACGATGAACTTACGGTGGTCTTCAGGCTTCCACTTGTCGATGTTCCTCTTGTAGTAGGCCTTCACCTCCTCGTGAAGAGCGGGGTGTTTTGAAGCGACCTCGATGAGAGAGTCGGCATCCCTAAATTCGTGTCCTTCCTCGAAGAGGCTTTTCAGAGCGCGCGGAGCCAGTTCAGGAACACAGCGTACGATCGTTACCAACTTGGACAGTTCGCAGTCCTGGCCCAAGAGCCGTTCACCAACCTTAACTGCCCATTCACCCTTGACGTTTTCAAAATCGAGGAATTGCTCCAGGTCTTCGGGGTCGGAGCCGCCGAGCACGAGATATTTCTGAACGATGGCATCCATGATGGCGGTCTTCTCTTCGGCACCATCCATGAATGCGGGATTCACATCCAGCGTCATCTCCATCAGGATTTTGGGGTCGGTCGCTTGCTCCACGAGCTTCCAGCATGCGGCCAGAATCAACTCCTCCTGAACACGGTCATGAACCGTGTGGATGAGAACGAGAAGCTGCTCATCCGTTGCGGTGCGCTTGAGCAGCTCCTTGGCGGCTTTGTTACGGACAGCCTCCTCGTTGTTGTTTTCGAGCAGCAGACAGAGCTGTCGGTTGGAAAGCCGGAGCTGAGCGACAGCGAAGCGACGGAGCGGAGCGAACTCTGGAACCGTCCAGATGATTTCGATCTTTCTGATCTTGGGCGTTGACGTTCCAGTAATGGCACGAACGGCCTGGTCGAAGACGACCTGAGATGTTTGTCTCATTTCGATCTTGAGAACCTCTTGAGCGAGGGCTGATGGTTTCTGTTTCTTAGCTTTTTTTGGCTTCTGTACTTGGGGCCACATTGGGCCACCTCCTTATACTTTCTGAGACAATAAGCTTTGCAGGCAAGACAGCTGCGTTTCTCAGATGAGTTACTTTGGGCACGATTGAATCGACCTTTTGGTAAATCTTCAGGTGAGAACTTGCAGAAAATTACCTGCAAAAACTTTTTAAATTATTAAAGATCATGGCAAAAAAAGGCCTTATTTTGCCTTTAAACTTTAAATTGTCAACGTTCAATTGACTTTCGGGAGCGGTTCACCTATAGTTTTTTCGCTTTCAATCTGGATGGCGTTTTTGAGACAAATAAAAAAACGTCTTGGGTATCGGGGTGTAGCGTAGTTGGCTAGCGCGCCTGGTTTGGGACCAGGAGGTCGTAGGTTCGAATCCTATCACCCCGACCATTTGGTTGTTCAGAAGCCCCAGCATTGAAAATAAAAGGACCAGTACTCTTAGAGCACTGGTCCTTTTGTTTTGTGAATATCTGATGTTTTTGCAGTGACAGCTTATCTCTGGCATAATTTGCACATTACCTCCTTAAATTTTTTCTATGCCGATTGGAAATATAAATTATCTCGCCATTTTAGTGTGCGGAATTTTGAATATGGTACTTGGTTTTCTTTGGTATGGTCCGATTTTTGGAAAGACTTGGGCAAAAATGATGGGATTTGATGCGATGGATAAAAATAAGAAAAAAGAGATGCAAAAAAAGGCAGGTCCGGCGTATGGAATTATGTTTTTAACAAGTTTATTAACGGCTTATATTCTTGTTCATTTTACTGGATATGCGATGGCAAAAACTTGGATTGATGGAGTTGTGACAGGTTTATGGGCTTGGCTCGGTTTTGTTTTGCCTGCAACACTTTCAACGGCTTTATTTGGCGGAAAAAATATCAAAGTTTGGGCTATTGAAAGCGGTTATTATTTGGTGAGTTTATTGATGTTTGGTGCGATTTTGGTTGCTTGGATGTAATTTGCCTGAAAGAAAATTTTTGAAATTTTAAAAAGACCCGCGAAATTCACGGGTCTTTTTTTTGAGTTGATGATTCAGTAATTCGTTCGTTAATTTTTTTTATTTTTTATTGTTGATTTGATGATTTGTTTGGTAACGGCTCTTTGTCTTTCGACTTGTGAATCTTTGATCTTTTTTTCTAGTTCAGCAATTCGTTCATCAATTGCTTTGATGTAATCTTTGATTAAACTTTCATCTTCCTTGGTTGAAGGAGTAGAATTTTCGAGTTTTGCTTTCATTGCACGAAGTTTTCCAATCATTTCTTCACCTTTGCCATCAAAAGCCATTTTAAACTCTTTTTGAAGTTCAGAAGCATCACGAAGGAGTGCTCCTAATTCTTCCTGAATAGTTTCGTCTTCACTTTTTCCTTTCAAGTCATCTTCCATATTTTTTATTTAAAAAAAGTTATAGAACATTATATCATTTTGCTACTTTTTGTCAATGCTCTTGACTCTGCAGAAAATTGGGCGGATATTTGAAGTACAATCAGTATTCCTACGCTTATGGAAGTCATAAAATCACACGATTTTAGGGAGGGCGGGGAGCAGGCGAATGAAGTGTTACGGCTGCACGATAAAGAATTGGGCGAAAACGAGCGCAAGTATTTAAAGGTGCGCGAAAAACGTGCGAAGACTTTGAAAATTATTGAAGGTCTGACCGGTTTAAAGTTTGATGTTTTTAGAAAAGGTGAGGCGCATGTGGCGGCTTTTATTACGGTTGCTGGAAAGGAAACGTATATTGCGGAACATACGCTGGATGATCCGGTTTGGGCTGCGTATGCGGCGTATCACGAGGCGATGCATAAAAAGACTTCGAACTTTATGACCATGGGAAAGCATGCATTTATTAAACACGATTATTTTGAAGCGGTGAATGAGGAACTGAAAGGAACCGATGTTCAACTTGGTGAGTTTAATGTTTGTGAAGGATTTACGGATGCTTTGACGGCTGATGCTCATGGCGAACATGCAAATAGTGGATACAATCATCACGAGGTTCCTGCTGCGGAAAAACTGGAAGAACTTTGCACGGAAATGACTGGGGCTTCATTAATGGAAGCGTTTAAATCAAACGATGTTGCGCTGTTTCATCTACGTTTGGAACGTTTGGGTGAAGTTTTGTTGATGCGAAAAGCGTTTGATGATTTTGCGAAA
>Ga0070667_100000225_pt1 | contig 65088 bp, 61 predicted proteins | sample KBSS33metaG_FD_64659 | JGI IMG/M metagenome (GOLD analysis project Ga0070667, IMG submission 64659) | Switchgrass rhizosphere microbial communities from Kellogg Biological Station, Michigan, USA - KBS S3-3 metaG | ecosystem: Host-associated > Plants > Roots > Rhizosphere > Soil ...
GGGCTCGATGGATTGCGGCCGGCGGGGCGCGGTGCCCGCAAGCAGTGCCGGCAGGACGCGCGCCAGCACCAGCTCCGCGGCCACGGTGACCTTGTTGAACACTTGGCGCGCATCGTCATCGCGCAGAATCGGCACGCTCTGCTGATCGACGATGTCGCCGGCGTCGGCGCGCGCCACCATGTGGTGAAGAGTCGCACCCGTCTCACGCTCGCCGTTGAGCAGGGCCCAGTTGACCGGAGCGCGGCCGCGGTACTTGGGCAGCAGCGAGCCGTGCATGTTGAGGGCGCCGCGCCGGGGAATGGCCAGCAGCGGCTCGCCCAGCATGGAGCGGTAGTAGAAGGAGAAAAGAAAATCCGGATGCAGCGCCGCGATCTGCGCGGCGAGGGCGGCGCCCCCGGCGTCGGCCGGCGTGATCACCGGTAGATCGCGCTCGCGCGCGGTAGCGGCAACACTGGCAAACCATTGGGTCTCGTTGGGATCGTCCTGGTGCGTGACTACGAGCGGCACGGCGACCCCGGCGGACAGCAAAACCTGAAGACAGCGTACTCCGACGTCGTGGTAGGCGAACACCACGGCGCGGGCGGTCATTCGCTCATCTCCCGCCGGCGCTCGATCTGGAAGACCGGCACGGGCTCCTCGACACCCTCCTCCAGCACGGTTGCCACGGTGTAGCGTGGCCGCTGGCGCACCTGCTCGTAGATCCGCCCGATGTACTCCCCCACCACGCCCAGGCCCAAGAGCAGCACGCCGATGAGGAAGAAGACGATGCCGAAGAGGGTGAACACGCCCTCGACTTCCGGGCCGACGATCAGGCGGCGCACGAACAGGAAGGCGACGAAGCCGAGCGAGAGTACCGCGATGAGGAAGCCGATCACGGAGAAAAACTGCAGCGGTGCCACCGAGAAGCCCGTCATCAGGTCGAAGTTGAGCCGGATCAGGCGGTAGAAGGAGTACTTGGACTCGCCCACGCGACGCTCCTCGTGCGCCACTTCGATTTCCACGGGGTTGCGCGCGAAGGCATAGCCCAGCGCGGGCACGAAGGTGCTGACCTCGTTGCAGCGGTTGATGGCTTCGATGATGGAGCGGTGGTAGCCGCGCAGCATGCAGCCCTGGTCGCTGATGCGGATCCGGGTGGTGCGCTCGCGGATGCGATTGAGCAGGCGTGAGGCTTTCTTGCGCCACCACACATCCTGGCGCTGCTTGCGCACCGTGCCCACGTAATCGGCGCCCTGCTCCATCGCCCTGACGATATGGCCGATCTCCTCCGGCGGATTCTGCAGATCGGCATCGAGGGTAATCACATAGGTGCCGCGCGAGCGGGCGAAGCCGGCCATGATGGCCATGTGCTGGCCGGCATTGTGCGCCAGCACGATGACGCGGGTGACTTCGGGCCGTTTGGCGAACTGCTCGCGCAGCACGGCCACGGAGCGGTCGGCGCTGCCGTCATCGACAAAGATCACCTCGTAGCTGTGATTCAAGGCATCGAGCGCCGCATACAGTCGCTCGAAGAGCCGCGGCAGCCCGGCCTCCTCGTTGAACACCGGAATGACGATGGACAGCACGGGGCTCATCGCAGGATTTCCTCGACCGCATCGACCACGCGGTCCACATCCGATAGTTCCATGGCGGGAAAGAGCGGCAGGGTCACCGTCTCGCGACCGATGCGTTCGGCGTTAGGGAACATACCCTCGCGATAGCCGAACTCCTTGAAGGCGGTAAAACGATGCAGGGCCGGGTAGTGCACTCCCACCCCGATGCCGCGGGCCTTCATGGCGTCCATGAACTCAAGGCGGGACAGTCGCTCCAACGGCAGCAGCGGCGCAAAAATATGCCAGCTATGCCCTTCATCGCCGCGTTCCGGTAGACGCAGGGGCGAGTGCTCACTGAAGCGCTGGTAGTACCGGCTCACCAGCTCGAGTCGCTTGGCGTTGAATTCCCGCAGCTGCCTCAACTGGCCGAGGCCGACGCGGGCGGCGACATCGGACAGATTGGCCTTGCCGCCGGCGAAGGCCACATCGGAATAATTCTCCGGAGATTTGACCAGGCCGTGGAAGCGGTGCCGCTCGAAGGCCAGGAGCTCCTGCGGCGAGCCGCCGAGGAGGGCGCCGCCTTCAATGCTGGTCATGTTCTTGTTGGGATGGAAGCTGAAGCAGACGAGGTCGCCGAAGCTGCCGATGGGCTTGCCACGCCAGGCGGAGCCAATGGCGTGCGCGGCATCCTCGATAACCCGCAGGCGGTGTCGTTGCGCAAGCGAGTAGAGGCGGTCCATGTCCACCGGCAGCCCGGCAAAATGCACGGGCAGGATGGCGCGGGTACGCGGGCCGATGGCGGCGGCGACCTGCTCGAGATCGAGGTTGCGGGAGTCGAGGCCCACATCGACGAACACGGGCTTGGCGCCGCGGCGCACGATCACATTGGCGGTGGCCGCGAAGCTCAGCGCTGGGGTGATGACTTCGTCGCCCTCGCCTATCTCCAATGCCGCGAGAGCAATCTCCAGCGCCTCGGTGGCCGAGGTAAAGACGCGCGCGGGCCGGCCGCCGCAGTACTGGGAAAGCGCGGCTTCGAAGGCGGTGACGTTGGGGCCGCTGGCGAGCCAGCCTGAGCGCAGCACGTCGACCACGCCCTGAATGGTCTCCTCATCCAGTGTGGGCCGGGTGAAAGGCAGAAAAGGCTTCATGAGCGTGTCACCAGCACTACTCCGACAATGATCACTCCGACACCCACCACGCGTTGGACGTTCGGAACCTCGCCGATCAACCACCAGGCAAGTAGAATATTGATGGCGTAGCCCATGGACAGCAGCGGATAGGCCTGTCCCACGGGCACCCGCGAGAGTCCCACCACCCAGACACCCACGCTGACGCCATAGGCGATCAGGGCCCACCAAAGAGCGGGCACGGCCAGCACGGCAAGCAGCTGGCTCCATTGCGGCGGCACCAGCGACATCGGACCGATGTCGCGGCTGGCGGCTTTGAGGCCGAGCTGGGCCAGGGCGTTGAGCAGCACGCCGGTGGAGATGATGGTGAAATCGGCGAGCTTCATCGGCGGCTCACCACCTGGGAGTAGCGATCGGCGCCGATCACGCGTCCCGGAAAGCCTTCGCGCGTAAGGGTGCTCCAAATCGCTGGCTCAAAAAATGCTACAGCGTCGGTGTCGGCGCGCCACCGCGTCTTGAACTGCTCCAGGGTGGTGGCATTGACTCCCGGCTCCTGGCCCTGCCCAAACTCGAGCTCGCCCTGGTAGCCCACCAGTGTCACGGTACGCTGCAGATACACGGGCACGCTTTGCCGGTACTGACCGACGTGGTAGAGGACGGTGTGAGGGATGATCTGCGGACGCACGGCGGCGACCAGGGAGCGTGCTGAGCGCTCGAGCGGCGGGGTGCCGTGCGCCACCATCAGGCATTGCCAGGCGAGGATGGACCCGGCGGCGAGCCACAGCGCGTTGCGTGGGGGCGCGGCGCGCGGTGTGATATTCAATGCGGCAATCATGGCGGCGAGCAGCGCAAGCGAGACCCACAGGAGCAGCGACGGAGGAGCGGCATCGTACCGGTGCAGCGCATAAACCACGAGCCCGGCGGCGGTGAGCGTGACCCCGGCGGCAGCGATCCAGCCGGCGCGGCGCAGGGGGCTGCCGCTCGCCCCGATGTGAATGCCGGCAAGCGCCGCGAGCGGCGGCATCATGGGCAGGATGTAGGGGGCGAGCTTGGACTGGGAGAGGGAGAAGAATCCCAGCACGACGCCGCAGTACACCAGCAGAAATCCGCTGGAGTGAAACCCGCTCTCGGCAGGCGATGCGCGAGCGGCTCGCTGCAATGCGCCGGGCAGCGTGGCCAGCCAGGGAAGCGTGGCAAGCGCGGCGATGGGCAGGAAGAACCACCAGGGCTCGCCGTGGCGGTGCACGGTGGTGAGGAAGCGCTCGAAATGCTCGTGCAGGAAGAAAAATCGCGCGAAGCCGGGGTTGCGTACTGATACGGCAATGAACCATGGCACGGCGATCAGGAGGAAAAGGGGCAAGCCGGCGAGCAGGTGCAACCGCCGCCAGGGCCGCCAGTCCCGGTAGATCAGCGAATAGCCGATGAGGGTCAGTCCGGCGAGCACGGGCACCACGATGCCCTTGCTGAGGACAGCAAGCGCGGCGGCGATCCAGGCGACCAGCATGCTGTTGCGCTCGGCTTTCGAGCCGGCCGGGGAATCCTGGGCGAAAGCAAAGGCAAACACAGTGGCGGTGAGCCAGAAGGTCAGCCCCGCATCGAGCAGGTTGAGATGCCCCATGATGGTGAAGAAGGGACTGGCGGCCAAGAGACTCAAGGCGGCAAAACCGGCCGCGGCGCCGTGGCGACGCCTCACCCAGACGAAGGTCAGCGGCAGACAGAGGAACGCCAGACCGAGGGGCCAGGTGCGCGCCGTCCACTCGCGTACGCCAAAGACCTTGTAGAGCGCGGCGGTGGCCCAGTACTGTAGCGGCGGTTTCTCGAAGTACTGCAGGCCGTCGAGGCGCGGCGTCACCCAGTCGCCGCTCGCCGCCATTTCCCGAGGGATCTCGGCATAACGCGCCTCGTCGGGCTCGATCAGCGGATAGATCGAGGCGGCGGCGAACCACAGCGCCGCAAGGCCCAACCCGATCAGCCAGCCCGGCGAACGCAACTGCACGGGCTAGATGCTATCCGCCGTACGCCCGTTGAACTCGTCCTGCTTCACGTAGAACTCGATGGTGCGCCGGATGGCGGTATCGAGATCGGTGCTGGGCGACCAGTGAAGATCGCGTTTCGCGGCCTCGATGGCCGGCACGCGAGTCTGGATGTCCTGGTAGTACTTGCCGTAATAGGTAGTGGCGGAGACTTCTTCCACGGGCGTCGACTTGGCGTTCTCGCGCAGCGAGGGGAACTCCTGTGCGATGGCGATCATGCGCCGTGCGAGCTCGCCGATGGACACGCAGTTGGCCGGATTGCCGATGTTGAAGATCTTGCGGGAGGCGCAGCCGTCTTTGTTCTCGAGGATGCGCAGCAGGCAGTCGATGGCATCGTCGATGAAGGTGAAGGAGCGGCTCTGCCGTCCGCCGTCCACGAGCTTGATAGGGCGGCGGTGCATGATGCTCGAGAGGAACTGGGTGAAGACGCGTGAGCTGCCCTCTTTCGGCTCGTCGATATTGTCGAGGTTGGGGCCGATGAAGTTGAAGGGCCGGAACAGGGTGTAGTCGAAATTATCGCGCACGCCATAGGCGTAGATCACCCGGTCCAGCATCTGCTTGGAGGCGGCGTAGATCCAGCGCTGCTTGTTCACGGGGCCGTACACCAGGGGGCTGGTCTCCTCATCGAGCACGGCGTCGGGGGACATGCCGTAGATCTCGGAGGTGGAGGGAAAGGCGAGGCGCTTCTTGTACTTGACGCAGTAGCGCACGACGGCCAGGTTGGCCTCGAAGTCGAGCTCGAAGACGCGCAGGGGATCGAGCACGTATTGCGCGGGATTGGCGATGGCCACCAGCGGCACCACTACATCGCACTTCTTGACGTGGTATTCCACCCATTCCTTGTTGATGGTGATGTCGCCTTCGACGAAGTGAAAGCGTGATCGGGCGGCCTTGGGCAGGTCCTGAAGCTTGTGGTCGGAGAGGTCGATGCCATACACCTCCCAGGGGCGGGAACTTAGGATTGCATTAGTGAGCGCGCTGCCGATGAATCCATTGGCGCCGAGGATCATGACTTTCACGGAATGGGATTCCTTGAGTGAGGATTTAGTGTAAGAAACTCGTATAAGTAGCTGATTTGGCGGAGAGGGTGGGATTCGAACCCACGGAGGGCGTGAACCCTCAAGAGTTTTCAAGACTCTCGCATTAAACCGCTCTGCCACCTCTCCGACTGTTGCCGGCAATCTCCGCCAAGAGGATCGCCATTCGTCGATTATACGCAACTGCCCGCGATCACGGGGCAGCTCCAACACCTTGACCATCACTTCCGGGACACGGTGGACGGTGCGGGATCTTGTGGAAACTGCACCACATTGTCATTGTCCGCGTCAGTCTTAGGCCCGGTCGAGATGTTCGCCCAGCCCTGAAAGTGCTTAAGAGCGTCATGGATTTGCTCCATGCGCAGCATCTCGGCCACGTGGATGTGTGACTCCCTGAGCCACTCGACAAACTGCTTCCGTTCCGCGCGCTTCATCTCTCCCGCCTGCAGCCGCGTGAACCAATCCGCCGCTTCACCGACCGCGCGTTTTCTCCTCTTACTTGCGTCCATATGTGATGACTCCTAGTAATTCCGGGTCCAGTTGATGACGCAGCTTGTCGTAGCTCTTTCTGAATTGCCGGGTGACGCTTCTCACCGATTCGCCGAGTTCGGCCGCGATCTCCGTGCAGGTTTTCTTCTCGACAAAGAAGCGCTCGAGCACCTTGCGCTGATAGGGTGTCAAGCTGTTGAGCGCCCGTTTTATTTCACCCTCCGCCTCCGCGCGCTCGAGTTGGTTTTCCGGTTGCTCGCGATCGATGGGGTGAGTGAGCCACTTTTCGTCGTGCGGGTAGCGGTTGCGCGCCCCAATGGACCATTCGCTGACGACATTGGAGGCCACCTTGTAGAAGAAGAGGTGGACTTGTGGATGGTCAACGAGCTCGTCTTTGTCGTAGTGCATGAATCTCAAGAACACTTCATGGGCAACATCTTCCACGTCCATCGCGGGGACGCCGGCCCTGCCCAAAAGAAACCGGCGTAGGAGCAGGCGCCACTGGCGGAACCAGCCGGTGAGTCGGCGTTTGGCGTCTGCGGAGATCATGAGATGATCATAAGACCGGGTGAGAGGTGGTTTTGACCCCCCCGATCGGAAATTTATTTTTAGGGGCAAGCTGAAGCTAGAACTAAAGCAGGAGCGAAACTGTTCAACGAGCGCGCACGGCCAAGCGCGGCAGGGTGGCCGCGCCTGGCCACTCGCCATCCTATCGAGTCGGAGGCGTCGAGCTGCTGCTATCCGTGCGGCTGCGCCACTTGCCCGTCGCCGGGTCGCAGTTTGGGTTGTTGTTATTCGAGCTGCTTGAATCGCTGCTCGATGAGCTGCTCTTGCGGCAATCCTTGTTGGAATTCGAGTGGCTCTTGCCCGGCGAGCTCGAGCTGCTCGACGAGCTGGGCATGCTCGAGGAGTCGCTCGAGCTCGATGGATAGCTCGAGTCACTGGGCATCGAGGCGCTGGAAGAGCTCGGTGTCGATGAGCTGGAAGTGGACGATTGGGTTTGCGCGGCGGCAATGCCGGCGGCGCCCAATGCGGCCGCGGTCAGGATTAAACTAAGCTTGGTCATGACTGCTCCTGTGTTGAGATAGGCCTCCCCACAGGCAGCAAGAATCGTTCGCTACCCAAATGTGAAGGCGAAGGCCTGCGCTCCCGGATCCAAAAACTCGATCTCGAAGGTGCGATCCTCGATCGGACCGTTCTGACGGATCAGCTGGTAGAGGCGGTGCTCCTGCACGGTGCCATTGCCGTCGATGTCGGTATCCATGCCGTGACTCGTCCCTGGCGCCACACTGTTCAGCCGCACCTTGAAGCGCACCGGCTTGCCATCCGCCGTGCCCAGCACCAGGTGCAGATCGCGCGCATGGAAGCGGAACACGATTTTCCCCGGCGCCTGCTGCAATGTCGCGCCCTGCCCTGCCACGCGCCAGTTGCCGCTCAGGCCCCATTGATTGAGTGAGAGCTTCTGCGGTACCGCATAAGTTTCCGCCCGGTCGTGCGCCGCGCGCGGACTGGCTGCAAAATTTTCCGCGCGCTCGTATCCGATGTAGGTTTCCGGCGACAGCACGCTGTCGAACTGCGCCGGCGCCTGCTCGCCCACAGCCTGCATCTCGACAGGCTTCTTCCCGGCCTGCATGCCCGCCTCCGCCAGCAATTGGCGGATCATATTCTCGGATTCCTCGTAGCTGCCTTCGCCGAAATGCTGGTAACGGATACGGCCCTTGGCATCGATGAAGTAATGCGCGGGCCAGTACTCGTTGTGGAAGGCATCCCAGATCTTGCGATTACTGTCGAGTGCGATGGGGTACGTGATCCCGTACTTCCTGATTGCCTTTTGTACATTGACCGTTTCGCCCTCGAAGTCGAACTCCGGCGTGTGCACTCCGATCACCACCAGGCCCGCATCGTGATACTTGGCGTCCCAGGCCTTGATATACGGCAGCGTTCGCAGGCAGTTGATGCAGGTGTAGGTCCAGAAATCCACCAGCACTACCTTGCCTTTGAGCGCGGCGCGGTTGAGCGGCGGGGAGTTGATCCAGCCGGTGGCGCCTGATAGATCGGGCATGGGGCCGAGGTCTTTCGGTGCCGCGCTGGACACTAGTGTGGCAGTGGCAGCCAGCGAAAAAGCCATGAAAGCGATTGACAGCGGTTTGAGCATGGATCACCGGCCTAAGGTCACGGGCACGTCACGATAGTCCTGCGGATAGAGTTGCCTCAGATGAGCGATCTTGGGCTGATCGTTGAAAACGATGTAGGGATCGTGAGGATGATGGAGCAGATAGTCCTGATGATACGCCTCCGCCGGATAAAATGCGTCGAGCGGATCCACGTGGGTGACGATAGAGCGGGGAAATCCGTGTTCCGCATTGAGCTGCGCAATATAGGACTCGGCGATTTTCCGCTGGGCGTCGTCGCCGTAGAAAATAGCCGAGCGATACTGCTTGCCGGTGTCCGGCCCCTGCCGGTTGAGCTGGGTCGGATCGTGTGCCACCGAGAAAAAGATCTGCAGCAGCCTGCCATAGGACACCTGCGCCGGATCGAAGGTGACCTGTACCGATTCGGCGTGGCCGGTGTTGCCCTCGCTCACTCTCTCGTATTCGGCCGTCTCGCGCTTTCCGCCCGCATAACCCGACACTACCCGGGTGACGCCGCGAACATGCTCGAAGACGCCCTGCACGCCCCAGAAGCAGCCGCCTGCGAGCACTACGGTCTGCGGGGGACCCGCAGCCTTCGGATTATCGAGCGCGGGAGGCGCAACGGTGACCGGCGCCTGTGCCGCCGGCCCTCTGACCAGCCATGCCAGGCCGCACAAGCCCAGCAGGGCCACCGGCCAGAACCTCATGATCCGCGTCATGGTCCCTCCTGTCAGGCCCGTTTGACGAAATTCAAGGCCACGGAGTTCATGCAGTAGCGCAGGCCGGTGGGCGGCGGGCCGTCATCGAATACATGCCCTAGGTGCGCATCGCAACGACGGCAGGAAATGGCCTCGCGCCGCTCGCCGAAGCTGTCATCGATGCTGCTCACCACGTTCAGCCGCGAGATGGGCCGCCAGAAACTTGGCCAGCCGGTGCCCGAGTCGTACTTTGTCCTCGAATCGAACAGGGCGGTGTCGCAGCAGATGCAGCGGTACAGGCCGTCCGCTTCGCTTTCGGCGTATTCGCCGCTGAAGGCGCGCTCGGTGCCCGCGTGCCGGGTCACGTTGTAAGAAGCGGGTGAAAGCTGGCTGCGCCATTGCGAGTCGCTTTTCACGATCTTGGCGACGCGTTGCCGCCCGAGATTTTTACCCTCGAGGGAAAAGTACTCAATGATGACGTACGGATCGATTGAAGGGACAGTCCTGGCGACAGCACGGCCGACAAGCAACGCGGCCGCTCCACAGAATAGAAATGAACGCCGTCTCAACGCTGCCATCACAGCTCTCCTGTCCAGCCCAAGCGAATCTGCTTATGTAGCCGTATTACGTTACATGGTTGCAAACGGATGCGACTGTCTACCGGGGCATGCAACAGCTTCTTTCAAAAAGTGTTGCAAATTCATATGTATCGGTTAACATATATACATGGATAAAATGGCTGACGCAGACTTGAAACAAGCATTGGCCGCTCTGGGAACGCGAGTGCATGCCCGAACTGAAATTGTCGTGGGCGGGGCTGGTGCGCTGATTCTCAGCGGAGAGCTCACCCGCGCTACCAGTGATTGCGACGTCATCTTTTCCAATCCCGACATGGGTCGACTGCAGGAAGACATCCGGGCCGTGGCCGATAATATGAGCCTGACGGCCGGTTGGCTGAATGGCAGCATTCAGTCTTATCTCGATATTCTTCCTCCAGATTACAGGACACGCCTAAAGACACTTCCGGCTCAGGGAAAACTCGAGGTTGCGGTGCTTAATCGACGAGATGTGATGGTCATGAAACTTTTCGCCGCACGAGCGCGCGATCTCGAGGACATCGCAACTCTTCAACCCACGTCCGCTGAGCTGGAATTCGTTCGCAACCAGTTGCCAAGACTTCGAGGCATCGATCCGGCACGTGCGGCTCGCTTGGAAACGCTCCTCAATGAATATTGCAACGAAAAACACTGAGGCTGACAGAATCTACGCCGCCTGGCGCCGCCTAGGCGTGAATTTCACCGGCCCTTCGAGCGAGGAACCGGTAGAAGTAGAGCCCTTGATCGTCGCCACCGCGGCCATAGCGCGCTCCGACGAACGCCTGACGGTTTGTGTGGCCTCCTGGCTTGCCTGCTATCACTCATTTGTCGACGGCAGACGACTCAGCGAATTGACCCGTGAGAGCACGTCGATCGTGCGTCCTTATCTGGGCGCCCTCTTGTCTCTTGCCATTGAAGCTCCCGATGGGGCAAGACGGGCGCCGCAGTTCGAAGCGGCTTTGGCACATTGCCGTCCTTTGAGTCGCCCGCGCGCGCTTTACGATATTATCGACAGTAGCCCTACTCTAAAAGAATGGATGCGAAAGTATAGTCTGCCTTTGTATCGAAACTGGGGCTTTTGGCATGACGACGCGACCCTCAAGAGAATCTCTATCCATGCTCTGGCCTGGGTCCTTAAGGTCCCGGAGTTGCGCGCACGCGCTCTATGCGGACCCTCAATCGAAGCGGCGCTGATCGCCCATACGATGCATCGCACGACTAATGCGCGATCTTTGTCCCGGGAGCTGGGCGTATCTTATGCAACCGCGCATGCTGCCGTAGAGCGGCTCGTCGGACGCGGGCTATTGTTACGGCGCCGCAGCGGCGTGCGGCAGGAACTTAACCTATCGCCGTTCGCCATGGACGCCTTGGAAGTGCCAGCTTGATTCCGTTCCTATAAACAATCGCCTAGGTAGGGCTTGAGCGCCTCCGGCACGCTCACCGACCCGTCCTCGTTCTGATAGTTCTCCAGCACCGCCACCAGCGCCCGTCCCACCGCGACCCCCGAGCCATTGAGCGTATGCAGCGGCTCGGGCTTGCCGCCGTCGGGGTTGCGCCAGCGGGCCTGCATGCGTCGCGCCTGGAAGGTCTCGCAGTTGCTGCAGGAGGAGATCTCGCGATAGCGGTCCTGCCCCGGCAGCCACACCTCGAGATCATAGGTCTTGGCGCTGGCAAACCCGACGTCGCCCGCGCATAGCGCCACCGTGCGGTACGGCAGTTCCAGCCGTTTGAGCACCGCCTCCGCATGTCCCACCAGCGCTTCGAGCGCCGCATAGGAGTCCGCCGGCTTCACGATGTGCACCAGCTCCACTTTGTCGAACTGATGCTGGCGGATCATGCCGCGCGTGTCCTTGCCGGCGGCGCCCGCCTCGGAACGGAAGCATGGGGTATGCGCCACATACTTCATGGGCAGACTCTCTGCCACCACGATCTGATCGCGCACCAGATTGGTCACCGGTACTTCGGCCGTGGGGATCAGATAAAACTCCCGTTCGCCGGGAATCTTGAACAAATCCTGCTCGAATTTCGGCAACTGTCCCGTACCCACCAGCGCATCCCGCATCACCAGGTACGGCACGTACACTTCCGTGTAGCCGTGTTCCTGCGTGTGCAGGTCCAGCATGAATTGCGCCAGCGCGCGGTGCAGCCGCGCGATAGTCCCACGCATCACCGCGAAGCGCGAGCCCGAGATCTTGCCCGCAATCTCAAAATCGAGGCCAAGCTTCTCGCCAAGCGCCACGTGATCGCGCGGCTTGAAGGAGAACTGCCGCGGCTCGCCCCAACGCCGCACCTCGACATTCGCCGTCTCGTCGCGCCCGTCCGGCACCGACTCGTGCAACAGATTGGGCAGGCCCATCTGCCATTGCTCGAGCTGCGTTTGAACCTCCGTAAGTCCCTGCTCCGCACGGGCCAGATCGCCCGTCAGCACATCGCCCTTCGCGATCAGCGGCGCAATGTCTTCGCCCCTCCCCTTGGCCATCCCGACGGCCTTCGCCTGCGCATTGCGCTCGGCTCGCAGCCGGTCCGCCTCGATCTGCCATTGCTTGCGCTGATCCTCGAGCTTCTGAAAGGCCTCGACGTCCAGCTTGAAGCCGCGTCGCGCCAGATTGCGCGCCACGCCGGGCAAATCCGCACGAAGCAGTTTGGGATCGATCACGGCTCACTCACTCGATGGGGGCGACTTGCCGCGCAAACGCGCCAGCGCCTCGCCAATCTTGATTTCCAGCCCCCGCGGGACCGGCCGATAGTATCGCCTATCCGGCAGCTCATCGGGCAGGTAGCGCTCGCCGGCGGCGTAAGCGTCCGGCTCATCGTGCGCATACCGGTAGCCCTGGCCATGCCCCAGATTCTTCATTAGCTTCGTAGGAGCGTTCCGCAAGCGCAGCGGCACATCCAGCGTGCCGAAGCGCTCCACATCCGCCCTGGCCTCGTCCATCGCCACATAAACGGCATTGCTCTTCGGCGCCACCGCCAGGTACACCACCGCGTTGGCGATCGCCAGCTCGCCCTCGGGACTGCCGAGACGGTCATAGGCCTCCCAGGCATCCAAGGTCAGCGCAAAGGCGCGCGGATCCGCAAGCCCGATGTCCTCGATCGCCATGCGCACCACGCGCCGTGCGATATAGAGCGGATCGCAGCCGCCATCCAACATGCGGCACAGCCAGTAAAGCGCGGCGTCGGGGTCGGTGCCGCGCACCGCCTTGTGCAGTGCCGAGATCTGATCGTAGAACTGGTCGCCACCCTTGTCGAAGCGGCGCCGCGTGCCGCTGGCCAATTCCTGAGCCATGGCGAGATCGATGCGGCGCGCAGAGCCTGCCGCCTCGGCCAGTCCCGCCGCCAGCTCCAGCATATTGAGCGCGCGGCGCGCATCGCCGTCCGCGGCACGCGCGATCAGCTCCAGCGCCTCCTCATCCGCCGCAAGGTCCTCGCCCGCAAGGCCGCGCTCGCGATCGCCCAGTGCGTTTCTCAAGAGCTTGACGATATCCTCGGCGCTGAGGCTGCGCAGCACATAGACGCGCGCCCGCGACAAGAGGGCGCTCACCACTTCAAATGAGGGATTCTCGGTCGTGGCGCCGATAAAGGTCAGCGTGCCATCCTCGAGATAGGGCAGGAAAGTATCCTGCTGCGCTTTGTTGAAGCGGTGCACCTCATCGAGAAACAAGATGGTCGGATTGCCGGCCGCGCGTGCCGCTTTCGCCTGTTCCACCGCCGCGCGAATATCCTTGACGCCGGCCATGACCGCCGACAGGGCGATGAACTGCGCGCGGGAGCGCTGGGCAATCAAACGCGCCAGCGTCGTCTTGCCCGTGCCCGGCGGTCCCCACAACACCATCGAGTGCAGACGCCCGGCCTCGATCGCCTGCCGCAGGGGCTTGGCCGGGGCCAGCAGGTGCTGCTGCCCGACGAACTCATCGAGAGAGCGCGGACGCATGCGGTCCGCCAGCGGCCGGGTGTTATCCGGGCTCGTTGCCATGCTCGCGGACAAAGCGCCGCTCCACCCAGGCCATCCAGTTGCCGAGCCCCGCGCGAGCCAGCGCCAGTCCCAGGAATACCCCGGCCGCGTCCGCGACAAAATCCCGCCAGTCCGCGTCCCGCCCGAACCCCATGAGGTACTGCAGCCACTCGATGAGCGCCCCCAGGACACACAGCCCGATCACCGGCCAGATGTAGCGCTGCGGCTCAAGCGAGCCTGCAAACCACATCATCATCAGAAAGTAAGCCGTGAAGTGCAGGAACTTGTCGTTGAAGAAGGAGATCGGTGCGGGCAGGTCCTGCTGCGGCAGAAGACTGCCCAGAATGACCACCAGCACGATGGCCCAATCGCACAGCCACCAGAATGTGGTCCAGCGTAGCTCCGGTCGCGAGATCATGGGGCGGGCGCTCCGATGACATCCACGCCCTGCGGCGGTGTGAAACTCACCTCGCCCTCTTGCACCGCGCCGTTGCGCGCGATTGTATCGAAGGCCACCGTGGCGGTCTGTCCCAGTCTGTCATCGATGATCATACGTTTGAGCTGCCCCTGACTGAATCCCATGAGTGCGCGCTGAAAATCCGAATCCGCCGTCTTGGGCTCGACCAGCACCCACTGCAGGCCGTCGCGTGGCGGTGCCTCGCTGAGTGCGAAGTTGCGACGAACGTCGCCACCCACACCCGAAAGTAGCATGGCCGGGGTCGAGGACAGTGCCGCATTCTCCGGCTTCACCGTCACCTGCTCGAGCTCCCGATCGTAGAACCAGACATTGCGTCCGTCCGCCACCAGCAACTGCGCGTTGCCGGCCTTCACGCCCTTCGCGCTCTGCGGCCACACCTCCCAGCGGAACCGGCCCGGGCGCAACACCAGCAGCGTGCCGCTCGAGCGGTCCACCACCCTCTCGTGCGAATCGACCAGCGTCTGCGAGAACTGCGCGCGCAGGCTCTTCAACCCGTCAAGATAGCGGTCGAGTGGCGTGGTATCCGCGGCGAGCGCGCAGGATGCCGTCGCCGCGGTCGAGATCAAGATCCGTTGTACTGCATTCATACTCTCAGTCCTCAGGCGGTGACGGCGCAAGCACCTCGCGCGCGCCATTGGGCTGCAGCGGCCCGACAATACCGCTCATCTCCATGGCCTCGAGCAGGCGTGCCGCGCGGTTGTAGCCGATCTTGAGCCGACGCTGCACATAGGAGATGGTGGGCTTGCGCTCCACAGTGACGATTTTCACGGCCTCGTCATACAGCGCGTCCTGCTCCACATCCGCACCACCGTCACCCTCACCCTCCTCGCCCGGCAACCCCGGAATCGGCGTCTTGGGTCCAGACAGGATTTCCTCGATATAGTTCGGCGGCACCGTCCCCTTGAGCGCGTCGACAACCCGGTGCACCTCCTGGTCCGATACGAAAGCGCCGTGCACCCGCGTCGGCACCGAGGTTCCCGAGGGCAGATACAGCATGTCGCCATGCCCCAGCAGAGTCTCGGCGCCCATCTGATCGAGAATGGTGCGCGAGTCGACGCGCGCCGACACCTGGAAGGCGATGCGGCAGGGAATATTGGCCTTGATCAGGCCCGTGATCACGTCCACCGACGGCCGCTGGGTGGCCAGCACCAGGTGGATACCCGACGCGCGCGCCTTCTGGGCCAGCCGTGCGATCAGCTCCTCGACCTTCTTGCCCACGATCATCATGAGATCCGCGAGCTCATCGATGATCACGACGATATAGGGGAGCGGTGTCAGATTCGGAATCTGCGACTGATCGAATGTCGGGTCCTGCGAGGCCATCTCCGTCATCACCGGGTCGCGGATGGGCTTACCCGCATCGTTGGCATCCTTGACCTTGCGGTTGAACCCCGCGATGTTGCGCACGCCGAGCGCCGCCATCAGCCGGTAGCGCCGGTCCATCTCCACCACGCACCAGCGCAGCGCATTGGCGGCCTCCTTCATGTCCGTGACCACCGGCGACAGCAGGTGCGGAATGCCCTCGTAGACCGAGAGCTCGAGCATCTTAGGATCGATCATGATGAGCCGCACATGCTCGGCCGTGCTCTTGTAGAGGAGCGAGAGCACCATGGCGTTGATGGCCACGGACTTGCCCGAGCCGGTGGTGCCGGCGATCAGCAGGTGCGGCATGCGCGCCAGATCCGCCACCATGGGCTGCCCGCCGATGTCCTTGCCCAGCGCCAGCGCCAGCGGCGAATGGATGTCATCATAGGCCTTGGAACGTACGATCTCCCCAAGCGTCACGATCTCACGCTTCTCGTTGGCGATCTCGAGCCCCATGACATTCTTGCCCGGAATGACCTCCACGACGCGCACGCTGAGGACCGACAGAGCGCGCGCAAGATCCTTGGCGAGCGTCGTGATCTGGCTCGCCTTCACCCCCGGCGCCGGACGCAGCTCAAACCGCGTGACCACCGGCCCCGGCTGCACCGCCACCACCTCGACGTCGATGCCGAAGTCCTTGAGCTTCATTTCAACGAGACGTGACAGTGCCTCGAGCGCCTCCGCCGAATAAATGGGCTCGTGCGGTGGCGGATCGTCCAGCAGCGCAAGCGGCGGCAGCTCATTGGCCTTGGGTGGCTCAAAGAGCGGTACCTGCCGCTCTTTCTCCACACGCTCGCTCTTCTCGAGCGCCGGCGCCGGTGTCTCAATGCGTGGCGGCGCGCGCGTGGCGGCCTTTTTCTGCTCGACGATCACCGCCTCCTTGCGCGCCTGACGGCGCTCGCGTCCCTGGGCCACCTCGCGCGCCGTGACGCCACGGTTGCGCCACCAGCCCACGCCGCGCCAGGCCCAGGCACCCAGCCGGTCGATGATGGTGATCCAGGACACGCCGAATGCCAGCGACAGGCCGGCCATCCACGCCGCGATGAGCAGTAGCGTCGCGCCAAGGAAATTCAGGCCCAGAGCAAGCCCCTGGCCTATCATGCTGCCCACCACCCCGCCGGCTGTCTGCCGCAGTGTGCCCGGGTCCCAGTGCAGTGTGGTCAGCCCGCAGCTGGCGATCAGCACCAGCACGAACCCGCCGATGCGCACGGCCGTATTCGCCCGTGAGCCGACCTCCCCCTTATCCCGATTGCGGAACAGTGTCCAACAGGACACGGCCAGCATCACCGGGAAGAGAAATGCCGGCCGGCCGAAGAGAAAGAACAGCATATCGGCGATCCAGGCGCCGATCGGCCCGATGGCATTGTGAACGCCTGAAGCGTCCCCAGTGTAGGAAAAGGCGGCATCGTGCGGGCTATAGCTCGCAAGAGCCGTGAAAAGCACCAGTGCCGCGACCCCCAGCCCGATCAGAGCGCTTTCGCGCAGACCACGGCTGACGGCAGCGGTAAATCGCAGGGCGTGGCGGGTTTGCGCGGGAGACTGGGCCAACGTGAGCTCTCGAAAACCTTGAGGGGCGCGGATTATAGGGCGAGTGTTGATACCATGAACGCTTCACCACGCACAGGGTTTTCCATGACGACATCGAGGCACAGCCGTCTCATCATTCTCGGATCGGGGCCGGCAGGCTATAGCGCAGCCGTGTACGCCGCACGCGCCAACCGCAATCCCCTGCTGATCACCGGTCTTGCCCAGGGCGGCCAGCTCATGACCACCACCGAGGTCGACAACTGGCCTGGTGATGTCGAGGGCCTGCACGGCCCGGCCCTCATGGAGCGTATGCGCAAGCACGCCGAGCGCTTCAACACCCAGATCGTGAACGATCACATCCACGGCGTGGACCTTGGCCGGCGGCCCTTCGAGCTCAAGGGCGATGCCGGCACGTATACGTGCGACGCCCTCATTATCGCCACCGGCGCCACCGCCAAGTACCTGGGTCTGCCCTCCGAGGAAGCCCACCGAGGCCGCGGCGTGTCGGCCTGTGCCACCTGCGACGGATTTTTCTTCCGCAACCAGCGTGTGGCCGTGGTCGGCGGCGGCAATACCGCGGTCGAGGAGTCCCTGTACCTCTCGCACATCGCCCAGCATGTCACGCTCATTCACCGGCGCGACAAGCTGCGCGCTGAGAAGATTCTGCAGGAGCGCCTCTTCAAGGAGGCCGAAGCGGGAAAGATTACGCTGCTGTGGAATCACAGCGTCGAGGAAGTACTGGGCGACGCACAGGGCGTCTCCGGCGTGCGCGTGAGCTCACAGGGCGGGAGCCGCGACCTTCCAGTGACCGGCCTTTTCATCGCCATCGGCCATAGCCCCAACACCGAGATCTTCGCCGGGCAGCTGGCCATGCGCGAGGGCTACATCCTCGTGCGCTCAGGCGTCGAGGGCAATGCCACCGCGACCTCGGTGCCGGGCGTATTTGCCGCGGGCGACGTGGCCGACCATGTGTACCGCCAGGCCATCACCTCCGCCGGCGCCGGCTGCATGGCCGCGCTCGATGCCGACAAATATCTCGAGGGCCTCGACGTCGATCATCACCCCTAAGGAGCGAATGCGGAACGACGTACACAACAGCATCGTCGAGCTCGACGCGCGGCAGTGGAACGCGCTTGCCGGCACGGATATCCCGTTCCTGCGGCATGAGTTTCTCGCGGCGCTCGAGCGCACCGGCTGCATCGGCGGGGACACAGGCTGGAAGCCGCAGTATCTCGTCCTGAGCGATGCCCGGGGTATCGCCGGCGCCGTGCCCGCCTTCCTCAAATCGCACTCCCATGGCGAGTTCGTGTTCGATTTCACCTGGGCGCAGGCCTATGCGCGCCATGGCCAGCATTACTACCCCAAGCTCACCGTGGCCGTACCCTTCACGCCAGCCACGGGGCCACGACTGCTCGTGAGGCCCGATCTTGACAGCGCCGCCGTTGGGAAAAGGCTGCTCGCCGCGCTCGAAGGCCACGCCCGTCAAAGTCATCTTTCCTCCGTGCATGCGCTGTTTCTCGATGAGCCGGCGAGCGCCGCCTGCAAGCAGGCCGGCTGGCTGCTGCGCCGCGACTGCCAGTTCCACTGGAGCAATCGCGGCTATGCGAGCTTCGAGGCCTACCTCGCCACCTTCACCGCGGAGAAACGCAAGAAAGCTCGCCGCGAGCGCCGCCGCGTCGCCGAAGACGGCATCACCTTCCAAACCCTGCATGGCGATGACATCGAGCCCGCGCTGCTCGCGCAGGCGTATGCCTTCCACCGCGACACTTTCCTGCGCCATGGGCATGAGCCCTATCTGACCCTCACCTTCTTCCGCGACATCGCCCGCACCTTGGGAGATGCGCTGATGCTCAAGATCGCGCGCTTCAAGGGTGACCCCGTCGCGGCTGCAATCTTCTTCCGCTCGAGTGACACGCTCTACGGGCGCTACTGGGGCTCGGCCGGCGAATTTCACAGCCTGCACTTCGAGACCTGCTACCACCAGGGGATCGAGTACTGCATCGAGCACGGCCTCGCCCACTTCGAGCCCGGCACCCAGGGCGAGCACAAGGTCAGCCGGGGCTTTGAGCCCACCCTCACCTGGTCGGCGCATTTCATCGCCGATCCCGCCTTCCGCGATGCTATCGGCCGCTATCTCCTCGAGGAGGGCGCGGCCGTCGAGGACTATGCCGGCCAAGTGCGCGAGCACGTTCCCTACCGCGACCGGGCATGAAGACCATCACCTGGCTGTCGCCGCAGGATCCGCCCGAGTGGTTTCCGCCGCTCGAGCAGACATTGGATGAGCCCCCGGGACTCCTTGCGGCCGGCGGTGAGCTGTCCGCGCGGCGGCTGATCGCCGCCTACCGCCGCGGTATTTTCCCCTGGTACTCCCCTGGACAGCCCGTGCTGTGGTGGTCCCCGGATTCCCGAGCGGTCCTCTTTCCGAAGGAGTTTCACTGCTCCAGAAGCCTGGCGCGCACCCTGCGTCGCGGCACCTTCGAGCTGGCCTTCGACCGGGATTTCGCTGCCACCATCGAAGGCTGTGCCGCACCCCGCAGCGCAAGCCCCGGTACCTGGATTACCGATGAGATGCGCGCGGCCTACATCGGACTGCACCGCCTGGGGCTGGCCCACAGCGTCGAGGCCTACCGAGGGGGAGCTCTGGTGGGCGGCCTTTATGGAGTTTGGCTGGGTCATGTATTCTTCGGCGAGTCCATGTTCAGCCGCGAGCGCGATGCCTCCAAAGTGGCGCTGGCGCACCTGGTGGACATGGCGCGAACCCAGGGCATTGCCGTGATCGACTGCCAGATGGCCTCCCGGCACCTGCAGACGCTTGGGGCGCGCAGCATCCCACGCGCCGAGTTTCAGGCGTTGCTCGCACGCCAAATTGCTTTGCGGGAGGGCTTTATGCAGAATTCGCCGCCCTTGGGAACATAAGGCCTGTAATGGCTAAAGAAGATGCGATTCAGATGGAGGGAGAAGTCGTCGAGACTTTGCCCAACACCACTTTCCGCGTAAAGCTCAAGAACGGGCACGTGGTCAACGCTCATATTTCAGGAAAGATGCGGAAGAACTACATCCGCATCCTCACCGGGGATCAGGTCACGGTGGAGATGACGCCGTACGATCTGACGAAGGGGCGCATTATTTACCGAGGGCGTTAAGCCATAGTGCCGGGTCGTAGGTCGTAGGTTGGCGCAGGGTCCCGGCATCTGGAATAAAGGCCCGGCAACGCGGATTCTGTTAACGTGCGGCGCGGGACGACCTCGCCCCTCCTTCACCCCTCTCCCGGATAACCCGTGACCGACGATCCCAAGACGCCCAGCTTCACTGAGCTGGGCTTGAGTGAGCCTGTCCTTAACGCCCTGACCTCCCTGGGCTATGAATCACCCACGCCCATTCAGGCGCGGACCATCCCGCTGCTGCTCGCGGGCGGCGATCTCCTGGGCCAGGCCCAGACCGGCACCGGCAAGACGGCTGCGTTCGCCCTGCCAGTGCTCTCCAGGCTCGACCTACGTCAGAGCGCGCCGCAGGCCATCGTGCTCGTGCCCACGCGGGAGCTCGCCATTCAGGTGGCTGAGGCATTCCAGAAATACGCAGCGCACCTCAAGGGCTTTCACGTGCTGCCCATTTATGGCGGCCAGAGCTACACCCCGCAGCTCAAGGGCTTGAAGCGCGGCGCGCACGTCATCGTCGGCACCCCAGGCCGGGTCATGGACCACATGAAACGCGGCGCGCTCGATCTCTCAGCGCTGAAGTTTCTGGTGCTCGATGAAGGCGATGAGATGCTGCAGATGGGCTTCGTCGACGACATCGAATGGATCCTCGAGCAGAGCCCCAAGGAACGGCAGACGGCATTGTTCTCGGCTACCCTGCCGCCCGCCATCCGGCGCATCGCGCAGCACCACATGCGCAAGCCCGCCGAGATCACCATCCAGAACAAGGCCGGCAACACCCCCAAGATCCGCCAGCGCTACTGGCTGGTGAGCGGACTGCACAAGCTCGATGCGCTCACCCGCCTGCTCGAAGCGGAAAAATTCGATGCCATGCTGGTATTCGTGCGCACCAAGCTCGAGACCGCGGAGCTGGCCGAAAGGCTCGAAGCGCGCGGCTTCTCCGCCGCACCGTTGAACGGCGACATCCAGCAGGCACAGCGTGAGCGCACAGTCGCAAAGCTCAAAGCGGGCAAGATCGACATCCTGGTCGCCACCGACGTCGCCGCGCGGGGACTTGATGTGGAGCGCATCTCCCACGTCGTCAACTATGACATTCCCTACGACAGCGAGACCTACGTGCACCGTATCGGGCGCACCGGCCGCGCCGGGCGCAGCGGCGAAGCCATTCTGTTCGTCGCGCCGCGCGAGCGCAACATGTTGCGCATCATCGAGCGCGTCACGCGCCTGCCCATCGAGCAGATGAATCTGCCGAGCGTGGCGGACGTCAACGAGCAGCGGGTCGTGCGGTTCAAGGAGCGGATCGCGGCGGCGGTTGAGAGCGGAGAAGGCAAGACGTTCCGGGCGCTGCTGGAGCAGATCGAGCGCGAACGCAATGTGCCGGCGATTGAGATTGCCGCGGCGCTCGCCGGACTGTTGCAGGGTGCGACGCCATTTTTGCTGACGCAGAAGCCTGATGCCCAGAACGATAAGCCCAAGCACGCGAGCTGGACACCAGATCCGCCTGAGCACGGCAAACCGGCCAAGGGCGGCAAATCGCATGGGAAACATCATCGTGAGGACGGGCCGGCGAAAGACACCTTCCGCATCGAAGTCGGCCATGTGCACGGCATCCTGCCGGGCAACATCGTGGCTGCGATCGCCAACGAAGCTGGCCTCGACGGCCGCAACATCGGTCATATCGACATTCGCGAGGATCACACCTTCGTCGATCTGCCCAAGGGGATGCCGGAAGAGACGTTCGACGATCTACAGAAGCTGAAATTCAAAGGAACGGCGTTACGCATCAGCCGCGTCAACTCCAAGCCCCCGCGGCCCGAACGGCCCAAGCACTCCGTGCGGCCCAAGTTTGCCAAGGGGGACAAGGGAGCCAAGCGCAAGTGGCAGAAGCGCTGAGATTCGAACGACATGCCGACAAAATCCGATGTCCGCCGACGACTCTAGACAGTGACAGCCGGCACCTGCGCCGGCGTACTTTCCAACTCCAGCTTCGAGCCATCCGCCGACACCGACACCCGCACCTGCCCGCCATTCGCCAGCTTGCCGAACAGCAGTTCCTCCGCCAGCGGCCGCTTGATGTACTCCTGGATGGTGCGCGCCATCGGCCGCGCCCCCATCTTCGGGTCATAGCCCTTTTCGGCGATCCAGCGCCGCGCCGCATCATCCAGCGTCAGCCCCACGCCCTTCTGCTCGAGCTGCGCTTCCACCTCGACGATGAGCTTGTCAACCACCCGCTCGATGGTCACCGGATCCAGCGCCGCGAATTGAATGACGGCGTCCAGCCGGTTCCTGAACTCCGGCGTGAAGAGGCGCCGGATCGCCTCCATGCCATCGCTGGCATTGTCCGCTTGCACGAAGCCGATCGAGCCGCGCGCCATCTCCTGCGCACCCGCATTCGTCGTCATGACAATGATCACGTGACGGAAATCCGCCTTGCGGCCGTTATTGTCCGTGAGCGTGCCATGGTCCATCACCTGCAGCAGCAGGTTGAACACATCGGGATGCGCCTTCTCGATCTCATCCAGCAGCAGCACACAGTGCGGATGCTTGGTGACCGCCTCGGTCAGAAGGCCGCCCTGGTCGAAGCCCACATAGCCCGGCGGCGCACCGATCAGGCGCGAGACGGTGTGCCGTTCCATGTACTCCGACATGTCGAAGCGCAGGAACTCCACGCCCATGGCAATGGCCAGCTGGCGAGTGACCTCGGTCTTGCCCACGCCCGTGGGGCCCGCGAACAGAAAGCTGCCGACCGGCTTGCGCTGATCGCCCAGACCTGAGCGCGCCAGCTTGATGGCCGAGGCCAGCGCCTCGATAGCCTTGTCTTGGCCGAAGATAGTGAGCTTCAGGTTGCGCTCGAGGTTCTTGAGCACCTCCCGGTCCGAGCTCGAGACGCTTTTCGCCGGGATGCGCGCCATGCGCGCCACCACATCCTCGATATGACGTACCTCGACCACGGTCTCGCGCTCCCCGATGGGCTTGAGCCGCAATCGCGCTCCGGCCTCGTCCACCACGTCGATAGCCTTGTCGGGCAGATGTCTCTCGTTGATATGCCGCGCGGCCAGCTCCGCCGCCGCCTTGAGCGCCTCATCCGAGTACTTGACGCCGTGGTGCTCCTCGAAGCGGGTCTTGAGCCCCATGAGGATCTCCACCGTCTCGGCGACGCTCGGCTCGGTGACATCGATCTTCTGGAAGCGCCGCGCCAGCGCATGGTCCTTCTCGAAGATGCCGCGGTATTCCTGATAGGTGGTCGATCCGATGCAGCGGATCTCGCCATTGGTCAGCACCGGCTTGATGAGATTGGAGGCGTCCATGACACCGCCCGAGGCGGCGCCCGCGCCGATCACCGTGTGAATCTCATCGATGAACAGGATGGCGCCGGGCTGCTTCTTGAGCTCGGTGATCACGCCCTTCAGGCGCTTCTCGAAATCGCCGCGGTACTTCGTGCCGGCGATCAGCGCGCCCATGTCGAGCGCATACACCGTGCTGTCATTGAGCACCTCGGGCACTTTCTCCTCGACGATGAGCCGCGCCAGGCCCTCGGCGATCGCGGTCTTACCGACGCCCGCCTCGCCCACATACAGCGGGTTGTTCTTGCGGCGCCGGCACAGGATCTCGATGGTGCGCTCGATCTCGAGCTTGCGCCCGATGAGGGGATCGATGCGACCGTCCTGCGCCATGCGGTTGAGATTGGTGGTGTACTTCTCGAGCGCGCTGCCGCCGCTCTCCGCGTCCCGCTCCCCCTCGGCGGCGGTCTCCTCCTTGTCCATTTTCTCCTCGGCGATCTTCGAGAGGCCGTGGGAGATGTAATTGACGATGTCGAGCCGCGCGATGTGCTGGCGGTTGAGCAGGAACACCGCATGACTCTGCTTCTCGCTGAAAATGGCGACCAGCACATTGGCCACGCCCACTTCCTTCTTGCCGCTTGACTGCACGTGGAACACCGCGCGCTGCAGCACCCGCTGGAAGCCCAGCGTCGGCTGCACCTCGCGCTCCTCGGACTCCTCGAGCCGCGGGGTCGACTGATCGATGTGCTCCTTGAGCTCCTGTTTGAGCTTGGCGAGGTCGGCCCCGCAGGCCCGTAGCACCTCGCGCACCTTGGGGGTATCGAGAATGGCGAGCAGCAGGTGCTCCACCGTCAGGTATTCATGGCGGGCCTCCCGCGCCTGGTGAAAGGCGTCGTTGAGGCAGTATTCCAGCTCGTTGGATAACACGTTAAGCCTCTTCCAGTGTACACATCAGCGGGTGTTGGTTGTCCCGCGCGTACGTCGTCACCTGCGCGACCTTGGTTTCCGCGATTTCATACGTGAAGACGCCGCAGATGCCTTTTCCCTTCGTATGGACCTCCAGCATGACGCGCGTGGCCGCGGGACGGTTCATGGCGAAGAACTTTTCCAGCACGTCGACGACAAACTCCATGGGGGTGTAATCGTCGTTCAACAATACCACGCGATAAAGCGGGGGTTGCTTGACCTCGGGACGGGCTTCTTCGACGACTACGCCGCTATCCGGGCGGGTGGGCAAGGGTTCCGGCATGGGCTTCCTTTATAGGGGTCGCCAATCGGCAACACAAGCCTCAAAAGAGTGACGCGGTTTAATTTGTGAAAACAAAAGCTTGAGCGCTTTAGCAAGCGCCTCGTATGATGCCCGCCGCATGAATGCAGCGGCCTGGCTCGAAAGCTTGCCCGCGCCGGACCGCTGGCGCGAGCTTTCGCGCGCGCACGGCCCGAGGATCGTGACCTGGGCATTGGCGCTTCTGCTGGGTATTCAGGGCGCGCTCATTGTGATCGATCTCACAGGAGGCACCCCCGCCTCGCGGGATAAAGGTTTCGCCCCGCCCCCACCACCAGCGCGGCGCATCAATGTGGCGGCCATCGCCAACAGTCATTTATTCGGCACCGCGGCGCCCGCCAAGCCCTCCGAGGCCGATGCCGCCAATGCCCCCCAGACCAGCATGCCCCTGGTGCTCACTGGCATCATCGCGGGCGACAGCCCCGATAGTGGCGTGGCCATCCTGGGCGAGAGCGCAAGCTCGGCCAAGGTGTATGGCGTAGGGGATGCCCTGCCCGGCGGCGCCCGCCTGCACGCTGTATACGGCGACCGGGTGATCCTGGAGCGCGGAGGGGCCCTCGAGTCCCTGGCGCTGCCGCGCCAGTATGCCGCGGGCACCGCCCCCGGGATGACGGCACCCCTACCGACGGCGGATAGCCAGCCCGTCGACCGCGTGCGGCGCGTCCTGGCGGAGCAGCCCGGGGCGATCTCGGACGTGATGCGCCCCCAGCCCGTGTTCGCCCAGGGCAAGCAGCGCGGCTACCGCATCTACCCCGGCCGCAACCGCCAGGCCTTCATCCGCCTGGGGCTGCGCCCCGGCGACCTGGTCACGGCCATCAACGGCACCCCCCTCGACGACCCTGGCCGCGGCCAGGAGATCTTTGCGACCCTGGGTTCCGCCAGTGAGGCACGCGTCACGGTGATGCGCAACGGACGGCAGCAGGATTTGACCCTGAATCTGGCGCAGGTGGCCCAACAGGCCGAGGCAGCGGCGAGCGAGAGCGCCGCGGCACCGGCCGAGCCTCCTGCCACCGAAACTGCACCGCAAGTCCCCGAACCCCAGCCCGACACCAGCAGCGAACAGTGAGAGCCCAAGGTAATCCAATGAAACGATTGTTTTGCATAGGGACATTACTCGCTGTGGTGCAGCTCGCCAGTGCGCAGCAGCAGCTCGGGGCGCGCATCACGCCCAACTTCAAGGACAGCGACATCACCTCGATCGCCGAGGCCGTGAGCAATGTCACCGGCAAGAACTTCATCATCGACCCACGCGTGCGCGCCCAGGTGACGATGCTGTCCACCACGCCCATGTCCCCGGATGCCTTCTACGAGGCCTTCCTGTCCATCCTGCAGGTCTACGGCTTCATCGCGGTGCCGGCCGGCAAGGTCGTCAAGATCCTCCCCGATGCCAACGCGCGCCAGGTGCCGGCCAACGACCTGCCCGACAGTGTGAGCTCGACCTCCGATGAAATTGTTACGCAAGTCATCGCGGTTAAAAGCATCAGCGCGGTACAGCTGGTGCCCATCCTGCGGCCGTTGATTCCGCAGTATGGCCACCTTGCCGCCTATCCCGCCTCCAACATCCTGATCATTTCCGACCGCGCCGCCAACGTGAACCGCATCATGCGGATCATCAAGCGCATCGATCAGGAGGGCGACGCTACAGTGGAGGTGATTCCGCTTGAGAACGCCTCCTCCGCCGAGATCGTCCGCGTGGTCAACACGCTATATCAGCAGCAGGGCGGCGGCGGCGAGGCTGGCGGCGGCAGCTCCTTCAAGCTGGTGGCGGACGACCGCTCCAACAGCGTGATCATCAGCGGCGATCCCTCGCAGCGCCTGCGTATCAAGGCACTGATCGCCCACCTCGATACGCCGCTGCAAAGCGGCGGGGACACCCGCGTGCGCTACCTGCACTTCGCCGATGCGGAGAAGATCGCCACCAAGCTCAAGGAGCAGATCACAGGGGTGTCGCAGGCCACGGCCGGCGGTGCCGCGGCGCAGGCCACCCCGCAGGCGCAGGCGGAGAAGGGCACGACAATCTGGGCGGATCCGCAGACCAACTCCTTGGTGATCACGGCACCGCCAAAAACCATGCGTTCCCTCAATGAGATCGTCGACAAGCTCGACATCCGCCGCGCGCAGGTGCTGGTTGAGGCCATCATCGTCGAGGTCAACGCCGACAAGACCGCCGAGCTTGGCGTCAACTGGGCGGCATTCTCCAAGGACAGCAACACCAATGTCCCGGCCGGCGGATTCATCACGCCGGTGGGTGGCACCAGCCTCGTGGACCTGGCGGGCGCCGTTCAGAATCCCACCTCGGCGACGACAGCTCTGCTGCAAGGCACCACGGTCGGCGTGGGCCGCATCGTCGGCAGCGGCGTGAATTTCGCCGCGATGCTGCGCGCGATCCGGGGCGATACGTCCTCCAATGTGATCGCCACACCGTCCACGATGACCATGGACAACCAGGAAGCGGAGCTCAAAGTGGCGCAGGAAGTACCGTTCGTCACCGGCCAATACACCACCAACACGGGCGGAACCGGCGCCGGCGTGGGTAATCCCTTCCAGACCATCCAGCGCGAGGAAGTGGGCACGATCCTCAAAGTCACGCCGCAGATCGCCGCCGAGGGCAGCTCGGTCGCCATGAAGATTTCGGTGGAGAGCTCGAGCATCGGGCAGAAACCGACCGGTGCGGTGGACCTGGTCACCAACAAGCGCACCATCACCACCAACGTGCTGATCGAGGACGGCGGTATCGTGGTGCTGGGCGGCCTCATCGAGGACAACACCAACCGCGGCGAGCAGCGCGTGCCCTTCCTCGGCCGCATCCCGCTCATTGGACTCGCGTTCAAGTCGCGCAACGAGGCGGCCACGCGCAACAACCTGATGATCTTCATCCGGCCGAAGATCCTGCGCGACAACTCCGACACGGTCATCGAGACCGGCGCCAAGTACAACTACATGCGCGACGAGCAGCGCAAGTACGACCGGCGCGAGCTGCTGCCGCTGCTGCCGGGCGTGACGAAGCCGAGATTGCCGGAATTCCCGCCGCCGCCGCCGCAGAACGACGCGCCGGCACCCACCTCCCCGGAGCAAAAGGAGAAAGCGGGCGAGGACGCGCAGAAGACTCCGGCTGACGGCACGGCCGCGCCGACCGGAAAATGAACGCCGAGCTGCAAGGAACGGCCGAGCGGCGCCTGTCTTTCGCGTTCGTGAAACGCCACGGCGTGCTGGTCAGGGATGTCGTGGACGGGGTAGCGCAATGCGCCTACCGCCCCAATGCCACACCGGTGGCCTTCGCCGAAGTGCGGCGCTTTTTGCGCATGCCGATGAAACTCGAGCGCGTCGACGAACCCGCGTTCGATGAGCTGCTGCGGCTCGCCTATGAAGGCGGCGAAAGCGCCATGCAGGCCGCCGGCGATCTCGACGACACCACCGATCTCGCCCATCTCGCGCAGGACCTGCCCGAGCAGGCCGACCTGCTCGAGAGCGAGGACGATGCGCCCATCATCCGGCTAATCAATGCGGTGCTGACGCAGGCGGTCAAGGAGAACGCCTCCGACATCCACGTCGAGCCCTTCGAGAACCGGCTGGTGATCCGCTTCCGCGTCGACGGCGTGCTGCGCGAGGTGCTGCAGTCCAAACGCGCTGTCGCACCGCTCGTGGTCTCACGCATCAAGGTGATGTCCAAGCTCGACATTGCCGAGAAGCGCCTGCCGCAGGACGGCCGCATCAGCCTGAAGATCGCCGGACGCGCCGTCGACGTACGCGTCTCCACCATCCCTTCGGGCCACGGCGAGCGCGTGGTGCTGCGTCTGCTCGACAAGCAGGCCGGCCGCCTCGACCTCGCCCAGCTCGGCATGGATCCCAAGACCGGCGAGCTGGTGGATGAGCTGATCCACAAGCCACATGGCATTCTGCTGGTGACCGGTCCCACCGGTTCCGGCAAGACCACCACGCTGTATGCGGCGCTCGAACGGCTCAATGACAATACCCGCAACATCATGACGGTCGAAGATCCCATCGAGTACTACATCGATGGCATCGGCCAGACCCAGGTCAACACCAAGGTGGAGATGACCTTCGCACGCGGCCTGCGCGCCATCCTGCGCCAGGACCCGGACGTGGTCATGGTGGGCGAGATCCGCGATCTCGAGACGGCGCAGATCGCCGTGCAGGCGAGCCTCACCGGGCACCTGGTGCTCTCTACCCTGCACACCAATACCGCCGTGGGCGCCGTCACCCGCCTGCGCGACATGGGCATCGAGCCCTTCCTGCTCTCCTCCAGTCTCATCGGCGTGATCGCCCAGCGGCTGGTGCGGGTGCTCAATCCCGACACGCGTCAGCCCTTCCTGGCGGGCGAATACGAGCGGCGGCTGCTCAATCTCGGCGCCAACGCCGAAGCGCCTACCCTCTATCATCCCGGCCGCGACGCCGGCGGCGGCTACCGCGGCCGCTCCGGCATCTACGAGCTGGCGGTCATCGACGACCAGATGCGCACCATGATCCACGATGGCGCCTCCGAGCAGGATCTGGAGCGTTACGCCCGCACCATCACCCCCTCGATCCGCGAGGACGGCCGCGTGAAGGTGCTGCGCGGGGAGACCACCATCGAGGAAGTGTTGCGCGTCACCCGCGAGGACTAATTAAATTGGAAAAAAGTCGCCTGCGGCGCTTTTTTCGGATAATGGCTCCGTTTCCGGCCGCAAAAGACGTGACTTTTGCGACCTGCTCTGCGAAGGTTTTGGGGGATCATAATGGGCGCTTTTGAATACACTGCGCTTGATTCCGGCGGCCGCGAGCGCAAGGGCATCCTGGAAGGCGATGGCGCCCGCCAGGTACGCCAGCTGCTGCGCGAGAAGCAGCTGCTGCCGGTCACGGTCACCGAGGTCGCGCAGAAGGAAGCCAAGCGCCAGCGTTCGTTCTCCTTCGGCGGCCGGGTCTCCGCCGCCGACCTCTCGCTCTTCACCCGCCAGCTCGCCACCCTGGTGCGCGCCGGCCTGCCGCTCGAGGAGTCCCTGCTGGCCGTGTCACAGCAGACCGAGAAGCCGCGGATGCAAAGCATCGTGCTCGGCGTGCGCTCCAAGGTCATGGAAGGCCACACCCTCGCTGACGGCTTCGCTGAATTCCCGCGCGTTTTCCCCGAGATCTATCGCGCCACGGTGTCGGCCGGCGAGCAGTCCGGCCACCTGGACGGGGTGCTCGAGCGCCTGGCGGACTACACCGAGGGCCGCGAGCAGATGCGGCAGAAGATCCTCGGGGCGCTGCTCTACCCGATCGTGCTCACCATCATGTGCTTCGGCATCGTTTCCGGACTCATGGTGTATGTGGTGCCTAAGGTGGTGGAGGTGTTCGACACCAGCAAGGCGAAGCTGCCCCTGATGACCCGCGTGCTGATCGGCATGAGCGATTTCCTGCGTGCTTACGGCCTTTGGTTGACTGTCGCCGCGGTGATCGGCGGCATTCTCTTCATGCGCTGGCTGCGCAACCCTGCGGCCCGGCGTCGTTTTCACCGCTTCATGCTGACTCTCCCGCTGGTGGGCAAGCTCACCCGCGGATTCAACACCGCCCGATTCACCCGCACTTTCAGCATTCTGGCCGCGAGCGCCGTACCCGTGCTCGAGGCGCTGCGCATCTCGGGGGAGGTGGTCACCAACCTGCCGATGCGCGATGCGGTGAACGATGCCGCCGCGCGCGTGCGCGAAGGCGCGCCGATCGGCCGCTCGCTGGCCGCCAGCCGCCTGTTTCCGCCCATGACCATTCACCTCATCTCGAGCGGCGAGGCGAGCGGGGAACTGCAGGCCATGCTGGAGCGCTCCGCGGTCAGTCAGGAGCGCGAGCTTGATGGCCTGCTGGGTGCGTTAGTAGGATTACTGGGCCCGCTACTGATCATTACGATGGGTGTGTTCGTGATGGGTATCGTTTTCGCCATGCTGCTGCCGATCTTCGAGCTTAACCAGCTGATTAAGTGACGGCCGTCTCAGCTCACCGGCAGAAACAGGACTTAACCTCGCCCCGTCACTGACTGGCCCACGTTCAAGGAAAATGAGCGAGAAGCCCGAAAACGAAGAGTTCGATGAGGACGACGTCGATGAGCTCGTCGGCCATCACGACGACGTGGATATCGATCGGCTCAACAAGGACCTGGACCTGGCCAAGCGGCGGGTGAAGGTGGTGGGGGATCCGGCCTGGCGCAAGCTCGAACGGCTGCGCGAGGAGAAGGAGTTCGCGGAGAAGGTGAGCGATTTCGAGGATTACGATCTGAATGCTACGGGGGAGCGGAAGGTGGGGAAGAGCAAGATGTCGGCGCGGTGAGCCATACCCGGCGTTAAGACAATTTCCCACGCCTGACCACGCCCACCACGACGCCTTCGATCAGCAGCGGCTGTTGCTTCAGGTCCACTTTGATAGGCTCGAAGTCGGTGTTTTCCGGCAACAGCCACACCACGCTCCCCTCCTGGCGATAACGCTTGACGGTGACCTCGTTCTCGAGCCGCGCCACCACGATCTGCCGGCTGCGCACCTCGGAGGTGCGGTGTACGGCGACTAGGTCGCCATCGAGGATCCCGGCGTTCTTCATGCTCATGCCGGTGACTTTGAGCAGGTAGTGCGGCTTGGGCTGGAAGATCGAGGGGTCGATGGCCAAACGGGCCTCGAAGTTCTCTTCGGCGAAGATGGGCTTGCCCGCGGCGACGCGTCCGATGAGGGGCAGCCCCATCTGCTCACGCAGGGTGTCTTTGAGCTGGATGCCGCGCGAGGTGCCGGGCATGAGTGCAATAACTCCCTTGCGGGCCAGGGCGCGCAGGTGCTCTTCCGCGGCGTTGGGGGAGCGGAATCCTAGCTCACGCGCGATCTCGGCCCGGGTGGGCGGCATGCCGGTCTCCACTAAAACACGCTGAATCAGCCGCAAAATCTCGGTTTGGCGCGGGGTAAGGTCTGACATGGCTCCGTCCTGTGCTTTTATACAGCTACTGTAATTATATCCAGAATCCCCCTGTTCCTGTCAAGGGCCGTGAAAAAAATTCAGCGTGGCCTGAAAAAATGACCCGCCCCGCTTTGGCTATCGCAAGTTCATTCCACACGCAAGCAATGTCGCGCCGCACAGACATTCACACGCTTTTCCTGTTGCATTCCCATGGCAAATTTGATTCAGTTGCGCCCGCGCGAAGGCGGGTATGTTTGTCGCTTCCCGTTCTCGCGTTTGTTTTTCGTTTCAGGGACTTTTCCCGAATCAACAACCCAGAAGGGGACTTGTTTATGAAGAGCGCGATCGTTGTGAAAGTGGCCGCTGCAGCGGTCGTTACCGTGCTGGCCGGTTGCACGGACCTCAAACCCTTGCAGGCCCAGGTCGATGACCTCAAAGGTCAGGTGAGCCGTCTGCAGTCGGATGTGGCCAGCGCCAAGAGCGCCGCCGACTCCGCCAGCAGCACGGCCTCGTCCGCCAATCAGGCGGCGAGCGGTGCGCAGAGCACGGCCAACCAGGCCCTCGCGGCCGCCCAGGCCAGCCAGAGCTGCTGCGATTCGACCAACGAGAAGATCGACCGTATGTTCAAGCGGTCGGTGTCCAAGTAAGAGCTTCAAGCTCTGCGAAAACGCCGCGCATCGCTGCGCGGCGTTTTTTTTTCAGCTTTTCATGGGCTGCGCCCAACTTCTCTAATAGCGCACCAGGGCGGAGCCCCAGGTAAACCCGCCACCGAAGGACTCGAGCAGCAGCAGCTGCCCGGGCTTGATGCGACCGTCACGCACGCCGGTATCGAGCGCCAGGGGCACCGAGGCCGCCGAGGTGTTGCCGTGGTCCTGCACGGTCACGATCACCCGTTCCATCGACATGTCGAGCTTGCGCGCCATCGCCTGAATGATGCGGTGATTCGCCTGGTGGGGAACCAGCCAGTCGATGGCGGACTTCGGCAGGTCGTTGGCAGCCAGCGCCTCATCCACCGCCTGCCCGAGCTTGGTCACCGCCACCTTGAACACCTCATTGCCGCTCATTTTGATGGCAATGGGTTTGTCCTTGAAACCTGTCGACACACCGGCCGGCAGGTACAGCAGGTCTTTGTACGCGCCATCCGCATGCAGATGGGTTGAGACAATGCCCGGCGTTTCGGCAGGCTTGAGGACCACCGCCCCCGCCCCATCGGCGAACAGCACCGCGGTCGAGCGGTCGTTCCAGTCGACCATGCGCGAGAGAGTTTCGGCGCCGATGACCAGCGCGCACTTAGCCTCGCCGGCCTTGACGAACTTGTCCGCGATGGACAGCGCATAGATGAAGCCGGTGCACGCCGTTTCCACGCTGAATGCCGGCCCACCGCGGCAGCCGAGCCGCCCCTGAAGCAGCACGCCGCAGTTGGGGAAGATCCAGTCCGGGGTGGTGGTGCCAAAGGCGATGAAGTCGACTTCGGAGGGCGCCACGCCGGCCGCTTGCAGCGCCCGCCGCGCGGCGTGCTCCGCCAGATCGACGGTGGTCTCCCCCTCCGCGGCGATATGCCGCCGCTCGATGCCGGTGCGATCGCGAATCCATTCGTCGCTGGTCTCCATCATCTTTTCCAGGTCGAAGTTGGTGAGTACGCGCTCCGGCAGATACGAGCCTGTTCCGACAATACGTGAATACATCAAATCTCCCATCCGGCAAGCGCCTGCGCGACATGCGCGGGCAACCGTTGGCGTGCCGCGAGCGCCGCAAGGGCAATCGCGCGCGCGAAGGCCATCTCATCCGCGCTGCCATGGCTTTTTACCACGATCCCGTTGAGCCCCACCATGCACGCGCCGTTGTAGCGGCGTGGATCGAGCCCGGCGGCCACGCGGCTCAGCACAGGACGCGCCACCGCGCCCGCCAGGCGATCCAGCAGCGAGGCGTTGAACTCCTCCCGCAAACGCCCCGCGATCAGCCCGGCCAGGCCCTCCATGGTCTTCAGCGCCACATTGCCGGTGAACCCGTCGGTGACGACCACATCCACGCTGCCCGAGAAGATGTCGCCGCCTTCGACGAAGCCAATATAATTGACCCCGGCGGAGCCGAGCAGCGCATGCGCCGCCTGCACCGTCTCATGGCCCTTGATGTCCTCCTCGCCGATATTGAGCAGGCCGACGCGCGGCTCCGGCACCGCATAGACATCGCGCGCCACAATGCTGCCCATCCGGCCGAACTGGCACAGCTGTGTGGGAGTGGCGGTGGTGTTGGCGCCCAGGTCGAGCATGTGGGTGTGGCCGTGCGAGGCGGGTATGGCGGAGATGATGGCGGCGCGCTCGACGCCCTCGAGAGTCTTGAGGACAAAATGCGCCATGGCGGTCAGCGCCCCGGTGTTGCCCGCGCTCACACAGGCGCTGGCGCGACCAGCGCGCACCAGGTCGATAGCCACCCGCATGGAGGAGTCTTTCTTGCGGCGGATGGCCTCACGCGGTGACTCGTCCATCGAGACAATTTGCGAGGCGGGCACGAGCTCGACCCGCCCCCGCAACTCCGCGGGGATTTCCAGCAACGCCGTATCGCCGATCAGCAGTGCGTGCAGCTGCGGATCATCGTGCAATGCGCGCAACGCGCCCGCGAGATAACCCCGCGGCGCGCGGTCGCCGCTCATGACATCGATGGCGATGGGGAGCATGGGGCTATCGACCCCGGAGGAAAAATCTATTCCTCTTCCGCCTCCGCCGGCTTCTCGATCACGCGCTTGCCGCGGTAGAAACCGTCCGGGGTGATGCAATGACGCAGGTGCGTCTCGCCCGATTGCGGATCGATGGACAAGGCGGGCTTTGCGAGCCCGTCGTGCGAACGGTGCATGCCGCGCTTCGACGGCGTCTTGCGGCTTTTTTGAACGGCCATGAATCAAACTCCTCGCGGGCGGTCTTTTGATCTCACTCTTCAGCGTTTCAACAGCTCGCCCAGCCGTTCAAACGGTTTCTGCATACTGTGCGGTGCATCCTGCGCCTCGGCTTTCGCAAGCGCCGCGGCCGGCACACACTCACTCAAATCCTCGTGCAGCGGCACGATGGGCAGGGCCAGCAGCACTTCCTCCTCGACGAGGTCGAGCACCCGCACACACCCCTCGGGCGCGCGCACCGGCTCAAACTCCGGCGGCACGCGGTCGGCCTCGGTTTCGGAGACGACCAGCGCGATCCGCGCATGACCATCCACCGGCTGGCGCATGTACTTCAGGCAACGCTGGCAGATCAGCTGCACGCCCCCTGTGACGCTCAGCTCCGCGACGGCAAAGCCGCCCTCACGCCGGAACTGAACCTGGCCCCGCAAGGTCTCGATCGGCCTTGCCGGTTGCGGCGGCAGGCGCGGAAACTCCGCGGCCAGGATGGCAAAATCGATGTCGGCCTTCACTGCCGATAGCCGTTCGACATCGTGCCATTGCGACCACGCCTGCGACATGGGGCGCGTATCATAGGTATCGTCCTCCCCCAAGTCAAAACGAGTCCGTGTCTAAGCCGTTGTTTCTGCTTGCCTCCACCTCCGCCTACCGCCGCGAGCTTGCGGCGCGGCTGCACCTGCCCTTCGAGGTCGCGAATCCGCAGGTGGATGAGACCGCCATCCCCGGGGAAAGCCCGCCACAGCGTGCGCAGCGGCTCTCCCTGGCCAAAGCCCGGGCGGTCGCGCAGCGGCACCGCCACGCGCTCGTGGTCGGCAGCGACCAGGTGGCCGCGCTCGGAGAGCGGATCCTGCACAAACCGCGGGATGCCGAGAGCTGCCGGAGACAACTTGCGGCGCTCGCGGGCCACACGGCGAGCTTTTACACAGGATGCGCGCTGGTTCACCCCCATGGCACGCAGACGTATCTCGATACCACCTCGGTGGTGTTTCGCACGCTCACTCCCGAGGAGATAGAGCGCTACGTCGCCGCGGAGCAGCCTTTCGATTGCGCCGGGGGCTTCAAGGCCGAGGGACTGGGGATTGCCCTCTTCGAGCGGATCGATAGCGCCGACCCCACCGCCCTCATCGGCCTACCGCTGATTTGGCTTGCGGGCGCGCTGCGCGCGGCGGGACTGCAAGTCCCCTGACAGGGTCTCGATCACCCGCGCAAGTTCCGCGGGCAGCGGCGCGCTGGCACTGAACGCGCCGCCCTGCGGCCAGTCGAAACTGACGCTGTGCGCATGCAGGAACATGCGCTTAAGGCCCAGGGCACGCATCGTGTCATTGAATGCCTCATCGCCGTATTTCTCATCGCCCGCCAGCGGATGACCGGCATGTGCCGCATGAACTCTGATCTGGTGCGTGCGACCAGTGTGGATGGTCACTTCCATCAACGTCGCCCGGTTGCCGAAAAACTGCACGGGCCGGAAATCGCTCACCGCGGACTTGCCGCCGGCGCCCGCGCGCACCGTGCGCTCGCCGCCCACCCGGGTGTCAGTGCGCAGGGGCACATCGATGCGCTTTTTGCCGAAGTCCCAGGGCCCTTTGACCAGGGCGAGATAGCGTTTCTCAAACTGTCCCTCACGCAGCAGCCCATGCAGCGTGCGCAGCGCGCTCCTCTTGCGCGCCACCAGCAGACAGCCGCTGGTGTCACGGTCCAGCCGGTGCACTAGCTCCAGCGACTCCTCGGGACGCAGCGCACGCAGCGCCTCGATGACACCATAGGACAGGCCGCTGCCGCCATGCACCGCAATGCCCGCGGGCTTGTCGAGCACGATGAGCCGCTCGTCCTCCCGGAGGATGGCGCTGCGGATCCGCTCGAGAACGGGTGTGGGCGCACGCTTGAGATCCGGCTCAGCCTCGAGCCGCACTGGTGGCACCCGCACCTTATCGCCCTGCTGCAGGCGTCGCTCAGGCGAGGTGCGGCCGCCGTTCACTCGCACCTCGCCCTTTCTCACAATGCGATAGATGCGGCTGCGCGGCACGCCCGGCAGCAGCTTCAGCAGGAACTGGTCCAGGCGCTGCCCGGCGCGCTCCGGATCCACCTCAAGCAGTTGAACGGTGAGGCGATTTGGCAAGGTTGTGGGGTCGGTCACGGCTATTTTATGCGTAAGGTATTGTTTCTACAGCGGTCCCGCGCTTATACTCACGCGCCGTCCCCGCCGTAAGGGCTAGGGGACGCATTACCGCTGGCGGCACTGCCGCCGCATGTTAGTTGGTCCTCGCTATCGAGGCCATCGCTTTGGGCCGACAAGATCGCGCGAACAGACTGCGCCGTCGGTTGAGTACATCTAAACCTGTGCAACCTCCCGTCCGCTTGCCGGCCCCTCACTCCTTAGAAGGGGCACATGAAAAGAATGCTCGTCAATGCAACTCAGGAAGAAGAGTTGCGCGTCGCTTTGGTTGATGGTCAGAAACTTCACGATCTCAGCATAGAGCTCACCTCCCGCGAACAGAAAAAAGCCAACGTCTACAAAGCCCGGATCTCGCGCATCGAGCCCTCGCTCGAAGCCTGCTTCGTCGACTACGGCGCACAGCGCCATGGCTTTCTGCCGCTGAAGGAAATCTCCAAGGAATACTTCCGGCATCCGCCCCAGGGCGGCCGCATGAACATCCGCGAGCTCCTATCCGAGGGCCAGGATCTCATCGTCCAGGTGGAGAAAGAGGAGCGCGGCACCAAGGGCGCCGCGCTCACCACCTTCATCAGTCTGGCGGGGCGCTTCCTGGTGCTGATGCCGAACAATCCCCGCGCCGGCGGCGTCTCGCGCCGCATCGAAGGGGAGGACCGCGACCAGCTGCGCGAGGCCGTGAGCCAGCTGCAGATCCCCGACGGCATGGGCGCCATCGTGCGCACCGCCGGCGTCGGCCGCTCGGTCGAGGAGCTGCAGTGGGATCTCGATAACCTCAAGACCCAGTGGGAGCAGATCGAAGTCGCGGCCAAGGAGCGTGCGGCGCCCTTCCTGGTGTATCGCGAAAGCGATGCCGTGACCCGCGCCATGCGCGACTACATGTCCGACGATATCGGGGAAGTGCTGGTGGACGATCCGGCCGCCTTCCAGAAGGCGCAGGAGTACATGCAGCGCTTCATGCCCGAGGAGGTGCAGCGGCGCCTGAAGCTGTACACGGACGATATCCCCCTCTTCACCCGCTTCCAGATCGAGAGCCAGATCGAGTCGGCCTACGCCCACAAGGTGCAGCTGCCCTCCGGCGGCAGCATCGTGATCGACTACACGGAGGCGCTGGTCTCCATCGACATCAACTCCGCGCGCGCGACCCGCGGCAGCGATATCGAAGCCACCGCCACGAACACCAACCTCGAGGCGGCGGAGGAGATCGCCCGCCAGTTGCGCATCCGTGACATCGGCGGCCTCATTGTCATCGACTTCATCGACATGGAGTCGCAGAAGAACCAGCGTGATGTCGAGGATCGACTGCGCGACGCCATGAAGGTGGATCGGGCGCGCATCCAGATCGGGCGTCTATCACGCTTCGGCCTGCTCGAGATGTCACGGCAGCGCCTGCGGCCCTCGCTGAGTGAGACCAGTCACCTGGTCTGCCCGCGTTGCGTCGGCATCGGCAGCATCCGCAGCGCCGAATCCACCGCACTCGCGGTGCTGCGCCTGATCGGCGAGGAGCTGCGCAAGGACCGCACCACGCGCGTCATCGCGCAGATGCCGGTGGAGGTGGCCACCTACCTCATCAACGAGAAGCGCGAATGGCTGCGCACGCTCGAGGACAAGAGCGAGGCGGAGCTGCTGATCGTGCCGAATCCGAACATCCAGACGCCGGAGTTCTCCATCAAGCGCGTGCGCGACGATGAGGCGGAGCTGCCGGAGAACAGGCAGGTCAGCTACAAGATGCAAACGGTGCCGGAGCCGGCCGAGCCCGCTACGGCGCGAGACAAGCGCCCGCCCGCCGAGGTCGCCGCCGTGGCGACTATGCTCCCGGCCACATCGGCACCCATGGTCAGCGCTCCGGAACGCAGCGCTCCGCAGACCCGCGAGGAGGAATCGGCCGAGGTGAGCCTCTTCCAGCGATTCAAGCGCTGGCTGGCGGGGCCTCCGGCCAGCGGGGCCAGCGCTGAAGAGGCGCCCTCGCCCGCCCCATCCAGCGAGTCGCGACGCGAGCGCAGTGGCGGCGGTTATCGCGATCGTGACCATCGCCGCGGCGGCAGCGGCCGCGGAAGCCGCCATCGTCACGCCGAAGGGCGGCGCGACGGCGGTGGACGTGATCGCAACCGAGATCGGGATCGCGGCGAGCGAGGCAGCGAGCGGGGTGGCGAGCGAGGCGGCTCGCGCAGCGGCGGCGGACGCGGACGCGATCGCAATCGCGATGGCCATCGTGAGGGAAATCGCGAGGCTTCTGGCGGTAACCGCCCGGAGAGCACGGCGGGGGGCAGAGTGCCAGACACGGAGCTTGCAGCCGCCAGCCAGCAGGAGCATGCCGCCCATGAGCCGCATCTGGAAAGCGCCGAGGCTATGCCTGGCACTCATCCGACGGGACGTCCCGAGCAAGGTGATTCGCCGCGTCGCGGCCGTCGCGGTGGACGACGCCGCGGCCGGCGCGGCGGACGGGGTAATCGCGAGGGTGGTGCAGCGAGCCGAGGCGGCAATGGAGGCAACGATCTGTTCTCGGGATCGGGCGATGAGGGGCCGTCGGCGCCGCGGGAGTCTTCCGGTGAGTCGGGACAAGGTGGCGGCGAGCGCCGCGAGCCGGTCGGTGCCCCGGTGGCTTCCGAGAGCCCGCGGACAATCGCGCATTTCGAGCCCGGCGCCGCCGCACGTCCTCACGTCGTCTGGTCATCGGCACCCTCGGGCGGCAACCCCCCGGGTGACCATCGCGGGCCGGATGAATAATGCGGGTTCTGTTTGTCTGCCTCGGCAACATTTGTCGTTCGCCGACGGCTGAGGCGGTCTTCCGCGCCGTGGTGGCGCGGGAGGCCCCGCAACTCGATATCGAGGTCGATTCGGCCGGCACCGCCGGCTACCACATCGGCGACCCGCCCGACCCGCGCTCGCAGGAGGCCGCGAGCCGGCGCGGCTATGACATGTCGTTGCTGCGCGCACGCCGGGTTGCCGCGGAGGATTTCGAGCGCTTCGATTTCATTCTCGCGATGGACCGCGAAAATTTGAGCGCGCTGCAGCGGGAGGCGCCGGCAGCCTTACGCCACCGGGTACGTTTATTTTTGGAGTTCGCGCCGGATGCCGATATCAGCGAAGTGCCGGACCCTTACTACGGCGGGGTCAACGGGTTTGAGCATGTACTTGACCTGGTGGAGGCGGCGTCGCAGGGGCTGCTGCGGCATCTAAGGGGTTCTTTTAACCCTTAAAGAACAACAATACATGGTTAGTCCTCATGGTTCCGCGGCCGGTTTACCGTAATAGCGGCAGCGTCATAGCCTCGGTAAAGCCGGGCTTGCGTCACCCTTCAAGATGAGCCAGAGTGTCTTGTATGAATGCCCTTGCCATAGACCCTGCAGAATTGGATGCCTATGACGCGTGGGTGGAGCAGCATCTTGATGAAATGGTGCAGCAGCATCCGGGCAAGGTCATCGGAGTTTATAACGGCCGGTTGATTGCCGTCGGGGATGACTACCGTGATGTATTTGCCGCTGCGGCAAAACAGGGAATAAAGCAGAAGCCGTTTACCTTGCGCGTGCCAATGGCCGATGAGGTAAACGCAGTGTTTCCTTCGGTATTTCCCACGAACGATTGATGGGCGGCGCAAGCGTCGTTTTTCGTTACAAGCCCATGCTTGGGCGCAGATCGCCCACGGCCACCCTGGGACTTAGTCTCAACGAAAGCTGGCATAGCACCGATTTCTATGTGGATTCGGGTGCCACATATTCCATCCTCCATGGCGATTTTGCCCGAGCGGCAGGGTTTGAATTTGCCAGAGGTGAGCGTTTGCTCATCAAAGTAGGCGATGGCAGCCTGATCCCCGTTTATATGCATCGAGTACCCATGCAGATCGGGCCGTATCGAATCGATGTGCGTATGGGGTTTTCCGATAACCTGGGAATCGGTTTCCACCTTCTGGGCCGTCTCGATGTCTTCGATCGCTTTCGTGTCTGTTTTCATGAGCCGGCACACATAGTGACCTTCGATCCTTTCGAGACGCGATAACTTACGCCGTCAAAGCTTGAGTAGGTTTCGGCGGATTGACCAAAGCATCGAGGACATCGCGATAACCCCTGGCAGTGGTCGCGACGGATTCTGATTCGGCAATGAGCTTGCGGGCCTGCTTGAGAGCAAGGGTCAGTATGAAATAAATACCCTCTATTGGCTTCGCCGCGTTAGCAGCCGCTCCACCCGCTCCAGATCCTCCGCCGTATTCACCTCCATCCCCGGCGCCTCGCAAGCCTCGGCGACATGGATATCGATTCCATTCGACAGCGCTCTCAGCTGTTCCAGCTTCTCACACAGCTCGAGAGGACTGGGCGCAAGGACCGCGAGCTTTTTCAGCGCGGCAACGCGGTAGGCATAGATCCCCATATGACGGCGAGCACCGACGTAATCCCTCGGTTCGTCGCGATTGCAGGGAATCGGCGCGCGGCTGAAGTAAAGCGCACGCCCGGCCGGATCCGTCACGACCTTGGCCAGATTGGGATTGATCAGATCGTCATAGGACTTGATCGCGATCGCCAGCGTCGCCATCTGCGCGCCCGGCTTAGCCTCGAGCATCCCCGCCACCTGATCGATCAGCGCCGGGGGCATCATGGGCTCATCGCCCTGCAGGTTCACCACGATATCGTCGTCGACCCAGCCGCGCAGGCGCGCCACTTCGGCCACCCGATCGGTACCAGACTCGAGATCCGCAGAGGTCATCGCGGCCGCAGCGCCGAACGCATCCACCGCCTTCACAATGCGCTCATCCTCCGTCGCGACAATCACCTCCGCGGCTTTGGAGCTCCTGCCGCACTCGTAAACCCATTGAATCATGGGCTTGCCGGCAAGCTTCTGCAGCGGCTTGCCGGGCAGACGCGTGGAGGCGTAGCGGGCGGGAATGACGACGCGGAACATGGATTATTTGTCCAGCAGCGGATCGTCGGCGGCGAGCTGGCGGGCCTCCTCCTCCAGCATCACGGGAATATCGTCGCGGATGGGATAGGCGAGACGGTCCATGCGGCACACCAGCACCTGGGCGTCGCGACGGTGCTGCAGGGGTCCCTTGCAAACCGGGCAGGCGAGGATTTCGAGCAGTCGAGCGTCCATCGGATCAACCAGCCTTTCGCGTCAACTTGAGTTTGCCGGATACGCGCTCCAGTAGCTCACGCGCCTGGGATTCGCCGAGCTGTGCCGCCACCGGCACGGACCACATGCGCGCATCGGCGAAGGCAGCGCATTTTACGGCATCTTTCTCGGTCATGAGCACCGGCAGATCGTCCCGGAACTGCAGATCCGCCGCGGTGAAGGCGTGATGGTCGGGAAAGGGATGCTCGATGGGATCGAAGCCCTGCGTGCGCAAAGTGTCGAAAAAGCGCTGCGGATTGCCGATGCCGGCCACCGCATGCACGCGTCTGCCGGGCTGCCCACCCTGCCCTGCCAGCGACTGCGGCGGCAACGGCACCAGCGTCATCTCAAACGAGGAGGGTTGTGCGGCCATGCCGTTGGTGACGATGGCATCGACGCTCGCCAGGCGCGATACCGGCTCGCGCAGCGGCCCCGCGGGCAAGAGGCTCCCATTGCCGAAGCCGCGCATGCCATCGATCACCACGATCTCGCAATCGCGCGCCAGACGCAGATGCTGCAGTCCATCATCGGCGATGATCACATCGGCCCCCTGCGCAGCCAGCATTCGCGCGCCGGCCACGCGGTCAGCCGCCACCACCACCGAACAGCCGGTGGCGCGGCGCAGCAGCAAGGGCTCATCGCCCACATCCTGCCAGCGTGAATCGTGCTCCACGAAGCGCGGGGCCGAACCTGCGCGGCCGTAACCGCGCGAGACGATGCCGACCTTCAGTCCCCGCGCGTGCAATCGCTGCGTCAGCCACGCCACCAAGGGTGTCTTGCCGGTGCCGCCCACGGTGAGATTGCCGACGACCAGCACGGGACGGCCGATGCGGTGGCGGAGCAGCAGACCGCTGACGTAGGCGTAGCGGCGCGCCGCAATCACCGCGCCATAAGCCCAAGACAGCGGCCGCAGCGACAGCGGCGCCGACCCGCTGTACCAGCGCCGCATCAGTCCCCCGGCCATCAGTCGGCGAACTGCATGCGATGCAGCTGCGCGTAGATGCCGCCGCGCGCAATGAGCTCGGCATGCGTACCCCACTCGACGATGCGGCCGTCGTCCATCACCAGGATGCGGTCGGCCTTCTCCACCGTCGACAGGCGATGCGCGATCACGAAGGTGGTGCGGTCGCGCATCAGTTGCTCGAGCGCCGCCTGGATGATGCGCTCCGACTCGTTGTCGAGCGCCGAGGTGGCTTCATCGAGAATGAGGATGGGCGCGTTCTTGAGCAGCGCGCGCGCGATGGCGATGCGCTGCTTCTGGCCGCCGGAGAGCAGCACGCCGCGATCGCCCACCAGGGTGTCGAGAGCCTGCGGCATCTGATGCGTGAACTCGAGCACATGCGCCGCGGCCGCGGCACGCTCCACCGCCTCGGTCGAAGCCTCGCGCCCGAAGGCGATGTTGTTACGGATGCTGTCGTTGAACAGCACGACGTCCTGGGTGACCAGCGAGATGCGATCGCGTAATTCCCGTAAGTCGTACTCACGCACGTCATGCCCGTCGATGCGCACCGCGCCCGCGTTCACGTCATAGAAGCGCGGCAGCAGGTTCACCAGCGTGGACTTGCCGCTGCCCGAGCGGCCGACGATGGCAATGGTCTCGCCGGCTGGCACACTGAAGCCAATGTCGTTGAGGGCGGCCTTGCGGTCGGCGCCGTAAGCAAATGAGACGCCGGCAAACTCCACCGCGCCGCGCACACCCGCGGCGCTGCGCCCCCCTCCGGCAGGCTCGGCGGGCTCATCCAGCAGCTCGAAAATATTCTGCGCCGCGGCGATGCCCTGCTGCATCGGCCCAGCCACGTTCACCACCTGTCGCAGGGGACTGGCGATATTGACCAGCGCGGTGAAGAAGGCCAGCAGGTCGCCGGTGGTCATACGCCCGTGAATGGCATCGCCGATGGCGATCGACAGCACGAAGGCGAGTCCGATGGCGGTCACGAGTTGCACCACCGGGTTCGCCAGTCCACGCGTCAGTATCAGGCGCATGTTCGAGCGGCGGTTGTGCTCGTTGACGGCCTCGAACTGGCGGTTCTGGTACTCCTCGGCGCCATACACCTTGATCACCCGTGGCGCTTCCAGAGTCTCCTTCGCCACCCGCGTCACATCGCCCATGGAGTCCTGGATGCGGCGGCCGTAGCGGCGGAAGTAGCGGTTGATCACCGAGGCCAGCCAGCCGATGAGCGGCCCCATGGTGAGCGCGATGAGAGACAGCTTGACGTTGAGGTACAGCATCACCGCGATGGAGCCGATCATGGTCAGGCTCTCGCGGATGAGCGTGGTCACCGAGTCGGTGGCGGCCTGGCCCACCTGCTCGGTGTTGTAGGTCAGCCGCGAGAGCAGGACGCCTGCGGAGCTGCGGTCGAAATAGCCGATGGGCAGTTGCAGGAAGCGCTCGAACACCTCGCGCCGCATCTGCTTGACGATGCGCCGGGCGACACTGCCCATGAGATAGGTCTGGGTGAAATCGCCGAGGCCACGGAAGAAGAACAGCACCACCAGCGCGAGCGGCACCCACACCACCGCGCGCGGATCGGGATGCGCTCCGGTGCTGTCGGCAAAAAGCTTGGCCAGCCCCGCAAAGCTCACCATGCTTGCGGAGTAGACGATGCCGCCCAGCATCCCTAAGACAAAAATCCCGCGATGCGGGCGCAGGTAGGTCAGCAGGCGTCGATACACCCGGCTCGCCGAATACCTGGCGGGGACTTGCGCGGCACCCGGCTCGCTCACGGCCGCGCCGGCTCCTCTTTGACCGTGGCGATATTGACCTCGGCGAAACCGAGCCTACCGAGCACATCGAGCGCGGTGATCACGGCCTGGTGCGTGGCATGCGCGTCCGCCCGCAGGGTGACCGGCGCGCTGCGCTCCCTGCCCGCCTCCTTGATCAGAGCGGCGCGCAACGTATCCGGACTCGAGTTGATCAGCTCGCGGCCATTGAGCTCGTAGCCGCCTTGGCTTGTCACCGAGACCACCAGCGGCTCGGCCTGCGGCGTGGCAACGGGCGCGCTCGCCCGCGGCAGCTTCACGCGCACGCGGCCCTCGTCCATGAAACGGCTCGACAGCATGAAGAACACCACCAGCAGCAGCACCACATCGATCAGCGGCACCACATTGATCTCGGGCTCTTCACGCCGCCGCGGCTTGAGATTCACGCGCGGGCCCCGCCGGCCCGCTCGCGCTCCGCCGCCGCCTCGACGGCGTCGGCGAGACGGATGGCATCTTTCTCCATCTCGACCACGATGCGGTCGACGCGGCCGCGCAGGTAGCGATAGCTGAAGAGCGCCGGAATGGCGACGCACATGCCGGCGGCGGTGGCGATCAGCGACTCGGCGATGCCACCGGAAAGCGCGCGCGGGTCGCCCACGCCGCCTGCCTCAATGGCGTGGAAGGCGCGGATGATGCCGGTCACCGTGCCCAGCAGACCAAGCAGGGGCGAGATGACCGCGATGGTGCCGAGCGTATTGAGAAAGCGCTCGAGCTCGTACACCACGTGCCGTCCGGTGTCCTCGAGGCGCTCCATGACGATCTCGCGCGGACGGTGCCGGTTCGCCAGGCCCGCGGCCAGCACCCGCCCTAGCGGCGAGTTGCGCTCGAGGGCGGCGATCACCTTGTCGTTGATCTGCCCGGTGTCGACCAGCTGCCAGACCTTCTTCGTGAGCGCCGGCGGCAGGACACGCCGGTCCTGCAGGGTCCACAGCCTCTCGAGAATGATGGCGACCGCCGCAATCGAGCAGAGGATGATCGGCCACATGAGCGGGCCGCCGGCCCGCACGATTTCCCACATTCCCCGAACCCCGCGAGATTGAAAGCGACGCGCATCATACCCTACCCTTTCCCGCACCCATGCCACGCCGCCTCCTGAAAAAGCTCACGCCCCACCCCGGCAAGCTGCGCAACCGCTGGTTCGTGCGTCTTTTCGGCGAGCGCATCGCGCACCCGGGGCTGTGGTCGCTGCAGCGCCGCGCGGTCACCGGCGCCTTCGCCGCTGGCCTCGCCATCTGCTTCCTACCTCTGCCGGTGCATCTGCCGTTGGCGGCGCTGGTGGCCATCATGGCTCGCTTCAACCTGCCTACCCTGGTGGCCACGGTATTCCTGGTCAATCCGCTCACCGTGGTGCCTATTTACTACACGGCCTACCGGGTCGGAGCGGCCGTGCTCGGCCTGTCGGTGCAGCGCTTCCGGTTCAAGCTCGACTTCGAGTGGCTGCAGTATGGCCTCGGGCCCGTGTGGAAGCCCTTCCTGGTGGGCTGCCTGATCTGCGGAGTGCTGGCCGCCACCGCGGGCTGGATCACCCTCGAGGCCCTGTGGCGCTGGCGCGTGCGCTACAAGTATCGCACCCGTCATCGGGCCACCCACAGCTCCTGATCAGCCGAGCGCGCCCCCTTGCAGGTGCAGCGTGCGCTCCATGCGCTGCGCCAGGCGCAGATCGTGCGTGACCACCACCAGAGCGGTCTGCCGCTCGCGATTGAGCTCCAGCATCAGAGCGAACACCTGCTCCGCATTGGCGCCGTCGAGATTCCCGGTGGGCTCATCCGCCAGCACCAGCTGCGGCTGTGTGACCAGGGCCCGGGCCACAGCGGCCCGCTGGCGCTCGCCGCCGGAGAGCTGGTGTGGACGGTGCGTAAGCCGCGCGGCAAGGCCCACTCGCCCGAGAATCTCCCGCGCGCGCTCCTTGGCCTCCTTGACCTTCATCCGCCGCACTAAGAGCGGCATGGCCACATTCTCCAGCGCGGAGAACTCCGGCAGCAGGTGATGGAACTGGTAGACAAAGCCCAGCGCATGATTGCGCAGCATGCCGCGCTCGCGCTCGCTCATGCCGTGGATATCGCGTCCCCCCACCCGCACCTGCCCGGCGGTAGGGCGGTCCAGACCGCCCAGGATCTGCAGCAGCGTGGTTTTCCCTGAGCCTGAGGCCCCCACAATGGCCAGGCGCTCCGCGCTTGCCACGGCGAGATTCAGGCCGCGCAACACCTCCAAGGTCACTGGCCCCTGCCGGAAGCTCTTGTGGACATCGCGCGCTTCGAGAACGAATTCAGTCATGGCGTAAGGCCTCGGCGGGAGCGGTTCGGGAAGCGCGCCACGCCGGATACAGCGTCGCGAGCGCGCACAGCATAAAGGCGACGATACAGACCTTGAGCACATCGGCGCCCTCGACATAGGCCGGCAGGTCGCTCATGTAGTACACGCGCGCATCCAGGAATTGCGTGCCGAGCAGGTGCTCCAGCGTCCGCACCAGTGATTCGAGGTTGTGCGAGAGCAGGATGCCGAGACTGGCGCCGAGCGCCGTGCCCGCAAGGCCTATCGTCACGCCCTGGATGGCGAACACACCCAGCACATTGCGCGGGCCGGCGCCGAGCGTGCGCAGGATGGCGATATCGGTCTGCTTCTCCTTCACGATCATGACCAGCGTCGCTACGATGTTGAAGGCGGCCACCGCCACCAGCATCAGCAGGATCACGAACATCATGGTCTTGGTGATCGCAATGGAGCGGAAGAAATTGGCGTGATCGCCCGTCCAGTCCGTCACCGCGTAGCCGCCCCCCAGCGATACCGCCAGCTCCCGCACCAGCGACGGCGCGCGCAGCGGATCGACGAGCGCCAGACGAATGCCGCTCACCCGGTCGCCGAGACGAAAGAGCTTCGCCGCATCCTCCATGTGCGCGAGCGCCAGGCCGCTGTCGAACTCATACATGCCGGACTCGAACAGGCCCACCACCGTGAAGCGGCGCATGCGCGGCACGACACCGGTGGGCGTGGCCGTGCCCTGCGGCGCGATCAGCACCACCGAGCCGCCCACCCGCACTTGCAGATCGCGCGCCAGCGCCGCACCCAGAATGACCCGGTAGGCGCCTCCCTCGAGGTCCGCAAGATGACCCGCGGTGAGATGCTGCGCGAGCCCCGTGGCCCGCTTCTCCTCCTGCGGCAGGATGCCGCGTACCATGGCCCCGGAGAGGCGCTTGCCGTTCGCCACCATGGCCTCACTCTCAATGAAGGGCACCGCGGCCACCACGCCCGCACGCCGCAGCGCCGCGCGCTGCACCTCCTGCCAGTCCTCGATGGCGCCGTCGAGTCCCTTGAGGGTGCCATGTGCCGTGACGCTGAGGATGCGGCTGCGCAACTCGCGCTCGAAGCCGTTCATGACCGACAGCACCACGATGAGCGTGGCGACTCCGAGCGTCAGGCCGAGCACCGAGATCAGCGCCACGAAGGACACGAACCCGCGCCGATGCGTCGAGCGCAGGTGGCGCGCGCCGATCAGCCACTCATACGCGTTACTCATAGCGCAGCGCCTCCGCGGGCGCGACGCGCGAGGCGCGCAACGCCGGATACACCGTCGCCAGCGCCGTCAGCAAGAGCGCGGCGAGCGCAATGGCGAGTACATTGGTCCAGCGCAGGTCCGAGGGAATGGCGGTGATGTAGTACACATCCGAGTCCATGATCTGAAAGCCGAAGGTGTGCTCGAGGAAGGGCACGATGGCGCCGACGTTGAGCGCGATGGCAACGCCCAATATCACACCCAGGATCACGCCCAGCCAGCCGATCACCAGGCCCTGGGTCAGGAATACCCCCAGCACATTGCACGGCGGGGCGCCGAGCGTGCGCAGGATGGCGATGTCCGTGCGTTTGTCCGTCACCACCATCACCAGCATCGCCACCAGATTGAATGCCGCCACCGCCACGATCAGCAGCAGAATCAGCGCCATCATGGTCTTCTCGATGCGGATGGCGCGGAAGTAGTTGGCATGCTCGGCCGTCCAGTCGATGGCTTGCAGACCCGGCGGCAGCTGCCGGCCGATCTTAAGAGCGAGCTCCGGCGCCGCCAGTACATCCTGAAAGCGCAGCCGCAAGCCCTCCTCCGCCGAGCCCGGTGCCAGCGCCCGCACATCCGCGAGATTGGCGAACAGCAGCGTGCCGTCGTGCTCCTGCAGCCCCACTTCAAATACCCCCGCCACGATGAACTCGCGCAGCTTGGGGTCGGGCGTCCCGTTGTCCGAGACCGTGGGGATGAGCAGCGTGATGGGCTCACCAATCGCCACCCCCAGCCGCTGCGCAATGATCTCCCCGATGATCACCCGATGGCTCCCAGGCGTCAGATCCTTGAGGCGCCCCTGGGTCACCGAGCGCGCCACCTCCGTCACCGCGGCCTCCGCCTGGGGATCGATACCCCGCAGGCTCACCGGCAGCATCTCGGGCGCGCGCACGGCGAGGGCCTGCAGCTGCGCATACGGGGCCACTCCCGCCACCCCTGGCAGCGCCACGATCCGCCGTCGCACCGCCTGCCAGTCCGGTGCCACCGCCGTACCCTGGGTCGCCACCACCCGCGCATGCGCGCTTAAAGAAAGCAGCCGGTCGCGCAGCTCATCCCCCAGGCCGTTCATCACCGAGAGAATCACGATGAGCGCGGCCACCCCGATGCAGACGCCCAACAGCGACACCCAGGTGATGAAGGACACGAAGAATGTGTGGCTGCGGGCGCGCACATAGCGCAGGCCCACGAACAGGGGCAGGGGGTGGAACATCGGCGGGATTTAAGCACACTTGGAACTGCGTCACAGTTCCGGCGCGACGCCGCGGTGCTATAGTTGGGCAGTCCTGGGAGGAGTCCGCTCATGAAAAGCCGCTTGAGTACACTGTGTCTGTGCATCCTGGCGAGCAGTGCCGCCCTGGCTGAGACCATCGTGGTCGACGATCAGGTCAAGCTGCGCGAGTCGCAGGTCGAGCGGCCCGACCGCGGCATGACCATGAGCGCGGTGGAGAAGCGCTTCGGCGCACCGGCCTCCCGGCATCCCACCGTGGGCCAGCCACCCATCACCCGCTGGGACTATGCCGGCTTCTCCGTCTTCTTCGAGAAGGATCGCGTGATCCACGCTGTCGCCACGAGCTAAAGCGACCGCCGACCGCTCACTGTCCTCGCCTTTGGTAAGCTTGCGGGCTTTCCCGCGGGCTTAACGTTTTGCTGCTCCATCCCCCGATTCCCACCTCCCGCCAGCGCAAAGTCAGCTGGCGCCAGCTCTACGGCAGCGCGCCGGCACTCGCGCTGGCCGAGGCGATGCGGGCCGATCACCGTCTGTACGTGGTCATTGTCGATGGCGCGCGCGATCTTGAGCGCTTAAGCGCCGAGCTGCGCTTCTTCGCCGGCGAGAACCTGTCCCTGCTCACCTTCCCCGACTGGGAGGTGCTGCCCTACGACCTCTTCTCGCCGCTGCCGGACATCACCTCCGACCGCCTGCGGACTTTGTACGAGCTGCCCAGCACGCGCAGCGGCTGCCTGATCGTGGCGGCCGATACCCTGATGCAGCGGCTGGCGCCGCGCGCCTATGTGCAGGCGCGGGCGTTCAACCTCACCGTGGGCGACACACTCGGGCTTCCGGCGTTTCGCGCCCGCCTGATTGAGGCGGGCTACGCCAGCGTCAGCCAGGTCGCCAGCCCCGGGGAGTTCGCGGTACGCGGCTCGCTGCTGGATGTGTTTCCCATGGGCTCGGCCCAACCCCTGCGCATCGACCTCTTCGATGAGGAGATCGAGGCCATTCGCCGCTTCGATCCCGATACGCAGCGCTCGCTCGACTCCCTGAAGGAAGTGCGCCTGCTGCCGGCGCGCGAGATGCCGCTCGATGCGGATGCCGTGCGCGAGTTCCGCCGCCGCTTCCGCACCCGCTTCGAGGGTGATCCCATGCGCAATGCGGTCTATCGCGGCGTGAGCGAGGGTCTTGCCCCGCCGGGGATCGAGTTCTATCTGCCCCTGTTCTTCGAGTCCACCGATACGCTGTTCGACTACCTGCCGCAAAATGCCATATTGGTTCACGACGCCGGCCTGCATGGCGCGCTCGAGGGTGATTGGGAATCTATCGGGACCCGCTATGAGGAGCGCCGCCACGACATTGAGCGGCCGGTGCTTGCGCCCATCGAGCTTTTCGTTCCGCCCGGCGAGCTTGAGCAGCAACTGACCCGCTTCAGCGCCATCGAGCTCGATGCCTTCAAGACGGAAGAGGCCGGCGGCGGCATCACGAACTTTCCCACCACGGCGCCGTACGCGCCGCGCATCGATGTGCGCGCGGAGCATCCCTTCGCGCCCCTCGATGATTTCCTGCGCGAATTCAAAGGTCGCGTGCTGATCGGCGCGGACTCGGCGGGCCGCCGCGAGGTGTTGCAGGAAATGTTGCGGGCGCAGCGGCACTCCATCGCGAGCGTGCCCGGCTGGCAGGCCTTTGCCGAGGGCGATGCGGCACTGTCCCTCACCGTGGCGCCCGATGTTGAGGGCCTCACGCTCACCAGCCCGCGCGTCGCCCTGATCTCAGAGACCCAGCTCTTTGGCGCGCGCGCCCGCCAGGAGCGTAAGCGCAAACGTGCCGCGCTCGACCCGGAAGCCATCCTGCGCGACCTTACGGATCTCAATCCCGGTGCACCGGTGGTGCACGAGGAGTATGGCGTCGGGCGTTACGTGGGTCTGCAACCCATGGAGGTGGCCGGCCAGCACGGCGAGTTCCTGGTGCTGGAATATAAGGACGGCGACCGGGTGTACGTGCCGGTGCATTCGCTGCACCTCGTGACCCGCTACACCGGCGCCGCGCCGGAAAGCGCGCCGCTGCACAAGCTCGGTACCGATCAATGGGCCCGCGCGCGCAAACGCGCCGCGGAGCAGGTGCGCGATGTGGCCGCAGAGCTATTGGACCTGTACGCGCGGCGCCGCGCGCAGCGCGGCCTCAAGCTGCCGTTCGGCGAGCTCGAATACCAGACCTTCGCCAATGCCTTCCCCTTCGAGGAGACCGAGGATCAGGCGCAGGCCATTCAAAAAGTGCTGGAGGACTTGCAGAGCGAGCGGCCCATGGACCGCATCGTCTGCGGTGATGTGGGCTTCGGCAAGACCGAGGTGGCCATGCGCGCGGCCTTCGCCGCGGTGCAGGGGGCTAAGCAGGTGGCGGTGCTGGTGCCCACCACCCTCCTCGCCCAGCAGCACCTGGCCAACTTCCGCGACCGCTTCGCCGGCTGGCCGGTGCGTATCGAATCGCTGTCGCGCTTCGGCACGGGCGGCGAGTCCGCCACCACCATCGCAGGATTGGAACGCGGCACCGTGGACATTGTCATCGCCACGCACCGTCTGCTGCACGCGCATCCGCGCTTCAAGGATTTGGGACTCATCATCGTCGATGAGGAGCATCGCTTCGGCGTGCGCGACAAGGAGCGCCTGCAGGCGCTGCGCGCCCAGGTACACGTGCTCACCCTCACCGCCACGCCCATCCCGCGCACGCTCAACATGGCCTTAGGGGGCCTGCGCGACCTGTCGCTGATCACCACCCCGCCCGCCGAGCGACTCGCCATCAAGACCTTCGTGACCGAATGGAACGGCCCGGCGCTGCGCGAGGCCATGCTACGCGAGCTACGCCGTGGCGGGCAGATCTACTTCGTGCACAATGAGGTCAAGACCATCGAGAAGGTGGCCGCGGAGGTGCAGGCGCTGATTTCCGAGGCCAGTGTCCGCCTCGGCCACGGCCAGATGCGCGAGCGGGATCTCGAGCAGCTGATGGTGGATTTCTATCACCGGCGCTTCGATGTGCTGGTGTGCACCACCATCATCGAGAGCGGCATCGACGTACCCACCGCCAACACCATCCTCATCAACCGCGCGGACAAGTTCGGTCTCGCGCAGCTGCATCAACTACGCGGCCGCGTCGGCCGCTCCCACCACCGCGCCTATGCCTATCTGATCGCCCCGCCCCGCGCCGCCCTGAGCGCCGATGCCGCCAAGCGCCTGACCGCCATCGAGTCCATGGAGGAGCTGGGCGCGGGCTTTGTGCTGGCCACGCACGACCTTGAGATCCGCGGCGCGGGCGAGCTTCTCGGGGAACAGCAGAGCGGGCAGATGACGGAGATTGGACTGGCGATGTATCTGGACATGCTGGAGCGGGCGGTGTCGGCGCTGAAAGAAGGCCGCGATCCGCAGCTCGATCAGCCGCTGGCCGCGGAGACCGAAGTGGAGCTACGCGTGCCGGCCTTCATCCCCGACGCCTACATCGGCGATGTGCACGTGCGGCTGTCGCTCTACAAGCAGATCGCGGCCGCGAAGGACGATGCAGCCCTCGACGATCTTTCCTCCGAGATGATCGACCGCTTCGGCAGCCTGCCGCCGGAGACGCAGAATCTGCTACGAATCGCGCGGCTGAAGCTGTTAGCGCGGAGGCTAGGGGTGCGGCGGCTGGATTTGAGTCCGCAGGGGGGATATGTGCTGTTCGAGAAGAAGAATGCGGTGGATCCAGCGGCTGTAGTGCGGCTAATTCACAAGCAGCCGAAGGGGTATCGACTGGAGGGGCCGCTCAAGCTGCGAGTGGCGTTTGTCACAGCATCGGAAGAAGGGAGATTTCAGTTCGCTCACGAGCTGCTAAGTCAGCTGAGGGCGACGCCGCCGGCTGCCTGATTTATTCGGACAGTTTAACTCCACGTACGCGGCGTAGCCACTTCGACTTCTGCTTGCGGCCTCTGACATGGATGGAGACTTTTTAGCGAGTTGTCATAACCCGATTATGGTCTGAACGCCTGTTTCGGGGTATACTTTTATACCACAGTGCAAATTTCAAGCAGAACCGACGAGCTTGCGTCCTATGCCACCGGGGCACCGCAGTGGTTTCTCATTCACTGCAAGCCGCGCCAGGAGGAGCGGGCTCGTGAGAACCTCGAGCGGCAGCGTTTCGAGTGCTTCCGACCAATGCGCCGCGTGGAGCGGATGCAGATGGGCCGCAGGCGCGAGATCGCCGAGGCGCTCTTTCCGGGCTACCTCTTCATTCACCTGGACAAGATTCACGACAACTGGCTGCCCATCCGTTCGACCCTGGGCGTCCATCGCATCGTGCGCTTCGGCGAATATCCCACCCCCGTGGCGGATGTGCTCATCGATCGGATCCGCCAGCGCATGCAGCGCGGTCCGGCTAAGGTCCCCTACCTCAAGCCCGGCGAACCGGTGAAGATCGTCGAGGGTAGCTTTGCCCAGGTTGAAGCCATCTTCGTGGCGGATGACGGAGAGGAGCGCGTGATGCTCCTCATGAATATCCTGGGCAGCGAGCACCGGTTGAGCTTTCCGGTGGCGAGCGTGCGCAAGATCTGAGCCAGCCGTTCGCGGGCGCTCAGGTAAGGCTACCGCTCATACTCGTCTTGTGCGGATACTGATTTGCAACGGCGCGAACCCAGCGAGAATAGCGTGAATCTACCTGTTGCGCCCGCCGCGGGCGAGCGACTCGCATCGCTCAATCCCGCGACCGGAGAGCTGCTCGGCCATGTGCCGGTCGCCGGCGCGACGGAAGTCGAGGCGGCCGTTGCGGCCGCGCGCGAGGCGCAGCCCCGCTGGGCCGCCATGAGCGGCGCGGAGCGCGCGCGGATCCTGCGTCGTGCCGCGGAGATTCTCCGCGCGCGCAACGATGAGCTCGCGACACTCGAGACCCGCGATACCGGCAAGCCGATCCAGGAGACACGGGTCGTCGACATCATCTCCGGCGCGGAATGCCTGGAGTATTTCGCGGCGCTCGCGCACAGTGCGGCCGGCGAGTTCATCGATCTCGGCCCGCAGGCCTTCGGCTATACGCGCCGCGAGGCGCTCGGAATCGTCACGGGTATCGGCGCCTGGAACTACCCGCTGCAGATCGCCTGCTGGAAATCCGCGCCCGCGCTCGCCTTCGGCAACGCCATGCTCTTCAAGCCCTCCGAGCTCACGCCGCTGAGCGCGGTGCAGCTGCAGGCGGTGTACGCGCAGGCCGGGCTGCCCGCGGGACTCTTTCAGGTGCTGCAGGGGCACGCCGAGACCGGACGCCTGCTCACCCGCCACCCTGAGATCCGCAAGGTATCGCTCACCGGCGAGGTCGGCACCGGCAGGGCGGTGATGAGCGACGCCGCACGCTTGCTCAAGAACGTGACTCTCGAGCTCGGTGGCAAGTCGCCGCTGATCATCTTCGAAGATGCGAAGCTGGATCAGGCGGTATCGGGCGCCCTCCTCGCCAACTTCTACTCCGCGGGCGAGGTCTGCTCGAACGCGACGCGTGTGTTCGTGCATCGCTCGGTCAAGGCGGAATTCCTGCGGCGACTGGTGGCCCGCGTCGGCGCCATGCGCGTGGGCGATCCGCTCGACCCGACAACGCAGGTCGGCTCGCTGATCTCCGCGGCTCATCTGGACAAGGTCCTCGGCTACATCGATCAGGGACGCAAGGAAGGCGCGCGCATCCTGGTGGGCGGCGAGCGCCGCGCGCAAGGAGCGCTCGCCAGGGGGTTCTTCGTCGCCCCCACGGTGTTCGATGAGTGCCGCGACGGAATGAGCATCGTGCGCGAGGAGATCTTCGGCCCGGTGATGTCGGTGCTCGAGTTCGACGGGGAGGACGAGGTGATCGGGCGCGCCAACGCGACGGAGTTCGGTCTCGCGGCCGGTGTGTTCACCAACGACCTCACGCGCGCCCACCGGGTGGTCGCGGCATTGCAGGCCGGCACCTGCTGGATCAATCACTACAATGTCACGCCGATCGAGCTGCCGTTCGGTGGCGTGAAGCTCTCTGGACTGGGCCGGGAGAACGGCCGCGCCGCCATGGAGCACTACACTCAGCTCAAGAGCGTGTACGTCGCAAAGGGCGATGTCGATGCGCCCTATTGATCGGCGACAATGGCTATCACTTCCCGATGACGCGCTAGCCCTTTTTATATCGCCCTGATCGATATCTTGCATTTATCGGTATTATCGATATCATATCGATATCGACATTACCGATATGGACTCCATGCGCTACATCACCACCCCCGCTCAAGCCGGCAGCATCGTGGCGACGCGCCGCAAGGCGCTGCGGATTCCACAACAAGTGCTGGCAAGGCAACTGGGAATCAGCCAGAACCGCTTGTCGGAGCTGGAAGACAGTCCCGAGAAGCTCACGCTCGAGAGACTTCTGGCGATGCTGAATCTGCTTGGCCTAGAGCTCGCGATTCACGAACGCGACGCGCAACCGGCGACCCGCGGGACCTCCAAAAAGGTGGAGTGGTGACCGATGGCGCGTTTGGCATCGAAGCGTGAGCTCGGTGTCTGGGCCAACGGCCGGCGGGTGGGCATCTGGCGCCTGCCTTCCCGCGGCGATATGGAATTTCTCTACGATTCGCAGTGGATAGCCTCCTCCGAGGCGCGCCCCTTGTCGCTTTCCATGCCGATCGTTCTGGACCGTGCGCCACTGAAAGGCGCGCCGGTGGCGGCGTATTTCGACAATCTGCTGCCCGACAGCGACACCATCCGCCGCCGGCTGCAGGAACGATTCCGCACGGACAGCACCCGCGCCTTCGATCTGCTGTACGCCATCGGCCGCGACTGCGTCGGCGCCGTACAGCTGCTGCCTCCCGATGAGGCTCCTGCCCGCATCGAGACCATCGAGGCGCAGCCGTTGACCGATCTCAAAGTGGAACGGGCCATCGCCCACTCCCTGTCGGCGAGCGCATTCGACGAAGACAGGGACGAGTTCAGGATTTCCATTGCAGGCGCTCAGGAAAAGACGGCGTTCCTGCGCCACAGGAATCGCTGGTGCAGGCCTCTGGGGGCCACGCCCACCACGCACATTTTCAAATTGCCGCTGGGACTCATCGGCAACCGGCGTGCCGACATGACGACCTCCGTCGAGAACGAATGGCTCTGCTCGCGCATCCTCTCGGCCTACGGCCTGCCGGTCGCGCCGTGCGAGATCGGACGCTTCGGTCACTCCAAGGTATTGATCGTCGAGCGTTTCGACCGACAGCTGCACTCGAGCGGCCAGTACTGGCTGCGACTCCTGCAGGAGGATTTCTGCCAGGCGACCGGCACTCCCCCCGAGCGCAAGTACGAAGCCGACGGCGGCCCGGGACTTAAGGACATCGGACGCATCCTGCAAGGCTCGCTCGAGCGGGAGGCCGATCTGACCACCGTTTTCAAGGCGCAGCTATTGTTCTGGATGCTGGCCGCAACCGACGGTCACGCCAAGAATTTCAGCATACGCCTGCTTGCGGGAGGCCGCTACCGCCTGACTCCGTTGTACGACGTGCTGTCGGCCTGGCCCATCGTCGGAGACGGTGGCAGCCAGATTCCCATCAAACGGGTGAAGCTGGCCATGGCGCTGCATTCGAAAAATACACACTACCGGGTCAGGGATATTCAGCGGCGGCACTTCGAGAGTCTCGCCACGCAGCTGCGCCTTGCCCGCGACTCGCGTTCGCTGATCGATGAGACGATCGAGGCGACGCCGCGGGTGATTGCGGACATTCAGGAGCAAGTGCCGCGCGCTTTTCCACAACGGATAGTGGACTCGATCCTACAGGGCTTGGGAAGATCGGCGCGGCAGCTTGCCGCTTAGCCTTTACTGGTGGCGTCCGCGTACCTCATCCGACCCTCAGTGAGTCAGGAACGACGTATGCTCTTGCTCCTCAGGTATGAGATCTCATTCAGCGTGCGCCGCGAGCGCCTTCATCCTGGGTGTCACGATTGCGCAGGGAAGCCGGGCGGGCGATCCACAGCTGGATACCGAAGCGCAAAAAGCCGCGCCTACCGCGTTTGCCGCTCCGGAGCCCAAACCGGGATTGCAATGGGGAGTCGCGGACGGCAGGAGCTATGCGGTGCCCGCACTGGAAATCGCGGGTTTCGAGCTGCTGCTGAACCGCTTCGATCACTACGCCGTCGACCGCGACACCTATCCTTCGCCGCTGACGAACCTGAGAGAGAATCTGCGCCACAAGTGGGTGGTCGACAACGACAAGTTTTCGACCAATCAGTTTTTACATCCCTATCAAGGCGCCGCCTATCAGGGGTTCGCCCGCTCTGCGGGCTTGGGGTTCTGGGAGTCGGCCGGTTATGCCATGGCTGGAAGCTTGCTCTGGGAGGAAGCTGGGGAGGCAACCCGCCCCTCGATCAACGATCAAGTCGCGAGCGGAATCGGTGGAAACTTTCTCGGCGAACCGCTGTTTCGCATGGCGAGCTTGCTGCTCGAGAGCGGCGGCGATCGCAAGCCCAGCCGGTGGCGAGAGTGGGGCGCAGCCGCCATATCGCCATCCACCGGATTCAATCGTCTGGTGTACGGTGATCGTTTCGACGGGGTGTTTCGCAGCTACAACCCCGCCGTCTTCACCCGCGTCGACGTGGGCGCCTCCTTAAGGTCGCATTTTTCATCGAACGTGAATGTGAACGCGGACTTAAGCGCGCCGCCCGCATTCCAGAGGAGCAAGAGCGGCGCCGGCAGCGCCACTTTCACCATGAGCTACGGGCTTCCCGGCAAGCCCGACTATGCTTACGAACGGCCCTTCGATTATTTCAATTTTGAATTCGCCTCCGATACGGCCAACACCGTCGAGACCGTGTTCAGCCGTGGGTTGCTGCACGGCGCGAGCTATGAGCTGGGTGACAACTATCGTGGCATCTGGGGACTTTATGGTGTCTACGATTACTTCGCGCCACAGGTGTTCCGCGTTTCAACGACCGGCGCGGCGCTCGGGACTACGGGGCAGTGGTGGGTGTCACATGCGGTCGCAGTACAAGGCACGGCGCTCCTCGGCGCCGGCTACGGCGGGGGCGGCGTGATCCACGGCGCCGGTATCGAGCGGGCGAGCCCTTTGGGGGAAGGTCAGCGAGACTATCACTACGGCCTCGCTCCTGAAGGCCTGCTGGCTTTACGGTTGATTTTTGGAGACCGGGTGTCGATCGACTCGACGTTTCGCGAGTACTACATCAGCCGTGTCGCTGCGACCGAAAGCACCGGAACGGAAGACATCTCGCGAGCCGATATCTCTTTGACCGCCCGCATCTATAACTTGCACGGCATCACGCTGCGCTATGCCGAATCGAACCGCAACGGACGCTATGCGGGCTTGCCGACCTCTCACCAGACGATCGGAACGTTCAGTATCGGCTATACACTGCTGGGGCAGACGCATTTCGGCGCACTCGATTGGCGCGCGGATGCCCTTCGGCCTCAGACTTGATGGCAAGTATGGCTCTTCAAGGCCGGGACTCGAGCCTCGTACACCGCTGCAAAGCTTGTTAAGATCCAGCTTTCGTAACAAGTGGGGAGTTGCATGAAAGGCTTAAGCGAAAAGGTCGGTCTCGTGTTACTGATAGGCCTGACAGGTACCGTCTGGGCAGAGGCTCCGCCTGCGCCCCCCGTTGCGACTGCGCCGGATGCGAAGGAGGAGCTGGAGGAGCTCAATGAAATCATCGTGACCGGAACGCATATTCGTGGCGTTACAAACCCGACAACCTCAGTCCAAATTTACACTCGAGACGATATCGATCGCACAGGCGTCGCAACGCTCCAGGATTTCATCCGGCGCCTGCCGCAAAACTTCAATGGCGGCGCCTCCGACAGCACTCTGAGCTCAGTGGCGGGCGGTGGCAATGCGGTGAATACAGTGGGTGCGACAGGCATCAATCTGCGCGGCCTCGGCAACGAGTCCACCCTGATCCTGGTCAACGGGCGGCGGATCGCGCCGGGCAATACCCTGGGAAACTTCGTGGACATTTCCATGATTCCCCTGAACGCCGTGGACCGCATCGAAATCGTGACCGATGGCGCATCTGCCATCTATGGTTCCGATGCGGTGGCGGGCGTCGTCAACTTCGTCCTGCGCCGGGACCTGGAAGGCTACGAAACGCGATTGCACTACGCCTCCGATGCGCAAGGCGGCACGCATGAATCCGAGGTCGGCCAGGTCATCGGACATCGCTGGAGCAGCGGCTCGGCCCTGCTGAGCTATGAATACTGGGATCGCGCCGCGTTGGCCGCCGCCGACCGCAGCTACTCACAAGACCTACTCGCGCCCTTCAGCCTGTTGCCGCAGCAGCTGCGTCACGGCGCATTCCTGACGATCGACCAGTCGCTCACCTCCGGCATCGAGGCATTTGCCGAGGGCAGCTTCGCGCACCGCGCCACGAGCCAGACTTTGACCAGTCCATTCGCCTCGAGCACGGAGCCTGCCAAAGTCGACAGCTACAGCGGCACGCTGGGCGCGCGAATAGAGCTTCCCCGGGCGGCCCAGGTGGAACTGAGCGTGACCTATGGGGCCAGCGACACCCGTACCCAGAGCCTCATGGACGGACTCCTGGTGGCGGACAACAAGGTACGTTCCGATCTGCTGTCCGTCGATGTCAAAGTGGATGGAAGCTGGGGATCGACCCATGCGGGCCCCATTCGCTATGCTGCGGGAGCCCAATATCGAACGGAAGGTCTGGACGAGCGGGAGCTGGTTGGACTCACGGAGTTTGATCCGAGCCGCCACATCGCCGCGGGATTTCTCGAGCTGCGTGTGCCGCTCGTCGGACCAGCCCAGTCGAGCTCTCAGTGGGGCGAACGTCTCACTTTGAGCCTCGCCGATCGGGCAGAGCATTACAACGACTTCGGATCGACCCACAATCCACAAATCGGCCTCTTATGGAGGCCCACGCAGGGCTTTTTGCTGCGCGCGGCCTGGGGAACGTCCTTCCACGCTCCGTTGCTGGATAACCTCAACCCGAACCCCTTCCAGGTGGTGGCATTTCCAGAGGCGGATCCGAGCACCGGCGGCACGACCAACTCGCTCATTGTCTTTGGCGGCAATCCGGATCTCGATCCTGAAAAGGCCACCACATGGACACTCGGGCTGGAGGTGCGCCCGGAGCGCGTACCGGGCCTTTCGGCCCGCCTTTCCTACTACGACATTCGTTTCACGAAACGCATCGTCAACGCGCAATCCGAGGGCGTCGATATCACAGATGCCCTGCGCCTCGAGAGCATCCTGGGCCCGCAGATCATTCAAAGAAATCCGCCACAGTCGCTCGTGACGACGCTCACCGACACACCCGCCTATTTCAACCCATTTCAGATCGATCGCGCGACGATCGCTGCGATAGTGGACTCTCGCTGGCTCAATCTCGCCGCGAAAAATACCCGCGGGATCGATTTCGAGCTCGCGCATTTCCTGGATACGCGCCTCGGCCAGGTTCGGACCGGATTCGCGGGAACCTACATCCTGAAGCTCGAGAATCAATTTACCGCCGCGAGTCCCTTCGTGTCCGTGCTCAATACGGTGTACAACCCGGTCAATCTGAAGCTCCAGGCGCACGCAGCACTGACCCACGGCCCGCTGACGTCGACGCTGTTTCTCAACTACGTCAACCATTATAAGGACAACAGAGCCCCAACCCTCGTGCCCGTCGCGTCCTGGACGACGGTCGATGCCACGTTCGACTATAACTTTGGAGACACCGCAGGGCTGCTCGACAAGACGTCGATTCTTCTCGGTGTGCTCAACATCGGCAATGTGAAACCGCCCTATGCGGCGCCGCAATTCCCGGGTTCCTACGGCGGAGCCGCTTTCGACGGCGCCAACGCCAATGTGCTCGGCAGGTACTATTCGCTGCAAGTCTCCCGGCGCTGGTGAGTGGAGTGAATCGGGCGCGAGCGCTTTTTGGCTTGCTGCTGCTCGCGCCCGCCGTACAGGCGGGTGTCAAGCATCCGGTTCGCTTCGACGATCTGGTATCGCTGCGCGATGTCGATCAGCTGCAGCTGTCTCCCGACGGGAAAATGCTGGCGTATGCCGCTCATCCGCTCACCACGGCGGCGCGACACGAAGCGGCCGACAGCGAGATCTGGTTCATCGCCACACAGCCCGGTAGCACGGCGAAAAAAGTGGCTGCGGGAATGCTGCCCGCATGGTCTCCGGACGGGAAGCATGTGGCGTTTTACGCGGGCGCCGCGGGTGCCTATCAACTGTGGGCATGGGACGTGAGATCAGGCACTTTGCGTCAGCTGACTCATGTCGACGGCGGTATCGACCCGGATCCGTGGACACGATTTGCGGGCTGGTATTACGAGCCGCTGCTCGTCAGTTGGTCCCCCGACAGCACCCGGATAGTGTTTGCCTCTCAGGTGTTCCTTCGATCAGATGCCGTTGAGCGCTCGACGGGTGCAGAGGATTCTGGAACGCCCCTGATATTGACTCTGCAGACACCGCCTCAATGGACTTTGAAAGGAGTATTGGCGCACGACCCTGCCAGCAATCTCTGGCCGGGATGGGAGGCACCCGCCCCCGCATCCGACGCTCGATCCGGGCCCGCAGCGAAAATCAGTCAGCTCTTCGTGGCGGATCTGCGCAGTGGAACCGCGACGCAACTCACGCACGACGACGGCGGGTGCTTCGATCCCGATTGGTCACCCGATGGCGCGACAATAGCATGCACTTCGAGCGAAGGAACACGACTGACACAAGCCAATGTGGGCAGTGTCGCGACGAACCTCTACGCGGTCGATATCTCATCGAGGCGTAAAACAGCATTGACTACAGGTCCAGGCATCAAACGACGCCCGAGATGGTCGCCGGACGGCGCCCGAATCGCCTATCTGTCGGGAGGTTTTTCGGGCCCGCAGACAAGCGGCGTGATGTCAGCGGCAGGCGGTCCGCCGCTCGAGGTCGATGAGAAGGCCGGACGCGAGGTGGAGGACGTTTTCTGGCGGCATGACGCTCGTGTGCTGATCGAGCTCACCGCGGAAGGGCTCTACGGAGTGAACCTCCGATCGAGGAGTGTCAAGCGCCTCTTTCCGAAGGTACAAATCCAAGCTCCAGCGACTCTATCCCGATCCGGCACCGTGACGTGGAAAGACCGTCATGATCGAAGCCTCGGTGCGCTCAAATTACTTCCGGAGCGGGCCCATTCGGCCTATGAGCTCGTAGAGCTCAATCCGCAGATCAAAGCCTGGGAACTCGGGAAGCAGGAGCTCGTGCGATGGAGGAACAGTCGCGGCGATGCGCTCGAGGGCGTGCTGATCAAGCCGGTGCGGTACCGGCCGGGACAACGATACCCCCTGATCGTTGACGCCTACCCTGGAGCTGATACGGGATTTCGCGCCAATCCGATGGCGCAGAATCAGGTCTGGGCCAGCGAGGGTTATCTGTCTTTCAATCCCAGCAGGATTCGTGTGCCGCACCTTGCGTCCACGACGCCAATGGACGGTCAGAAGCCCTCCTCTCTCCCCAGTTGGGATACGACTGTGGACGATGTGATGTCCGGCGTGGATGCACTCATCGAGCGGGGCCTGGTAGATCCCGAGAGAATGTGCCTCTACGGATTCAGCAACGGCGGCGGCGTGGTCAATGCTCTGGTGACACGCACTCAACGCTTCAAGTGTGCGGTCTCCGTCGCGGCTGTGATGCCGGACTGGATTTCCTCGGTGATGCTGGAGTTCAATTCCTTTGCCTTGTTGCAGAGTGGCACTACGCCTTGGAAGAATCCTCAGGCGTACATCGATTTGTCCGCGGTCTTTCATCTCGAGGGCGTGACGACACCTATGTTGCTCGCCGATGGCGATGAAGACGCGGGCTTTCTGCTGGGCATGATCGAGATGTATAACGGGCTGCGCTGGCTGGGCAAGGATGTGACATTGCTGCGCTATCCGAATCAGGCTCACGGCTTTACGGGCGCGCCGCTGCGGGATTTCTGGTCGCGGGAGAGTGCTTTTTTTGCCCGGTACCTGGAACCTGAGCCACGCGAGTTCACGGCACGCCAAGGTCTGATCGACACCTCGAGCAGCCATTTCAAGCAACTCGACACGAACGGCGATGGTCACCTCTCGGCGAGCGAGGCGGCGGCCGATCCCGCGGTGGCCGCGGTGTTTTCGCAGGCCGACACTTCGAAGGCCACGCCGCGCTCGGACAGCGGCACGATGCCTCCCGATACGGCCTTGCCTCCTCTGGACACGACGAATCCGGCTCCTCCACAACAATAAAAAGCTCAGTTTCCGCCTGAGATAAGCCGACCCTTCGCTCCCTGTCCAGCAGCAGGAGGGAGGGTTGTTTCCGGTTGAGAGCGGCGCTGATCGACGAAGGTGAGCCGCCGCCAGCTTGATGTGCATGTAATTTTTAAGTAACTGTTAGTAGCAAGTAGAACTGTCCGGTTCTGTAGCACATTAGTTGTCCGCTAGGGTGGGTGCGCTGATTGCGGCTCGTAGGGCGAAGCCCGGAGAGCCGAAATCAGCGCGGCGCCGTCGGCGGAGGGGCGGTGGCGCGCTTGGGGAGGGTTCCTGCCCGATCAGCTGTCCGGCCGCGTCATAGCGAGCCAGGCAGCGGGGGCCGTAGAAGATCGCCAGCGTGTCATCCCGGTAGCGGTGCACGCGCACCTCGGTCTTGACGAAATGGCAGCGGTGGCTCTGCGGGGGGATTTGCAGCACCATCGCATCGAAGGACACGCAGTTGTCGGGCCGCACGGTGCGCTTGAAGTGCTCGCACAGAATCTCCTTCAGATCGACTGCGCCGAGGGGCACAAAGGCCGAACCTTCTTCCCTCGCCGGCTGCATGAATTCCTGGTTGAAAGCGGGCATATATTGCTCGAGCAGGTAGCGATTGGCGGCTGCCATCTGCGTGATCCCGGCGGCGGCGAGCTCGCGCACCAGGCGATCCTGATGGGTGCCAAAGGCGCGTTCCGAGCGCCCCCGTGCCTCCGGGGAGTAAGCGGCAATCATCTCGACCCCTAACTGCTGCATCGCCCGCCCGAACTGGGTGGGCCGCTCTTTGTCCACTTTGCCGCCGACCTGCGGGGTGTACCAATAGTGACTGCCCCGATCGGTGTAAATGGCGCTGAAAATCCCGTGTTTTCGCAGCACCACCTCCACTCCATCGAAGCTCGAGCGTGTGCCTTCTTCTTCCACAAACTCCATGTGGTAGTGCTCGCTGGTCGCATCGTCCATCGTCACAATCAAATCCCAGAGCTGCCCGCTGACCCACGCATGGCGGCTGCCATCCTGATGCAACATCATCCCCTTAAGCGCCGCCCGTTCGCGCCGCTTGCGGTGCGCCCCGCGCTTCTTCGCCCGCTTGATCAGGTCCGCCTGCTGCAAACACCGCTTCACCCACGTGTAGCTGCGCTGGCCGCCTGCACGCTTGTACCAGGCGTAAAAATGCTTCGCGTTCCAGCCCAAGTGCCGTCGACGGTACTTCTCCGTGACCGCCAGCACCTCATCGACCGGTGCACGGCGCCGTGACACTTGGCCGAGCCGCTTGTCGATCAGCCCCTCGATCCCACAGTCTTCATACCGCTCCACGTAGCGACGGAACGTTCGCTCGCAGATCCCCAGCAATCGCGCCGCCTCCTCTTGGCGTAATCGGCCGCCTTCCCAGCCGCTGTAAGCCTCTTCAAACCTCATGCTCCGGATCTCCTGTAGTAGTGCTGTCCGCTTCATCCGCTACCCCCTTTAGGGGGGAGCTTGAACCGGACAGATCACGGGCTACAGAACCGGACAAATGATGTGCTACTAACAGTAATTTTTAAGTAACTGTTGGTAGCAAGTAGATTTGTCCGGTTTCGTAGCACATTAACTGTCCGCTACGATCGGTGCGCTGATTGCGGCACGGAGGGCG
>Ga0070667_100000227_pt1 | contig 64745 bp, 51 predicted proteins | sample KBSS33metaG_FD_64659 | JGI IMG/M metagenome (GOLD analysis project Ga0070667, IMG submission 64659) | Switchgrass rhizosphere microbial communities from Kellogg Biological Station, Michigan, USA - KBS S3-3 metaG | ecosystem: Host-associated > Plants > Roots > Rhizosphere > Soil ...
TCTCAATTTTCCTACGGATATGGAGGGTAGAGGCCGACCTGTCTCACGACGGTCTGAACCCAGCTCGCGTACCGCTTTAATTGGCGAACAGCCAAACCCTTGGGACCTTCTCCAGCCCCAGGATGCGACGAGCCGACATCGAGGTGCCAAACCGGGTCGTCGATGTGGACTCTTGGACCCGATAAGCCTGTTATCCCCGGCGTAACTTTTGTCCGATGAGCGATAGTTCACCCACGTGAAACTATCGGATCACTATCACCTGCTTTCGCATCTGCTCGACGTGTGAGTCTTGCAGTTAAGCTCTCTTTTGCGATTACACTATCAGCCTGATTTCCATCCAGGCCTAGAGAACCATTGCGCGCCTCCGTTACTCTTTAGGAGGCAACCGCCCCAGTCAAACTACCCACCAAACAATGTTCCCCTGACGGATTAACGTGAGAGGTTAGAGGCAAAATATATCAAGGATGGTATCTCAACGGCCGCTCCACCTGGACCGAAATCCAAGCTTCAAAGCGTCCCATCTATCCTGCGCAAGATATATCTCGACTCAATGTCAAGTTGTAGTAAAGCTGCACGGGGTCTTTTCGCCCTACCATATCTAATCGGCATTTTTACCGACTATGTAATTTCACCGGGTCTCAGGTTGAGACAGTCTTCACACCATTAAACCATTCGTGCGGGTCGGAACTTACCCGACAAGGAATTTCGCTACCTTAGGACCGTTATAGTTACGGCCGCCGTTCACCAGGGCTTAGATTCAGAGCGTTAACCCCTCCTCGTGACCTTCTGGCACTGGGCAGGCTTCAGCCCCTATACATATTCTTACGAATTTGCAGAGACCTGTGTTTTTGGTAAACAGTTGCATGAAGTCTTTTACTGCGGCCGAATTTTCTTAAACCGAAATCTAAAAAAATCCGGCAAGGTTTATCCCGAAGTTACACCTGCTGTATTGCCGAGTTCCTTAACCTGAGTTATCCCGATCACCTTAGTATACTCTACTCACCCACCAGCGTTGGTTTGCGGTACGGTGATCTGCCTTTCTCGCTACCGAGGTTTTTCTTGGCACCTGATATCATTGGAATCGCCCATCTTGCGATGAGTAATTTGCGTCACAACTCGCGAACTCTGACGGATTTACCTATCAAAGCATAAGCTTATTGCTTGCACGTGAATTCATTAACACGCTCCAATTAACCGAATGCGTTACCCCTGAGCTAGCGCCACTCCAGCTTTATAGTTACCATCAACTCAACCGAAGTCGAGAATCAGGCTTCTATATCGCAAAAAGTTTTGCTTGGGCGAAAAACAGATCGTACAGGAATATTAACCTGTTGTCCATCGGCTACGCCTTTCAGCCTCACCTTAGGACCGACTAACCCCAAGTCGATTAACGTGGCTTGGGAAACCTTGGGTTTGCGGTGGTCTGATTTTTCATCAAACTTTAAACGTTACTCATACCATCATTTTCACTTCGTATCACTCCACCCCACTTTACAATGAGACTTCGCTGCGATACGAACGCTCCTCTACCGCTTGATATTAGAACTTAGAATATAGGGAAAAGAAATTAGGGAATGGGGGTAAAATTTCGCTTCCACATTCCTTCTTTCCTCCTTCCTATTTCCTAGGTTCTAATATCAAGCCCGTGTCTTCGGTTAGAGATTTTAGCCCCGTTGAATTTTCGGCGCAGAATCACGTAGACCAGTGAGCTGTTACGCTTTCTTTAAAGGATGGCTGCTTCTAAGCCAACCTCCTGGTTGTACAAGTAACTCCACATCCTTTTACACTTAATTTCTATTTGGGACCTTAGACGTCGGTCTGGGCTGTTCCCCTTACGACAATGGCACTTAGCTGTCACTGTCCGACTCCTGTACAATAACCATTGGTATTCGAAGTTTATCAAGATTTGGTAGACTGATTTAGTCCCCTAGTCTTAACAGTGCTCTACCCCCAATGGGCTTATTACAAGGCTAGTCCAAAAACTATATCGAGGAGAACCAGCTATCGCCGAGTTCGATAGGAATTTCTCCACTACCCACAAATCATCGCCAGATCTTGCAACATCCGTGCGTTCGGCCCTCCATTCATCTCTCGATGAACTTCAGCCTGTCCATGGGTAGCTCACTCGGCTTCGGGTCTAGTGCGTGACACATAATCGCCCTATTCAGGCTCGCTTTCACTACGGCTCCGGGTATAACTCCCTTAACCTAAAAGCGCCACACAGCTAACTCGATGGTCCGTTCTCCAATAAGTACGCGGTCACCCTTGCGGGCTCCCACTCTTTGTAAGCATAAAGTTTCAGGTTCTATTTCATCCCCCTCACCGGGGTGCTTTTCACCTTTCCCTCACGGTACTTGTTCGCTATCGATCACCAAACCTATTTAGCCTTGCGAGGTGGTCCTCGCGGATTCAAGCCGGATTTCACGTGTCCGACCCTACTTAAGAATTCACCGCAACAAACAAATCTATTTTCACCGACGGGACTATTACCCTCTGTGGTTGGCCTTTCCAGGCACATTTGGTTAATAGAATTGTTGATTGTCACAATATACAGATTGTGAATGGTGCTCTTGCAACGTTCTTAACACAACGGCTGTAACCTATCACGTGTTAAAAATTTAGGCTGTTCCCATTTCGCTCGCCGCTACTATGGGAATCTCTATTGATTTCTTTTCCCTGGGTACTAAGATGTTTCAGTTCTCCAGGTAACTCTCCCCCTAATAAAAGGTGGGTCATCAGACATAACTCTGATGGGGTTGCCCCATTCGGAAATCACCGGGTCAAAGCTCACTTAACAGCTCACCGATGCTTATCGCAGTTAGTCACGTCCTTCGTCGAAGTTTGGTGTCAGGGCATCCACTTTATGCTCTTATGAGTAACTTAGTTTGATTTCATCCATTTAACTAGCTATGAGTATCGACTCATAGCCACCATTTTAATATTTTTTTAGAATATACTAGACTGAGATTAACTTTTCTCAGATGAAATTACAGATTGATTATTCAATCTTTCTTTAATTTATTATTGAGGCCCAATTGTAAAAGAACAAAAAAGGAGTGTGTTTTCGCACACACCCCTCAACCCAAAGTCCTGAATTCTTCAGCACTTTAAGCTAAGGGATATGAACGAATTTTGTGGGGGAAAACCATGTAGTAAATTTCAACCTCAAATTAAGGCCACTGCATTATAAGCAAGCACCTAGGTGAAGTCAAGAACTTTTTTACAAAAAAACTCTAATCGTTTCTAATGCTGTCCAACGCCAAAAATCGGCCCAAGGGCTCCATTGAAAAGATCCTGAATCGTTCCCAAAGCGTACATTAAAGAAACCACGGAAATAATAAAACCGATGATTACAAAAAGATTATAAGTGCCTCCGGACCCAAGGTACTGTTCCGCCCAATCTATGTTCCCGGTGAACTGTTTAATTTGGAAACGATAAATCATAATTACGAACCCGAGGGGTATTCCAAAAAGACCAACAATAATACGATCCATATATATTGAGAAAAATTATCTTTATATTATACCATAAATAGGGATAATGATGCCACCATGAAAGATCTCTCCTTATATATACACATTCCGTTCTGCAAAACGATCTGCCTCTATTGCAATTTTTTGACGTTTGCCCACAAAAACAAATTTATTCCGCAGTATGTTGAGGCTCTAAAGCAGGAAATCGAGCTCAAATCTGCGAACTTTAAAGATTATCAGATCGAAACAATCTATTTTGGAGGAGGAACCCCAAGCTTAATCGAAGCACACTATATAGTAGAGATACTCCAAACCATCTCCGCTAACTTCAATCTAGCTCCATATAAAGAGGTGGCGATTGAATGTAATCCGGAAAGTATTGATGAAGCCAAACTCCAAACCTATTTTGAAGCTGGAGTGACCCGCGTTTCACTTGGAATCCAAAACTTTGATAAAAAAATCCTCCATCGCATCGCAAGGCCTCATGATGACAAAACAATTTTTAAAGCCTTAAAAGCGATCCAGAACTCCCCTATCAAAAATTTTGGAGCGGATTTTATCATCGGGCTTCCTCACCAAACCTTGGAACATTTCCAAAACCAGCTCAAAACCATTCTGGAAGAAAACCTTCCTCATCTTTCATTCTACTTTCTTTCGTATGACACCAAGCGGATTGATCTCTTTAAAGCTGACTGCCCGAATGATGAAGTTCAAATCTCAATGTACGAACATCTCACTTCCGAACTCAAAAAAGCCGGCTATCTGCATTACGAAGTTTCCAATTACGCAAAGCCCGGTCATGAAAGCCGTCACAACTTGCGATACTGGAACCAGCAAGAATATCTTGGTTTAGGACTCGGAGCCCATTCTTACTTCAACCAGAAATGTACCGAAAACATTCGCGATTTTGATGAATACCTTAAAAACCCAACGCTTCTAAACGAAGAAGTTCCAATCGATGACGAACTCCATGAACTTGAATACATCATGCTCCATTTAAGAACCCACGCTGGAATCAACACTCAAGAGTATGAAACAAAATTTAATAAAAGCACGGAACTCATCAAAAAAGCCCAACCATATCTTGAGACCCAAAAACTCGTTCTTCAAAACAACCGCCTCAGTGCCAGTGAACAAGGGTTTTTGATTATCGACAAAATCACCCACGACCTTCTTTAATCTTGAAGACAATTATTGTTGAAGCGATTTTTGCTGAAGGTATTTCACCATCTCCAACGCGATGTCCTTTTTTAAAACATTCTGAGCCCGGACAAAATTACATGGAAAGTTCACTTCAGAAACGTAAGGCTTGCCTTTGTGGATGAGCACATCAACCCCACCAAACTCCCAACCCATTGCATGTGTAGCCCGAACCGCCAATGCTTCAAACTCCTTTGGATATTTTTTAGAACGAACTTTTAATTTTTTGGCTGAATTGGTCCGGAAATCTTTGCCAACAGCTTGATATTCAAGCGATGCCACAACTTTATCTCCAACCACAATCAATCTCGCAGAAGTCCGAACCGGTAAAAACTGCTTAAGCACAAAGAGTTTTCCTTGGCTCAATAAAAAATCAGTAATTCCAATCAAAGCCGAAATCGATTCAATCTTCATAACCCCAATTCCGTGAGTTCCACCCAAAGCTTTGAGCACAACTGGAAATCCTCCAAGTTTTTTAACATAGTTCTCTAACTGCTTACGATCCTTCTTTAAACAAAAAACAGTTTTAGGAACCGGAATATTATTTTTCTCCAACAAAAAAGGATCCGGTTTGTGGAACATCTGGTTTTGGTAAAACGTCACAGCTCCGGGACGAACAATATAATCTTCAAAAAATCTTAACAATTTGCCACGACTCAATCGATACACAATATCCCCTTTCTTTACTGGTGAAGCTTTCGAAAAATCAAAAGACAAAGGATCCAATGCTTCAAAAGAAATTTTTAACTTCTTACATGCAGACTCCAACATTTGAAGTCTTTCATTTTGAACCCCAGGCAGATGGAGAGCGTAAAACTTCATAATTTAAAAAAATTTAGGATAAAAACGGTTCGGAGTCTTTTTTTCGTAAGCTTCGTAATGTGAAAGCCAAAACTTCTTAAGTTGCTTCTCCTCTTGTTCCGCATACCAACCTCGCGCCGCAAGATTGAAAAACAAAATTGGAATAAAAATTAATTGGCCTGTATAGAAAAGCGCTCCCAAAATTCCAAAAGGCACCATGGCATAAATCGGATGACGGACATATTTATAAAGTCCATCCGTCTTAAGATGAGTTTTCTCTCCTTTTAATAAAGCATAAAAATACCGTCCTTGAACCGTAATCGAAACCTGAGCCAATTTCCCGATCGAGTACGTAAAAAGAATAAAGAGTAAACCAAGCATTTGCAAAACTGGAGGAAAAGCATAATACCAATAGATCCAAAGATGCTGAGTATAATAAAAACCGGCAACTGTTGCAGCAAACAATAGAAGCGTCACGGCATAAAAGAGTTCTATGTGTTTTTTCCAAAAATCAAAAAACGTCCACAACAAAAAAAACACAATTGGAATTGCGATGTAGACCAAGCTTCCATAAAGAATAACCGTATAAACAATCGAAACCAGAGTTTGTGAGTCCATAATCAAAAGAATAAATCTTTGAACATTGTAACACAAAAAATCTGCACAAAAAAAACAAGTCCTTAAACTTGTTCTTGATAAACTTCCTGGTGGGCGGGGGAAGACTCGAACTTCCGACCTCGTCATTATCAGTGACGCGCTCTAACCAACTGAGCTACACGCCCACATCTGACGCGGCCCGCGTCATAATAATTTTTTTGGTGGACCCTAAGGGACTTGAACCCTTGGCCTCCTCGGTGCAAGCGAGGCGCTCTAGCCAACTGAGCTAAGGGCCCACGACTATATTTTTTAACCTTTGCGCTCACACAAGCCATTGAATGACAAATGGAGCAACAAGTTTTTAAACAGCTCGCTTATTATAAAGAAAGTCAAAAAATTTGCAAACAATTTTTGCAATTAAGAGCAGACAGGTTCAATCTAATCTTGAATAACAAAAAAGAGGGCCATCCTTTCGGATGAACCCTCTTTTAGAATTTGCGTGGGAAAGATTACGCAGACATCTTGTTCTTTTCAAAACAAGCACGGCAGTAAACTGGACGATCACCTTTTGGTACGAAAGGAACTTCTGTTTCCATTCCGCAGCCAGAACAAGTTACCTTCGTGAAGCTTGGACGATGAGCGTCCTTCTTTTGACGACGGCAGTTTTGGCAACGTTTTGGTGGTTGAAATCCTTTTTCAGCAAAAAATTGTTGTTCTTCAGCTGTGAAATCAAATTGGTTGCCACAGTCTTGGCAAGTGAGTTGTTGAGTTTCCATGTTTATAGAGGGTTATGTAAAAAATTTGGTTGTCTTCATGAGACCGAAACCTCAATGTTTTTAACTCGACCTAGTTGAAACGATTTGAAGATTTCATTGACCCCTTGAAGATATGAGAGGAAATGTTTGTTAACATTCAAAATGTAGTAGAGAAGAATCTAGAAACCTTACCGAAGTAAGGGTCGACCTTGGAAGTCATTGAACCGAAGTCCAATGTTTCCTGGTAATCTCCTAGAAAGGAGGTGATCCATCCGCAGGTTCTCCTACGGATACCTTGTTACGACTTAGTCCCAATCAATGGTTTTACCTTAGAGCCCCGCTTAATTAGCTAAGGGCGCTTCGGGCACTCCCATCTTTCATGACTTGACGGGCGGTGAGTACAAGACCCAGGAACATATTCACCGTGACATGGCTGATTCACGGTTACTAGCGATTCCGGCTTCATGAGGGCGAGTTGCAGCCCTCAATCCGAACTGAGGTGTATTTTGGAGATTAGCTCTGAATTACTTCGTCGCTGCCCACTGTATACACCATTGTAGCACCTGTGTCGCCCAAGACATAAGGGCCATGCTGATTTGACGTCATCCTTACCTTCCTCCGACTTAGAGCCGGCAGTCTCATAAGAAAAATACAACTTATGACAAGGGTTGCGCTCGTTTACGGACTTAACCGAACACCTCAAGGCACGAGCTGACGACAACCATGCAGCACCTGTCACCGAGTTCCTTACGGCACATCCACCTTTCGGCAGACTTCTCGGGATGTCAAGTCTTGGTGAGGTTCTTCGCTTATTGTCGAATTAAACCAGATGCTCCACCGCTTGTGTGGGTCCCCGTCTATTCCTTTGAGTTTTAATCTTGCGATCGTACTACCCAGGCGGAACACTTAATGCGTTAGCTTCGGCGCTGAAGGGGTCGAGACCTCCAACACCTAGTGTTCATCGTTTAGGGCGTGGACTACCGGGGTATCTAATCCCGTTTGCTCCCCACGCTTTCGTACATGAGCGTCAGAAAAGGCCCAGAAAGCTGCCTTCGCTTTTGGTGTTCCTCTATATATCTACGGATATTACCCCTACATATAGAATTCCACTTTCCTCTGCCTATCTCCAGCTTGCCAGTATTGGATACCTGTTATGAGTTGAGCTCATAGCTTTGACATCCAACTTAACAAACCGCCTGCGTACGCTTTACGCCCAATAATTCCGGATAACGCTTGCAGCCTACGTATTACCGCGGCTGCTGGCACGTAGTTAGCCGCTGCTTATTCCTGAGGTACCTTCAAAGTTATTCCCTCAGAAAAGGAGTTTACAACGAAAACGCCTTCATCCTCCACGCGGTGTTGCTTCATCAGGGTTTCCCCCATTGTGAAAGATTCTTTACTGCTGCCTCCCGTAGGAGTATGGACCGTGTCTCAGTTCCATTGTGGCTGGCCGTCCTCTCAGACCAGCTACCCGTCATAGCCTTGGTAAGCCGTTACCTCACCAACAAGCTGATAGGCCGCAGGCACCTTCCAGAACGCATTGCTGCTTTACCCTTTCGGGACCATCCGGTATTAGACCCTATTTCTAGAGCTTATCCCTGATTCTGGAGTAGTTACCAACGTGTTACTCACCCGTCCGCCGCTCCCTGGACCCTATCTCCAATAACTTGGAAACAAAGTCCAGGGCGCTCGACTTGCATGTATTATACACACCGCCAGCGTTAATCCTGAGCTAGGATCAAACTCTTCGTATAAAAGAGCTTAATATAAGCTGTGCTTTGACTCCGGAAGGAATCAAAGACTTAATTTTTAGTTTAGTACGTCTTTGCCGGTGTCATGTTGCTTAGGTACCCGGGGACCGGATACAAAGAGCAGCATGTCTTGCGCAAAGACAAACGCTAGATCTTCTCTACTACATTCTGAATGTTAAAGAACAAAACCAAAGCCAAATGAACAATTAATTCGTTCATAAAGCAGAGCAATTTTAGTGAAGTGCCATCCCAAAGTCAACACTATTTTATAAAAAGGCGAAACGATTAGTCTATAACCAAAATCCCGGCGTCCACACGGACATGAATCTCAGAAACTCCGGACGGAATGTTCCAATTTTTTGCCGCTTCTTTTGAAAATCCAATCTTGTCACCAGCCGGAACAAACACAACTTCTTTCTCAACTCCTGCGAAACGCATTTTCCCTTTTGAAATTGGCAGAACAGTTAGTGACTACTATATGTTCATATAAAACATACAAACTGCTACTTACAACATCTATACTATAAAAAGATGTGCAAAAAAGTGGTATAACATAAGGAGCATCCATTTTCCCCGAACTATGAAAAAAACTTTCATCATTGCCATTATCGCCTTTTTTATCGCGGCCACTATTTTAGTCGTGATGTACTATTTTAAAAACTTCTCAGGAATTGGTCCTGCTTTTCAAAATGCTCCCATTGATATCACCACTGTTGTTCCCTCTTCTCCACAAACCCAAACGCAACAAACATCTTCTCAACAATCAACGGAACAAAACGCAACCCAACAAGTCGTTCAAAATACTACGAACATGCCTTTGCAACTTGCTTCAGGATTCAGCGTTTCGATTTTCGCCAAAAACCTTACCAATCCACGCGTTCTTATAAAAGACCCAAATGGCGTTTTACTCACGAGTGATACAGCACAAGGAAAAATTTATGCATTGCCGGATGCTGATCATAACGGAGTTGCCGATAAAAATATCGCCATTGTTGAAGGATTAAAGCAACCGCATGGTATGGCTTTTCAATGTCCAAACCCTTCAGATGCAAAAACCTGCGCACTCTATATAGGTGAAACTGATAAAGTCACCGGTTACCTTTATGATCCCACAACTTTGAAAGCGACCTTTGATAAAAAAATTACTGATCTTTCCGGTGGAGGAAGACATTTCACAAGAACCTTAATGTTTTTAAATGGGGCAGATAGTAATCAACTGTTAGTTTCCATTGGGTCTGATTGTGATGTTTGCCATGAAGAAAATGAAACCAGAGGAACTATTCAAGTTTTAAATGTTGATACAGGTGAACTCAAACTTTATGCTCGTGGATTACGAAATTCTGTTTTCATGACCTACGATCCATACTTTTCAAAAATCTACGCCACAGAAATGGGACATGACTATTTAGGTGACGATACACCGCCCGATGAAATAAATATGATTGAAGCAGATAAAAATTACGGTTGGCCAAACTGTTATGGTCAAAACATTCATGATACAGAATTTGATCACAATACGTATATAAGAAATCCATGTATGGCTCCGTTTGAAACTCCTGCAGCTTTGGATCTCCAAGCACATTCAGCTCCTTTGGGATTAGCATTTTTCCCGACTGCTGATTCAATCAATGGACAACAAAATCTGTGGCCTCAGGAATTAAGAGGAAATCTTTTAGTATCTTTTCATGGATCCTGGAATCGCAGTGTCCCAACTGGATATAAAGTCGTACTCATCAAAACAAGCCAAAACTCAACGGACCAAACTTTATCATTCAGTCAGCCTGAAGATTTTATGACTGGTTGGTTGAATAAAGCGAGCAATGCCAACGGAGCCCTTGGACGTCCTGTAGATATTTTCATTAATCCTGATCGAACCATCTATATAAGTGATGACAAAGCGGGCGTGGTCTATCTTTTGAGCTATAACGGATAAATAATTTCTCGATACAATAAGAATAAGTCAACTCCATCGAGTTATCACTCTCCATCAAAGTGTGCTAAAATAAAAGGTACAAAAATAATTTTTAATTGAAACAACATGCCAACAACTTCGTCAGCGTCGTCTTCCGGATCTGATCCAATCATGAACAATGTGCTCATCCCTACAGTTATTGAAAAAACGAACATGGGTGAACGCGCATACGACATTTATTCCCGTCTTTTAAAAGAACGTATCATTATTTTGGGAAGTGCAATTAATGACACTGTTGCCAACAGCATCATTGCCCAATTACTTTTCTTGGAAAGTGAAAACCCAAAGAAAGACATTACTATGTATATCCAAAGTCCGGGCGGTCACGTAACAGCTGGTCTCGCGATTTACGACACGATGGAACTTATTCAATGTGATGTTTCAACCGTTTGTATTGGAATGGCTGCATCAATGGGCGCTGTTCTTCTTGCTGGTGGAGCTGCTGGAAAACGTTACGCTCTTCCAAATGCTGAAGTTATGATTCATCAACCTCTTGGTGGTACAGAAGGCCAAGCGAGCGATATCTTTATTCACGCGACACATATTATTAAAACGAAAGATCGTTTGAATGGCATTCTTGCGAAACATACAAAACAACCTCTTAAGACTCTTGAAAAAGATACAGACCGCGATAACTTTATGTCTGCTGAAGAAGCTCTTAAATACGGTTTGATTGATAAAATTATCAGCAAACGTTAATCGTCACAAACATTGCAACAAACAAAAACCCCGCCAATTAAAGCGGGGTTTTTTAGTATCAATTTTAAATTCCATGGTTATGATTTCTTTCTTGAACCTTCTTTGTGCTTTTTCGCCAGATTGATGGCATATTTCACCATCTCTTTTGCAACATCTACGCCAGTAACTTTCATCAAACCTTCAAAACCGGCATTCGCATTCACTTCCATAATCATCGGACCTTTTTTCGTTCTCAAAATATCCACACCAGAAATATCAAGACCCAATGCTTTTGTAGCACGAACCGCCAATGTTTCTTCTTCTTCCGTCAATTTCACTTTCACAGGCGCACCCCCATGATGAAGATTAGAACGAAAATCGCCATTCATAGCTGTACGTTGCATGGAAGCAATAACTTTATCACCAATCACATACGCTCGGTAATCAACACCAGCAGATTCAGAAACATATTCCTGAAGAATCAAAATGCTTGAAGCCGTACTTTTCCAAATAATATCCAATGATGAATAGAGTGAACGCTGACTTTCTGCAATCGCCACGCCAACACCGTACGAACCAAACGGAGCTTTAATAATCACAGGATAACCACCGACTTTTTTAATACCATCATTCAAAAATTCAAGTTTACGAACAACCAAACTTCGTGGAACCGGAATCCCCTTGTTCGTTAAAATTTGTAATGTTCTCAATTTATTTTTGGCACGAGCCGTTGGAAGATAATCGTTCACAATTGGAATCCCCATAATTCTAAACTGTTTCACGATCGAAATTTCCAAATCAATATCTCCGGCAACGGAAACACGAGGAATCAAAACATCACAACCTTTAATCGGTTTATTCTTATAAAGAATTTCCGGACGACGATTATCAAAATACAACTGACAGTTTTCAACCTTATAAATCTTAGGAATATGACCAAGAGCTTTCACCGCATCTCTTAACAAACGAATTTCCCGCGGAGTGGAAGCAGAAGCAGTCCGAGCCGAACGCAAATGACTGATGTAGCTAAAATCCAAAATACCGATCTGAATTGGTTTCATGAAGTCGGGAACAAAAAATAACACGGGTATCATAGAAGATTTTTTGTTTTGATACAATAAAGTTTGAAGCAAGATCAAAACTCCAGTAGAATATCACTGTTCCTTCAACAGAATTATGCAAACAACAACAAAAAAACTTCTTACATTTTCAATCATCACCTTAACCGCGCTTTCACTTGCTGGATGCGGAAATTCAAATGCGCCAAAAGTTGCGCCTGGTGACAGTCAATCTCGAATCATCGACAATCCTGAATTTACGATGACAATTCCAAAAGAATGGGATGTCATTGAATCAAAAGACTTCACAAGTGATGTTCCACCAGAAACTGCGTTGGTGGTACGAAACAATGTCAAAAACGAAGATTTCACTGCAAACGTAAACATCATCCGCCGTAATCTTCAAAATACTCAGGTGACTTTGGATTACGCCAAAGAAGTCATCAATCGCCAAAAATCAGGATTGATCAATTATAAAGAAAGCAAAAGAGATTCAGATAAATTGACGATCGGTACGACCCAAACTGATGATTATCTTGTATCATTTGAAGGAAAAAAAGACGCTTCAAGTGACTTGATCGAGTTCTACCAAACCTATGCTGTCAAAGGAAATTTCGCTTATATTATTACTGGCTCATATTCACCAAAAGAAACTGGTGATAATATCAACGCGGTTCAAGCTATTGTGAAATCTTTTGCAGTGAAGTAATCTTCGCCAAGCGACGAATTAATTGCCGAGGTGGTGAAATGGCAGACACGCGGGACTTAAAATCCCGTGACAGCAATGTCGTGCGGGTTCGAGTCCCGCCCCCGGCACCACTCGTTACGCTTGACAATCTTGACAAAAAGACTACAATACAACACTTAATCAATAAGTCAAAAAACTATGTCAGGACACGCAGCAGCACATCCAGGCGAACATGGAGTTACTGATGATATTAAAGACGCAGCTCACGCTGTTATGGAAAAAGGGAAAAGCGCTTTAAATACACTAGGAAATGGAGCAGAAAAAATCCTTTCTGGTATTGCAGATATCGTGGAGAGTGTAGGAATTGCCGTTAAAAAAGTCGTAGGTGGAGTGTGGAACGGTTTCAAAGGAATGTTAGGTGGACTTTTCGCAAGCGGAGGCCACGATGCTCACGCAGGTGGACATGTTGATGCTCATGGAGCACATGGAGGCCACGGAGCAGCAGTTCATGCCGAAGCCCATGTCGATGCGCACGCAGCGCCTGCACATGGAGCAGCACATCACTAAAATCATTTTAAAATCTGACACTTCATACAAACGAAGGTTCCGCGTCCAGCGACCTTCGTTTTTTTGATGATTGATCCACAAACATAACAAGGATCATCTTTTCGACCATACGCCTGCAAATATTTTTGATGTTTGCCGAGGGTTCCGCGCGTTCCAACAAAATCCGAAACCGAAGCTCCGCAATGTTCAATCCCCTCGCCCAGACAATGTAAAATCGCTTCATACATATTTTCAAAATCTTTTGCATTTAAATGTTCAAGTCTGGAACTTGGATGAAGATGAATCCGATAACAAATTTCGTCAGCATAAATATTTCCAATGCCAGCGATCAAATCCTGGCGAAGCAGTGTGTTCTTGAGAATTCCGCGTTTATGCGCAAAAAGTTTGTTCAATTTTTCCTGCGTAAAATCTGAACTAAAAGGTTCTACACCAAGTCGAACAATGCCCGTCTCCTTCTCGTAATCCTTCTCAGAGAACAACCAAATCCTTCCAAACTTCCGGGCATCGGAAAAAATCAACGAAGTTCCATCAGAAAACGTAAACATCGCACGAATATGCTGTTCTTTTTTAGGAACTTTTTTCCACATCAAACGTCCGCTCATTCGCAAATGAATGACCAAACGCATTTTATTATCCAGAACAAACACAATAAACTTGCCGCGGCGCGTAATCTCCAAAACTTTTAAACCTTTAATTTTCGCAGTCATCTCTTCAAACGATGGCAAAAAAACATAATGAAGTTTACCATCCACCTTCCAAAACTTTTTTCCAACAACGTTCGGACGCAATTCTCTTACGATCGTCTCAACTTCTGGCAGCTCTGGCATAAAGTGGTAAAAAAGTGTTAGAATTCTCGAGCTTTTATTAATTAACCTTTTTTCAATGAAAGTCAAAAAAACAGTTGCTACCATTATGGGCGCAAGCGTGCTCATGATGTCATTGCCGATGGCAGTTGGCATTTCAATGGCTGCAACCACACAAGATTTTAGTGATGTCAGTGCATCAAACCCAAACTTCACGGCTATCGAATATTTAAAAGCTCATGACGTTATCGGAGGTTATCCAGATGGAACTTTCAAACCAGACCAAGTGGTGAACCGCGCAGAAGCTCTTAAGATTATTCTTTTGGGTTCAGGCGTAACAGTTCCAGCGTCTGTAGATTTGGAACCATTCCGTGATACAGACCGTGCGGCTTGGTATGCTCCATACGTTCAAAAAGCAAAAGATCTCAATGTTGTTCAAGGTTATGCAGACGGTTCATTCAAACCTGCACAAACTGTGAACCTTGTTGAAAATCTTAAGATTCTTCTCCTTACTCAAAATGTAAGTTTAACAAGTGAAATGGTAATGGCAGATCCATATGCTGATGCCATGAAAGATCAATGGTATGCACCATACGTTCAATACGCAAAAGAAAAAGGCCTCATTGATGCTGATAGCAAAAACATGGTCTATCCAGCACAAGGCATGACTCGTGGAAAACTCGCTGAAACTATGTACCGTTTGATGTACATCAAAGCAAATGACTTGGATATGTACATGCCAGGTGGAATGACTCAACAACCAACACAGGAACAAACTCAGCAGACACAGCAAACACAACAGTCTCAACAATCACAGCAATCTACTCAACAGACCCAACAATCTCAACAATCTACAACAAGTGTAAACATCACAAACTTCCAATTCAGCCCATCTCCATTAACTATTAAAGCTGGAACAACAGTAACTTGGACAAACAGTGATGCAGTTACTCACACAGTTACCAGTGACGATGGCACAACTTTTAGCAGCGGAAACATCACAAACGGCCAAACATTCACGTTCACATTCTCAACTCCAGGAACATACACTTATCACTGCGCAATCCACCCTTCCATGATCGGAACAGTGGTTGTGAGTGCGTAAATTAAATTGAAGAAATTATAATTAAAGAGACCCTCTAGCCAGGGTCTCTTTTTTAATTTCATGATGCCGTTAAGTTAAGCCATTACGCAGACCTTTAACTTATTTTTTTATCATGAAACTTCAAAATTATTTTTTTAATCCATCTAGGAGAAAATCTATAAATTTTATTTATTAAAGGTTCTTTATATGCTGGCATAAAAAGTTCCCCTTCTTTTATTAATTTCTGCTCATATGGATAAAATCTACCAATAGAATGAGGAATTGCACCACGCCTTATTTCCTCTTGTGAAAAAGTATCTTTCATACCAATTACTCCGTGTTTTTTACGTACGATGATAAACATTTCTTCATTTTGGTTATGAACCATTTCAGGATGTGGTTTTATTCTTTTAGGTTCATCATAAAGGCTGACATGATACTTTCTTAGATGAGTTAATGCCTGATAATATGCCATGGCATTGTTAGTCAGGATAACCCATTCTTCATTCTTATATACTTTTGGGAAATGAAAATTGGGCAGTCTAATCTCGTTATTATATAAAACATAATCTGAATGAAAAAGAGCATTTCTTAAATCTTTATCATAAAAATCGTCAAATAGGCTTAAATCCATTCCCAATCTTTTCGCCCTATTTTTAAGCTGATTAATTTTATCGACTGGAGGAACAGATTGAACTTTACCATTAGGGTGAACTATATCAGGGAAATTTGCTCCAGGCATTTTAAATCTTTCTCCTTCAGCTATATTAAGAAGATTGGCAAGTAGTTCATAAAGAGGATCTGACTCTAAAATTAAACCATACATAAAAAGATAGGTGGTATGAATACCATGATAATTTTTTTTATTTTTTATCCTTAATTGATCCAGAGCTTTAAAAGTTTCATCTATTCCTTCAAACAAATCCCAACCAGGCGCTTGCAATCCACGAATTGACAATAATGCTAAAATAAACTCACATTCCTGAGCTTGTTTGGCCTTACGAAATATTGCATCAATGGAATTAAGGTATTTCTCCAATGATATCTTCATTTGCGGATGTGTATCTTGGAAATCACCAAGTAACTTCCATTCATCATTATCAACCTCAAATTTCATCTAAAATCACCTAAGCGAAATGTTTGAATTGGTGGGCCAGCCCGGGATTGAACCGGGGACCATCGCCTTAAGAGGGCGTTGCTCTACCAGCTGAGCTACTGACCCCCACCAAATATGTAACAACGAAGTCTGTGTTTAATCCCACAACCAGGTCAAAATCATACACAAAATCGCGGAGCATAAATTAACATTGAAACGCTTTAGATTCAAGCAGATATTGTTCGGAAAAAATGTTATAACAAAGACAGTCCTTATTCCGAATTATGAAAATACTGCTTGATACGCGCTGGCTGACAGCAAAACCCACTGGCATTGGCTGGTACATTAAAGAACTTATTCAAGAATTTGATGAAAAATTTGCGAACCAAACCGAAAACGAATTAACACTTTTAGGAGGCGACACAGCCAAATTCCCAGAACATCTCAAAAAAATAAAACTCCCGACTGCTCAAAAAAAACTTTACCAATGGTCCTGGAAAACGTTCCAAAAGCCTTCACTCAACAGTTTGGCTGGAAAACAGGACCTGGTTCATTTCACCAACGGCACCGCCATTCCTCACAAATATGCCAAAAATATTATCACGATCCACGATTTGGCATTTATGGAATTCCCGGAAATGATCGAATCAAAAAACCTCGCGTTCCTCCAAAAAACCATTCCATGGAGCCTTGATCAAGCTTCACACATTATTGCTGTTTCTCAGGACACCAAAAAAGATCTGCAAAAACATTTTCAGGTTCCGGAAGAAAAAATCACGGTCATTTATAACGGCATTGATCCGCTCTTCCTCCAAAAACCAGATCCGGAAGAAATGGAACGGGTTCACAAAAAATACGCACTTCCTTCCAAATTCTTTTTGAGTGTGAGCACGATTGAACCGCGCAAGGATTTTGGAACCATGATTGAAGCGTACAATTTGCTTCCTGCTTCCATTAAAAGCGAATACGGACTTGTGATCGTTGGCGCCAAAGGCTGGCAAAATGAGTACAAAAAAATAACGGATCTTATTCACAAATTAAAGCTCAAAGAAAATGTTAAACTTTTGGGTTATGTGGATTATCAAGATCTTCCATCGATTTATCGTCTGGCCCAGATTTACCTTCACCCAAGCCTGAAAGAAGGTTTTGGAATCGGCCTGATTCAAGCCATGGCTTCCTATCTTCCGATTATTGCGTCCAATACTTCCTGCCATCCGGAAATTGTGAAAAACGCCGGAATTTATTTTGAAGTCCAAAATCCCGAAGATCTTCAACGAAAAATCATTGAAATGATCAACAAAAAAGGCAATCGCCAATATTACGTGACGATGGGTTCAAAAATTATCGGCAACTATTCCTGGAAAAAAGCCGCACAAGAAACTTTAAATCTTTATCAGAAAGTTTTTAAAAATTCTTAATCAAAAAAGTGTATCATTGATACAAACGTGAACTCATTCTTGAATCCCCATGAAACTTAAAACCGTTTACATCTGCACAAGTTGCGGCCTGGAATCCTCCAAATGGATCGGCAAATGCCCTGACTGCAACGCCTGGAACTCTTTTGAAGAAGATGTTGTTGAAAAAAATCCGAGCAAAAAAAGCGAAGGCAAAGTTCTTTCTGTTTCTCCGCTTGTTCATGATGAAAATGTAGAAATGCGCATCGATACTTCAATCGAAGAATTAAACCGCGTCTTAGGCAGCGGATTGGTAAAAGGAAGCATGGTGTTATTAAGCGGCGAACCGGGCATAGGCAAATCAACACTCACACTTCAACTTTGCAACAATATTGCCAAACAGAATCTGAAAGTCTTGTATGTTTCCGGCGAAGAATCCCAACATCAAATCGCTTCAAGAGCGCGCAGACTTGGCATGAAAGAAACTGTAGATTTTTTGGGCGAAACCCAATTTGAATCGATTTTAGCCACAGTTGAAAGCGCAAAACCGGATTGTGTCATCATCGATTCCATTCAAGTGATGTACTCAGCAGAAGTCGGATCTTTAGCTGGCAGTATCAACCAAGTTCGCTACTGCACGGAAAAAATGATGGAGTTTGCCAAACGAACAGCTACTCCTGTGATTTTAATTGGTCACGTGACCAAAGAAGGAACTTTGGCCGGCCCAAGAGTTTTGGAACATTTGGTGGACACAGTTTTATTTTTAGAAGGTGAACGTTACCAAAACCTAAGAATGCTGCGCAGTATGAAAAACCGTTTTGGACCAACTCACGAAGTCGGCATTTTTGAAATGAACGAACTCGGCTTAACAGAAGTAAAAAATCCATCAGAACTTTTTTTGGAAGGAAGAAAAAAAGACAGTTTTGGATCAACCATAACAGCAACTGTTGAAGGAACCCGTCCACTCCTTTTGGAAGTTCAAGCATTAACAAACACAACAAATTTTGGCTATCCAAAGCGCGCCGGAAGCGGATTTGATACAAACCGCCTCCAACTTTTAATCGCCGTCATTCAAAAACATTTACGATTAGATTTGGCGAACCAAGATGTGTACGTCAATATTGTAGGTGGCTTCAGACTCAATGAACCGGCCGCAGATTTGGCCGTTGTGATGGCCATCATTTCATCACTCACTCAAACCACCATCAGCGCAGAAAGCTTGTACATTGGCGAAGTCGGACTTTCCGGAGAACTCCGCAGCGTTTCCGATCTTAACAAACGAATTAACGAAGGCGAAAAACTGGGATTCACCAAAATCTTTATTCCAAAAATGGGAAAAAACTTTTCAGTAAAATCTGCTTCAAAGTCATCAAAAAACGCAGATGCAAAAACCACTGAAATCATTCAAGTCCAAGACCTTCAGGAACTTATGAAATTGCAAAAAGCTTCATCGCATTCTGCGTCGTAATCTCAGCAATTTCATCAAGCGTCACTCCCCTTGCCTCCGCCAAAACTTTTGCAGTTTCCACCACAAAGGCCGGTTCATTTCGCTTTCCTCTAAAAACCTGCGGCGTTAAATACGGACAGTCCGTTTCAATCAAAATTAAACCTTTTGGTGCTGCTTCTGCAATTTCGCGCAAATAACCGTTTTTATGATACGTCAAAACTCCGGAAAAAGATGTGTGATAGCCGCGTTCCCAACACATTTTTGCGTACTCCACGGTTCCCGTAAAACAATGCAAAATCACTTTTGAATTCCCAACTTTTGCCAACGTCGCCATCGCATCTTCCCACGCATCACGCACATGAACAACAACCGGCAAATCCAATTCCTTTGCCAAAATTAACTGTTCTTCAAACGCTTTCAATTGAATATCGCGCGGTTTCAAATCCCTGAAATAATCCAAACCCATTTCTCCCAACGCCACAATTTTTTTATCACCAGCATTTTCCTGCAAAACAGTCGCCCGAAAACGCGCACAAACCTCATCATTCCATTCATCCGAACTATGCGGATGAACACCCAAAGTAGACCATATGTCCAAACCCACATGCTTTTTTACAAATTCCAGAGCCACATAAGAGTCCGCAACCGTGCATCCTACAATAATCTGGCGCGTAACTTTGGCCTGTTGAGCCCTTTCTAAAAGCTCTTCCACATCTGGAAACTCTTTGGCAAAATGAATATGTGAATGCGTATCTAAAAACATGGTCCCATTTTAACACACTTCAAAACCGCGTTCACTGCTTGACTCCAATCCTCCGTTTCGCTTTAATAAATCCCAACCTTAACTCAAAAAACTATGCATTCAGAAATCCCAGGAACAGATGATGAATTAGATACAGCCATTGCTGATGAAACAACAACAGACGGAAGTACAGATGAAGAAACTCCTAAGGCAGAACCTGGTTCAGACAGCAAAAAAGGCGAACTCATGTTGGTAAGACAACCAGAAAGTCTAGCAAGACTCACAGACCGTTTAGTAAACATCGGAGACCTCGCGGGAGTTCGTGAAGCATTGAAAAGAATAAGTGGTTTAAAAGATCATAATGGAGTTCCAAAAGAAGCGGCTGATGTAGCAAAAAGAGATGCACGTCTTGATTGCAGCGAAGATTCTGACGATTAATTTTCCTCAAAATAAGGTAGAATAAAAACAAATCCAATCATTCTCAATTATGGCGGAAAACGACAAAGTCATTGCATTGCTGGAAGCGCAAAATAGCTACCTCAAAACCATGACAGAAATCATGCGCAAAGAACATCATGCTGCGCAAATCGGCAGGATTGTTCATGCAGCATTAATTATTATTGCAGCTGGAATTATTTTGGGCCTTGGCTATTATCTTTGGATGGGCGTTTCGCATTATCTTGATGTCATGAACAATAACATTAATGCTTTAAAGGCGAATTTTGATTCCATGTCGACGTTTATTCAAAAACTGATCCCTGACTTCAGCAAAATCGGTTCGCAATTGGATCAAACCTGGCAAACCATTCAAAACTGGAAATAAATGATGAATACGATGATGTACGATGTTGTGGTTATCGGATCGGGTCTGGCCGGTTTAAACTCGGCTTTGCACGCATCAAAATTTGGCAAAGTTTTGGTCATCACCAAAACAAAACTCATGGAAAGCAATTCCCGTTATGCCCAAGGAGGCATTGCCGGAGTTTTTTTGCCGAACGATAATTTTCAAAAACATATTCAAGACACCTTCGTTGCTGGAGCTCATCACAACAACAAAAAAGCCGTAAAATATTTCGTGGAACAATCACCAACCATGATCCGCGTTTTACAAAATCATGGTGTGCATTTTGCAAAAGATCCACAACACGAATTCGACCTTCATCGCGAAGCTGGCCATCAATTTGAACGTGTTGTTCACGTTGGAGACCACACCGGTTTGAGCATCATGGAAGTTCTTGCAAAAAAAATACGCGCACAAAAAAATATCACGGTTTGGGAACAAACGTTTGCCAAAGATCTTATTGTAAAAGGAAAAAGCTGTTATGGCGTTTTAACAATTCATAAAGGCAAAATCGTTCCTGCTTTTGCCAGAAGAACAATCATCGCAACCGGTGGAGCCGGTCAACTTTTTCAATACACCACCAATCCTGCCGTCACCACAGGCGATGGCATTGCACTGGCAGCCCGTGCAGGTTGCGAAATTAAAGACATGGAGTTCATCCAGTTTCATCCAACAGCTTTTGATGAAGGCAAATCCCCTCTTTTTTTGATTTCCGAAACATTGCGCGGTGACGGCGCAAAATTGGTAAATGCCAAAGGCGAAAAATTCATGCAAAAATATCACAAAGACTCCGAACTTGCCCCACGCGATGTGATTTCCAGAGCCATGTTTGTAGAACAAAAACATGGAAAAGTGTATTTAGACATTCGCCACAAATCTGCAAAAGAACTTCGTAAAAAATTCCCAACTATTTTCGCGTATCTCAAAAAACAGGGATTTGATTTAAGCAAAGATTTAATTCCGGTCACTCCAGCCGCCCATTATTTATGCGGAGGAATCGCAACCAATATTTACGGTAAAACCAAAATCAAAAACCTTTACGCACTTGGCGAAGTTGCCTGTACCGGATTACAAGGCGCGAACCGTTTGGCTTCAAACTCTTTGTTGGAAGCTGCCGTCATGAGCGAACACGTGATGGATTTTCCTCTTCCAGAAATTCAGGAGGAAACAATGAAAAAGCTCGCAAATCAAAATTCAAAAACTTTCACAAAACTTTCAAACAAAAAATCCCCGGAACTCTCAAAACTCAAATCCCGACTCCAAAAATTACTCTGGAAAAACGTCGGCATTATCCGCACAAAAAACTTACTCACGACCGCGCAAAAACAAGTTCAGCAAATCAAAAAACATCTTTCAGCAAAAAATCTCTCCCAACAAAATTCAGTCCAAAAACTCGTACTTCAAGATATGGTCCAAACAAGCGAACTCATCATCAAAGCTGCACTCAAACGCAAAAAAAGCCTGGGTGCGCATTACCGCAAAGATTAAACTTTTCAAAACTTTAAATTTTCCACACTAAATCTTTCCGCTCATCAAAAGGTCGGTTTGTTCTGCAGTATTCAAAGCATCAACGATATCACCAATATTTCCTTCCATGATTGAAGGAATATTGCTCCAGCTTTGTTTAATGCGATGATCAGTCACACGATCCTGCGGAAAATTATACGTGCGGATTTTTTCGGAACGATCGCCGCTGCCAATCTGGCTCAAACGTTTTTCACCAAGTTCTTTCTGGCGTTTTTCCTGTTCCATGGCATACAAACGAGTTCTCAAAACTTCCATACCTTTTTGCTTGTTTTTAAGCTGAGATTTTTCATCCTGCTGTGAAACCACCAAACCCGAAGGAATATGCGTAATACGAACCGCAGAATCCGTTGTGTTCACACTCTGACCGCCAGGACCACCCGCTCGGAACACATCAATTCTCAAATCTGAATCTTTAATTTCCAAATCCACTTCTTCGGCTTCCGGCAAAACCGCAACAGTTACCGTTGAAGTATGAATTCTGCCCTGGCTTTCCGTTGCCGGAACGCGTTGGACACGATGCACGCCACTTTCAAACTTAAACTTACTGTACGCACCATCACCAATAATCTTAAAAATAACTTCTCGTAAACCACCAGCAGAACCATCACTCTTTTGGATCAATTCAGTTTTATAACCACAAGTTTCCGCAAATTTGCTGTACATTCTAAAAAGTTCACCTGCAAAAAGCGCGGCTTCGTCTCCACCGGCACCGCCACGAATTTCCATAATCACGTTCTTAAAATCCAAAGGATCTTTTGGCAAAAGCTCCAGTTTTAATTCAGCTTCATCTTTTAATTGTGTCTGTTTTGCCGCTTCCATCTGCTCTTTCACCATCGTTTTCATGTCTTCATCTTTTTCTGTTTTCAAAATCTCTTCAGCATCTTTAATTTCTTGAGCAGCACTTCGATATTCACGAAAAAGCGCAACGGCCTTCGTAATTTCCTTATAACGACGCATTAAATTCGTGTACTCTTTTTGATTGGAAATAATATCAGGATCGGCAAGTTTTTTCTCCATATCCATGAATTCCGTTTCGAGTTGTTCAAGTTTATCAAACATAATGTTTAGCGCATTTTAAGCAATCGCGGGCCATTCTACCACAAACATTCTATCAATGTGAGCGTAATCTTGTTCGAACCGGATTTCCTGCCCTGTAAAAACTTTTTTAAAAAGAGCCGTGAGCTCATCGCGCTGCAAAAAACCAAACTCTCCAAGCAGCAGTTTTGGCTTCCAGGATGTAGCTAAAAGTTGCTCAAAAAACTTACGATACAGCTCAAGCCCATCCTCTCCAGCAAAAAGCGCCAGATGAGGCTCATAATCAGACACAGACCTAGTCACGAACGCAAACCTCTTTTCACCAATATAGGGCAAATTAGCTACAATAATATCAAAAGGACCTTCAACGGATTGTAACAAATCGCTTTGAAAAAATTGGATCTTCACACCGTTTTTCTCTGCATTAAGACCCGCAACCTCAAGTGCATCCAGAGAAATATCCACAGCAGTGACCTGTGCAGATGGTAAATGCTTCGCTAAAGACACGGCAATACAACCACTTCCCGTTCCAACATCCAAAATCCTCAAAGAACCTGACCATTGTTTACAATAATCCAAAACCCGTTCCACCAGATGTTCAGTTTCCGGTCGAGGAATTAAAACCCTTTTATCCACCAAAAAATCCATTCCAAAAAACTCTTTATTACCTGTTAAATAAGCCACCGGTTCCCCTGCCAACATTCGTTCAAACAGATTTTCAAACTTTTCCACATCAACATTCGTCAAAATCTCATCATCATGAGCCAACAAATAAATCCTGTCCTTTTTCAAAACAAAAGCCAAAAGTAGTTCCGCACCCAAAAAATCACCCTGCGGCCCCAATGTCATTTTCACTTCTTGAAGAATTTCACGAATGTTCATATTTTAGGTGTAGGAAGGTCCATGCCAACTCACTGTCAATTTTGCTGTTATTTTACTGTAATTTTTGAGAGTGCGTTTGGATAGTATCACGAGGCTTCTCAACGCCACCAATTTTATTAAAAAAACCCCGCTTTTTGGGCGGGGCTTTTAAAATCTTAGTAAAACTTCTGTCTTTCACGTTGTGTACGGTAATGAGTTCTCATCATCGCAGCTGTACGTTCATGACGTTTGCTTGGCTTCTTGCGGCGGTAACGACGTTCTTTATTCATAAGAATAATACGGCTGGCCTGGACTTTTTTATTAAAGCGGGAGATCAAACGATCAACAGATTCTTTCGGATTTTTCCATAGAGTAACGGCCATGCAGTTTCACCTCCTTTCAAGGGCTTTAATTAAATAAAATCCCACTCATTATAAAAAGAACTTTGCAAAAGTCAAATTCTTCCCTAAAATCGGCGGGAATCTTACAAAATAATGACATACACAACTATTGACAAAACCGTATAAAATGTTAAAATAAACCACCTTATAATAACCACTCATCTCTATGCCAAAGCTTGACCGTGAAGGACTCATGCAACAGGATTACGATATTGCTGAACAACTCATCCAAAAAGAAGGAAAACCAGTTGATGGAAAACGTTTAGCAGATTCCCTTGAAGAAGACTGGGAAATTCTTGGTCGTGGACATCATCTGCCGGAAAGCGTGAAAGCCGAAGTAAATAAAGCTGTTTTTGATCTCATCAAAATGAACAGAACTTTGGCTGAAAAAATCCTCCCGGCTGGTGCATTAGAAAAACCGATGGATTTCGAACGCCTTGTCATGGCTCTTGATGCTCAAATCGCAAAAAAGATTGAAGCTGGCGAACCTATTGATCCAGAAGACCTGGAAACGATTGCTCGTGGTAAAAAATTCATTACCAGAAACATCCTCAAGCCAAAAATCATCACGAATGTTGATACTCAAGTAACAAGTATTATTGAAAAAAACGACAATAAATCTTTGGAAGACGTCATTGAAAAAGTTATTGCCTATCTTCGTCACAACTGTTTGGGAAAAGATGTTCAAGGCGTGGCTTTTTATCTGATCAATGAGGAAAACATTCACAACAAAAGCGACAAATTAACGAAAACCACGATCGGCATCCCATTAACCAAAATCGACAGAAAAGATTTTGAAAAAGGTAAAGAAGCATTGAAACTCTTCACAGGAAGAAGCGATAAACCAAGAACCATCACCGATCCACAAAACCACAGAACTTATTTTGAAGTTAAAATTAACGGCCACCAGTTGGGACTTTTGGAGGTTGAACTCAAACCTGGTACTGAAGTCAGTAAAGTTGAAAAAGAGTACATTCAAAAAGCGCTAAGCCTTTTGGGTAATAAAATCGACGAAGGTCTTCATAGCAAACGCATGAACGTTATTATCCGTGAAGCTCAACGTATTTTAGCGGAACACGGAACACAGGATAATTTTGAACAAGGAATCGCAAAATTTATGGAAAAAATTTGCGATTTTAGTACAGCTTACGAAGCAGAAGTTATTTTTGATGTTTTTGGAGATAACAATCGTTGGTTCGCAAACCGTTTTAACGATGACCATATTGTGACTCCAATTGAAATGGACGAAAGCATGAAAATTGAAGCTACGATGCCAGCCAAAAACCGTCGTGTTAACGAATTAAGTGCTTTGGTTATGGATATTGAAGATACAACATCAGTTGATACCGAAGGAAAACATAGCATCATTGGTAAAGTTATTTTTAGAACCAAAAAAGACGCTGAAGATCTTACAAACGAAGATCATGAACTCCTCAGCATGTGTTCGGAAATCTTAAGTGCTCATATTTTAAACTGGAGAAATGAACTTAAAGTTCGTACTGAAGGCGTAGATCCTCTCATTGCAAAAGCAATTATGAATCCCGATGGAATTGCCGATGTGGTAAAAGAAAACCTCACGGTATTTTATACGGACATTGCTGGATACACCTATATTTGTGAAATTCTGGAAGATGCTTTGGGTGAAGAAAACGCTGAAGATATTAAAGTCATCAGAGCCGTTCTTGAAAAATTCCTCAATTTAATCCAAGAAGCTGGACAACAATATGGTGGTGTTTGGGACAAAGCAGGTGGAGACATGGGTTTAATGGCATGGGGAGCACCAATCGACAACAAAGGACTTGATCCGTTGGGCAACGACGAAGTCCATCGCCGCGCAGAATTTTTTGCAGCAAATGCAATGAAAACTGCAATTTTAGTAAGACATAGTTTAAACCAAGTATCCGCAGTATTTAGAGAAAAACTTCTCGAAATTGCTTACAAAAAATATTCGTCCGAAATGGAACTCGGAGCATTCAATGAATTGGACGAGAATGAACAAACTTTCCTTCTCAAAAAACTCGAGGATGAAACCGGTCTTTCCCCAAAAATCTCAACAACTTCTTCTGTTTATACCGGACAAATGGGCTTCACCAAGATCAAACTTGGCTCAGCCGATGACTGGACTGAACTTGGTAACCGCATGAATTCCGCAGCCCGCGTACAAGGAACAAGTTTAAAAATGGAAATTCGTAGTCCGTTGGAAACCCGTGATTTGGTTGAACCAGGAATAAAAATGGATGCTGCCATTCCTTTTAACGCAGCAGGAGCTAGTGAAACATGGTCCGAGTTCTTTAAAAAGATCGGCCTTGATCCGGAAAAAGTAAAAGTAAACTTTTTGGAATATTATGAAGGTTATAAAAATAAAGACGGAACAAACGTTGTCTTTACCGTAAACATTAGTGAAGATTCTACCAACGCCATTGCACAAAACAGCAAAATGACAATCGCTCAATTATTGCAATACGAAGGCGAAGAGTTCCTGATCGAAGAACGCAAACCATGTGAAGAAGGAATGATTTTTAAACTCAGAACAATCACGCAAGATCCTGATGATTCAGTAACATTCCATGCAAAAATACCTCAAAAAACTATTGATGAAACAACCACGCGTTATAAATCTCCTCAAACCTTAAAACGACTTGAACAATATGGAGTTGAAGGAAATAAAACCTTGTTTGTCCAGGACGGAAAACTCAAAGAGTTTGAATGGCAATCCATTGAAGCTGACCTTGATCAAAAACTTGACCAACTCAGTATAAAAATGAAAGCGGCTGGTGAAAAAATGATCGTGTATACCAAAAAAGTTCCGACTGGTTGTTATCAACTTGGTAAACGTACCGAAACAGCAGATCAACACGAAATTATTCAAATCGCCAAAGATAACTACACCTTTAAGGTTAAAGTCAGTAAGAGCAAAATTCATGATCGACAAGAAGTCACTGACGAAAACGGTAAGACGAAAATTTACACTGGTATCGGTGCCATCATGTCCAAACACGACATCCTTTACGACTTCCAATCTTATTACGCAACCATCCGAAACCAAATTTCAAAGGATGAACCAGTAGTTTTTGTACACAAACGTCATTTCTACATTGTTGATCCAAAAGAAGCTGAAGCTTACCTTATGCCAATCATCACCCGTACAGATTCTTTGGGTGAAAAGCACAATCATCACGAAAACCATCACAGCAGTAATCCCCCAACTATCAGCAATCCTCCAGCAAGTGTCTTCGGAGATGCCATGAGTTTACGTGGAGAAAAACAAGTACGAGAACCTTCTACCTTCTGGACAAAAATGGCTGAAGAAGTAAGAAGCTATAAAACACTAAATGACACATTCCTTAAACAAAACTGGAATAGTTTGATGGAAGATCTTAAGCCAAAAGATGGTCAAAAAGAAGAGGCCGAAGGCGAAGAAACCTCTGACTAAAAAGGTACAACAAATCTGATCAACAAAAAAGCCCCGGCTCGTTTCGTACGACGCGGGGCTTTGAAAATCTTATCAAACCAATTTTCCAATCCAGGAATTAAATATCCAAATTTCTTACTTTCTTAGCATGGGACTGAATAAACTTCTTACGAGGAAGAACTTCCGCACCCATCAATGTTTCAAAAACGTGATCTGCTTCTTCAGCATTATCAATCGTAACTTTGTACATCATACGACGAGCTGGGTCCAAAGTTGTTTCCCAAAGTTGTTCAGGATTCATTTCACCAAGACCCTTATAACGCTGGATGCCAACCTTTAATGGATCTGGGAAAAGCTTCAATGCTGCTTCTTTTTTCTCTTCAAGGTAAACATATTCAACTTTTTTACCAGCAGTTAATTTATACAATGGAGGTTGAGCAATAAACAAATGTCCGCCATCAATAACAGGTCTCAAATAACGATAGAACATTGTCATCAAAAGTGTACGAATGTGGGCTCCATCAACATCGGCATCAGTCATGATCACAACACGGTCATAACGAAGTTTAGAAATATCCATCACATCGCCGATTCCAATACCAAGAGCAATAATCAAAGCTTTAATTTCATTGTTTGCCAACATTTTATCCATGCGGGCTTGTTCCACATTCAAAATTTTACCTTTCAACGGAAGAATCGCCTGGAACTCACGATTACGACCTTGTTTCGCTGAACCACCAGCGGAATCACCCTCCACCAAGTAAAGTTCAGAACTCTTTGGATCACGGGAAGTACAATCCGCAAGTTTACCTGGCAAGGTCATACCTTCAAGCGCACCTTTACGGATAACCGTATCGCGGGCAGCACGAGCAGCTAAACGAGCGCGGGCAGCCAAAGCACATTTCATAAAAATCGCTTTTGCATCTTGAGGATGTTCTTCCATGTATTGAGTGAATGTTTCACCAAACACATTTTCAACAGCTGTACGCATTTCTGCATTTCCCAATTTGCTCTTCGTCTGGCCTTCAAATTGCGGATTACCAAGTTTTACCGAAATAACTGCAGTCAAACCTTCACGCACATCTTCAGCCGTAAGGTTGTCCTCTTTTTCTTTCAAAAAACCAAACTGACGGGCGTAAGCGTTAATCGTACGGGTTAACGCAGAGCGGAAACCAGTAAGATGCATACCACCTTCAGTTGTATGAATGTTATTTGCAAACGTAAACACGAGCTCATTGAATGTTGAAGTATATTGCAACGCAACTTCAATCATTCCTTCTGTAGCATCTTTTTCCAAATACACGATTTCGCTCAAACCTTCTTTGTTCTTATTCAAATGTTGAACATAAGATTTGATACCGCCTTCAAAATAAAATTGATAACGACTCATTGGTTCAACACGTTCATCAGAAACACGAATCGTAACACCTTTTGTAAGATAAGCCTGCTGACGTAAACGATTCAAAATTGTAGTGAAATCCAAAATGACACTTTCAAAAATAGTTGGATCTGGCCAGAACTGAATCTTTGTTCCGCGTTTTTCTGTTTTACCAACAACTTCAATATCACCTTGTGGATCACCTTTTTTAAAAGTTTGTTCATAAACTTTTCCATCTCGGTAAACATTCGCCACTAATTTTGTAGAAAGCGCATTTACAACGGAAGAACCCACACCATGGAGACCTCCAGAAACTTTATAACCACCACCTTCACCAAATTTACCTCCGGCATGAAGAACGGTTAATACAGTTTCCAAAGCTGATTTTCCAGTTTTTGCCACTTTATCAACCGGAATACCACGACCATCATCATCAACAGAACAACTTCCATCTTTATGAATAACAACATCAATATTTTTACAAAAACCAGCCATCGCTTCATCAATGGCGTTGTCTACGATTTCCCAAACCATATGATGCAAACCTGCTACATCCGTTGTACCAATATACATACCCGGACGTTTGCGCACAGCCTGAAGACCTTCCAAAACCTGAATATTCTCCGCACTATAATTTACTGCCGGAGTTGTATCGTTTTTTTTCTGAGCGTTCATAACGAAAAATTTTAAGTCTAGAAGCCAAGTTTTGACGTTTAAGGCCAATCGGAAAAAATCTACGTCAAAATGGCCACTGGGAATATAGCATAAATGAAAAAGAAAGCAAAAGGAACACTCCGAGTAGTTGTTGAGGCTAAACTCAGCTTACTTCGCAGCCTTAACCTGAGCTGAAACATCACCAAGATTAATACTTCCGGAAATAGGCGTATTTCCCGTTGAATTTTTGAGAGCCAAATTTGTCACCACACTATTTTTGGCATCAACATCAAATGTGATCGTGAGTGATTGATCGGAAACGAGTGTCGCTTTTTGAACCGTGAACAAACTGTTCGTAAGATCAACAATCGTAATATCAGCCTGAGCAACGGCAATATCATTGGCCTTCAATTTTTGAATCAAAAGAATTTTACCAACGAGTTCAGATTTAGACTGAGAAGATGGAGAAGGCGTTGGACTTGGTGTTGGAACCGGACTTGGTTGCGGCGTAGGTTCAATCTGAGTTTGCGTTTTTGTTTGAATCAACAACGATAAATTAACCAACTTCACGGCATCTGCAGAAAGCAATGTATCGCCTTCCGTAATTTGTGAAACCAATTGATTATTCCAATCATACTGAGCCTGAATTGTGACTCCGGCAATTGTCATGCTTTGAACCGGAATCAACTTTTGAGTAACATCATCATAGGTTCCAAAAACGACATTTGTTGCCCCAACTGAATCAAAATCTTGTTGAGCTTGTGCCAAAATCTTTGCCGGCGTAACCGTAGGAGTTGTTTGTGTTCCCAAAATATCTTCCTTCAACTGTTCAATCGTAAAGTTTTGAGTTTGAAGATCTTGTTCAGCCTGCAAAAAAGCTGTGAACTGTTGTTGGCGAGAAGATCCATGAAGTGTTGTTGCAACGTATTCCGGAGAAGTTAAATAACGATAGAAAACATCAAAATCCTGAGTTTGTTTATCGTACAATGCATCAATCGCAACTTGCTGGTTCGCAGCCAATTCCAAAATATCGTAATCATGCAAAATATTTTTAGAAATTGCTTTGGCATCATCAATCGTAACTTTATCAGCCAGGAAGAATGTTTTAAGCTGATTCAACATCTGAATTTTTGTTCCAATGATCGTTTGTTTTTCTTCATTTTTGCCTTCACCTTCAGGAAGGAGCGCAAGCCATTCTTGTTCAAGCTGACTCTTTGCTGCAAAAATATTTGCGCGATAAAAATTAGAATTATTCAAAAGCAAATTATCCATAATCTGATTTTCTTCAGCCAAAATATTGCTCATACGACTTAATCTTGTACTTTCCGCAGCAACCAATTTTTGCAAAGAATCAGAATAGGCCAAAAGCTTATCGCGTGCCGCTTGAGCATTAATCTGAACCAAATCGTAAACCTGATTAATAACATTACGAACCAACAAAAACTTTTGCTGAATTTCTGTTTCACTATCACCAAGTTTGCTCATCAAATAGGTATTCACTGCTGCTTGAGCAGGAGCCAAAGGATTATCTCCGCGAACATAACTCAATTGATTATATTCATCCTGCAATCGATTCATTGCTGCAGCCTTAAACATGTCATCTTGAGCAGTAAATGCAGTATCCAATAAACCTTTAAACGAACCCAAATAATCCTGAGCTTTAGTGGTTTGTCCAAAAACCAAAAGATATTTCGCATCATCAAAACGATCAAAAATATCACCCATGTTGCGATCAATAACCTTAGATTCAGAAAATGTCAGAACGTTATAAAAACTGTTCAAGGCTCCACCGAATGTATTATTCAAATCAGCAATTTTAAGGCCGCGAGAACGAATCATTTGAGAATCATTCTGAGCAACCGTACTTTCATACGTTTTATCCAAAGCCACATTTTGCTTAAGCCATGGATCAGCAGAAAGTTGTTGAGGATCAATCAAACCAAATGGAAACTCTTTTACTAATTTAGAATAAAAAAGTTTGCTCAATGTATCTGCATTTGCCGTAATTTTATCGGCAAAAACTGTAGTTTGATTACCTTCAGCCAACAAATAACTATTAATCAAATCACTATCCGGAAAAACTTTGGCTGAACGAGCTTTGTAATTTAAAGGAACCAATCCAACAACCACTTGATGACGATTTGCATACACAGAAGTTTTGTCGTCCCCAATCTTTACATTAAACGCAGCAGAGTTTGGAATAAGATACGCGCCGTTTGCCGTTAAATTAAACAGTCCGGAAGAATAAAGTGTATTCCCCCAAACTTGTCCTTTTTGAAGATTCAAAACATACGCATCTTTTTGTTGATCCAAATAATCAACACTCACCAAAGTATTCTGGTCCAAGCGAAGCACACCTTTATCAGAAAAATGAATCTCAGCCCCAGAACCTGAAGTTTCCTCAACTTTATCGTCAGCCATCAAATTTTGATCACCAGAACCTGTTAAAGTTTGAACAGTAGTTCCATGAGTGACATTGACCGTTTGTCCCGCAGCCACAACAACATGAAGATGACCTTTTTCTTGAGCGGCGATTGGTCCGGCAAAAACACTTTCCAAACCTAAAGTTCCCACAAAAATGGCAAAAGATAATGCAATGAATACGAGTTGTTTGAAGGCTTTTTTCATACAAAATACTAAATCTCTATATTATACCTGAAAACGCCTAAAGGGTCAACGCTCAAAACAGACCGAAAACGGCTGTGGAAAGCGCCAAACCATTTGATTGTTTTTATAAAATGCTTCGATTATAATTTCAGTGCAATTTTTGCCTTTATTTTGCTGAAAAACGTAATTTTATGAACAAACCTTCCATCAACAAATTGTGGACAGGATGCCTTGTCATCTCTGCTCTTTTTATTCAATCAAATGGTGCATTAGCCGCGTCTTTTAAAGATGTTCCCACAACGTATCCTCAATTTAAAGCTATCGATGAGCTCCAAATGGGTAGTGTTATCAACGGTTATGCGGATAAAACCTTTAAACCGGATAAACTCATCACTCGTGGCGAATTTTTGAAAATGGCTTTTAACGATATTGGATACCGAGCTGCTCCAACCACTGATAAATCTGCTTTCGCTGATGTTCCTTCAAATAACTGGATCGCTCCATATGTAAAAAAAGCGCTGATGTTAAATATTTTAAGTGCCAACGGAACAAATCCCCTTTTTAATCCGACTGGAACATTAAACCGTGCTGATGCGATCAAAATGGCGTTCCAAATTTCCGGAATTCCCACTCCTTACTACACGGACATCGACCCGACTGAACTTTTTAAAGATGTCGGACCAAAAGCTTGGTACGGTTATTTGGCTCGCGCCGCAAAAACTTACGGCATTACAACAGTGAAACAACCAGACCTTTTCTGGGCAAACCATCTGATGACTCGTGGCGATGCCGCAGAATTAATTTACGAAACCCAACTTGTTCGTGAAGCAAATGATTTGCCAGGTGGAACAGTAACTGGTGGTGGACCAAGCGTTGGATTTGATCCGAACGATCCAAGTTACAGCGAACTTTTAAACAATCCAAAATTCGGCATTCTTTTAAACGTTTGGAAAAGAGCAAATAGCGATTTCTATTATCAAGACAACGTCAACCAAGATGAACTCGTTTATGGAGCGGTTCAAGGCATGGTTGATAAACTCAATGACCAATACACAGTTTTTGAAGAACCTACTGATGCCGCAAATCTTCAACAATATTTAGAAGGTCAGTTTGAAGGAATCGGAACTGTCATGGATGTGGTGAACGATAAATTTGTCATCGTAAAAACTTTACCTGGTTCCCCTGCCGAAAAAGCCGGTCTTAAAACTGGAGATGTTGTTGATAAAATCAACAATCTCTCCATCGAAAAATTAACTGAAGATCAAGTATTGGACCAAATTCGTGGTGATGCAGGAACAAGTATCCATCTTTCCATTTTGAGAGACGGAAAAAGCATGGAATTTGATATTACTCGTGCTCAAATTGTTGTAAGCGCAGTGAACGGAGAAATGATGAACGGTATTGCTGAAATCAGCGTAAGTGAATTTACCCAAACCAGTGCAGATGACTTTACTGCTATGCTCAATCAACTCAACAAACAATCACCAAAAGGTTACATCATTGATCTTCGTGGAAACCCAGGTGGATATTTAGACAGCGCAGTTGGAATGCTTGCTCATTTTGTTCCAACCGGCACTCGCGTTGTGTCTACCAGAGATAATAAAGGAAGAACCTTAGAAATCACTTCCCCAGGAACTGGTGAATTAAAAGGCAAACCATTGGTTGTTTTAGTTGATGCCAACTCAGCTTCTGCTGCAGAAATTATGGCCGGAGCAATCCAAGATTTAAAAGTTGGCAAACTCGTTGGCGTAAAAACTTTTGGCAAAGGCAGTGTTCAAGAAATCTCAAACTACAGCGACAATTCATTGCTCAAAATCACAATCGCTCACTGGCTCACACCAAACGGCACCGACATTAACGGCAAAGGCTTAACTCCGGATGTTGACGTTGAACTTGATAAAGACCAACTCTTAAAAGGCGTTGATACTCAACTTCAAAAAGGCATCGACACGATTAATGCTTTTTAGTCAGCGAAATCAGCAATGATTGCTTCAACTGCCGACTCAAGGTTCTTCCGCCACGATGGAACAGTTTGATAAACTGGATAGCCTTGATAAAATTTATCCAACTGGACAGTTCCATTTGCCAACAAAGACTCGATAAGTAAAATTTGTATATTTAAAGTATAGTATTCAAAGAAATCCGAACGCTGTTCTTGCTTCATTTTTTTGTCTTCAGCTTGGTACTTACTACTCAGTTCCTCCAACTTTTCCTCCAGCAATTGTCTTTGATCTGGATGGGTTAATGTTAAAGTTTGCGATTCAGTATCAAAACTCAACGGTCTTTTTCCGGCATTTTCTCTATATTCATTCATATTTGAAAAAATTACACGCTGGTCTGGAACTGCTGTTCATCCGTTCGACCACGTAAAATTTCTTCAGGATTGGTGGTCACGATTTTATCTTCAGTATAAGAAGCAATAATTTGAATCGCCACGTGTTTAAGTCCGGCAAAGAACAAGCCTTGGCCAACGCCACTGTTCAATAACATATAGCGTTCCCCTTCTGTTAAATTAAATGTTTTGGACAGAATTTCGATCGCGGAAGGCGCTTGTTTCAACAGCAACTGCATCGAAGAGTTCGTGACCACCGGTTTGCCATACGGACTCTTCACAAAGTCTTCCACATCCTGAGTAATCGTTGTAATTCCCAAATAATATTTGCGGGCACGTTTCACCAAACCAAATAAGAATTTCGCGGAATCTTCATACTGCATCATGGTCCAGGCCTCATCAATCACGAGCAAGCGTTTTTTGAGTTGGCTGCGAACACGGTTCCAAATAAAGTTCAAAATAATATACATCGCTGTTGGGCGAAGAGCATCTTCAAGATCACGGATACTGAACACCATTAAACCAGTATTCAAATCAACGTTCGTAGGTTTATTAAAAATTCCGGCATAGGTACCTTGGGTATATTTTTGCAAACGCTGAGCAAGACTTTGACCGCCATCCATATTAATCAAAATATCGTACAAATCTTCCATCGTCGGAGGAACCACTTTGGAAGGATCAACCATATCCATCGTAATACCTTTCACTGCATAAACATCATTTAAAGCTTTATCCAAAATACCTTCTTCCAATGGCGTTACACCGCCCAACATAATCTTCAACAAACCATGAAGATTAATAATATTGGAACGAAGCAAATCACCAGGCTGAAGTTCTTCATCCTGCATTGGAGCCGGCAAATCAAACGGATTAATACGGCGATCAGAAGTAAGGGAAACCTTCAAATATGAACCTCCGACTGTTTGAGCCAAAGCTTCATATTCATTTTCCGGATCAATAACGATCACATCGGTTCCAAGCATTAATGAACGCAAAATTTCCAATTTCACACAATACGATTTTCCCGCACCGGACTTGGCAAAAACCACTGAATTCGCATTTTCCAACGAGAAACGATCAAAAATAATCAAACTATCATTATGACGATTCAAACCGTACAAAATACCTTCGTTTGAAGTAAGATCAGAAGAACTGAATGGAAAGGTTGAAGACAAAGGCGAAGTATTCATATTTCTAGAAACTTCCAATTCATCCAAACATAAAGGTAAGGTTGAATTAAATCCGTGTTCCATTTGAAGTTCAGATTTTTTGCTCAAAATAAGTTTTCCTCCAAGCAAACTTTCCAACTGTTTGGAAATCTTTTCGAGTTTCTTTTCGTCTTCACCATAAATAGTGAAATACAAACCAAACTGGAAAAACTTTTCCTGACCACGTTGAATTTGTGTACGAAGTTCTTCCGCATCTTCAAGGGCAGTTTCAATCGCCGGATCACGAACATTTCCTTTTTCTTCCGCAATTCTGATCGAAGATTGCATTTGGGCAACTTTCTTTTTAAGAACGCTCATAATCGCTGCGGAATCAATTGGATAAAGGAACTGTGAAATATCCATCGTCACATCAAAATTCACGATCGGAGAAAGCCAGTTCGTATCCAAATAACGAGGATATGAATACACAAAAAATGTTTGAGAAAACATTCCTTCAATGCGGAGCTTATTATATTGAATCTCCATCGAAGAAGGAGAAATCAAATCGCGAATTGTAGTTAAACCTTGTTGATAAACTTTTTCAGCATCAATTAATTTTTGACGTTCTGTTGCAGTTGCTTTATCAACAACCGCTTTTTTAGCAGCTTCCGCAGGAGGCAAAGGCTTTGGAGCAACTGGAGCACCAGCCGCTTTTCCAGCTTGAATCGCTTCCGCAGTTTTCACAGCAGCTTTTTTACCAAAATCCAAAAACGAAAACATCCCTTTCTTTACAGATTTCATCGTATCGGCTTTTTTCTCTGCATTTGGAGCAGGAACTACCGGAACGCTTGGCGTTGAAGTTGGAGTCGTTGGAGTTGGTGAACTTGGTGGAGTTACAAGCGTTGTCGCTGGAGTTGGAGAAACATCAATCGTTGGGAGTGAAGCCGGTTTTGAAACTGGCTCTTGAACAACTGGCTCATTTTTAGGTTCAGGTTGAACTGAAACAACCGCAGGAGCTGCAGGCTGAACAACGTCAACTGTAGGTTTTGGTTTTTCAATAGCCACATCAGTCAAAATGGGTGCAGGTGTTGCTATCGGAGTTTCTGTTTTTCCTTGTTGAGAAGCGATAAGGTTTGCAAAATCATCATGTGGTGCTTCAACTTTAGCCACTGGTTCAACAACCGGAGCTGTTTGAGGTTGAACAACCGGCGCCGGAGTTTGAACTTCTGGAACAGAAACCGCTGGAGCAGTTTGTGTTACTTGAATCTGTGCACTGTCTGCTGCAGGCAATCCTTTATTTTCCGCACTCACACCTGGTGCAGACAAAGGTTTGCTGCTGGCTTTTTGCAACCATAATGGCAAAGGAGCATCTCCTTTAAACGCAGTATCAACTTCTTTTGGATCCGTTGAAGGAACAATTGCATCAGAAGAAACTGGTGCCGGAGCAGTTTTTTGATCTTTATCTTTAGCAAACTCTCCATGAACTGGATCATAACCTTGTTGAAGAAGCGGAGCGCCTTTTTCTTCGTGAGTCTGAAGACCTTGAACGTTCTTTAACCAATTTGGCAACGGAGCTGCTTCTGCAGCCGGCTGAACCGGTTGAGAAACAACAGGAGTAACTGGAGCAGTCGTGGTATTTGCAGCCCCAGCACCCGTTTGATTTTGAGCCTGATTTTGTGCGTTTTCGTCTGCCATCAGTAATTCACGCTTTAAATATTCTTATTATTATAGCAAAAAACAGCCAATTCTTCAATGCCGCAAACCAAAATAAACGTTTTGATACTGTATTTTTCCAAAAATTATGATAAAGTACCGTTCGGCATGAAATCAAAAACCTAATTTTCGTTTTTCCTATGGCCGAAAATCAACCTTCAAAGTCCAACGAAGATCCAAAGAAAAAAGGGACTGAAACCAGTACCGAAATGTTTGCTGATCATACGCTTCGCAATATTTCTGAAGAAATGCAAAGCTCATATTTGGATTACGCGATGAGCGTTATCGTATCTCGCGCACTTCCAGATGTTCGTGATGGCTTAAAACCAGTACATCGCCGTATTTTGTACGCGATGCATGACATCGGACTCAGATCTTCCGGTGCTTACCGCAAATCTGCGTATTTGGTGGGTGAAGTACTTGGTAAATACCATCCGCATGGTGATGCTCCGGTGTATGAATCTATGGTTCGTATGGCCCAAAACTTTGCGATGCGTTACACATTGGTAAGAGGTCAGGGAAACTTTGGTTCGGTTGATGGAGACAGCGCTGCTGCCATGCGTTATACCGAAGCCAAAATGGAAAAAATTACAGAAGAAATGCTCACAGATATTGAAAAAGAAACCGTTGCTTGGCAACCAAACTATGACGGACGTTTCCAGGAACCACGCGTTCTCCCTACAAAAATTCCACAACTTCTTTTAAATGGAACCCAGGGTATTGCCGTAGGTATGGCCACTTCCATTGCTCCACACAATCTTGGTGAACTTCTTGATGGCATCGCTCATCTCATCCAACATCCTGATGCTACGATTGAAGATTTGATGCAATTCATCAAAGGCCCAGACTTCCCTACCGGAGGTATGATTTATGATATCAACGCCATCAAACAAGCTTACATGACAGGTCGTGGCGGTATTGTGATGCGTGCAAAAACAACTATTGAAGAGAAAAAAGGCGGACGTTTTGAAATCGTTATTCACGAAATTCCTTACCAGGTAAACAAATCCAACATGGTCAGCAAAATTGCTGAACTTGTTCGCGATAAAAAAATCATTGGAATTACTGACGTTCGTGATGAATCAAACCGTGAAGGTATTCGCGTAACGATCGAACTTAAAAAAGATGCATATCCAAAGAAAATTTTGAACCAATTGTTCAAAATGACTCAAATGCAAGACACGTTCAACTTCAACATGATTGCATTAGTTGATGGCTTACAGCCAAGACTTTTGGATCTTAAACAGATTCTTGAATTCTTCATTGCTCACCGCAAAGAAGTTGTTATCAACAGAACAAAATACGATCTCCGTATTGCTCAAGAACGTCTCCATATTTTGGAAGGTTTAAAGATTGCGCTTGATCATATTGATGAAATCATCGCTACGATCCGCAAATCAGATACCAAAGAAGAAGCGCATGAAGCATTAATGAAGAAATTCAAACTCAGTGATCTTCAAGCAAAAGCCATTTTGGAAATGAGACTTCAAACTCTTGCTGGTTTGGAACGTAAAAAAATTGACGATGAATTTAATGAAAAAGTAAAACTTATTGCTGAACTTCAAGCGATCTTGGCAGATGAAAAAAAGATCATGAAGATCATTAAAGATGAACTTATTGAAATCCGCAAAAACTACGCTGATGAACGCAGAACAGAAGTTCATCCGGAAGCATTGGGCCAGATCGGCATGAAAGACACGATTCCAAACGAACCAATGATCGTAATGCTTACGCGTGAAAACTATATCAAGCGTATGCCTCCTTCAACCTTCCGTGCTCAGCATCGTGGAGGAAAAGGCATTATTGGCGCAACCACAAAAGAAGAAGACGAAATCAGAATCGTTCTTCCAGCCAAGAATCACGATGAAGTTTTGTTCTTCACCAACCTTGGACGTGTATTCCGTTTGCCAGTCTATGAAATCCCTGTTGGATCTCGTACGGCAAAAGGACAAGCGGTTGTGAATCTTCTCCAACTCCAGGATAAAGAAAATGTCACATCAATCCTTGGAACTGGCGAACAGCTTACTGGCGAATTCTTGTTCATGACAACAAACAAAGGAACTGTGAAGAAAACACCGATTGCTGACTTCAAAAACGTTCGTAAGAGCGGTTTGATTGCGATTAAGCTCCGTGAAGGCGATATGCTTGAATGGGTTCGCCAAACTAGCAAAGGCAACGAAATTATGATCATCAGCCGTGAAGGCAAATCTATCCGCTTCAACGAAGCTGATGTTCATCCAACTGGACGCGCTTCAATGGGCGTTCGTGGTATCCGTTTGCACACCGGCGATGAAGTTGTAGATATGGATGTCATTAAAAACGTCGATAAGGCTGAACTTTTGGTCATCATGGAAAACGGTTTGGGTAAAATGACCAAAGTCACAGATTACCGCTTACAGACACGTGGTGGTTCAGGTGTTAAAACTGCAAATATCACGACAAAAACCGGTAAAATCGTTGGTGCGAAGATTAATGATGAAGATACGAAGGGCGACCTTATGATTATGTCAAAACATGGCGTTATTATCCGCATGAACCTCAAATCAATTCCATCACAAGGCCGTACAACTCAAGGTGTTTACCTCATGAGAATGACTGGTGACGATACAGTAGCTTCCACAACAGTAATTGAGAACGACGGGTCTGAACTCATTGCTGAAGAACCTGTTGATGAAAACCAACAAGAATTGGTAGGAAAAGGCGACGAGAAATAATAAAACTTCAAAAGGACCGTTGTGAGAAATCAAACGGTCCTTTTTATTATCTAAAATTTTATTATGACCAAGCTGAAAAAATACCAAAAAATCCTCATCGGAATCGGAATTTTCCTTGGAGCTTGGTTCGTGATTCATTGTGCCATCATAACTTTTATCGGCCTCAACGATAACCTTCAAAAAAGCGACATTGCTGTTGTTTTTGGCAATGAAGTGCAAACTGACGGAAAACCTTCGCCCAGATTAGAGGCCCGGCTCCAAAAAACACTCCAACTTTACCAACAAGGATATTTTCCTGAAATTGTCGTAAGTGGCGGATTTGGCAAAGAAGGCTTTGATGAAGCCACAGTCATGCAAAATTACCTCATAACAAACGGGGTGCCTTCAAATGCCATTCTCTTGGATCACAATGGCGATAATACGCTGGCAACAGTCCAAAACGTGGCTTCCATCATGAAAAATCAAAACTTAAAAAGCGTTATGGCCATTTCTCAGTTTTATCACATTGCCCGGATCGAATTGGATTTCCAAAAGGTTGGATTGAGCAATATTGCCACTGCTCATGCCGATTATTTTGAATTTCGCGATTTTTACTCGGTTCCTCGAGAATTTTTGGCATTTTATTACTATATATTCATAACCCCCACCCCTTCGTGAAGGCAAAAAACGTCTTGCCTTCAAAAAAGTTTTCTTGTATAGTTCAATGGCATTTTTGCCCAAAACAACCCAAATATCATTAATTTAAGCCATGAAAAAAGACATTCACCCAAAGATTTATCCTGCATTGTTCGTTGATCTTTCAACTGGAGCAGAATTTATTTCTTTCACTACTCGCAAATCTCAAGAAACAAAGAAAATCGGCGATGTTGAATACAGCATTGTAAAAGTGGAAATCACTTCAGATTCTCATCCATTCTTCACTGGTAAACAAATGATTTTGGATACAGCTGGACGTGTAGATAAATTCCGCGCGAAGATGAAGAAAATGGAAGAAATGAAAGTTACGAAAGAAAACGCTAAGAACGAAGAAAAATCTGAAGACGGCGAAGCTAAGCCTAAAAAAGCTGGTAAAAAGGTTGCAAAGAAAAAATAGTTAACAGACTTAAACTGAATTTAAAAACCTCCCGTTATTGGGAGGTTTTTTTGTTGTGGATTATGAAATCAAAAGCCTAGAGTCTATTAACTTTTAACAGCTTCTACGCGATCTTTTGATTCCAGAACATGTTTCTTCGTAAGTTCGCCAAGTTTCTGTTTAAACTCAACAGTTCCCTCTTTAGGGAAAGACAAGGCTGTTCTTCTCAAATCATCAATCTCCTGCTTCAAAGTCTCTGATTTAAGGCCTTTATAAACATCAAACCAGACTTCCGCTTCCTGTTCTTTGGATAAAAGCTCGGTTCCAACTTCACCCTGCTTCTTTTTTAAAAGTTTTTTATAATTTTCGATCGTGCGTTCAACGTCTCTTCGTTCAAGAGCAACCTTTGATGTTTCACCTTGTTTGGTGGCAACTTCCTCTGTGGACTTCTTTTGATCCAAAGTTGGACGTTCCGGATTTTTGATTTCCGATTTTACCCCATTTGCAGCATCAAGATCAGCTTTTGCAGCCAAAACTCTTTCATCAATATCTTTAATTCTTTGTTCAATAACAGTTTGAAAAGAATCTGAGGTATATTTTTGGAATTCCCTTGTTCCTTCTTTTACATCTTCGCCTGGCACAACACTTGAACGATAATCTTTTGCATCCAAGTTAGCATCTTTTAAATATGGAGCTCTAAAATCTTCAACAGCTTTCTTCAAATTGCCATCAGGTAATTTTTCAAAAAGTTCGACTAAAATTTTATCGCGCTCACCATCTGTAAGTTTTGTACCGGCTTTTTCCAAGACTTCAAGCGATTCACTATAACTTTTCAAAACTGCTTCCATATCACTTTTTTCCTGAGTGAGATCTCTCAACGTGCTGCTCAATTTACTGATTTCTTCTTCACTCGCTTTCATTGCATCACCATAATCTTTTCGTTGTTTTCGAATACGAGCGTAATTTGCTGGCATTGCGCGATCAAGCGAATGCAAATTCTTAAACTTGTCTTCAAACGATTTAAGGTCAGCTTCAGTTGAAGCAACCAGATTCTTTTCATACTTTTTAGCAAAAGCAGCCCATTCCATCCTTCGGCTATCATAAAGCATTTTTGCCGAAGTCATGCGGTCTGCACCCGTTTCACGGAAAGATTTATAAAGATCTGTCATAGACTTCGTTTCTTCTCCCAAAGACAATGTTGGGAGCATTCCTTTCATTTCTCCTTGAACCAAGCCAGATTTGGGGAACTGTTCCTGGAAATTTTTGAAAAATTCCAAGGCATCTTTATCTTCCAAAATCGCATTTTTTTCATTGTCCTTTAAAAACTGTTCCCAAGGTTTTTCTTTGACGTCAGCGAACAAAACCTCAACTTCTTTAGCATTTTGGCCATCAGCAATAAGTGAAGCCTTTGCTGATCTTTCCATATCCTGCAAAGCTTCTTTTGTTGCAAAAAGCTGACCAGGCGCACCTTTTACAAACCTTCTAAACATATATTTAAGCGCTTTTCCTGGTGTTTGAAGAATCTTTAAAAGTTCACGCGGATCATGCATATGTAAAAAAGATTTCGCGGACTCTTTTCCAATTTGTTTTGCCATCGCTCCAAACATGACTTCGCCTTCTTTCACAAATTCAGATTTCACAAAATAACCCAAACCAATCTCTTTACCTTCTTTCACAGCAGATTCCATGACGGCCTTTTGAGTTCCTGTTTTGATAATGCCTTCTTCCAAACCTTTCATTCCACCAGTTCTAAAGGCTCCTTGAGTTACACGTGTAAGGAAATTATTAATACGGCCTGATTGGCGTGTAGCCACAGTCGCCGTTTCTGAAATAACTTTTTCAGTATATTTCGCAAACGCTGCCGTTTGTTCTTTGGCCAACGTTGCAACGTAAGCATCTGTACTTTTTTTGATCGCTTCTTTCAAAACCTTTTGAGCACCTTCACGTGCTACTTTGCTGGCACCTGCTTTAGTTCCTTCCAAAATAATTTGCTTCTCGCCTTCGGTAAGTGAAACTGTAATAACTTTTTTGGTTGCTGATTCAACACCGGCTTCGCCAGCTTTCAGCGCAGCATCCGTTGCGCCTTTTCCTAAAGCTTCTTCTCCTGCTTTCACTCCTGTCTCCACAACACCTTTCACCAAAGCTTCTTCACCCACTTTAATTCCTTCTTTCGCAACAGCTTTCGTACTTGCTTCCAGTGCTGCTTTTGCAGTAGCTTCAGCCGTAAGTTTTACTCCGGCCTTAATCGTTGCTTCCGCACCAACACGAACCGCAGTTCCTCCAACACCAAAACTAAAAATATCCAAAGCCAATGAACCTGCACCAATCACTCCGCGGGCAATACGTTCAACCGTTCCCATTTTACGGCCGGAAAGCGTGCGCCCATTAATGGCCATTCCCATATCATAAACGCCTCCAACAAATGGAACCAAGCTCAAAGTAAAATCCGCAACTTCAAGCGCAGTATCAGTTTTTGTTTCACCACGATGCATAGCGTTCCAATAGCCCAAACCAACGGCAAATTGAGGAATAAGCATTGATGAAAGATGAACTCCAACTGAAGCCAATCTTTCGCCTGTTCTTGCCGCGCCTGTTGTCATTCCATGTTCAACACCGTGCATTACATCTTGGTATTTTAATGCCGTTTCTTCCGCTTCTAAAATTGAGTTCGCATTGTCCAAAATCTTATTCGCGTTTTCGGCATAAGCTGTTCGCGCTGCAGGATCCTTTGCTTCCATTGCCAACTCTTTTTGAGCGTCAAATTGCATATCAGCATTCTGAAAAACCTGCGCAACTTGCGTACGAATCATGTCATTTGCAGGAACCTTTAATTCATCCAAGCGTTTCAAAAACCTTTTCTTAGAATCTTCAAATCGTTTACGTTTCACAAACATGGCTTGTTCAGCCAAAACACTGCGGTCATTAAGATTAATAACCACTAAATCATCCTGGCTGTTAACATTTTTCAATCGACCTTCAAGTTCAACGAGAACCTGGAAAAAATCATCGCCCTGATCCGTAATTTTCTTTAAACTTTCACGCTTACTCCCAACATCTTTGGCATCGTAATATTCACCAAATTTTGAAGTAATAAAATCGTTATAATACTCAACTGAAGTCATAAACCACTGCAATTCCGTTCCTTCAACAGTAAGTTTTTTCGTTTTAATTAACAGATCAATTTGCTGTTTTTTTGAATTAAACTTTTCTTTAAATTTATTGGCATCGCGCCATTGTTCCAAAAGTTCTTTGCGGATATCCGGATCATGAACAGTGTCCAATTTGGCATCACGATCCTCTTTCGCTTGATCCTTTAAACCAATATTCAAAGAAGACTCCATCGATTTCAACAATGGTTCATACTCTTTTTTGAGACGTTGAATACTGTCCGCATCAACCAGATTCAAATAACTGTCCAAACGTTTAAAATAATCATCTTTTTGGCTGTCTGGAATTGATGAATCCATAATCGCTGTTTTGATCTTTCCAATGCGATCAACATACAAATCAACGATATCTTTTTTCTCTGCTCCTTCATAAGATTCAGCGAGTTTTTGAACTCGTTCTTGTTGAGCATTAAATTTTTCTTGTTCTCCAGCCATACAAAACTATTGATGCTTTTGAATAAACTCTTGTTCCAGCGACTCCATATTTTTTGCGAAAAAATATCCGCGGAAACCTTTCATTTTTTGTTTTAAAACTGCAGTAATATCGTTTTTTTCTTCGGAAAAAAATTTAAAAAGTCGTGAACGATCATCGTCGTTTAAATACGGCACATAACTTCTCCAGCGCATTTTTCCCTGAAAATCCAATGAAGGAGAAAAATCGATGAGATCAGTGAGTTGTTGATTCGTAATTTCCATAACGTCTTTAAACAGCTGTAAATGACCTTAAAATAATCTCTTTATTATACCACAAAAATGCTATAGTAGGAATGGATTTTAGACCCCCATTTGAGAACGTCACTATGTTTAAATTTAAAACAGTTAAAAACGACCCAAAAACCAAAGCCAGAACCGGAATTTTCACGACTCCACACGGAAAAATTCAAACTCCGATTTTTATGCCTGTTGGGACCTTGGCAACGGTAAAATCACTTAGCCCTCATGAGCTTGAAGATGTTGGTTCTCAGATTATTTTGGCAAACACCTACCATCTTTACCTTCGCCCAGGCCATGAACTCATAAAAAAAATGGGCGGACTTCACAAGTGGATGAACTGGAATAAACCTATTTTAACCGATTCCGGTGGCTACCAAGTTTTTTCTTTGGGCGCAGGCAAAAAAAGTCCTGATAAAAAAAATCATGTGAAAATTTTGGATGAAGGAGTTGAATTCCGTTCGCATTTGGATGGTTCAAAACATTTCCTCACTCCGGAAAAAGTCATGGAAATTGAACAAGCTCTTGGCGCAGACATCATCATGGCTTTTGATGAATGTGCTCCTCACGATTCCACGCATGATTATGCCAAAATCGCGATGGAACGAACCCATTCCTGGCTCAAACGTTGCGTTAAAAAACATACACAGCTTCAAAAAAAACGTGGCAATTTTGAACAAGCATTATTCCCGATTATTCAAGGTGTTATTTTTGACGATTTGCGAATTGAATCCACCAAATTTTGTGCTTCCCAAGATTTACCAGGAATCGCCATTGGTGGCTTAAGCGTTGGCGAAAAGCGCGAAGACATGTATCGCATTTTGGAAACAATTCATGAACATTATCCAAAAGAAAAACCGCGTTATTTAATGGGCGTTGGAACGCCGAAAGATATTTTTGAAGCAGTTGAACGCGGTATCGATATGTTTGATTGTGTTCACGCAACCCGTCTGGCTCGTCATGCCAATTTTTATAATAACGAAGGCCGTCAGCACATCAAAAACAGCAAATACAAAGCAGATGCCTCTCCTTTGGAAAAAAACTGCAAATGCTATACCTGCCAAAACTTCAACAAAAGTTACATCCGCCATTTGATGATGGAAGAAGAGATGCTTGGAGCCCGTCTTCTTACTATTCACAATCTGCACTTTTTGTTAGACTTGATGAGCAAAATTCGCGACTCAATCAACGAAGGAAAATTCCTCAAATTCAAAAAACAGTTCTTTAAAAAATTTACAGCACTTGTCTAAAACTTATGGATTTTGAAAAACTCAGTAACTATATTTTTGAACTTAACACCCTCAAAAAATTCCAGCATTGTGGAACAAAATTGGCAGGAGTTCAACAACCGGATTCCATTGCAGAACATGCATACAGAACCGCAGTTATCGGCTATTTAATCGCCAAAAGTGAAAAAGCGAATGCTGAAAAAGTGATGCTCATTTGTTTGATGCATGACAATGCCGAAGCCAGAATCACGGATCTCCACAAAGTTGCCCGTCGTTACATTGATTCCAAACAACCAGAAAAAAAAGCGTACAAAGAACAACTCGAAAATCTTCCAAAAGAACTGGCTGATCTTTTCATGAACAACTTTTTGGAATACGAAGATCGCACCACTAAAGAAGGCATTATCGCCAAAGACGCTGACATGTTGGAAACAGCATTTCAGGCCAAGGAGTACCTTGATCTGGGCTATAAAACATGCCAGGATTGGATTAATAATGTTGAAAAAAGTATCAAAACTAAGACAGCAAAAAAACTGCTCCAAGCCATGAAAAAACGTCAGTTTACCGATTGGTGGAGAGGTCTCAAAAACATCAACAGTTTAAAATATTAAACCGCACGAATAATTTTGTAACGACGAATCTATGATCGGTTACCTCCAAGGCACAATTCACAAAAAACTTCCAAAAACGATTATTCTGAACACTGGAAATATTGGATATATTGTTTATTTACCAACTCCTCTTTTAGAAAAATGCGCAGAAGGAAAAGACCTGGAACTTTATATTTATACCAAAGTTCGCGAAGACGATATTAGTTTATTCGGTTTCAAAACTGTTGATGAACTCGAATTTTTTAAGACGATGTTAAATGTGAATGGCGTTGGCCCAAAAACCGCTTTGGAAATTCTTTCTCATGACACCGACAAAACCAAAGCAGCTATTTTAAGCAATGATTTGGCTTTCTTAAGTAAAATTCCGGGCATCGGCAAAAAAACTGCTGAACGTATTGTGATGGAACTTAAAAACAAACTCGACTGGGTCGATTCCATGCGTCTCCATGGCAATGTAGAAACTGAAGCCGTAGAAACAAACGAAGAAGCTATCGAAGCACTTGCAGGTTTGGGTTATCAAAAATTTGAAGTCATCAAAATTCTCAAAAAAATGCCTGTAGAACTTACAAAAACCGAAGACATTGTCACATACTTTTTGAGAAACAATTAACATGAACGGAAAACTCCAAACGGATGTCGTAAAAATTTGCCAGAAACAACTTTCAACCAAAAAACTCGATGCCCTTTTTATCAGTGATCCTTACAATATCCGCCATCTAAGCGGATTTACAGGAACTAACGGCCAACTTTTCATTACTCCAAAAAACGCTTATCTCATTACAGATTTTCGTTATATTGCGGTGGCAAAAAAAATCCTTCCACCTTCGATTCAATTAATCGAAATGAACAAAGGCCTTATTGCTGCGACTCAAACACTCATCGATAAACTCAAACTTTCCAAAAAAGCAACGATCGGAATTGAAGAACGAAATCTGAGTTTTTGGAAATATTCCTTGTTCAAAAAAAACCTCAAAAACTGTGAACTCAAAGCTGCGCAAGGAATGATTGAAGAACTACGCATTTTCAAAACTGAACAAGAAGTTGCTCTTATCACCAAAGCTCAACGCATTGCCGAAAAAGTATTCATTGAAGTCCGAAAAAACCTTAAAGTCGGCAAAACTGAAAACCAAATTGCCTGGGAAATTGAACAACTTGGTCACGAATTTGGAGCCGACACGATTTCGTTTCCAGCGATTGTTGGCTTTCAGGAAAACAGTGCAAGTCCGCATCACCAAAACTCAAATCGCAAACTCAAAAAAGGCGAAATCGTTTTGATCGATATGGGCATGATGTACAAAGGATATTGCTCGGATATGACCCGCATGATTTTCACCAAAAAACCTTCAGATTTTGAAGCAAAAATTTACAACACTGTTTTGGAAGCTCAACAAACGACTATTCAAAAGCTAAAAGCAGGCGTAAAAGGCAATATTGCCGACAAATGGTCAAGAGATATCATTACCCAAGCTGGTTACGGCGAAACGTTTGGACACAGCCTTGGTCATGGCATCGGTTTGGAAGTTCACGAAGCTCCGAACCTTTCATCAAGCTACGAACTACCGATTCCCGAAGGCACAATTGTGACCGTGGAACCAGGCATTTATCTTGAGAATTCTTTTGGAGTTCGGATCGAAGATATGGTATTAGTTAAGCGTAATAATGTTGTGAACCTCACCAAAATCCCGAGTAAACTCCAGGACTCTATCTTCCCTATTCGTTAAAGATTCGTTCAGAGATGAAATTACCCAAAGTAGCCGTCATTTTATTTCCAGGAAGCAACTGCGAACTTGAAGCATTAAGAGCAGTCCGTCGATCAAAAATTGAACCCGAATTAATCCGCTGGAATGATGAAAGCAAAAAGCTCAGCAATTATGACGCTTTTATTTTACCAGGAGGTTTTTCTTATGAAGACCGCGGCCGTTCAGGAATTATTGCGTCCAAAGATCCAATTGTGAAATCCATTTGCAAAGAAGGAATGAACGGCAAACCTGTTCTCGGAATTTGCAATGGCGCTCAAATTTTGGTGGAAACAGGAATGATTCCAGGACTCAACCCAGAACATTTGGAAATGGCACTTTCATGGAATGAACGTATTAAAAACGGAAAAATTTTAGGAGTTGGATTTTACAACGACTGGGTTTACATGCGTCACGATTCCAAACCTGGACGAAGTGTATACAACAAATTTCCAGCAAAAACTTTGATGCAAATTCCTGTTGCCCATGGCGAAGGAAGATTTACCACAAAAGATAAAACTGTTCTCAAAAACTTAATCAACAATAACCAAACTCTTTTCCGTTATTGCGATGCACAAGGGAAATTCGTGGACGAATTCCCTGTAAATCCGAACGGAGCAATGTACAACCTTGCAGGAGTCTGTAATCCTGAAGGCAATATTATGGCTTTAATGCCACATCCGGAACGAACAATTAAAGGCCAACCAATCTTTGATTCTTTAGCTGCATATTTAAAAAATTCGAACAAAACGCACGTTCAAAAAGCGGCAAAAAAAGAAACCTCAGCAACCAAAAAAATCAACACAAAACCAGCAAAATCAAACCCATTAGAAGGTGTTGAAAAAAGCACAAGCAAACAAGATATTGCGATTCTTGTGCGTTTAATCATTACAGATAATGAAGAACGAACGCTTGAAAATACGCTCAAAAATATTGGATTTAAAGACATTGCTCTTTATCGCCAAACCTATCTTGGTTTCTTCACCAATGACAAAAAAAATCTCAAACAAACCGCCATCGATTTGATTGAAAGTGGAGATATTTTAAACCTCAACAAAGAAATCCCAACCATCTTCATTGGAAAAAATGTTTATAGTTACAGCAAAGAAAAAGGTCTTCAACCAACAACTGATCCAACAGCAAAAGGATTTAATGTTATTGCTCAGGAATACGACAATTACACAGGAAAAAGCATTTACAATACACTCAAAAATCACGATAAAATGAAAGGATTGCAGAAAGTTGAACGCGGAATTCATTGGACGATTCACCTCAAAAAAAGCGCTGAATTTAATGATGTTATCGGCACACACATTTTCCACAATCCTCACTCTATGAAACTCCTTACGCCTTAGTTATGTGTGGAATTTTTGCTTATTTAGGCCAAAGAACAAACGCCGCAGAATTTGTGATCGAAGGTTTAAAATGCCTTGAATATCGCGGATATGATTCCTGGGGCGTTGCATATGATGAAGGAAACAACAAACTGGGTGTCTATCGCCAGATTGGAAAAATCAGTGATTACAATCCCGAAAAAACAAAATTTCCACCAAGCACATTGGCTTTGGGCCATTCACGTTGGGCAACTCATGGCGGAGTTACAATTGAAAACGCACATCCGCATACCAATGCCGAATCAACAATTTCGATTGTTCACAACGGAATTATTGAAAATTTTGAACCACTCAAAAAAGAACTTATTGAAAAAGGTTACGTTTTTAAATCACAAACCGATTCCGAAGTTATTGCTCATTTATTGAGTGATTACTGCAAAACCATGGACTTTGAAGAAGCAGCAAAAGCAACCATGAAAAGATTGGAAGGACGATATGCTGTCTTAGCTATCAAAGCGAACGAACGCAAAATTATCGCAGCTCGCCGTGGCTCGCCGCTCATCGTTGGCATTGGCGAAAACGAATATTTTGTCGCTTCCGATATTCCGGCATTTTTAGAATATACGAAAAAAGTGATGTATTTGGACGATAACCAAATCGTTATTTTGAACAACGGCGCACACTTTTTTGACATTACCTCCGGCGAACAGATCGAAAAACGCGTGGTAGAAATTAATTGGAAAACTGAATCTGCAGAAAAAGGAGAATTCCCACACTTCATGATCAAAGAAATCATGGAGCAAAAAGACAGCATCTACAGGGCAATTAACCAGCATGACGAAGAAATCGAAAAGATCGCCGAAGAGATAAAAAACGCTTATGGAACATTCTTAATCGGCTGCGGAACAGCAGGAAAAGTTTGTTTGGCCGCAGAATATATTTTCGCCAAAGTCGCAAAACGCCACGTCAATGTGGTTGTTGGATCCGAATTCCCAAGCCATCAAGATTTTTTGAAAGAAAAAAGTTTGGTCATCGCAGTTTCTCAAAGTGGTGAAACCGCAGACACCTTAGAAGCCATTGAAGTCGCAAAGAAAAAAGGATCAAAAGTTCTTTCCATCGTAAATGTTGAAGGTTCAACCATGGATCGCGAATCCGATTATTCATTGCACATCAAAGCCGGTCCGGAAAAAGCTGTGGCATCAACAAAAGCCACAACTTCCCAAATCGCCATTCTTACTTTATTGGCTTATGCATGTGCTGGAAAACTCAAAGAAGGCAAAACGTTATTGATTGATACTGCAGGAAAAATTAACGACATGTTGAATCCTCGTTACGAAGAACACATTCATGCCCTTGCAGAAAAAATCCAACATTACGAAAGCATGTACGTCATCGGCAAAGCTGTAAATTACGCGATTGCGCTTGAAGCAGCCATTAAACTTCAGGAAGTTTCTTATATTCATGCCGAAGGTTTTGCAGGAGGAGAACTTAAACATGGTCCAATTGCTTTAATTAGCCAAGGAACTCCTTGTATTGCCCTTGTTTCTAACGACGACACCAGAACCGATATTTTAAACAATGCCCGTGAAGTAAAAGCTCGCGGCGGCTTTATTATTGGTATTTCCCCGGAAAATGAAGATATTTTTGATTATTGGATTAAAGTTCCAGACGTTGGAATCGCTTCCCCGATCGTCAATATCATTCCAATCCAACTTTTGGCTTACCACCTTGCAATTTTGCGACAAAACAACCCGGATATGCCTCGTAATTTAGCAAAAAGCGTGACGGTAAAATAACAAATGCCAAATCTGTTTCTTTCAACTTTAGTTCAGAATCACACTTCTGCTTCAAAAAAAGCCGTTTTTTTGGTATAATATTATAATAAAACAAAACCCAAAGAAGATTATGAATCCACCAAACACTCCTCCTGAAAAACAACAAAATATTTCAGAAATAAAATTCAATGACATTTCGTATGCAATTGAAGCAAAAACTTTTTTAAAATTCATGGTTTCGTTTCAGGAAATGAATATTTTTAATCAAAATATCTTAAAAATCACCGATCCCCTTCCTCACCTTGGATTTGATGAAGTTGTAAAAGAAATAAAAAAAAGATCACCATTACTAGAAAAACAAAAAAAAGAAGACACCAAAGAATGGATGAAAGGCGTACAAAACCTCCTTTCAGATTTGTTGGAAAAAACACAGGAATGGATTCAAGAACATAAAAAACGCCAAGAAGAAGGCCAACTCAGCAAAAGCGCAGAAGATTATTTACATAAAAAAGAACAAGAAGTTGAAGAAATGAAAGCTCACATCAAATTGCTCAAAAATTTATTTGAAGTTGAGGATAACAGCGAAATCTTCAATCGAATGGAAGACGTTCATCAAAATTTTCAAAATGTTGAAGCATCCAATGACAATAACGACGAACAATAATGCCAACACCAAAAGAGCTCTACAATCAGGCCATTCAAGCCCAAAAAGATTATCTTTCAAAATTGCAGATCGCCTTTGATAAACGTTGCGATGAAGTTGCTGCACAAACGAACGAAAAAATTAAAGCCGTTCCGGAAACCGATATTGAAGGACGAAAAAAAATCTTTGACGAACAAAAGCAACAACTTGATGAAGCATTGGCTCAACTCAAAAGTGAAGTGAATCGAAGTAGTGCAGAAACCAGAAAAAAACTGGAAAGCCTTTATGCTGAAGAAGAAAGTGACGTCTTGGCAAACCTTGAAAACGATATAAAAACTCTTTAAGAAAAAGCATGAACCTCTTCACCGAAAAAAGATTAGTTTTCCAACAAGGAGCGGCAAATCCTGAACTACAATCTCAACAGCAGCCGTCTATGGTTGAAGCTGGGAAAGAAGCTGTTCCACAAGCCCCGGAAGTTGCCAAAGAAAAAATCCCAACCTCTGCAGAAAATGTGAGCAACGAATATAAAGAAAAAGGGAAACAAACAATCAGCGGCGCGAACACGAATTTAACGACTTTGGAAAATCTTCAAGTTGGCGTAAAATAAAACTATTAAAAAACACAATGATTCAAAGAAACACCAAAATTGTCTGCACATTAGGCCCAGCCTCAGAAAGTGAAGCCATGATCGAAAAAATGGTCAAAGCTGGTATGAACGTAGCCCGTTTGAATTTTTCTCACGGCGATTACAGCGAATTCAAAAAACTCATTGATAACATCCGCAAAGTTTCCAAAAAATTAGGGGTACCGATTGCTATTATGCAGGATCTGCAAGGCCCAAAAATCCGTGTTGGTGATATGCCGGAACAAGGCATCGAAATCAAAAAAGGCCAAACAATTATTCTTACGAATGCCAATATTGTTGGCGTCCCAGGGAAAATTCCTTTTCAATACAAAGACCTTCCAAAAGATGTTCACAAAGGTGATCACATTTTAATGGATGACGGCTTGTATGAAGTTGAAGTTCTCAAAACAACTTCCACAGAAATTACCTGCAAAGTTATTAATGGCGGAATTATTTTTAGACATAAAGGCATTAACGTTCCAACAGCTTCCATCAGCGCAAATCCCATTACCGAAAAAGACAAAGAAGATCTCTTTTTTGCTCTTAAAAATAATGTGGATTACGTGGCGATGTCTTTTGTAAAATCTGCAAAAAATATTATTGAAATGAGAAATCTCATTCGTCAAAAACGAGGCAATGCCAAAATTATTGCAAAAATTGAACGTCACGAAGCCGTAGATAATTTGGAAAGTATTATCATTGAAACAGATGGAGTGATGGTTGCCCGTGGAGATCTTGGCGTTGAAGTGCCTGCAGAACAGGTTCCACTCATTCAAAAACGCATGATTCATTTGGCGAATATTCATGGCAAACCAGTCATCACTGCGACCCAAATTTTGCAATCAATGGTTGAAAATCCAAGACCAACTCGAGCAGAAATGAGTGATGCAGCGAATGCAGTTTTTGATCATTCCGATGCATTAATGCTTTCAAACGAATCAGCAGTGGGAAAATATCCGATTGAAGCAACACAAACCTTAGCCAAAGTTGCAGGTTCCGTCGAAAACTTTTTAAAGACTCACAAAGATTTCCAACCGAATAGATTATTTTTGGAAAACACGCCGGTGTCTTATGCAACCTGTATGAACGGCACAAAATTGGCGATCGACATTGGCGCAAAAGTGATCGTAACTATTACTGAATCTGGATTTACAGCGCAGCATGTAGCCAAACATCGTCCATACATTCCAATCGTGGCAATTACTCCAAATCAAAAAGTTCGTCATCAACTTTCTTTAGTTTGGGGCATTCACGAAATTATCGTGCATGATATTCAATTCAAAAACACGAGCGAAGTTAAAAAACTTCTCTTAAAACAAGGCTTGGTAAAAAAAGGCGACAAGGTCGTCATCATCAGTAATGCCAGCACTGAAGAAAAAGTGATTTCCTCTATTAAAATCTAGCGTAATTCGCTACAATAGGGATACTTTTTTGACGTGCCCTTATGCGCATTTTAGGTCTGGATCCCGGAACGGCAACAATTGGTTTTGGAATCATCGAAACCGACGGCCAAAAACACCAGCTTTTAGATTACGGATGCATCAAAACAGCAGCAGGAGTTCCCTTCCCTGAAAGGCTTCGCCAAATTTACGAAGATCTTAAAGTTATTGTGAGTGAATGGAAACCACAAGCAGTGGCGATTGAAGAAATATTTTTCAGCAAGAATGTAAAAACAGCAATTCAGGTTGCACAAGCGCGTGGAGCGATCATTCAACAACTTGCTATAGGTTCACATCAAATTACAGAATACAAACCACAACACATCAAAGAAGCCGTTTGTGGATACGGCAAAGCAGAAAAAAAACAGGTTCAAAAAATGGTTCAACTTATTTTGGAAATGGACGAAATTCCTTTTCCTGACGATGCAGCCGATGCGCTCGCCATCGCCATTTGTCATGCCAACACTTTAAAAATGCAGGCAATGATTGCCCAATCGTAAACTTTTAACAAACATGAAAAAAATCCTCTCATTCTTAATTACGGTCGTCTTTATTGGTTTTGCAATCGCAGTCCTTTATGTTTTTGGATTGCCACCTTTTCAAACAGGCGGACCATTTTATCCTGCAGCAAAACAAACTCAACAATCACAAACTGCACTTCCGGATTTCTTAACTCAGGATAAAATTGCACGTAACCAAACGTACGAAGAACACATGACCCGTGGTCAATTATTGGAAACAAATACGTTCTACAGTTTGGCAATTGCTGAATATCAAGCGGCGAATGCACTTTCACCAAAAAGCGCTGATCCATTTATGAAAATCGGCCGCATTCAACTTTTAACAGCTGATTATCCAAAAGCTGAAACGAATTTCAAAAAAGCCATTGAACTCCAACCAGGAAATGTTGATGCTCAGATTTATCTTGGAAGAACCTTGCTTCAAGAACGCAAAATTGATGATGCTCGGGTAATTTTCAACAAAATGGATCCAACGAATAATCAAACTGTTGCCTACTATCAAGGAATTTTGGATGCTTACGCAGGTGATTACGACAACAGTAAAAAACTTTTGGATAAAGCGATCAGCATTGGCACATCAACAGATCTTACTAAAAAAGCACAAAACTATTTGGCGGCATTCAGTGAATTTGATTTCAATCAGGAAGGAGCACCTACACATTTAAAAACATTATTGGGTCGAAGTTTTGCACAGACAGGAGAATATCAACTCGCCATTCCCCTACTCTATGATGTCATCAAAAATGAAAAAGATTATCGCGATGCTTGGATTATTTTGGGTTATTGCTATTTGAACACTTCGGATTATCAAGACTCAGTTGAAGCCTTGGAACAAGCAAAAAAACTTGATCCACAAGATTCACAAACCTTCTTCTATTTAGGTTTGGCATATTACGGTAAAAGCGATTTACAACAAGCAGCAGCAGATTTAGAGCAAGCAAAAAGCCTTGGATTCCAACCGGTTATTCAAATCGACCAAAAACTTGCAGAAATTTATTTGGAAATGAAAAACTATGAAAAATCTGCACAGCTTTATGAAAACGTTGTTGCACTCAATGACACGGACATTAACTACTACATCCGCCCGATCTGGATCTATTTAGAAAAAACCAATGAACCGATCAAAGCTGTTTCATTAGCGCAAAAAGCGTACAACAATCATCCAAATCAACCAATGAGTTACAACTTGATCGGTTGGGCAGAAGTTGGAAACAATCAGTTCGCAGAAGCACAGAAAAATCTTCAAAAAGCTTTGGATTTAGATCCAAAACTGGATGCAGCATATTTGAACTTTGGATTACTCTGGGAAAAAGAAGGCCAGGCAGACAAAGCCTTAAGCTATTATTCCAAGGCTTACAAATTAGGAAACGGCAATTCAATCACCAATGCCGCAGCAGAACGCTACAACAATCTGATCGCAAAAGTTAAAACCAATACCAATATTGGCCAGGCCAACATTATTGGACCAAATTAATATTTACTAATTTTCTCCTCATGACCGCCATCGTGATGATTTTTCTCGCCGTCCTTGGTGCGAGTATCGGAAGTTTCCTCTCTGTTGTTATTTTTCGCATTAAACATAAACAAAAAGGCGCAATCGCTGGACGTTCAAGATGTCCACATTGTAAGAAAAATCTCAATACGTTGGATTTGATTCCCGTTTTGAATTACATCATTTTGGGTGGTCATTGCCGTTATTGCCACAAACCAATTTCACTCTATTATTTCTTTTTGGAAATAACCACAGCATTGGTCTTCCTTTTAATGTTCATTCGTTTTCCATTTATTCTTGAAGGAAACGCACTCAACAACTACACCGTGGATATTATGATGGCGGTTCAATATATTTTTGCCACGGTAAGCGGAACATTATTGATCGGAATCTTTTTCTTTGATCTTCAATACATGGAAGTTCCGGACATTATGGTCTTCCCTCTTATCGTCATCGGACTTTTAGGAACACTTATCACCAAATCCGAAGGATTCCCAAGTATTTTAATCTCGATTGCAGGAGCAATAATATTTTTTGGCGGACAACGTTGGTTATCCAAAGGAGCCTGGCTTGGTGAAGGTGATGTCTACGTGGCAATTGCGATGGCCGTGATGTTTGGGTGGAGACTCCTTATCATTGCAGTAAGTTTAAGTTACGTCATTGGAGCAGTCCTTTGCCTTATCCTTTTGGCCACAAAAGCGTTGAAAGTAAAATCTAAAATCCCTTTTGCACCTTTCCTTGTTTTTGGAACATTTGTTACCATCCTTTACGGCACCGAAATCTTGAACTGGTATCTTCGACTTTTAAATCTTTAATTTTTATATGAGCGGCAACGACAAAAGCAAAAGTGAACAAGATTCAAAAAAGAAAGTTTATTTGATGATCATTGATGGGTTTGGCGAAGGTAAAGAGTATTCAGGAAACGCAGTGACACATGCCAAAATGCCAAATCTGAATAAATTAAGAACAGAGTATCCACTCACACTTTTAACAGCTCATGGTGAAGCAGTTGGCTTACCGGAAGGAACACAAGGAGGTTCCGAAGTTGGTCATTTCACCATTGGGGCAGGGCGTGTCGTTTTTCAAACATTAGAAGAGATTGATCGCTCTATTAAAAAGGGCGAATTTTCTCGTAAACCGGCTTTCGTAGAAGCATGTGAAAAAGTAAAAAAGAACGGATCAAACGCTGCACTGCATTTACTCGGAATGATTTCTGATTCAGGAGTTCATTCCCACATCAATCACCTTTTTGCATTGATGCAAATGGCGAAAGAAAACGGCATCGCAAAAACATACATCCATGCCATCACTGATGGACGCGATGTTCCTGAAAAATGTGCAGATAAATATCTGAAGATGATTGAAGAAAAAATTTCCGAACTTCAGATGGGCCCGGGTTCAAAAACAGAAGCAAAAATTGCCACCATGATTGGTCGTTATTACGCGATGGACCGAGACAAAAACTGGGATCGCACGCAAGCAGCTTATGATCTTTACACATTGGGCAAAGGCCACGAAGAAACAGATCCACTTCATGCCCTTAAAAACGCTTACGAACGCGGCGCACAAACTGACTATTATATTGATGCGATTGTTTTTGATAAAAACGGAGTCATCAAAAACGAAGATTCCGTTATCTTCTGGAATTTCAGAACAGATCGAACACGTCAAATCACCCAATGTTTTACAGGTGAAGAACAAATCGGTTTCACTCCAGAAAAAGCGGTAAAACCATTCTTTGTCTGTTTTGGTGATTATTCAAAAGTTGCACCCGTGGTTTTCCCAACTGTTATTGTTAAAAATAATTTGGGAAGTGTGATTGAACAAAATCACCTTAAACAACTCCGAATAGCCGAAACCGAAAAATACGCACACGTAACTTATTTTTTCAACAGCCAGGTAGAAACTCCGTTTAAAGATGAAGACAGAATTATGATTCCTTCACCAAAAACACCTTCCTTTGCCCAAACCCCGGACATGAGTGCCCATGAAATTGCAGATGCTGTTGTGAAAGAAATCGATAAAAACGAATACAGTTTGATCGTCCAGAACTTTGCGAATACCGATTTAGTCGGTCATTCCGGTGACTACAAAGCAACAATTCGTGCTTGTGAAGTCATTGATGAATGTATTGGAAAAATCGCTACAAAAACATTGGAAAATGGCTACGATCTTATCATCACTGGCGATCATGGTAATGCCGAATATATGACCTACGAAGATTCTGGCGATCCATGTCCTTCTCACACTAAAAACCCAGTCATTTTCTTATTAGTTTCCAAAGCTCACCAAAAAGAAAAACTTCGAGATGGAGGAAGTTTGGAAGACATTGCTCCAACAATTTTACAAATGTTGGATATTCAACAACCAAAAGAAATGACAGGGAAAACACTATTCCAATAACATTCTACATTCTATCATTCTCAAATGAAGGCAGTCATTATGGCCGGTGGAACAGGAACACGTTTATGGCCACTCAGTCGCACCAACAAACCAAAACAGTTCCAAAAACTTGTGAGCGATAAAACCATGCTCCAAGACACCATTGAACGTGTCAGCTTTTTAAAACCCAACGACATTTATGTTTCGACCAATCAAGAATACGAAACAACTGTTCGGGAACAAACCAAAGGCAAAATCCCTGCGGAAAATATTATTTTAGAACCGGCTTTACGTGACACTGCTCCATCAATCGGCCTTTCGGCTACCTACATTGCCAAAAAATATCCAAAGGAAGTGATGGCCGTTATTTATGCAGATCACCTCATCCAGAAAACTGACGAATTCCAAACCAAACTCAAGATTGCGGAAAAATTAGCCAAAGATGAAAACACCTTGAACATTATTGAAGTAAAAGCCAAATTCCCGAATGTAAATTTAGGTTATGTCAAAATTGGAAAAATGCTCAAAGAAATGAACGGAGTGGAAATTTTTTCATTTGAAAAATTCACAGAAAAACCAGATTTAAAAACAGCCATTTCTTTCCTGAATTCCTATAAATATTTATGGAACACAGGCCTTTACGTTTGGCGTGTAGAAAACATTTTAAACAAATTCAAAAAACATCTTCCTCAAACCTATTCCCGACTTCAAAAAATCCAAAAAAGCATTGGCACAAAAAATGAAAAAGCGACTATTCAAAAACTTTATCCAGAATGCGAAAAAATCTCGATCGATTATGGCATTATGGAAAAAGTGGATCGCAAAGAAGTACGAATCATTCCGGCTGAACTTGGCTGGAGCGATGTTGGAACCTGGGACTCCATTTTCAGCGAATTAAGCCACGATTCTCAAAATAATCTCATCAAAGGAAAACAAGTGGGAATTGACACCCAAGGTTCGCTTATTTATGGTACAAAAGACAAACTCATTGCAACCATCGGAATTAAGGACCTTATTATCGTAGAAACCGCAGACGCAATCCTTATTTGCGACAAAAAACGCAGTCACGATGTTAAAAAATTGGTAGAAAAACTCCGCAAAACGAACCTCAAAAAATTACTTTAAATATTATGGCGCAACAAATTCCTCTTCAAATCAAAGAAAAACCATGGGGTCGCGAAGTATGGTTTGCTCATACCGAAAAATACGCTGGCAAGATTTTAGAAGTCAAAAAAGGAGCCCGTCTTTCGCTGCAGTATCACGAAAAGAAGACCGAAACCCAGTATGTTTATGAAGGTAAAGTCAAACTTACCTATGGCGAAGACGAAAAAAACCTCAAAGAGATGATATTAAGTCCTGGTGACAAGTATGACATTTATCCATATACTATCCATCGCATTGAAGGCCTTGAAGATTCAAAGATCTTCGAAGTCTCCACGCCTGAGCTTGATGACGTTGTAAAACTCGCCGATGACTACGGAAGAACCGGCAAAGGAAACAACGAAGAACTCGACAGCAAGCTGGCAAAACAATCCTCACAACAATAAATTTTTAAAAACTATATCCTATAACTTTTTATGAAGAACCGACATTTCCTTAAGGTGGGAGCAATTCTCCTCACTGCTGTAATTCTGGCATTCGTTAGTTTGCCTCCCGACATTCAAAAGAATTTAGTTCCTGCAACTCCGCAGCAACTTTTAGACAATAAATACCATTTAGGTTTGGATCTCCAAGGTGGATCTCAACTCGATTATAAAATGGATCTTGATAAAGTGCCTAAAGCTGACCAAAAAACAGTTATTGATGGTGTGATGAACGTTATCAATACTCGTGTAAACGGCCTTGGTGTTTCCGAACCAAACATTTACCTTTCTACAGTAGGCGAAGAACAACATTTGATCGTTGAACTTGCTGGTGTAAAAGATCTTGAAGAAGCAAAATCTGTTGTTGGAAAAACTATTCAACTTGAATTCAAAGAACAAAATGCCAACCCAAGTGCTGATAGTGGAGCACAAACAAAAACTGATGCTCAAGCCTTTTTGGATAAAGTAACAAAAGGTGAAGACTTGGCTATTGCTGGAAAAGAAGCTCAACTCTCCAATCCGGAAAAAGTAATGTACACAGATGTTGATTATCAATTTAAAGATTCAGTTTCTGGAAACTTAGCTGACACTTTGTTTAATCAATTAAAAGTTGGAGAAACATCTAAAGCACTCATCAGTGCTGACGGCGAATATTCACTCGATGCCAGTGGTACTTTGGTTAAAAACAGCGGTTACTATGTTGTAAAACTCATTGATAAAAAAGACGCTCCAAAAACAACAACAACCAAAACTCAAGTAAGTGTTCAACATATTTTGATTGCATACAAAGGAGCAAGTCGTGCAGACGCAACCGTAACAAGAACAAAAGAAGAAGCTCAGGCTTTGGCAAAAGATGTATTGGCAAAACTTCAAGGAGGTGCAAAATTTGAAGACTTAGCAAAACAATATTCAGATGACACTTCAAATAAAGACAAAGGTGGAATTATTGATAAAGCAGTAGATGGCGATGGCACATATGCAAAACCTTTTGAAACAGCAGCTCTTGCTCTTCAAAAAGAAGGAGACATTGCTCCTGTGACAGAAACTGATTTTGGTTTCCACATTATTAAAGCCGACAAAGTAATCGCAGGTTCCACAACAACAGCGAATCAACCAGAAGTAAAATATGAAAAAGTATTCTTCAGCAGTGCACCGGACCAATTCCAATCAACAGGTTTAACAGGACAACAATTTGTGCATGCAGATGTTCAATTCGACCAGCTTTACCAACCATATGTTTCCATCCAATTCAATGCAGATGGTGCAAAATTGTTTGAAGACATCACAGGAAGAAATGTTGGTAAACCAATCGCAATTTATGTTGGAGGCCAACTCATTTCTGCTCCAAACGTAAACCAAAAAATCTCAGGAGGAAAAGCTCAAATCAGCGGTAACTTCACAGTTGATCAAGCAACATCACTTGCTCGTGATTTAAACACTGGTGCTATTCCAGCTCCAATCGTTCTTGCAGGTCAGTACTCAATCGGAGCAAGCCTTGGTCAGGATGCATTAACAAAGAGTTTATGGGCAGGTTTGATCGGATTCATCCTCGTGGCAATCTTCATGATCTTCTTCTATCGTTTACCAGGTTTACTCGCAACCATTGCGTTGTTTGTATACTCAATGATCATGTTGTTCTTAATCAAGATCGCGCTTCCATTGTGGCTTTCCATTTTATTGGCAATGGTGATTTTTGTGGTCGTGGTCATGAAAGTGATTAACTCCAAAGATTCCGGTCCGGAAAAAGCAATTGGTCTGATTCTTTCTTGTTTCATTCTTTTCTTCATCACTTTCCTTCTCTCCACTCCAATCGTAATGACACTCGCAGGTATCGCAGGTGTGATTCTCTCCATTGGTATGGCTGTTGATGCGAACATTCTTATCTTCGAAAGAGTTAAAGAAGAACTTCGTGATGGCAGAACACTGAGCTCAGCAATTGAAATCGGTTTCGATCGTGCTTGGAACAGTATCCGTGATTCGAACTTCTCTTCTTTGATCACTTGCGGAATTCTTTTCTACTTTGGTAGTTCAATCATCCAAGGTTTCGCATTCAACCTTGCTGCAGGTATTCTCGTTTCCATGTTCACAGCGATCACAGTAAGCAAAACATTGTTGACTGCACTCGTGAACACAAAACTCGCAGAAAAAGTATGGTTGTTCGGTTCACCAAAGAAGAAAGAGAAAAAACTTATTCCGATTATCCCAAACCGCAAACTTTCTTATTATATTTCCGGAACTCTTCTCATCGTTGCTATCATCGGAATCCCAGTTTTTGGCTTGAAATTAGGCTTGGACTTCACAGGTGGAACATTTATGGAATTCAAGTTTGCTAAACCAGGCGTTACAGCTCCACAAATTGAAAAAGCTCTTGAAGACACTGCAACTAAACTCAATAAAGAAGGCATCATTCCTTCAACGCCAACTACAGTCACAAAAGTTGCGACACAACAGTTTGGTGCGGTTACAGCCGTAACAGTTCCTACAACTCAACAAGCTGCTGCTCAAATTGCTGCATCAAGTCAACAAACATCTGGTGCTCAACTCACAGCTGTAGATAACACTATTGATCTTGGAAAACCAGAAATCGTTCCAAGCAGTGACAATGATTTCATTATCAAAACACGTCACATTACGACAGACGCGCATGATCAAATGATCACAGAACTCAAAAAAACATTAGGAGACTTTGATGAAACTCGTTTCAACACAGTTGGGCCTACGGTGGGTGAAAGCCAAGGTTACCGCGCATTCTTTGCTCTTGCTGTAGCCAGCTTGATGATCATTCTCTACATCGCCTTTGCATTCCGCAAAGTTCCTCGCCATGTTGGCCAATGGAGATTTGGTGTTTCAGCAATCGTTGCGCTCTTACATGACCTCGGTATCATGTTTGGAATCTACGTTTACTTCGGTGCATTCTTTGGAGTTCAAATCGATACATTGTTTATTACTGCCATGCTTACGGTAATGGGTTTCTCCGTTCATGACACTATCGTAGTATTCGATCGTATCCGTGAAAAATTGAAGTATCAAAAACGTGACGAAACATTTGCTGACGTTGCGAACCAAGCGGTTAATGAAACAATCGCTCGTTCTATTAACACTTCATTCTCTGTATTCCTCACATTGCTCGCATTGGCAGTCTTTGGAGCAGAAAGCATCCGTTTCTTCGTTCTTGCCCTCATGGTTGGTATCGTTGCCGGTACATATTCTTCAATCTTCGTAGCTTCTCCAATCCTCGTTGACTGGGTTGAAAGCATTCAAAAAGGAAAGAATAAAAAATAGTCGACCACAAGGTCTTCCATTATAAAATCAAAATCCCGTCTCGCCTTAAAAGCCAGACGGGATTTTTTGTTTGGAATAAGCTATACTTTAAATAATGCCATTTCGTAATCACTAGCACAGATGTCCCCTATTGAGCCCGGCCTCTACGAACATTATAAAGGCAACCAATACGAAGTCATCGGCCTCGCCCATCACAGTGAAACCCTGGAAGAACTTGTGGTGTATCGAGCCCTTTACAATAGTCCGGATTTTGGGAAGAATGCTCTCTGGGTCCGTCCTGCCAAAATATTTACGGAAAACATTGAAATAAATGGCAAAACAGTCCCAAGGTTTAAAAAAATCGATGACGTAAAATAAGGATATGCGCCAGTAGCTCAGCTGGATAGAGCGTTGGTCTTCGGAACCAAAGGTCG
>Ga0070667_100000234_pt1 | contig 63276 bp, 41 predicted proteins | sample KBSS33metaG_FD_64659 | JGI IMG/M metagenome (GOLD analysis project Ga0070667, IMG submission 64659) | Switchgrass rhizosphere microbial communities from Kellogg Biological Station, Michigan, USA - KBS S3-3 metaG | ecosystem: Host-associated > Plants > Roots > Rhizosphere > Soil ...
TGTTGCAGACGGTCTCGCTCTCGCAAGGCAGGAATCCGAGGCTTCCGCCACCGCTGCCGACGATCACGACCACGCCAAGGAGCGAGATGCAGGCCACAAGCAGGGCGCGCAGCGCCCGCGCGCGGCGAAGGGGCTCAGTGCGCATCATCGGCCTCCGGTTCTTTCAGGAGCTGCAGGACAGCTGCCGCCGCGAGGCTGCCGAGCGCCAGCGCGGCGAGGTCGCCGACATCGAAGCGGCCGCGCAGGAAGTAGTCGGCAAGGGGACGGGTGAGCGCCGGCGGCAAGTGGCTCGTGTGGAGCACGGCGTCGATCCACGCGGCGATCTGCGTAAGCTGGCCGAACTCGAACGCTGCATTCACGGCGCACCACGCGGCGCAGGCGCCGTACCGAGGTTTGGGTCGCGGCGCGAGTGCCGCGGCGGTGAGCAGGCTGAAGGCGAACGGATGGACGAAGCTCGGCAGCCATTGCCCGAGGACGCCGAACAAGGCGCCGCCGCCGAGGTGCGGCCAAGGCGGCAGCAACATCGCATGGCCCGGGACCCGATCGGCGAGATAGACGCAGAGACCAATCGACAGCAGGAGACCGCCGAGCGCGGCGAGCGACGCGGTTCGTTGGGCGTTGTTTAGAGACGGTCGCATGCGACTCCGGCCTCTTTCGATGGCACGGAGGCGCAACCAGAGGATGCTACGAATGGTAGCGAGCCCGTCAGCGGGTCGCCGGGGCCTGCCGGCGGCAGGGCCTCATTCGCCGTTGAACGGCGCGTCGTCGGGCAGGACCACCTCGGGCGGCGGGTCGCCGAGCAGGCGCGTCGCCCGGTCGACGTCCCGCTCGAAGGTGCCGACCGTCGCTTCGGGGGCGGTGGAGCGCATCAGGGCGGCGCGAAATGCCGCCGACTCGCTGGCGTAGAACGCGCTCACGATCTGCCGCTGCTCGGGCGCCAGCGCCTCGATCAATGCGTTGAGGAAGCACTCCGTCGCCAGCAGGCTGCCCTGCAGCTGATCGACCTTGGCGCGCAGGGCGTCGAGCTCGTTCATCTAGGGCCTCGAGATCAGGGCGATCAGCCGGGTGACGAACAGCTCGGCGATCGCCTGGTCGATCGCCCCGTGCTCGAACCGGCGGTCCTGCTCGGCGATGTAGGCCAGCGAGAGGCGGTCGCGCTCGGCTCGGCAAGCGAGCCCGAAGGCATGAAAGACCTCGGCTTCGCCGTCGCGGGATTCGTGGGATGCGCTCATTCGCAAGACTCGGCAATCGTCATGCCCGGGGAGGGGGCGGGGGTCGCGCACGGCCGGCGAAGTCGGCGCAGCCGCCGCACGCACAATAGTGCCATGGAGTTCCGGATCTTGTCGCACGCCGCGATGTGGGTGCGCTCTGGCGGAACCAGCGTGGTCATCGATCCGTGGCTGGTCGGCTCGTGCTACTGGCGCTCGTGGTGGAACTTCCCTCGGGCCGTGTTCGACGAGCGCGAGATGGCCGAGGTGGATGCGGTCATCCTCAGCCACCTGCACTGGGACCATTGGCACGGCCCGAGCCTGCGCAAGCTCTTCGCCGGCAAGCCGGTGCTGATTCCCGACGAGCCGGGGCTGCGCAGCGGCCGCGACCTGAAGACGATCGGCTTTCGCGACGTTCGTCGCCTGCCGCACGGCCGGACGGTCGAGCTCGGCGCGCTGCGCATCACGCTCTACCAGTTCGGCCGCTACGTCAACGACTCGGCGATCGTGGTCGAGGGCGACGGCGTCACGCTGCTCAATGCCAACGACGCCAAGATCGCCGGCTGGCCTTTGCGCCATCTCGTCGCCCGGCACGGGCCGATCGACTTCGCCTTCCGCTCGCATTCCTCGGCGAACGCGCGCGTCTGCTGGCGGCTCGAGGGCGATGCCGCCTACGTGGTCGACGACCACGAGCACTACATGCGCTCGTTCGTGCAGTTCATGGATGCGGTGCAGCCGCGCTATGCGGTGCCGTTCGCTTCGAACCACTGCCACCTGCACGACGACGTGTTCGCGTTCAACGCGATGATCGCCACGCCGCTCGAGTTGCGCGCGCACGTGCAGAGCCTGCCGCCGCGGCGCTGGGCGCTGCAGGTGATGCTGCCCGGCTCGCACTGGCAGCAGGGCGCTGCGGCGCAGCCGGGCACTTTCGAGCTGGCGCCGGAGACGCCTTACCAGGACATGGCCGAGACGCTGCGCGCCTATCGCGCCGAGCAGGCGCCGGCCCTGGAGCGCTTCCGGCAGCAGGAGAACGCGGTGGTCGTGGGCGACCCGTTGCTCCAGCGCTTTCTCGACTTCTTCCGCGCCTCGGGCGCCCGGCCTCCAGCGCCGCTGGGCGTCCTGGAGCTGGTGCTGCGCTGGCCCGACGGGCGCCGCCAGGCCTACGCCATCGACCTCGATCGGGCGACCGTGGCGCCGGCGCAGGATGCCTCTCGCGCCGAGCCCGGCCTGCCGATGCTCGAGATGCCGGCCATCGTCTTCCGCGACGCCGTTCTCAAGAACATGTTCGGCCACGCCGGCATCTCCAAGCGCTGCGTCTTCGTCGCCAGCAATCACGACGACCTGCGCCGGCTCGGCGCGATCGTCACCCACCTGGACCGGCACGAGCTCGGCCTCTATCCGGTCTCCTGGCGCTACCGCGTGCGCCTCGTGCTGGCCTACGTGCGACGCTGGCGCGAGACGGTCGTCTACGCCCAGGCGCTGTGGCTGCTCAAGGTGAAGAAGCTGCCGATCTGGCTGGTCGAGGAAGCGATCCTGAAGCGCAGCGCGTAGAGGGCCGAGGTCAGTACGGTGGATTGACGACGATGTACTGCGGCCCCTGCGGCTGGTACCAGGTGGTGCCGCACTGCTGGTAGACCATGCCGCCGTAGCTCACCGGCACGCAACTGGGCGGCACGGTGTTCACCATCGAGCCGATGATGGCCGAGGTCACGGCCACGGTGGCGGTGACGGCCGCTGCGGTCGCGATCGGGTGATAGTCGTTGTCCCAGCCGTTGTTGCAGCAGCCGCCGTTGTTATCGACGTTGACGTTGACGTTCTTGTTGACGTTGACGTTGTTGTTGTTGACGTTGACGTTGTTGACGCTGGTGTTGCGCACGTTGTTCGTGCGCTTGTCGGCATTGGTGTTGCTGGCCTGCACGTTCTTGCGCTCGGGCGCAGGGGCGGCGCGATTGCCACCGCCGCCACCGCCGCCGGCGCTTGCGCGATTGCCGCCGCCACCGCCGCCGCCACCACCACCACCACCACCACCACCACCACCACGCGCGGCCTCCGCCGTCGAGGTCACGGTGAAGGCGGCCAGGGCGACCAAGGCCAGCCCGGCCAGGAAAAGCTTGCTCGAGGACTTGTTCATGACCGTGCTCCTTCTATTGCGTCTTGCGCGGCACCATCTCAATGGCTTTCGCGTCCTTGGGTGGCTTGAAGGTGAACGCCGAGCTCGCGAGGGCCGGCTTCAGATCCCATTCGATCAGGCTCACCGACTGCGGCCGCGCCTCGTCGCCGCGGTTCGTGATCACCAGCTTGCGCGGCAGCGGCTTGTCGCCGACGGTGATCCAGATCTGCCAGTCGAAATTGCCCTGGCGCAGGGCGTAGTGGTCGCATAGGTCGCTGCCGACGAAGTCCTGGCCGGCATTCATGGCCGAATCGAGCTTGTCCAACGGTGCCGCCGGCGTGCCCAGGACGAACAGGTCGGCGAGCGGCAGCTCGACGCCATACTTGGCCTGAAGCGTGGTGGCGAGGTCGCCGATCGAGCCGGCGAATGGCACGGAGGTGTAGTACTTCTGCGCCGGGGTGAACAGCGTCACCAGCTTGCCGTCGTAGAACAGCTCGCGCTGCGAGCGGGCGCTCGACATCTTCACGCGAATCCGGTTCGGCTGCTGCACGTCCATCGCCGCGCTGGCCATGTGCTGCAGCTTCTGCCCGTCGGTCAGCACGCGTTCGCCGGTGAGCTCGTTGGTCACGTGAAACTTCTGCAGAGACTGCAGGTGAGCGCCCATGTTCTTCAGCGCCTGGACCGTCGCCGGATCGACGGCGGACGCGGCCGGTGCAGCGGTCTGCGCCGAAGCGCCGGGCGCGCCCGAGACCAGCGCGAGCGCAAGCAGACAGGGGCTCAGGATCTTGTGGTGCATTTGCTTCTCCCGGGTCTGGGTGGCGTAAGCCCCTTGGTCGGCAGTTCCTCGGAGCACGGAGAAACGATAGGAGCTTTCGGAAGGACGCGGAATTGGCCTTTAGTGCAGTAGGCGTGACCGCTCTCGCTTCGCGTGCGCCCGTAGCGCGATCACCCCTGCGGGGCGAATTTGGGCATGATCGCTGGGACCTTGGTGCGTTCATCGACAAAACTGACCCCGGCACCCGTTCCTCGCCCAGCCGTCGCCGACGCATGCACCCCTCGTACCGCGCCGTCTTGGGCAGTCTCTGCCTCGCCGCTTTCGGCCTGCTCGCCGGGTGTGCCAGCCTGCCGTCGCTGCAGGGCCGCGCCGAGAGCCACGCGATCGAGCCCGACGAATCCACGCCGCTCGGGCGGAGCGTCGCCTCGCTGGTCCGGGACCACCCCGGCAAGACCGGCGTCGTGGCGATCGACGACGGGCGCCTCGCATTCGACACCCGCCTGCACCTGGCGCGCAGCGCCGCCCGCTCGATCGACATCCAGACCTACATCTGGTACGGCGACGCCACCGGAACCCTGATGTTCGAGGAGGTCGCGCGGGCCGCGGAGCGGGGCGTGCGGGTGCGGCTGCTGCTCGACGACGCCAACACCGTCGGCCTCGATCCGACGCTCCTGCTCCTGGCGTCGCAGCCGAACATCGAGGTGCGCCTCTACAACCCGTTCGCGGCCCGGAGCTCGCGCGGGCTCGGGCTGCTGGCCGACTTCGAGCGGCTCAACCACCGTATGCACAACAAGTCGTTCACGGTCGACAACCTCGCCACCGTGGTCGGCGGGCGCAACATCGCCGACGAGTACTTCGAGGCGGGGCAGGAGACCGGCCTCGTGGATCTCGACGTGCTGGCGGTCGGCGAGGCCGTGCGCTCGGTGTCGGCGGAGTTCGACCTGTACTGGAACAGCCCGTCCGCCTATCCGGCCCGCCTCCTCCTGGGAGATGGGGTTCCCGAGGAGCGCCAGGCGCTCGCTCGACGCGCCGGGGAGATCGTCGCGGCACCGCGATTCGGGACCTACGCGGCGGCGACGCTGCGTACCGCGCAGGTGAGCGGCCTGCTCGAGGGCACGCTTGCTCTCGAGTGGACGACGGCTCACGTGGTCTACGACGACCCCGCGAAGACGCTGGCACCGAGCAGCGAGGTCGAGCTGCAGCTCCTGCCGAAGATCCAGGCCGCATTCGGCAACCCGGCGAGCACGCTCGACCTGATCTCGCCCTATTTCGTGCCGGGCGAGACCGGTACCGAGAGCCTTGTCGCCGCCGCCAGGCGCGGGGTCCGGGTGCGCGTGCTGACCAACTCGCTGGCGGCGACCGACGTCACGGTGGTGCACGCCGGCTATGCCAAGCGGCGGCCGGCGCTGCTGCGCGGCGGGGTGCAGCTGCTCGAGCTCAAGCCCGAAGCCGCGAACATCATGAGGCGGGCTCATGAGGTCGGCAGCAGCGCCAAGGCGGGCCTGCACGCCAAGACCTACGCGGTCGACGGCCGGGCCATCTTCGTCGGCTCCTTCAATCTCGACCCGCGGTCGTCGAAGCTGAACACCGAGATGGGACTGATCATCGACAGCCCCACGCTCGCGGGAAAGCTTTCCAGGGTCCTCGATCAGGCCTTTCCGGCCTTGGCTTATCGGGTGACGCTGGGCGACAACGGTAGTCTCCGCTGGGCCGACGGCAAGACGGACGACATCGAGGACGAGCCGGGAACGGGCTGGCTGCAGCGCCTGCTGGTGCGCATGGCAAGCTGGTTGCCGGGCGAGTGGCTGCTGTAGCGGGTCGGACCGGATCCCGGAGGATCCCGGACATAGCGATTGACGGATCCACCCGGCCGGCAGACCATGGCAGTCGGGGTCGTCATGAACCTCCACGATCGTCGTCCGATTTCGACTCGCCTGTCTGTCTTCGCGCTCTTGGCGACGGGAACGCTCGCGTCCCATGCCGGCGACGATGCGGCGGCCGCCGGCCAGTTCACCGTCAAAGGCTCCATCACCGCCGGCATCGCGTTCCGGACCGTGTCGCAGGACACCGATCTGCTGGCGAACGTGAACAGCTCGCTGGTCGGCATCCCCGGCACCGCGCTGACGCCGACCACCGGCCGCAACCAGGACGACGGCAACCTCAACTTCAACAAGGGCGCTCCGGTGTCGGAGGTCGTGAACGGCTATCTGAGCGTCGCCTACCGGAACGGCGACTACAGCGTCCTGGCGAGCGTGAAGGCTTGGTACGACTATGCGCTGGCGAACGCCGGCCATCCCTGGGGGAACATCCCGAACGGCTACACGCCGGACGCATCGCTGAGCGACGCCGGTGCCCAGCCGCGCACGCGCTTCAGCGGCGTCGTGCTCGACAACCTCTACGCGGGCGGTCGCCAGAGCATCGCCGCCATGCCGCTGGAATGGAACCTGGGCTATCAGAAGCTCGACTGGGGCAACCGCTTCCTCGTCCTCGGCGGACTGCGCGACCTGAACCCGATCGATATCCCGGCGCTGACCCGACCCGGAATGCTCCAGCGCGAGCAGGAGACGCGAATCCCGGTGCCGCAGATCTTCGCCCGGCTCGGCGTTTCGACGTCAACCTCGATCGAGGGCTTCTACCAGTTCGGATTCGAGCGCAACGCGCCCAACCAGTGCGGCACCTTCTATTCAGGCGTCGATTGGTACTCCGACGGTTGCAACGCCGTGACGGTCGGCGCCGGTTCCGACCGCGCCGCGCTGGCCAGCGGCAGCTTCCTCAAGCGCGCCGACAACGTGATGCCCGGCGGTGGCGGCCAGTTCGGCGCCGCGCTGACGCACACGGTCGATGCCTGGGCGACAAAGTTCGGCGTGTATGCCACGCAATTTCATTCGCGCACCGGCTACAGCGGCGTGATCAAGTCGCTGCGCACCGCCGGGGCGCCGTTCGTTCCGGGCGACCCTGACGGCCTGAATCCGAAGTACCTCACGGAATTCCCCGCGGATGTCCGCATGTTCGGCTTGACGTTCGAGACCCGCTTCGCGGGGGGCACGGCCTTCGGCGAGCTGACCTATCGCCCGAATCAGCCGCTCCAGTTCAACGCCGCCGACCTTCTCGGCGCGGTGCTGTCTCCCGTCGCGCCGACGACCCTGCGCAGCCAGGAGCGCGCTCTTCCTCCCGGCGGGACCCTCAACGGCTTCGAGCGCCACAAGAACGTGCAGCTGCAGCTCGGCGCGATCGGCCAGGTTGCGGGCGTGCTGCCGGGCGCGACCGTCAACTGGGGAGCAGAGGTCGTCTACAAGGGCGTACCCGACCTTCCGGATCCGTCGGTGACTCGCTTCGGACGGGTCGACGTCTTCGGCCAGGGGCCGGTGAACGGGGTCTGTCCGGCGCCGGCGGCGCCGACGCAATGCACGTCGGACGGCTACGTCTCGCGCCATGCGTTCGGCTACCGCCTGGTCGTCGGGGCGCGCTACGCCAACGTGGCCGAGGGTGTGGACCTGGTCCCATCGATGCTCTTCGGCCAGGACGTCTCCGGGTGGTCGGGCGATACGGCGATCCTCGAGGGCCGAAAGCTCGCGATCGTGTCGTTGCGCGCGAACTGGCGCAGCGGGTTCACGGGCGACATCGCGTGGGTGCCGACTTGGGGCGGCACCTACAACAACCAGCGCGATCGCAGTGCCGTGCAGATGTCGATCGGCAGACGATTCTGAAATGGCGTAAGTGGCTATAGATGCGTCTAGGCTGACGAGGTCTTGGTCAGCCCATGGCCCTCACTGCGTGCGGTAGACGATCTCGTTGTTGACCAGGAACAGGCGGCACTCCTGACCCGAGAAGAGCCTGCAGTAGGCGAGCGCGCGCTCGCGCGGGTCGCTCGGCATCGATTTGTCGGAAGGGGTGTTGGACCACGCGGTCGCGTAGTGGCCGTTCTCGGAAATCGCAAAGGCCCGAGGCGGGGGCTGGGTCAGGAACACTTGGTATTCGGCCCGCTGGCCGTCGTTGAGGTACGGCACATGCGCCGCCGCCAGCGCGGGATCCGCGGGAAACGTGCCCGGGCTCGAACGCACCTTGGTAGTGAGAGCCGGCTGCGGACGCTGGAAGACGATCTGGTTGTCGACCGCGAACAGCTCGCAAGGCACGCCGGCGAGGCGGCTGCATACGAGCAGCGCCCGCTCCTTCGGGTCGGTCGGCAGGCTCTTGTCGAAAGGCGCCGTCGTGTACGTGCTGGCGTAGTGGCCGTTCGTCGCGATCGCGAAGGCGCGCGGCAAGGGCCGGGTGAGGAAGGTCCGGTACTGCGCTTGCTGCGCCTCGTTTTCAGGTAGGGCACGCTGGTTGCGAGCAATGCCGGGTCGCTGTCGTCGACGTCCGCGCAGATGCGCTCGATGGTGGCGGGCTGACGATCGTGGAGCGTCCCATCTCGACCGCAATGACGTTCGGACAGTCGTAGGCCGCGCCGGTGGCGACGTCGATGCCCGCACCGATGACGCCGCCGACGAGGACGTTGCCGAAGACGGCCGCCGTGGTGGCCGAGGTCGCGGTCGCGGTCCCGGGCGGCTGACCCGCCATCGTGCAGGCGACGGTCAATGCGCCGAAGCTGCGCTGCACGCTCACCGAGCCGGGCGTGGTGACGTACCACGTCCCTTTGTCGTTAAGCAGCGAGCACTGCGCGCCCGTGACCGGCTCGCTCTGGTTCCTTGTCGTGACCGAGACGCTCTGGACGTGCCCGTTGACCACCGACGCACAGCCCGTCGCCAGCAGCGAGGCGGCGACGAATGCGCTGAAAAGGAGTTGGCGGATCATCGGCGGCATCGGCTCGCTGCTCGTTTCGGGGCACCGAGCCTACCGGCGGGAAGCGGCCAACGCGTGCCGCGGGCGACGCGTGCCGTGGAAAATTCGGCGCCGAGGCTCGGCAGATGATCGAAAACATGTCGCCGAGGTGACCCAGACTCGACGCTCTTGATCCGCAGCAGTCAGCCGTCAGCCGTCAGCGTTCTGCACTTCTGACGGGAGACGAGATCGAAGAGGGGCTCGCCGGACCGACCGAGAGGAATTCACGCCTCAGCGGCGGTCGCAACTCTTCGTTCCATTCGATGAAGTCGCATCAGCAAAAGCTGAGTCGTCGAGTGGAGCGGATCGCCTCGGACAAAGAGCACGTTGTCTCCACTCGGCGCCCAAGCCGGAAAGTACGACGGCTCCTTGTCGAAAGTCAGCTGCTGACGGTGGGTTCCTTCAATGTCCATGACGTAGATCTGACTGACCCCGGTTGCTGCGCTGGCGAAGACGATGTGGCGGCCATCGGGCGCAGGACAGGGAGTCACGAACGCGGTGGCTTCGTCGGTCGCCGAAAGTCGTCGGGCCTTGACGTCGCGATCCACATCCCTTTCGAACAAGCCGTGATCCCCCTCGCGCGTCGAGTGAAAGACCAACTGCGTGGCCATCGGCATGAACCAAGGCTGGTCGCCGTCCAGCCGCCCCGTTGCCAGTTGCCCGTTTGTCTCACCGAGCCGGCCCACGAACAGATGCGGCTTGCCCGCGCCGACGATTCGGGAAAACGCAAAGCGACCGTTCGAGTCCGGTCGCGCCGTCGGTCCATGGTCGGCCTCGTCGGCGAAGGGCAAAGTGAGGGGTTCGACCAGGTTCTTGCCCAGGTGAGCCCGCCAGATGGCCGGCGACCCCGATCTATTGCTCACAAACGCAAAGTCATCTTGGGCGAAGAATGCCGCGCGTCCTTGCGAGATCGTCGCGCCCTTGTTGCACAGGTCGAGAGGCTCGGCCTCACCCAGAAGAAGACCATGAAAGTCAGCACGAAAGAGCATCGCCCCGGTCGCCGTACGGCGCTCGAAGATGATCGATCGTCCGTCGACGTTCCATTGCGGGCGCAGTTCCGCCGCCGTTCCGTCGCTGAGCGGCAGCGTTTCCTTGACTTCGAATGCCGAAAGCATGTGATGTGCTCCGAGGAGGGTCGATTGCCAATCGTCCGTCGGACGCAAAAACCACATTGCCATGACAGCCTGCAAGCTCCCTGAGCATCGCGCCGAGTGGCAAAGTTCCGCACGGGCGCGGAGGTGCGGTCGTCATCGTCACCCGGTCCGGCCCCCGTGATGCCGCTTGCGTGAAGCAGCGACCCATCTCGATGGTTGCGCCGCGAGCGTCAACGGGCTCGATCTTCGAGTCGCTGCAGTGGGAACTCCGGTCTGTCCAGAATCTGTCCGGAATCTGTCCGGAGAATGCCAGACAAGAAAAAAGCCCCAGAGCATTGATTCTCAAGGCTTTTTGATCTCCTCGACACTTGCCGAGACCTTGCTGGACCCTCCGGATTGGCGGAGGAGGAGCGAATTCCGGCTTGCAGGGCGCGTCCAGCCTACGGAGGCGTACGGTCACTGCACCAATCACTGCATCTGCCAGCCGCAGCGTCGCATCAACCGTCCCGTCGCCGCCGTGTCGAGGGCGAGACTTTCGTCGGCGCGGTTTTTCGCCGTCTGCCAGGGGCCTGTGGCGCGAGAGGTCTCGGGGTGTTTGTCGGTTGTCGCACCGGAAGGACGCAGGCCGTTGTCGCCAGGCTCAGGCAGTGGCGGCATTGGCTGATGATCTCCAGGCCGTCCGCGGCGTCGAAGATCAGCACACCCAGCGGCGCGTGGTGGTGCACGATGCCTTGCGGCGGCTGCCACGCTTCCGGCGAACCCAGGGCGGGCCACTCAATGCCCTTGGTGGCGACGCGAGCGGGGATCAGCCAGTACTCGCCGCTGCGATAGTCACCGCCGGTCTGGAAAGCGACCTGGATGCCGTCCTCGAGGTCCAGCCAGGTGAGCGGGGGCCCATTCGATTCGACGATCGGCACCGCGCCGTCATCGAGCGCCACGATGTCGCTGCCATGTTGGTCCCAGCGGCGCAACTTGGGGTTGGACAAGGTCTCGGACCAGGCCATCAGCGTGCCGCCCGGCACGCTGGCCGCGTCGACCAGCAGCTGGTCGCCGTCGACCACCGAGATGCGCACCAGCTGACCCGGCTGGTTGGCCAGGTCCAACGCATCGTGCGACAGCTCGACCCAGTCGCCGGCCGCGAAGCCGCGGGTGCTGGAAGCGCTGAGCGTCGGTGCATCGCCGCTGCTGTCCACGCCCAGCCAGCGGGCGGCGACGCTGCCGTTTTCTCGCGACCACTTGAAGGTCGCGCCGTCCGCGGCACCTGCGGTGCCGGCACGGTGCACCTCAACCCGGTACAGGTGGTTCTCGGCGCCCCGGTAGGCTGCGTCCGGCGCCACGATGCAGGGGTCGGTGAAGGCCGCGCCGGGGTCGACCCGGGCGGTCATGCGGCCGGTGCCCAGCCCTGTCAGCGACGACAGCGGCGTAGTGCAGGCCTCCTGGTTCTCGCGCGGGTTGCCCCAGCCGTCCTCGTCCCACGGCAAGGCCTTGACCTGCCAGACGACCTTGGCCCGCGAGCAGGTATCCGGCCCGCCGAGCGCAGGCTCGCGGATCGAATCGTCCTCGATCCACGACACGTGTCGCTCCCACAGGTCGAGGTAGACCCAGAAGGCCTGGTTCGACGAGGGCTGCGCCAGCCACTCGAGCAGCGCATCGCCACCTTCGTCGTTGACCGGCGGCGCGGGCGTGAAATCGGGCTGCTCGGCGTAAGGCGTCCACCGCTCGTTCTCGCACAGGATGCCGTCCACGTAGTAATGGCCGGGGCCGAGCGACAGCACGGCCGGATTGGCCGTCTTGTCCAGGTCCAGGCTGAAGCCGCTGTCCGGCGGGCCGCCGCCGGCGCCGAAGAGGTCGCGTGTCAGCATGCGAAGGTGGTGCAGCAGGATGGCCGAGGCCTCGTTGCTGTCGGCGTCCAGCGCCACGCGGCCCTGCTGGTGCAGGACGCGGCTGTAGTGCTTGCTGCTGTTGAAGCCGAAGCGGGTGAAGTCGCCTTTCATGGGAAGCCTCTCTCGGGTGTGTCGTCAATTCGCGAACAGCAGACCGACATGCATGCCGGCCGGCGTGAACTGGGCCAGGCGCGCGCGCAGGTTGGCAGCGCGCTGGGGCTGGTACAGGTCGTGGTACGCGCCCATCTCGGAGCCGTCGTCGGCGCCGCGCACGATCTCGGCCGCGCACCGCGGGCCGAGCTGCGCATAGGCCGGCGTGCCGTAGCGCTCGGACGTGAACTGCGGCCGCAGGCGCAGTTGCTCGCTGTGGATCTCGGCATGGAGCCGGTCGGCATCGGTGATGCGGCGACGCACCTCGGCGATCGCTCCGTCGGGTTGGCAGCGGTAGCGCCGCGGCGTACGGCAGTGGCAGGGCACGTAGCAAAAGCGCATGCAGCCGATCTGGCGCCGGGCGACGTTGACGCAGCCGGTGAAGATGCAGTTCTCGGCCAGCGCGATCGCATGCACGTCGACGATGCCGAACACGGTCGTGTCGCTGATCGTCAGCAGCACGTGGGCGATGCCGTCGCCCGGTGCGCCGATGGCCTGCATGTCGTGTCCCGTGGCATCGACGATGCTGTCGCTGATGCTCAGCGGGATCGGGTCCAGCCCGACCTCGTCTTCGCTGACGCGAATCGTGCCGACGATGCTGTGCTCGATCGAGACCGCGGCGCGCAGACCGCTGATCTCCAGGCTGGGTTCGGCGGGCCGGCGCGGCTGGCAATCGCAGTCGATGGCCCAACCGGGCACCAGCGTGCAATGGCGGATCACGACGCGGGCGCCGCACGGGTCCGCGGAGGCATAGCCGTCTGCACGTCCCTGCACGCGCAGCGGCCGGCCGGTGACTAGCAGGCCGTCGAGGCTGATGCGGCTGCGCTCACCCAGCGTGATGGTCAGCGCATCGGGCAGGTCGGTCTGCCAGTCGATCAGGCGCAGCACCGGCCGCGTGCGCTGTGCCGCACGCAGCTGCAGCGACTGCCCGTCAACCAGGGTGATGGCCAGCGGCTCGACGAAGACGGCGCTGCTGCCCAGCTCGATCACCGCGTCGTCGGGTTGGTCCCTCTGCCATTGGGCCAGGGCGTCGGCGATGCGATGGAACTCGAGCTCATCGCCTTCGCCGACGCGGTACAGCTTGTAGGGCCCGGCTGGCGCCAGCATCGGCCGTTCGTATTCGCCGCCACCCATGCGCGCCGGTTGGCCGTAGCGGTAGCTGACTCGCACGCCCTTGCGCGGCAGTTGCGACGGCGGAAAGGCGATCCGGCCAAGCACCGGGTCGACCGCCACCTGATTGGCACGCGGCACATAAGCCCATCCACTCAGGTCGGCCGGCAGGATCTGAGCCAGCGGCACGATCGCGCCGCCGGGCGCACCGGCCCAGCCTTCGGCGCGGATCGACAGACTCGATCCATCGCCGTAGAACGCCCCTGGGCTGGCGTCGAATGCGTGGCGGCGGATGGCTGCCGGCAGGTTCAGCTCCTCGGCGATATGGCTCGGGTCCGTCTCGGGTTGTGGCGCGACGAACAGCGGCGCGTCCTGCCCCAGCACGCTGAAGGTGAAGCAATGCGGCCCGACCTCTTCGACGCAGCAGGCCGGCGTGTCGGTCAGCGGCAGGCTCAGCAGGCGCCACACATAGAGCCCGACGCTCGGGATGTTGAACAGGCCGGTGGCCCGGTACGAGTCGATGCGCCGCAGGTCGACGCTGTGCGCGATCGATTCGAACGGGCCGCCGAGCCGGTCCAGCGCATCCATCTGACGCAGGTCGACCAGGCGGTGCCGCTCGGGGTACAGGTGGTTGATGTTCTGGTCGCGCACCAGCAGCTTGAAGAACTCGACCGCACGTGCGGGCCAGCCGGCCACGTCCTGCGCCAGCTGCTCCAGCAGGGCCAGCGTGCCTTTCGCGCGGCGGTTGCGGATGGTGTTGGCCGCCTCGCGGCGCGGCACCAGGACGCGCGGGTTCTCGCAGGCGGGCGCATCGGCCGGCAGGCCGGCCTCGGCGAGCGGCACATGGCCGACCAGGTCACCGATGTACGGCACGACCCAGTCCTGCGCGGTCTCGATGAACCAGTTGTCGTAGAGCTGGTCGATGTCGTCTTCGACCACATTGACCTGCTCGGCGATCACGTGCAGCAGCGCCTTCAGCGGGTAGCCCTGGTCGGCATCGCGCATGCGATGGACCGTGGGCAACAGCGCGTACAGGCGGTCGGCGCGGGCGGTGTCCGGGGTGGTGTTCATGACAGCGGATTCAGGATGAGGGCGTCGGCCACGGCGGGGAGGAAGATCGCCAGCTCGGCCGGCCGCAACACGCCGCGGTCGTTGCCGCCGGGAAAGGCGATCACGTCGGGCGGCAAGTTGCCGGCCAGCCCGGTGCGGCGCTGGGTGTTGGACTGGTCGAGGTGCAACGCCCGGGACACGGCGGTGGTGACCGCGCCTTGCGTCACCAGCCGGCGCGTGCCATCGGCGCCGGTGACCTTTTCGGGGACAGCGCCGAAGGCGTCGACGTCGACATAGGCCACGCCGCGCACCCCCTGGATCGCACTGATGATCTCGGCCAGTCGCACGCTCTGGCCCAGTGCGCGCTGGCCGAACCCGAAGCGCTGCAGCAGCGTGCCGCGCACCGCGGCCGCGACCGGCTCCCAGCTGTAGTCGGGCAACAGCGCCACGCCGGCCGACAGCACCAGCGCCAGCAACTCGCGCGGCTCTACGCGCAGGGGCAGGTCGGGGTCCCCCAGTTTTCGCAGCGCGGCCAGCAGGTTGCGATAGAGGTCGCTGGTCTTGTCTATCGGTGCGTCGTCAACACCGGCGACGGTCAGAAGCACGAACTCGCGCTGGCCATCGCTGGCACGCGTGGCCACTGCCTTGGCGATGCCGGCGAAGGTGCGCGTGAAGTCGGCGTAGTCGCTCAACGACACCAGCCGGTCCAGCGACATCACCGCCAAGGGGGCGTTCGAGCGCGCGAGGTCGCGGTCTTCGCGGTCGGCGCCGCCCGACGAGCGAAGCGGGTTGATGACCGCCTTCACGCCCAGCGGCCGGGTGGCCAGCAGGCTGATCTGCTCGGCCTTCACGTTGCCCGGGCCGCCGATGCCATTGCGGTAGACCGCACGCACGTTCTGCACACCGGTCGGCAGCCGCGCACCGTGCTCGCCATCGCCGAAGACGACCTCGGTCAGGCCGGCGTCGTCGGTGCGGGTGACGAAGCCGCGCTCCTTGGGGCCCAGCCAGGCGAGCGAGGCGATCTCGTGCCAGCGCACATCGTCGACATAGACGGCCAGCGTGCTCTCGGCGCCGGCCGCCGTCGGCGCCGAGACGAACGTCAGCGGCGGTTGCTTGAGCGAGAAGCTCTGCAGCGCTTCGGCGGCGTCGCCGTTGCCCAGCAGCTCGTTGCGCGTCTCGCCGTGGGTGGCGCGCACCACGTTGCCGTAGACGATCACCGTGTCTCGCTTGTAGCGGAAGGCGCTTCGGGTCGCGAGCTTCAGCGTGGTATGGACCTTGTCGCCGGCGAGGCTGGGGTCGTAGCCGTGCACCAGGCTCGCCACCATCATCAACTCGGCCGCCTTGACGCCCTTGACACCTTCGATATCGGAACGCTCGCCCTGCAGGACCACCCAGCGGCCCGATTCGAGCTCCTTGTGCAAGGCCGCCAGCTCGATGCTCAGGTTGTCGGCGTCGTCGGGCTCGGTGCCGACGTCGTCGGTGATCGGCTCTTCCACCAGCGTGAGCTGCACGCTCTGGGCCCAGACCTGGGTGGCGCGCAGCACGTTCATGTCGTTGGGCTGGCTGTTGCCGCCCGCGGGGATGCGGGCTTCCCACCATTCGTGGTCGAACTGCAGGTGGGTGGACTTGCCGCTGATGCCGTAGGCGGTGCGCGGCGTCGTGGTGGCCTGCTTGACCGTGAACACCCGCGACACGGGTGTCGAGCTCTCCATCCGTCGCACCAGCGCGTAGCTGGGCGCGGTGATCTCGGTGTGCAGCTGGTCGAGGTAGAGGCCGTCCTTGGCTTCGCCGTCGAGCGTCCACTCCCGCCATTGGTCCTGCGGCGGCACGTTGCCGTTGGTCACGGTGACGAGCCTGGGCACGGTGGCACCGAACAGCGACGCGTTGCTGCGCAGCACGAAGACGCCGACGAGCGCGGCGCCGGTGACGTTCTCGTTGGCACCCGCCCAGGCGCGGTAGTAGGTGTCGCGCAGCGGCGGCGCGAAGCTGAGCAGCATCTGCGGTGCGGTGTCGGCGCCGCGCGCGAACGCGCGGCCCAGGTCGCGCCGCAGCCGAAGGCTGTTGCGGGCCTGCAGCACCCGCGGCTTCAGCAGGCCGTCGACGAACTGGTCGGGGCTGGTCGGCGGCGGTGGTGGTGGCGGGGCCAGCGGTACCTCGAGCAGGTCGTCCACGTCGCTCCTCAAGTCGTCGATCAGCGCCTGCACACCGTCGTCGATGTTGCTTTCCTGGTCGAAACGCTGGATCGCGCTGGCCCATTCACGCGGGTCGGCCGTCGCCGGGTCGAGCAGGGCGTTGCCCAGCACCTCGCCGGCACCGTTGATGACGCGCGCGGTGGCTACGTCGGCCGTGGGCAGGAACCTCTGCATCGCGGCCAGGGTCGTGACCAGGAGGCCGATGGTCAGCTCCAGGTCGGCTGGAACCGGGTCGAGGTGGATGATCGACTTTCCGTCGGCCGTCGGTCCCTCGGTCGAGCGGATGCTGCGCAGCGCCGCGAGGCTGCCGTCCTCGGCAAACAGCAGCATCAGCGGATCGCCGGCGCGCAAGGCGTTGACGGTGTCGGACACCACGACGCGGTCGATCAGCAGCGCGGTGTCGAGCGTGATGGCCTGCGGCCGCGTCATGCGCACCTGCAGGTTGTTCCATTCGCGCCGTGCGTCCAGGTCTTCGCTGGTCTCGAAGGACTGCGGCGTCTCGCCGGGCCCCGGCAGGCTCTGTGCCCTCGCGCCGGCGGCGATGACGGTGGGCTCGACCTGGTTGTCGTCCAGCGTGTAGGCGAGGTAGACGCTCGACGCCACGCCCGGGCGCAGTGTGTAGCCGACGAGGCGCGCCAGCTCCAGCACCGAGCGGCGCTCGGTGGCGGTGCGCAGGTAGCCTTCGTTGGCGACGCGCTCCTGATAGAACGACAGCAGGTCGGCCACGGTGGCCCAGCCGTCGAGCAGCGCGATCGAGAAGTCGCTGCGGTCGCGGGTGCCGAGCGCCTGCAACGGACGGAAGGTCTGCGGCGTCTGGCCGTCGCCGGCCACGCCGTCGACCTCGGTGGTGGCCAGCCTGGCCTTCATCGTCTCGAAGAAGGCGGCGTGCGTGCCCACGCGGTAGGCCAGCTCCGGCAGGCCGGGCCGGTTGTGGATGAGCGCAGGCGTCAGCACCTCGGTGCCCTCGCAGCAGCCGCAGGGCAGGGCGAAGGAGCCGCAGGTCGAGCAGCTGTTCATCACAGGCCTCCTTCGACGCTGATCGCGATCACGCCGCGTTCCGGGTGGTTGGGGTCGTTCGCCAGCTCGGCGATCTCGTACGGCGCCAGCGGCAGCACGCCGTTGTCGATCTCGTGGTTGGGCGGCTGGCCGTGGCGGTGGAAGGCCTCGACCTCGACACACATCACGCCGGGCACGGCCATCGCCGCCGCGACGATGCGCGACAGGTGGACGCTCTGGCCGAAGCTCAGCTGGTCGGGGTCGAAAAAGCCGCCGGGCGAGCCGAGGAAGCGCTTCAGCAAGGCGGCCTTGACATGGCCGCGCTCGTGCCCCGGGAGCGCGCAGACATGCATCGCCAGCGCGACCGGCACGTAGACGGCGGGCTGGACGCGCAGGTCGTGGCCCATGCGGCGCACGCGGTACAGCGCGGCTTCGACCGCGGCGAACAGCGCCGGGTCAGCGGCGTTGCGCTGCCAGGGGTCCAGCGCCACATCGGCCTCGTACCAGCTGCCCGTCCACACCAGCGCGGCCTGCGCGTTTTGCAGCTCGGGGTTGACGGCGGCGATCGTGGCGTAGTCGTCGGCGGTGATCGCGCGGCGCAGCTCCTTGCGGAAGGCCAGCGGCGCGAACTCGCGCGCCTGCTCGATCGGCTCGGGATCGATGCCTCCCTGCGCCGGCAGCGGGTTCCACGGGGTGAAGGCAATGCCGTCGAGCACAAGGCCGCTGATGACGATGAACGAGATCGCGCCGGCGCCGACGTTTCCGTCGTGGCCGCCGCCGACGCGGTAGTGCGCCTGCAGGGTCTGACCGGGTCCGGGCCGGCGGCCGAGTTCGCCGTCGCCGAAACGCAGGTGGGCCACGCCGTCGTTGTCGATCTCCGCGACGAGGTGGCGGTCGTCCGGGCCGCTGCCCAGGAGGTCGGGTCGCGCGGTCCAGATCGCGTTGCTGTCGTCTTCGACCAGCCACAACCGCGGCGCGGCGGCGCGTGGGTCTTGGGTCAGCGAGACGGCCGCTGGCCGGGTGAACGGCGGTGCCGCTTCGGCATGGAGCAGCGGTGCGCCGGCCAGCCGCGGGCGGAACGGCAGGGCACGCATCGCCACCTCGGAGGGTTCGCCTTCGCAGTCGCAGCAGGCCGGGCCCGGCGTCCCGGGCACCGGGCCCAAGGTTTCGTGCGGTTGGCCGCGGCCATGGTCGACCAGCACGATGTTGCCGAGGGCGATCGACACGTCTTCGAGGTACGCGCAATTAGGCGCCGCGCCGATGGCCGACAGGCAAAGCGGGAAAGGCAGTGCGTCGTCCCGGCTCCAGGCGATGCGAAGCACCGGGGTCGGCCGGGTCTGGGGGATTTCGCCGTCGCCGACCGCGACCGGGTAGAGCGGGTCTTCGTCCGGCGTGACTTCGGTGAGGCGCACGGCCCAGCGGCGCGCGGGGTCGGCATCGGCCTCGAGGCCGGTGCGGGCGCCTTTGACTTCGACGAAGACCAGCACGTCGCCGGGCTGGAGGTGCAGGGCGCGTTGGCCATCGGGCAGCCAGCGGTCCAGGAGCGTGGCGCTTGTGGCGCCGGCGGTCAGGCAGCACGAGCGCCGGCCCCAGCCGTAGAAGCTGATCCGGGTGTGTGCGGCGCGAAAGATCACGGTCTGCGTCACGTCCGTCACGCAGGGCTCGAACCATTCGATCGCCGACGGCGCGACGTCGGCCAGCTGCTCGGGACGCAGCAGGCGCGGCAGGTCGGCCAGGTCATCACGCCAGGGCGTGACGAAGGCGAGCTGGCCATACGCCAGCGGCGGTGTGTCCACGTCGACCCCCACCTGCACCCAGGCGCGGGCGTTGCAGCCTTCGTGCAGCCGGTAGTCCACCAGGCGCGCGTGGCGTCGCACCGAGATGCGCTGGCGCGCGGTGCCCAGGTAGGCCTCGGTGCCGACCGCGTCCTGGTAGTAGCTGAGGTAGTCGCCCACGTAGGCCAGCAGCTCGACCAGCGTGATGCCGAGGTCGGGCACATGGCGTTCGCGCCAATCCGGCACCAGCAGCGCGAGCCGATCGAGGATCAGCTGGCGCAGGCTCGCGTAGTCCTTGGCCAGGTAGTTGGGGCGCGGCTCATCCAGTGCCGAGGGGCCGCAATCGCAGTCCGGCTTGCAATCGAGGTCACTGGCGCAGTCGATCCGGAAGCTGAAATCGGCCCAGGCGTAGTGCGGGTCGATGCCTTCGATGTCGAGCAGCCGCAGTGTGTAGCGTGAGCGGTCGCCCTCGCGGTCGAGCCGGATCATCAGGTAGTCGTCGCGCTCGGGGTCCGGGTCCACGTGCGGGTCGGCGTCGAGGATCTTCAGGCCGGTGATCACGTCGCCGCCGGCGATCGCCAAGTGGCGCGGCAGGTCCGGCGCATCGGTGGCCAGCTCGGGTGGCAGCTTGCCGAGGAAGTAGGCGACCAGCGTGGTCGGGTCGTCGCCGGTCTCGACGTGGTCCAGCCCGTTGCGGCCGGCGGTCTTACGCACGGCCCGGCGGCGCAGATCGGTGAGGCAGGTGGTGTCCATGGCGGTGCCCGCGGTGGTGCTCAGAGGCTGCGGCTGAAGCTGGCGGTCTGAGCCTGGCCGCTGACCTTGATGAGGTAGGCCAGGTCGATGACCAGGCGCGCGTCGTCGGCGGTCACCGTCAGGTCGGTCACGTCGATCACGTCACCCAGCCACTTCTGCAAGGCCGCCTGCAGCGTGAACTGCACGGTGGCGGCCAGCTCCGGGCTGTTCGGCGCGAACACCAGCTGCATCGCGCCGCTGCCGAAGTCGGGCCGGTTCACCCGCTCGCCGTGATTGGTGAAGATCAGCTGCTCGATCATGTCGCGCACGTGCCCGTCCAGGCCCGCGCGGGCGGTGCGGCCGCGGCCGTCGAAGTGCAGCGGGAAGTCGATGTCCATGGTCGTTCCTCAGGTCGCGAACACCCGTGGCTGCATGAAGGCAACCATCGGCGGGCCATTGGGAAGTTGCTCAGGGAAGGGGCTCAGGCACACCCCGGGGCCAGGCCCGGGGGTGGGCTGGACGAGGGCCGGCACCCCAGCCACCAGCACGCGCGTGGTGGGCATCAGCCACTTGATCGACACGCAGGGCTGGGGCTTCGGACCCGGCACCGTGAACGGGCAGCCGAGGACCGTGATCTTGGCGGCCAGCGTGGCGACCGGCTGGCCGCTGACCAGCACGCGCGGCTGTGCCGGCGGAATCAGCGCCGGGATGCCGTGGGTGCACTGCATCACCGCACCGGTGTGGAGGAGGAAGCCGGGCATCGCTTCGTCACCTCAGGTGATGGTCAGCGCACCGACGTTGAAGTCGATGGTCGGGCCGATCATCGTCAGCATCGCGCCCTTGCCGTTGGAGATGTAGATGCCCGAGTCGTTGACGACGATCATCGCCCCGGTCGTGCTCTTGAGGATGATCCCGCCGGTGATCGGCGAAGGCGGCAGGTCGCTGATCATCACCATGTGCTGCAGCAGCGACTGGATGCAGATGTTCGGGTCGGCCGGGTTGCCGGCCAGCGCGAGCGGCGGGACGTCGCCGGTGGCCACCCGGCAGCCGGTCCAGATCGGGTGGTCGGGGTCGCCGTTCTCGAACTCGACCCACACGCCGGCGCCGATCGGCGGCACCATGTAGACGCCCATCGGTGGCCCGGGCGGCCCGCCCAGCGGCGCGCAGGCCTCGCACCAGGTGGAGGGCACCGGGCCGAGCACGTCGGGCACGAAGCAGGTGATGCGCCCGCGGAACTCCGGGTCGACGTTGATCGCGACGGTGCCGCGGTACTTCCCCCAGAACTTGCGCTCGCTCGAGGTTTCACTCATACAACGACTCTTGGTGTGATCGAGATCAGGCCGTCGCGGCTGAGCTGGAAGCTCTGCTTGTATTCGCCGCGCTTGAGGGTGTGGGTGACGCTGTTGACGTAGTACATGCCGTCGTAGGCGAGGCCGCCGCCACGCACGCCGACCAGCATGCGGTTGCGCAGCACGCTGCCGTAGCGCGTCACGTCCAGCGAGCCCGAGACGCTGATCGCATCGGACGAACGCGCCAGGATGCCGAGCACGCGGTTGACGGCGTTGGGCATCTGCTCCTTGGTCATGTAGTCGGGAAACTCGACCTTGGACGGCAGCGTCGGTCGCGCGCCCAGCGGCGGCTTGAACAGGTTGAAGTTCGGAATCGGCACGACGATGGGCACCCGGTTCTTCACCGGATCGAAGATCGTCACCACGACCACCTTCTTGGCCAGCCCGTCGAGGCTGAAGTTCAATGATTCGACATTGGTGTGCGCGTCCATGTTCGAGCTGAGCGCGCGCTGCGGCACGGGGATGCGGATGTCCGGCCCCCAGTAGGCGATGCTCTGGCCCGGCAGCGGCCCGGGCTCGACGTAGAACACGTAGCCGCAATCGTTGGCCAGCTTCTTCAGGTAGGCCAGGTCGGTGCCCTTGTGCGTCGGGATCTCCTTGGTCGGGATCGGCACGTCGTTGATGAACGGCGGGATCGCGACCGGCACGATGCCGAAGGCGGCGTACTTGGCAAGGATCAGGTAGACCCGGCCGATCGACGGCGTGGCCGGGTAGCGCATGAATGGCATCTCGACCACGTCCATCAGCACGCTCAGGTCCTCGCCGGTGACGGTCAGCGTCGCCTGGCCGGGCTCGCTGCTGGGCACCAGTTCCTGGCGCGTCACGATGCCGTCCATCAGCACGTGCGGAAAGCCCCCCAGCGTCACGGCGATCACCACCCGGGTCGACATCGGGTCGAAGTAGCCGGCCGGCAGCATCGTCGTCAGCAGCGGCGACTTCTTGCTGACGGCGAAGGTGATCTGGAAGCCGGTCTTGTCCTTGCCGCTGGTCACCTGCACCGACTGCACGGCGTCGATCACGACCTTGGGCGCCGGCACCGGCAGCACCGGACCGATCATCAAGGTGAGGTGGATGCCGTCCAGCATGGCGTGGGACTCGTGCCGTCTCAGGCCAGCGGCGTGGCCGGAAAGCCTTCGGGCAGCGTGACGCGCAGCCGGCGGCCGACCTCGGCGGTCAGGTCATCGGGCCGCATCGCGTCGTTCGCATCGCACAGCCGCCAGAAGGCCAGCGGGTCGCCCAGCTCGGCGCCGGCGATGATGTCCAGCCGCTCGCCGGCGACGACGACGTGGATCGACAAGGTCGCGAAGCGGCTCCCTGGCGGCACGAAACGCCGGGACAGGTAGACCAGGTTCGAACCATCGCTGGCCTCGAGCGTCTTGGTCGCCGTCTCGTAGTAGCGGCTGGTCGGCGAGAAACTGAAGTTGGCCATCGCGGTGTCCTTCGATGAAGCTGAGCGTCAAGGAATGCCGTTGATGCCGAGGCTGGCGAAGCTGCCGCCCGCCGCGCGGGTGGCCAGCTGCTCCTTGGCCTGCAGATAGGTCATGAAGAGGTTGCCGCCCTTGGCGTCGAAGCCGAGGTCGTCCACCGTCAGCACCCGCAGCCCCAGGCTGACCTTGGCGCGCATCGGGTTGAGGTGGGCGTCGAAGGCCTCTTCGGTGATCGACATCTCGGTGATGCGAACCGGCACGATGCGCTTGGGACCGAAGACGAACAGCGGCAGCGGCGCCAGGCCCGGTGCGATCTCGAGCGTGCCCGACGAGGCCTGCGCATTGGCAGACAGCAGCGCGGCGCTGCGCGGATGGACGATGGTCTCGAGCGCCGCCAGCTGCGGGTGCAGGCCGGCATCGTTGGTCGTGCCGTCGTTGCCTTCCATCGCGTCGGTCGCGTCGATCTCGACCTCGACCTTGATCGTCTCGACCGGCGGCCCTTTCAGTCGCAGCGCTTCAAGGTGATCGCCGCTTTCGCCGCTGACGCCCTTGATCTGCAGGCTGCGCGTCATCGAGTCGGGGTTGTATTGCAGCGCGATGATGCGTTGCACCGCGCCGGTCGTCGCATCGACGAGCACGAGGCCGCCGCGCAACAAGCGGGGGGAGCCGGGGAAGGCGCTCATGAGGGTCTCAGAACTTCCAGGACTTGCTGATGAACGGCGTCTGGAAGGCATCGGGGTGGGCGAGCTTCCAGTCCATGTTCATCCGGTCCCAGCTGTTGGGGTGCTCGCGGCCGAGCTGGTTGTCGAGCTGGACGCCGAGACCGATGTTGACGATGTCGTCGCGGGTCAGCGTGCCCAGGCCGTAGTTCAGCTTGAAGTTGGGGCCGATGCCGAAGACGTTGAGCTGGTCGACGATGCGGCGACCCTCCTGCTCGATCGAGTCGGCGTCGCGCAAGGTCATCGGCAAGCCGCGGGTGGTGAACGGGTCGCGCAGCTTCAACCAATCGAGCGGGCCGAGGGTGTTGAGCTTGAACTGCGGCAGCGGGTCGCCGGGCTTCCAGGGGGTGTCGGACGGCCCGTCCTTCGGGTCGCAGTGCAGGCCAGGATCGACACCGCCCAGCGAGGCGGCATCGACCTGTCCGCCGTCGGCCACGGTCCGTGCCGCGCCGCGGGCCTGCTGCTCGGCGGCAGCCGGGGCGCCGCCGCCTTGGCGTTCCTGCGTCACGTGCGCCAGCTCGTGGGCGAGCAAGGTGCGGCCGGCGCCGGATTCGGGCGCATAGCGGCCCGGCGCGAAGGCGATGTCGTCGCCGTGGGTCACCGCCTTGGCATCCATTGCGCCGGTCAGCGTCGTCGCGGCACCGTCGGTGTGCACGCGGACCTGCGAGAAGTCCTGGCCGAAGGCGCTCTCGAAGAAGCTGCGCTGGGCCGCGGGCAGCGGGCGGGACGCGGCCGATTCGGCGGCGCGCCGTGCGGCAGTGCCGCGGGTGCGCTGGCTTGACGTGAACGAGCGGCTCATGGTTTGTCTCCCGGTGGGGGCGCCACGTCCTTCAAGTCGGGTGGCGCCAGCTTCGCCAGCTCGGTGGCGTCGGCGAACTGGACGTCGCCGACGCGGATGTCGTTGATGTAGCCGTCCTTGACCTCGACCTCCAGCGTCAGCGTGTAGCTGGCCAGGCCCTTGACCTTGATGGCCACCTGCTCGAGGCTGATCTCGCCGGTCTTGCCGAGGCGCTGCTTGCCGTCCTGCGTCTTGCCGGCGGTGAAGCCGGCGCCGCTCATGTGCAGCTCGGGCGCGTCCAGGCCGAGCTCGTAGCCGATGCTGCGTGCCGCGAGGTTGAACTTGTTCTGCTCCGGCTTGTCGCGCTTGAACTCGACCCAGGTGTCGCCTTCGCCCAGCTTCTTGTCGCCGGTTTCGTCGGTGCCCATGCGGCCCTCGCCGAGCGAGAGGCTGCCGGAGAAGTCGATCAGGTCGCTCAGCCCCTTGCTGGGTTCGAAGGTGCGCGAGGGCGGCGAGGCCGGCTCGTTGACCAGGCCCTCGACGGTTTCGCGGAAGTTGATGCTGCCCGAGCTGCCCGAGTCCCAGCTGCCGCCATGGAATCCGGGCATCTTGCGCTTGAACTCGACCAGGTCGATCTCGAAGGCACCCAACACCAGCTTGTCTTCCGGGCGGGTGACACCGTCGCGTGTCACATCCTCCGTCTTCAGCCAGGTGCCGTAGTTGGTGAGGTCGGCGACGTTGAGCACGCCGCCCTGGATCTTGGCGTGGATGTCCGGGTCCTCGAAGTAGTCGAGGCTGTACTCGCCGTTGATCTGGCCCTCGAGGCCCGACAAGGGCTCGGCGATGAAGGTGCCGGGCGGATTGGCCTTGGCCGCGGCCTTCTTCTCTTCGTACTCGCGCTGGGCTTGCTCGAATTCGGCGTCGGTCAGCTTGTCCTTGTGCGTGGTGACGATCTCGATGCTCAGGCCCTGCACGTGGATCTGGCGCACCTTGGCCGCCAGCAGGTCCAGGCCCTTGGCGGTGCCCATGCCCCTCAGGCCGAGCGCGATGTCCTTGATCTCCAGCAGCGGCAGGCGAACGGTCATGTTGCCGCTCTTGATCTGCAGGCTCTTGCCGATCACCGCGTCGATCGGCAGCGCGATCGTGCCGTTGGGCAGGAAGCGCGGCTTGATGCCCTGGATGTCGAGCGAGCTGCCGTAGCCGCCGAGGGTGGTGGTCTTGCCCTTGGCGTCGGTCAGGGTGAGGTTGGGGTTGACGAGGCCGAGCGCGTTCAGCTCGAAGCCGCCGTCGACTTTGGTGCGGGTGACGTCCTCGGGCTTGCCGTCCGCGCCGATGCGGGTACCGAGCACGACCGTCTGGAACTCGATGTTGCTGGCGGTCAGCGGGCCGCCGTGGATGTCGGACGTCAGCTCTTTCTTGGTGGTTTCGCTGCCGACGGTCTCGACCAGCTCGGCCGATAGGCCCTGGATGCCGAACGGCCGGGTGCCTGCCTTGGCGCCTGCGGCGGTGTCGACCTTGGCGCTCAGATGGCTGGTGCGGGTCAAGGGGTCGTGGTCGAAGTGGCCGACCTCGATGTGGCTGATGGTGGCCACGCTGCCCTTGACGTGCTGGGTGGCGGTGGTCTCCTTCTTGTCCTTGCCTTCGCCCACGGTGCCGTGCGATTCGCCCTGGTAGTCCAGGCTGCGCGCGATGACGTCGAACAGCTCCAGCTTCTCCACTTCGAGCTTGGCCGGGATCTTCTCGCCCTTGGTCGCCGCTTCGGTGGAGACGGTGTAGTTCTGCCTCACCTTGCCGAGCTTGATGCGGCCGATGTTGACCGAGTTCAGCTTCAAGATGCGGGGCAGGTCGGTGTATTGCAGGCCGGTGAGCACCGTGCCGTTGATTTCCAGGTCCTGGAGCTCGGTGTAGTCCGGCCCGATCGCGACCTTGCCGACGATGCTGCCGGTCGAGAAGTTGGTGCGGAACTTGCCCGTATCCACATGGCCGCCGGTGCGGTCGATCTTGCCCACGTCGACGGTGAAGGCGTCCTTGCCCACCATCTCGGCCTTCATGCCCTTGCCGCTGAGGGCGATGCCGGCGCTCAGCCCCGAGGTCAGGCCCTTGTACTGGGCCGAGGCTTCGTAGGTGCCCACCTCGACCTTGCCGCTGCTGACGCTGCCGGTGGGCGTCCAGTTCAGCCCCCACACGTCGAGGTTCTCGATGAATAGCGGCCGGAAGCCCGCCATCTCTCGCTCGGTGTATGCGTCGGCCGAGCGCAGCTCGATGCGGTTGCTCTCGTCCTGGTAGATCAGGTGCTCGGCCTCGACCTTGCCGATGTGCAGCCGTTCGATCGTGACGCCGCTGAGCCTGCGCTCGGGCTCGGCCTTCTCGCCGGGCTTGGCCTTGCCGGGCTCCAGCTTGGTCTGCAGCTTGCCCTTGAGCGACAGGTTGTTCAGCGTGCATGGCTTGTCGGCTTCGACGAAGCCGCGCTCGCCCACTTTCCAGTGGATGCCGGCGACGCGCAGGCTGCCGAAGTGGAAGTCCTCGATGTCGAGCTGGCCGTCGCGCCAGGTCAGCCTGGTGCCCAGGTCCGCGAGCGACAGGCGCACCCAGCCATCGGGCCCGCGCAGCGCGAAGTCGGTCAGGTCCAGGTCGCCGATGCGGACCTGGATCGCGCCATCCTTCAGCAGGTCGACGCCGATGTCCCTGGCGTCGATGCGGCCGCGCTCCACCGCCCAGGCGCCGGCCACCGCCTTGCCGATCACCAGCTTGTCGATCGAGTCGACGCCGACGTGCCCGGTGACCACCGGCGAGGCGTCGGCATCGGCGGGGAAATCGACATCCATCCCGCTGGCCCGGATGCCGTTGATCGAGCCGGAGCGGATCTCGACCTCGAGCTTCTTGCCGATCAGCGTCAGGCCCAGGCCGTTGCCGTAGAGCTTGCCGATCTCGAACAGGTCGATGTGCGCATGGGCCAAGCGGTAGTCGGCCAGGTCCCGGCTGTCGGGTACGCGCGAGTCCAGCCGCACGCTGCCGTGGAAGGCGAGCTTCTCGAGCCCGCTCTGGCCGGTGGACCAGACCTGCAGGCCCTGCGCCGCGTCGTTCGCGCCCGCGGTCGAGGTCAGCAGCAGCTGGTTGACCGACAGCGCGTCGAGCTCGAACCTGGGCACGTCGACGAAGAGCGAGTCGCCTTCCTTGCGGGCGGTCAGCGAGACCCTCGTCTCGCCGACGTCGAACGAGCCGATGTCGCCCTGGGTGTCCTTGTCACCCTGCCTGGACAGCGCGCTCGCGCGGTGCAGCGACAGGCTCTTGAAGAGGCGGTCGTCGGGACCGCTGCCGGCGACCTTGACGCCGCCGCGCGACAAGACGGCCAGCGGATCGATGCCGCCGCCCAGCGCGTCGGACAGCAGGTCGCCCGCGCCGGACACGCCGACGCCGAACTCGTCGAGCTGCAGCTTGGCGGCGGCGTACATCGCCAGGTCTTCGGCCACGAGCACGTCGACCTCGATCACGCCGTCTTTCGCGGCCTTGACCTCGTCGGGCGTGGTGGCGCGCTCGAGCCGCAGGTAGGCCGCCATGCGCCGGTCGGCCAGCGCCTGCAGGTCGGACACCCGCGTGGTGAGCTGACCGATCTCCTTTTCGAGGGCGGGCTTCTCCGCGGCCGGCGCGGTGCGCAGCTTCTCGCGCAGGCTGTCCAGCCGGCGGCTGAGCAGGCCGAGCATGGGCACGAGCCCGAGGCCTTCGCCGCTGAGCTGCTTCAGGCCCAGCTCGATCTGGTTACCGCGGTCCTTCAGCTTGGCGTAGGCACCGGTCAGCGTGGCCTTTTCGAACAGCAGGCCGTGGTACTTGCTGCGTGCGCCGCTGATCTCGAGGCTGTCGATGTGGCCTTCGGCGTCGCGCAGGTTCGCCTTCCAGTCGCCCCAGCTCAGCAGCCCGCCCTTGGGCAGTGCCGACAGGCCGATGCCCTTGGCGTCGATCGCGTCGATGTGGATGCCCTGCTTGGGCACCTCGATGCCGGACACCCGCAGGGAATCGGCCGCGAAGCCGATGCGCCCGCTGCCTATGTCGGCGTCCAGCCGCGCATTGGCGACATGGATCGATTGCACGATCAGGTCGGCCTGGGCGGCGAGGTCGCGCCGCAGCGCGCGGAACTCTTCGAGCTGGACCGCGTCGAGCTGCGACACGCCGCGCTGCACCATCAGTGCGTAGCGGGCGGCCTTGGGCCGCAACTGCTGCAGGGCCTCGTACAGCGGCTGGAACTGCGGCGTCTGGCGCTTGGGTTCGAGTGTGGCGAGCTCCCGGTCGATGTCGGCCACGCCGCGCAGGCCGCCGCCGATGCGCAGCTCGCCCGTCTGCACATCGCCCAGTTCCAGGACCAGCCGGCCTTCGGTGCCGCCAGCCAGCGGCGGGGCCGGTCGCTCGCCGCCTTGCGCCTGGCGCTCCAGCTCGGCGTTGGTCACGGTCGGCATCGCGATCAGCTGCGCCAGCGCGGCCCCGCCGCCTTCGCCATGCACGTTGTGGATGCGGACCGGCTCCTTGGCCGTGACCGTGCCGCTCAGCCCCGTCACCTCGATCGCGCCGATGTCGATGAAGAGACCCGCCTTCTGGTCGAACTTCAGCGCATCCAGCCGTGCCTGCAAGGTCTTCTGCCGTTCGCGTGAAGGGTCGCCGGTGCGCAGCTCCTTCATGATGGCCAGGTACTCCAGCTCGTCGGCTTCGGCGGTCTTCAGCTCGGCGTCGACCTGGGCCTGGCGCGCCTTCAGTGTGGTGACGGTGGCCGCGCTGCCCGGGGCACGGCCCAGGGCTTCGATGCGCTGGCCGAGCGACTTGGCTTCGGCGCGCAGCAGCGTGGCCTTGTTCAGCCCGGCGCGCACCGAGAAGTCGCGCACCGAGGCGCGGCCCACATGCTGGCCGCCGCTGGTGGTGAGGCTTTCCACGTCGAGGCTGCCGAGCGTGAAGCTGATCGCCTTGGCGCTGCGTGCGGCGTCGTCCGCCAAGTGGCTGTCGGGGTCCTTCAGGCCCTGGTTCTTCAGGTCCGACACCAGACCGGTGACCTTCTTGTAGAGGTAGACCGGCAGCGCCAGCAACAGCAGCAGCGGCAGCAGCGGCAGCACCACCAGCGGCACGGGCACCGACCTTTCGCTCGCCCCCGTCTTGCCCGGGCTGACGGTATTGATCGTGCCGGCGGCCAGGCGCAGCGCGTTCACCACCAGGCGGGTGGCGGTGACCATGCTGGCGCTCTTGGCCAGCAGCAGGTCGTTGGCGACCAGCGAATCAATCTTGGCCTCGGCTTGCAGCGGCTGCAGCAGGCTGTCCGAGTCGTAGCGGGCCTGGATGTGCAGGCCCTTGAGCGCCACCGTGCCCGACTGCATCGTCGAGCTGCCGAACTGCAGGTTGGCCGACTCGATCTCCAGCTCGGGCAGGATCAGCTCGACCGACTTGCCGTCCAGGCCCACCAGCAACGAGACCTTGTTGGCATCCGGGTGGGGCGGCGTGTCCTTCGGCGCGTTCTTCTTCGGATCGGCCAGCTTGGCGCCCATCAGGTCGCCGCCCATCATCTCTTGCACGTGGCCCAGGTCGGCGCGCACGCCCACCTTGCGGTCCACCAGCAGGAAGTCGGCGGTGAAGAAGGTGACGACCCCGCCCCAGATCGACTTCAGCGTCGCGAACGGGCCTTCCTCGTACCAGCGCGTGCCCTGCAGGAGGTCGGCCTTGTACTCCGGCCGTCGCGTCGGGTGCCACAAGCGGTACTTCTCGACCAGCGGCAGCAGCGCCGGCTTGCCGGCCGCGTTGAACTCGCGGGAGCGTTCGAAGGCGAAGCGATGTTCCGTCATCGCGATCGCCATGCGCACCAGGTCGCCGAGCAGGCCGGCGTTGTCGGCCGTCCAGGTCTCGGCCTCGGCCAGCCGGCCCAGCACGCCGGCGCGGTCCACGCCAGCCTGGTCGCCGATGTAGGCGTTGAGGTCGCGTGACTGGCGCATGGCCTCGCTCATCTCGCCGGTCACCCGCGACCACAGCTCGGGCTCTTCGGCGATGAACTGCGCACGCTCGTCGGCCGGCAAGGCCTTGATGCACTGGTAGGCGAGGTAGGCCTCGCCGTCGTTGACCATCCAGTCGGTCAGGCGGCGCGAGACCAGCCGCCGGGCGTGCGCCACTACGTGCGAGGGGTCGCGCGCGAGCATCAGCTTGACGGTGGCGATGCGGTTGTCTTCGGCGAAGAGGAAGCTGTCGGGCAGCTCGCCGAAGAGCTTGCTCATCCAGCCCTTGCGCTCGAGCTCGTGCACGATGGTGGCGCGCAGGATGTCGTCGGCGGGGGCTTCGTGGCCGGCGGTCAGATTGGCGGCGCCGAGTGCGGCCAGGCGCACGAACAGGTCCTTCGCATCGGCTTCGCCGAAGCCGCGTTCCTTGGCATCCTCGAAGGCCTTCAGCAGAGCCTTCAGTGCCTGGTCGGTGCCGGCCTCCAGGCGCTTTTTCTCGTAGACCTGCGAGGCGTTGTAGAGCAGCGCCTTGTCGTCGACCTCGGTCGCACCCAGCTCGCGCATGCGCTGGATCTCTTCGCGCGATTCGGCACGTCGGATCTCGATGCCGGGCAACTGGCCGCCGGTGTCGGGGTCGGCCGGCAGGTTGTCCAGCAGCCGCAGGTACCACTTGCCGCCGTCGCGCAGGCGGAAGCGGTACTGGTCGGCGATCGACAGCAGGCGGATCAGCTTGTAGGCGAACATCGCCTCGTAGTCGCGGATCGCCCAGTCGAACAGGCCATAGGACAGCAGGTCCTCGATCAGCTGTTCGTTCTTGAATGGCAGCCGCGATTGCACCAGGGCCAGCAGGGTGGCGCTGTGCTCGCCGGTGTCGAAGTAGTTGTCGGGCGGTAGCAGCCACAGCAGCTGGTCGATCAGCCCGCTTTGCTCCATGCGCTCGGCCACGTACAGCAGCCGCGGCCGGTTGTCGCGCGTCCGGGCGAGCAGGTCCAGGGCCTGGCGTGCATGCGAGGGCTGGGGCTGCGTGCCGCCGGTGCTGCCGGGCTGGGGCGAGAGCAGCCGCCGGACGTCGTCGAGCAGGTCGTTGCTGGTCGCGTCCGTCGCCATCGCCGCGATCGCCTGGCGCTCTTCGAACAGCTTGCCCTCGTCGCGCCCGGCCTGCTCGGCCTCCTTGGCCATGCGGGCGATCTCGTCGGCGCTGGGGCGGGGAGCCGATATCAGCTTCGAGATCGTCAGGCCGTTGTTCGATTGCAGCAGCTCCTGCCGCTGGCCCGGCGAGAGGTGGCGCAGCACCCAGTTGGCGGCCTCGATTTCCTCGGCCGCCATGCCCGACATGCTGAGCGCGCGAAAGACTTTCAGGTCGACCGCATCGCGCAGACGCTGGTCGCTCAGGGTCTCGTGATAGCAGACCAGCACCGAGCGGCGGTGCTGATAGACGTGCGGTGGGTTGATGTTGTCGGCGAGCCAGTAGCGCTCGTTCTCGTCCAGCGCCTGCAGCAGCGGCTTGACGATCGGGTAGGGGACGCTGTCGAGGATGCGCAGCACGTCGAACACGTCGCCGTCCGAGACCCACAGGCCGCCCAGCGCCTCCTTGATGACAAACAGCTCGCGCGCGCGGCTGACGCGCACGGTGTCGGCGGTGATCGTCGGTGCGGCGTCGGGCTGAGCGCCGGCATCGGCGGCGGCATGGTTGGCGACGAGCCCGAAGCGCGGCCGGCGAGGCGTGCGCCCGGCGGCGAACTCGCGGCCCAGCTCGGCTGCTTCGGCCTCGGCGGCGGCTTCATCGCCCGGAGCGGTCAACGCGCGTTGTGCGGCGTGGGTGGCTTCGTGCGCCAGCAGGTAGCGGCCGTCGGGACGTTGCGGCAGGTACTGCGACGGATGCAGCCAGATCGTCGCGCCTTCTTGCAGGCCGCGGGCGCCGGCGCCGTTGAGCCGGGCGTGGCCGGCGCCATGGATCTCGACGCGGATGCGGCGCAGGTCCAGCCCCAGCGCCGGGGCCAGCTGCTCGAGCAGGCGTTGCGTGGCCAGGCGCCGCTCGGCGTCGGCATCGACCACGTTTCCGGCGGGCAACGTGGCGAAGCCGCCGTTCGCCTGGGGTGCCAGCGCAGCCAAGGGCAGCGCCGGGGCCTCGGCCATTGCAGTGTCGCCGGCTGGCGCTGCGGTCCGCGTCGGTGCGGCGGCGCGCGCCAGTGCCGTCTTCGTCGATGCCGGGGCGGCCGCGGTCGCCGCCCGTTGGCTCATCGCAGCCCCCGCAAGGCGCTGAAGACCGAGCGCGCCACTTCGCGGCCCAGGGCGCTGGGTGAAGCGCCGGCGGCGGCCATCGCGGCCGGCGCCAGCGCGCCGGGCAGCGTCTGGCCGGTGGCGCCCGCAGGCCAGCCCGGGTGGCGGGCCAGTTGCTGCAGCTCACCCGTGAGTGCGGCGCCGAACTGGCGCGACTGCGCCGGTGTCATCGCCAGGCCCTCGATCGCCAGACGCTCGATGTGCACCCGCACCGGCCGCGGTGCCAACGGCGCCACGGCAGGGTGGTGGACGGGCGGCGTGGGGTTCATCGCAGCTCGGCATCACTGATCGGCTTGTCGAGCTTGCGCATCTCCGCGCGCACCGCGCTCATCAGCGTTGCCTGCGTCAGCGTGCCGCCGCGCGCCGCGGCCATGAACGACGCGTTCAGCGCGATGCTGTGGATGTTGCCGCCCGACAGGCCCAGGCGCGACAGGCGCTCGTAGTCCAGCGCCTCGTGCGGGACCGCGGGCGCCAGCGCGCGTTCCCACATCCGGCGGCGCTCGGCCGGGCCCGGGTAGGGGAAGTTGACGATGAAGCGCAGCCGGCGCATGAAGGCGCTGTCCAGCGCGCTCTTCATGTTCGTCGCCAGGATGGCCAGGCCCGAGAAGGCCTCCATCCGCTGCAGCAGGTAGTTGATCTCGATGTTGGCGTAGCGGTCGTGGCTGTCCTTGACCTCGCTGCGCTTGCCGAACAGCGCGTCGGCCTCGTCGAAGAACAGGATCGCGCCGCCTTGCTCGGCCGCGTCGAACAGCCGGCGCAGGTTCTTCTCGGTCTCGCCGATGTACTTGCTGACGACGGCCGAGAGGTCGATGCGGTACAGCGCCAGGTCCAGCTCGTTGGCAATGACCTCGGCCGCCATCGTCTTGCCGGTGCCGCTCTCGCCGGCGAAGAGCGCACTGATGCCCAGGCCGCGCGTCATGCGATCGGCATAGCCCCAATCCTGGTAGACGCGAAAGCGGTGGCGCACCTGCGCGGCGATCTGGCGCAGCAGGCTGGTCGCTTCGTCGTTCAGCACCAGGTCGTCCCAGGTGGCCTTGGGCTCCAGTCGCTGGGCCAGCTGGTCGAGCTGCGGCTGCGTCAGGCGGCGGCAGGCGTGCCACAGCGCCTGCAGCGACAAGGGCTCGGGTCCGACGGTGCGGGCCAGGCTGCGGGCGATGTCGCCCAGGTTCAGGTCGAAGTGGCTCGCCAGCTGCGGCGCGATCCGGGCGGCCTGCTCGGCCAGCGGCGTGCCGGCCAGCGCGTCCTGCCAGGCCTGGCACTGCTCGCGGGCACTGGGCTTGGCGACGTCGAACGACAGCGCCTGGCCCATCGTGCGGGCGGGCATCTCGCGCACGCCGACGAAGGCCAGGCCGATGTCGCGCGAGGTGAAGGCCGCGAAGGCGTTGGCCAGATCGCTGCTGGCGCCCTGCACGTCGTCGCCGTCGAGGTACAGCGCGATCGGCAGCAGCAGGCGCTCGCGCTGCCACAGCCGCACCAGCGATTCCAGCTCGCCCTTGGTCGTCGGCAAGGCATCCACCCCGAGCTGGTAGAGATGACGGCCGAGCGCGGCGCAGGCCTCGCGCGCCACGTCGAGCCGGCTGCGGGCATCGGGGCCCACCAGTTGCACCAGCGGCACCTGGGCGCGTTCACCCGCGGCCTGCAGCTGCGTCCGGATGGCCTCGGCCACCGCCTGCTGCGACGGCGCCAGGGCGACATGGCCGCCGTCTCCCGCCGGCGTCAACAGCGCGCCGAGCCGTTCGTCGATGACGTTCAGGCCTTTGAGGTAGTGGACGATGCGCTCGTCGGCGCGCAGCGGCGTGGCGGTCAGCGGCAAGGTGGCGCTGGCGCCCGCCAGCTCGACCAGCCGCGCATAGCGCAGCGGCCGGTGCGGCGACAACGCGTCCCAGCTCGGATCGTCCAGCGTCTGCAGGGCGAGCGCGAAGCTCGGTGTGCCGCGGCTGGGTTGGCCCTGCAACTGGGCGAACAGCGTCGCGATGCCGGGGTCGATCTCGGCGGCAGCGCACATCAGCAGCGTGTCACGTTCGAAGGGCGACAGGCCCAGCCGCTCGGCCAGCAGGCACAGCGCGGGCGGCGGGTCGGTCGGTGTCGCCTCTTCCCTGGCGGTAGCGGCCGCCGCCAGCCCAGCGTCGGCGCCTTGGTCGGCCGCAGTGCCTGACGACGCGGCAATGAGCAGCTGCGGCGCGCTGTCGCCGCGGCCAAACCAGGGCCTGCGCGCAGGTTCGGGCGATGCGGTGGGTGGCTCGACCGGTGCGGATGGCGCCGGGGCCGCCACCGGCAGCAGGCGCACCAGGCGCAGCCGCAGCCATTGCAGCGAGGCCGCCAGGTAGCGGTTGTTCTGCTCCTGCCAGGCAGCCATCGAACCGTTCGGCGGCGAGTCTGTCGTCATGACACCACCACCTGTTGCGCCGGATCGAAGCCGAAGACCGGCGGCGAGCCGCTGACCCGCACCGGCAGGCTGTCGACGCCGTCGACACGCAGCCGCAGGAGATAGCTGCCGGCCTCGAGGGCGGGGACGTCGAAGTTGATCGTGCTGGGCTGGGTGGTGTCGGCCGGCGTGACGACGGGCAGCGTGGGCAACAGCTCGGTGTTGCCGAGCAGCAGTCGCACGCCCGGCTCCTGCAGCCCGCGCAGACGCGGCGCGCAGGTCACGGCGAGCGCGAACGGCGCGCCGGCGGCAACGGCCATCGGCGTCGCGGTGATGCGCGGCGAGATGACGACCGGCACGCTGTTGGTGGTCCAGCGCGGCTTGCCCGCGGTGTCGACACGCAAGGCCACGCCATAGGCCCCGGCAGCCCAGTCGTCCATCGCCGCGGCCAGTTCGCCCGGTGCGGGCAGGTGCCCGCGCCGCTCGTTCGCCGTGCCGCCAGCGGCCAGCGGCAGTTCGTTGACAACCTCCAGCCGGTCGTTCGTGAACACGGCGGTCAGGTTCGCTTCGCCCGTCAGTCCAGTGCCGGCGAAGACCAGGTCGTCGCCCTGCTGCAGCGCCGGCAGCAGTGGCGAGACGGGGTTGCGCACCGCCAGCAGCACCGGCGGCGCCGAGGCCTGCGACTGCGGTCCGCGGTCGCCGGCGCCGCGTTGCAGCACCGGCGGTGCGGCCTTGGCGGCCGCCTGCGCCTGGATCAGCACCACCGACACCATGTAGGCCATCGATGGCCGGTAGCGCGCCTGCATCGCCGTCCACAGCTTCGACAGCTCTTCCGAGCTGAGGTAGTTCGGCGCGATCTTGACCAGCTCCAGTTGGTCGGCCAGGTCTTCGGCCGACAGCGTGCCGAAGATGCCCGGCACAGTGCTGCCGTCGACCGGCGAGGGCGCTCCCAGCACGGCGCGCAGCTGCTGGCGCGTCAGCACCGGCGTTTCGTGGAGCAACTGCATCGCATAGCCGAGCAGGATCTCGGCGTTCATGTCCTGCGTGCCGTAGGCCGTGACCAGGTAGTGCAGGTCCAGCGCCAGCGGCGGGTTGGTGATGCGCTGGCCGCGTCCGTCGCGCGAGGGCAGGTCGGCGTTGCGCCAGCCCAGGTTGGGGGTGACCTGGTAGAGAAAGATGTTGAGGAGGTTGGTTTCGTTGTTGCCGGTGTTGATGCGGTCGGGGGCCTGCGCAGTGACGGTGAAGCTGCCGAGCGACGAGAGGTCGTGGTTCAGCAGCCCGTCGTTCAGCAGGTCCTTCAGGGCCGCGGTGACCCCGGCGATGGCGAGGGCGCCGCTCATCGTTGACCTCCGCGGTCACGCAGGTATTGCTCGAGGCTCAGGCGTGGCGCCGCGGGGGTGGTGCCGCGCGGCGCGCTGGCTGCGCCGGTCACGGCCCGGACCTCGATGCGGCCGATCGTCACCTCGATCGGTGGCAGCTCGCGCGTTGCGGCTCGCGGCGTAGGCCGCGGCGTGGCGGTCGCCTGGCGCCGGATGGCGTTGCGGGGCGGCAGGGCCGGCGCTGGCACGGGGCGTGGTGGAGCTGCAGCGGGTGCCGCGGGTGCGGCGGTCGACCTGGGCTGCGCCGGTGTCGCCACTCGGGCGGCGGCCACGACGCGGTTCGGCGTGACCGGCGCCGCGGGGGCCGGCTCGGACCCCCGGCGGGCCCGGACGGTGGCCTCGGGCTCAGGCGCCCGGCCGGGGCGGGTCCGGGCCATGGCAGGCAGGGCGGGCCGCTCGGGCGGTGACGCCGGCGCCCGTAGGGCTGCCGGCTGCACCAACGCTTTCGGCGAAGGCACCGGCAGCGCGCGGAGCGGTGGCGGTGACATCACGATGCGGACCGTCGAGTCGACCCGGGGGACCTCGCGGGGCGGAGCGCTGTGCGTGGCGGTGGCGGAGGGGACGCGGTCTCGCGGCCTGGGCGGCGGGAGGGCGGGCGCCGCCTTCGGCGCTTGCAGGGGCGTTGTCGGTCGAAGACTCGCCGCCGGTTCGGCGAGGACGGGTGCCTGGTCCCTGCGAGAGACGCCGGTGTCGGCGGCAGCCGGCGCCGGCTCGGCCGGCCCCGCGCGAGCGCCCTCGAACAGCGCCGGCTGGCGGCGCCGCAGGGTGGGCTCGATGGGCGCCACGCGCTCGACGAGCCGCTCCAGGTAGCCGGCCGGGGCCGCGGGGGATGGGGGCTGGTGGTTCACGCGGGCACCATCAATCCCTGCACCATCGCGATGTAGCGGCGGCGCCGATCGGCGCTGAGGCTCAGCACCTGCGGTTCGCTCCAGCCATAGGCGCTGGCCAGGGTATGCACCTCGACCAGCGTGCGCTCGGCCCAGTCGTCCAGCTCTTCCCACAGGTAGTCGCCGATGTCGAAGCGGCGCTCGAAGCCGTGGCCGCAGGCCGGGCAGCTGAGAGCAATGCGGATGTCGGCACCCGGGTCGCGCAAGGACATGTCCTGCTGCAGCCGCTCGACCATCGTCGGCGGCAGCTCGGCCGCATCGATCACGCGGTCGGCGAGCCGGGCCTGCAGCACGCAGCGTCCGATCAGTTGTCGGACGGCGCCGGAGATGTCGCCGGTGCCTTGCAGCGCGTCGAGGTCGTCGCTGCAGGGTAGGCGGTAGGTCAGCTCATAACCGTCGCAGTTCAGCGGCGGCGGCGCGGACTCGTCGGCCGGCTCGGCCCGCAGGTCGCCGGTGCGCAGAGGCAGCTCCAGCGCCTCGCTGCAGGCCGGACAGTCGACCAGCGTGTCCAGCGTGTCGCCGAAAAGGGCTTCGAACAGTGCGAACAGGTGTGCGTCGCGCGCGCCGATCGGCAGCGCACCCCAGTCGCTCGCCGCCACGTCGGGCCATGCCAAGCGCAGCAGCGCCAGCGAGCGCCGCAGCGGGTCCATGGCCTGCACCTGCTCCCAGGTGTGCAGCACCGATTGCGCGCTGAGCGCGCCGTGGGCCTGATCGGGATTCATACACGAGCGTCGCCGTGCAGCCCGTGCCCGTCAGGCCGGGTCGGTGAAGCTGGGCTCCGAAGGCTCGGGGGTCTCGACGTCGCGCACCCAGCCTTCGTTCTCCAGCTTCAGGTGCTGGATCGCGATCGCGTTGGCGTTGGCATCGAGGTCGGGCAAGGCCTGGAACTCGGATACCCAGGCGCGGAACACCTTGTAGGCGATCGCCAGCTGTCCACCCTCGTTGTACACCTCGATGATCACGTCCTTGCGGAAATCCTTCAGCGAGCTTTCCGAACCCAGCCCGGCACCGAAGTTCCAGACCTTGTTGGCCCACTGCTCGAATTCCTTGTCGTGTGTGACACCGCGCTCCAGCGTGATGGCCTCGAACTCGGTCCGGCCGGGGGACTTGCGGCTGCTGCTGGGGTCGCCGCCGTCGCGGTGCTTGACGACTTCGGTCGTGCGCTTGAGAGCGCTCACCTTGCACACGCCGGCGACGTACTTGCCGTCCCACTTGACCCTGAACTTGAAGTTCTTGTAGGGATCGAATCGCTGGGCGTTGACAGTGAACTGTGCCATGGTCGGCTCCTTGATCGCGGGGTGTTGTCAGGCCTTTAGACGTCGATCTGGCCGGCCATCTGCTGCAGCTTGATGATCACGAACTCGGCAGGCTTCAGCGGGGCGAAGCCGATGACGACGTTCACGATGCCGAGGTTGATGTCGTTCTGCGTCGTCGTGTCCTTGTCGCACTTGACGAAGTACGCGTCGCGCGGCGAGCTGCCCTGGAACGCCCCCTGGCGGAACAGGTTGTGCATGAACGCGCCGGCGTTCAGGCGGATCTGCGCCCACAGCGGTTCGTCGTTGGGCTCGAACACCACCCACTGCAGCCCACGGTAGAGGCTCTCTTCGATGTACAGCGCGGTGCGCCGAACGGGGATGTACTTGTACTCGTCGGCCAGCAGGTCGGCGCCGCGCATCGTGCGAGCGCCCCAGGCCACGCTGCCGATGATCGGGAAGGTACGCAGGCAGTTGACGCCGAGCGGGTTCAACTGGCCGTTCTCTTCGTTGGTCAGGCTCACCGAAAGCCCTTGCACGCCCGAGATCGCCGCATCCACGCCCGCCGGGGCCTTCCACACGCCGCGGTTGGTGTCGGTACGCGCCATCAGGCCGGCGATCGCGCCACTCGGTGCGAAGGTGTCGAGCTGGCCGTCGCGCTTCGGGTCGGGCTGGCGTATGCGCGGGAAGAAGAGCGCCGCATTGCGCGCCCGCTCGCCGGTCAGGCCCAACGCCGTCAACGCCGCATTGTTGCTGGCGACGATGTCGTTGGCCGAGTCCCAGGCCGCGGGCGAATCGACGATCAGCATCGCCCGGCGCTGCACGCAGAAGTCGAGCGCGCTGCTGTAGACCGCCAACGGCGTGTCGCCATCGCGCGTGTCCGGCGGGATGCTCATCAGGTTGAAGAGGTCGGTCTTCTTCAGCGCGAACAAGCCGGTCTTGTCCGCTTCGCTGCCCTGGTAGGTGGCGGAGTCGAGCGGGTCGCTGTCGCTGGCCATGCCCGCGGTCACCACCGGGGTCGATGCGGCGTCGTCGTTCCAGATCGTCTTGCCCGCGCCCGGGTCGCCGTGCTTGGGTGGCACGGTGGTGCCAGGCAGCGTGGTGGTGCTGGCCACGCGCAGCAGGGCCGATTCGTTCAGCAGCACGCGGTCGATGCGGCGCGGGCCTTCCTTGACGGTGACGTTGAGGAACGTTTCCAACGCACCGCTGCCGCTGCGAACGGTGAGGTTGAACAGGTCTGCTGGCACCAGGCCATAGCGCGCTGCGACGTCGGCCGACACCTTGTCGTCGACGCGCACCCGCAGACCATTGCCCCAGCTGCCGCGCGAGGCCGCCACGAGGTCGAGGTTCGTCAGCGTGATCTTCGCGGCGTCGTTGACGCCGTCGCCGTTCTTCTTCTTGTAGAGACGCACGATCACCGCCCGGGCGCCGCCGTTCTGGAAGAAGTCACGCACCGCATAGCTCATCGGGTACGCGGGGTCGAGGCTGCCGAACTGGCGCTCGAAGTCACCGAAGGTGTTGATCAGCATCGGCTCGTCGGTGCCCATGGCGGTGCGGCCGACGAACGCGGTGATCGAGGTGGCGACACCGGTGATGGTGCGCACGCCGCTGGGCAACTCCTCGACGTACACCCCGGGGAATGAAACTGCGACTGGCATGTTGGGCTCCTCGCGCTTGGGCCGTACCGATGGTTCCGCGCTTGCCGCTCGTACCTACGTGTTGCGAACGCGGGTTGGTTTTCGAGGATGGCAATTTGCCCATCCTTGCCGGTCTGAACAACCCCTAGACTGGTGAAGCGGCTCTGCAGAGCGAGTCGATGGCTCGCTCAGAGCTTCGGGCCGAGAGGGCCGAGAAGTCGCCATTCGTTCTCCACTCAGGTGACCGATGCAGGGGGAGCGAAGCGTCGCGTATCGCTGAATGTCTGCACATAGGTAGAGTTGACAGGCAGTCGTTCGCGACCTGGGGTTCTGCGGTGTTCCAATCCCGCCTTCTCTTCTCTTGGGATGTCTAGCACAGCGATGGCCGCGACACCCTGCCCGATCGCTTGGTGGGCTGGCGAAGCCCATGGGTCTGCTCTTATCGGATCAAATTCCCGTGACCCCGGATGCAATGCTTCTTGGGCGACAGTCAGAGGGCAGCAATGCGGGGACATCCTGCGGATGGCGCCTGCGAGCGAACGCCTCCTGCGGCCGATTGCGCATCGCCAGCGTCAATTCATTGCGGCATCGAACACCTCATCGCCGGTCGGTTCGTAATGCGGGACCGAGTTCATCTGGTGCCGCAGCGTCGACAGTGCCAAGTACATGCGGTGGCGGGCGCGACTCTGGTTTCCCAAGGGCCGATGCTCGGCGATCGAGTGCCAGGGGTTGTACGAAAGGCGTTTGGCGAATTCCATCTGCGCGGGCAAGTCGAATTTCTGGCGCGGGATGCGCAGCGTCGCGACAGAGACGCGCGGCGACAGCCGCTCGGGCCAGAGCACCGATGCGTTCTCGATGGGCATCAGATGCGGGTCGGTTTGGCGCTGAATGCGAAAGTCGAGCTCGACGTCGCCGGCGTCGAGTGCGGAGACCATGGCGGCGCGCAGGTAGTCGTCGGGGGGTCGGAGTGGCAGGCGCGGGATCCGCGTGCGCTTCTTGCTCTTCGGCCAGACCGAGTACTGCATCGCCTGGCCTTCGCCGAGCAGGTAGGGCACGCAGCTGAAGTACGGCGCCTCGAACGGGCTGCTCTGGGTCTTGATCCAGAGCGCCTGCATGATGCCGTCGAGCAGGTGCGGTCGGCGGAAGTTGACGAAGTAGTAGATCGAGGCGTTCTTCAGGCTCTCGATCTGCAGCTGCGCGTTGGCCTGCACGTCGGGCGTCACGAACGTCGGCGGGGAAACGCCGAACATGTCTTGGGTGAACTTCTCCTCGTCCATCAGCTTCAGGCCGGGGACGCCCATCAGCTTGATACTGATGCTCATGAAGCCGACGTCGTCGATGTCCGGCGTGATGTACGGGCCCGGCCCCGAGAAGCGGACCCAGGCCCGATAGGTCTTGGGCTCGGCAAAGATTCCGTGCCTAAGTTCGGCCGGCAAGCCCTCGTGGACGATGAACTCGGCGCGGACGATCCCCTGCGTCTTGGTGTTGCCGCCGCGCTCGAATCCGCCCGGCTTCCACAGCAGGCGCATCTGCTGCTGGAAGCTGGCGATGATCGAGTCGACGAACTGCTCTTCGCTCGGGAGGAGCTTCTCCTCGGCGAGCGCGAGCTTCTCATCGACGCGCTGCGCGTTGATCAGGAACGTGACGAAGCGAGCGATCGGATCGCGCAAGACGGCATCGAATGCCGGGCGGAAGAATGGATCGAAGCGGCGCTCGAAGTGGACCAGGGCCAGCATCGTGTCCGCGAGTACGTCCAAGACGCGCGAGCCCGTGTTTGCGGGTGGAATTGGTCGGCTGGCGTTCGAATTCATGGGGGCCTCGTCAATGAGCGGTCGCGAGGAAGCGCAATGCGCGGATGCCGGGCAGGAAGAAGTAGGCGCCCCCGAGCACGGTCACGAACTGCGGCAACCCGGCGATGCGCTCGCCGGGCCCGTCGCCGCGCGGCAGCGAGAAGCCATCGGTGGGAGTGCCGCCGGCGGCCGCCAGTCGCGTGCCGAGCAGCGGGTCGCTTTCGTTCGGCAGGCCATCAAAATGCAGTCCCATCGCCCAGGCGTTCTGCACGAACTCGAACTGGCGCGCGATGTTGGCATTGAGGCAGATGAAGTGCAGGCCGGGCTCCGCGCCGCCGGCCTCCGCGAGCGCCTGTTCAGGCGAAACCGCCGGCCCGTACTCGCGACCGCGTCGCAGCAGCCGGTGAAAGCGCGTCGACGCGACCAGGTCGTGGGCGAGCGCGTCGGCGTCGAAGCCCAGGGTGCGCTTGGCCCACGAGAGGAACCCTGGGGTGCCGGGCGGAAGGTCTGCGTTGCGCGGATTGCTGCGCCGAACGTGCGCGCCGAGCGGGCAACGCAGGCCGTCCGGATCCGAGCGATAGGTGAACGCGTTCATGTCGCCGGGAGTGCCGCCGCCTTCGATCCGTTCGTTCGTGGGCTCGACGAGCGGAGTACCGTCGCGCCTGCGTCCCACCATCGCGCTTGCGATCCGCTCGCGCACCTCGGCGTTGCCGCCAGCCTCGCGGTCGACGAAGTGCCAGAAGCCGTGGACGTCCTGGCGCAGCTGGCGCAGGACGAGGTAGCTGCCATTGCGACCGAGGTCGGCACGATCGGGCGCATCCTCGGCGCGCGGCAGTCGTGCCCCGGCGCGTGCCGCATCGAGCAGCGGCCGGTCGGTGTAGCCGCCATACTCGTTCGGATAGCCGAGCAGGTACTCACCGAGGCAGCTCAGGTTCGAATAGTCGGCTCGCTCGCTGTCGCGCGCCGGGCGCTTTCGTTCCCAGTCAAGCAGCGGCTGCGAGATGCCGTCCACGAAGCCGAACGGCTCGGTGCTATCGAGATCGGTCGTCGCGAGGCACGCCAGACGTTCAAAGCCTTCTTCGCACTGCGTTTCGATCGACCGTTGCAGGGCGGGGAGATGGCCCGGTAGGGCATAGAGCAGCACAGCGACGTGAGGCACACGCTCGCCGGCGCCCCACTGCCATCGGCTCGGATGGTTCGCGCCGACGTCGCCGAGGCGGCGCGCGCGGTTGGCGTCGTCGGCCAGGCCGGACACGAACTCGTCGGCGAAGCTATCGACGATCGCGTGGTCGACGCCCAGGGCGCGCATGCCCGGCGCGGTCAGCGCGACCTGAACCGCGACCTCCGATGGCGGCTCGACTGTCGCCGCCGTGCTTACCGGCACGCTTCCGAGCCAGCGGCGTGCCGCCTCGCGATCCTTGACCCGCAGGAGCAGGAACGCCGCCTCGGTGTGATGCTTGTAGCCGAAGCGCACCAGGCCCTGGATGTCGTCGAGCTCGACCGAGCGCGTCGTGTTCATAGCAGCCTCAGCCAGGCAAGGGCTTCGGAATCGCTCATCGTCGGCTGCTCCAGGCCCTGCCGAATGCGGTGATTGCGCTTCATCTCGACCAGCGCCAGGCCGGGATAGGCCTTGTACCAGACCTGGGTCGGCACCTGATGACGGCGCTGGTAGTACTTGAACGACTGCTCGATACGCGAGCCGCCGAATATCAGCCACCTCGTGCGTGGCCAGCCGACGCCGTTGCTGAACAGGATATTCAGACCCCAGCCGACCTTGTTGATGAAATCGTCCATGTAGCCCTGGTGACTGCCGTCGTAGTTGCTTACGAAGACGACACGGGTCTTGTCATCGAAGAAGAACCAGTGCGCGAAGTGGATCGTCTGCACCCGCGCCAGGAAGCCGCGAGTGAAGATATGGCGGCACGCGTACTCGGTGAACACGAGCAGGAGGGTCAGCAGCCAGCGTCGATAGAGCCCGGGCTTGACCGCGCCGAGAGCGGTGTACTGGTTGGTCGTGTCGTGATCCTCCAGCGCATGCAGTGCCTGGATATCGGCGGAGCGCGGGCGTGGACAGATCTCCGGATCGCGGGTTTCGCGCGCCCGCAGCTGCCAGGCGAGCAGCGGTGCCAGAACGATCAGGAACGGCAGGGCAACGAGGCCGAGCAGCGGCACCGCGACGAGGTTGACGAGCTTCCTGAGCTGCCAGCCGAGCGGCGTCGGCTCCTCCGGTGTCAGCGCCAGCCGGCCGGCGCCGACTTCGCCCGCGACATAGGCGACGAGCTCGGCGTGGACCCGCTCCGCGTCGCCGCGCACGGCGAGCGGTCGGCGCGGCACGCGTTCCGCCAGCACACGCTGCAACGCGCTCTCCTCGCGGATCTGCCGGACACTCCGCCCGACCCAGTTGACGAAGCTCGCCGCTGCGCGCCGGTTGTGCGTGCGCATCCAGGCGAGCAGATCGTTGTCGGCCGCAAAGCCTTCGCAGTGTTCGAAGATGCGCGCCAACCCGGGCTTTGCGCGCTGTGCCAGCTCCGCGAGCGCGTCGTCCGCCGGACCGTCGCAGTCGCCGAGGAAGGCAAGGTAGGTCGCCAGGCGTGGCGGCTGCACGCCATGCGCCTGCAGGTCTGCTTGCAGCGCATCGTCGAGCACGACGAGGCGAGCGAAGTGCAGCCGCTCGAACGCGCCGAAGGGCAGGATGGCATTGCGCGGGTCGGCCATTCCGGGCGCCGCGTTCATCGAGCTCAGCAGCGCGCGCAGGTCCGCTTCGCGGCCGGCCGCGATCGCCGCGACCACCATGAAGTGGTCCTGCGGCGTCATGGCTCAGAACTGAAGGCAGAAGTCGATCAGGCGATCTTTCGCCCAGTACACCTTGCCGAGGTAGAAGTCCGGGCCAATGAGACGGATTTCGTCGCGAATGTAGTGGGCGACGAGCGACGTCTCGGAGTAGTCGAGGACGATGCATTCCTTGCTGTCGAGCCAACTCGGGGTCTTGTAGACCTTGGCAATGATCGCCTCGAGACCGAACGCGAGGATGCGGTTCTTCAGCACGCCCTTTTCGGCGTCGAACACCTTGCCCTGCCAGCCGAAGTGGTTGATCACCTCGGCGATCGGGAGGGTGTAGGTCGTCCCTGGGGCAATGATTGCCGTGCCTTTCGCCGCGCCGTTCGGTATCGGCCCCGCCGGGCTGGCGCGGAACAGGTCGTCGAGCTCGCTTTGCGACATCGCCAGCAGCTGGCTTGCGTCATAGGCCATGGAGGTGCTCCTTGCGGTTGCCCGCGGTCAAGAAGACGTCATCGGCGCGCGTCCGGGCGCCTGGGCGCGCGCATCGTGAAGGATCGCGTCGGCGGCCTTCTCCGCCACCATGTAGACGGCGCTCGCGATGAAGAATCCGGGGATGCGCGGGAACACCGACGCATCGACGACGCGCAGCCCCTGTGTGCCGCGCACCCGGAAGGCGCTGTCGAGCACCGCGTCGGCGTCACCTCTGTCGCCGATCGCGCATGAGCCCGAGGCGTGGTGGCCCCACGCCGTGTTGCGGACATAGTCGGAGATGTCGGCGTCGCTCTCGACCGAGGCGCCCGGTGCGAGCTCCTCTGCGATCAGGCCGCTCGCAATCAGCGGCGCGGTCAGGCGGCGGACGAAGCGAACGCCCGCAACGACAGCCGCGAGGTCCTCGGCCGCGTCGTCGCTGCCCTCCTCGAAGTAGCGAAAGTTCACCAGCGGCGTGTCGAGCGGGTCGGCTGATCGCAACAGCACGGTGCCGGCGCGATTTTCAGTATGGGCCTTGAGGATCGCCCACGTGAGGTACTCGCTCGGGCCGACGATCAGCTTGGAGAAATCCGGCCGATAGCCTTCGAAGCGCGCCAGCAGCGCCATGCAGAAGAGGTCGGGCTCGACCTTGGTCGACGCGGAGCGGCCTATCAGCGCGAGCGCCGCGCCGTTCGAGGAGTACATGCCGGCGCGCGATGCGTTCCAGCGGCGCCAGAGCGGATCGCCGCTCGCGAAGGTCGCGCCGTCGAGGATGCGCCATGGGCGACGCATGCGGTGCGTCAGCGCCACCTCGTAGCGGTCCTGCAGGTTCTTGCCGACCCCGGGCAGATCGACGCGCACCGCAATACCCTTCTTGCGCAGATGGGCGGCCGGGCCGATTCCCGAGAGCATCAGCAGCTGCGGCGTGTTGAAGGCACCACCGCACAGGATGACCTCGCGCCGCGCATGCACCTCGCGCGCCTCGCTCGGCGCCGTGCTCACTTCCGCGTGCGCGCGATACAGGCACTTCCCCTTGCGATAGGCGACCCCGCGCGCGACCCCTGCGCTGTCGAGGAGGACGCGAGTCGCGAGTGCATCGAGTTCGACATGCAGTCGGTCGCCGCAGGCGGCGCGAACCTCCAGAAGTCGCTCGCGGGTGCCGGCACGGCGATGGCCGCGCGTCGACAAGGGCGTGTAGCAGAGTCCCTCGAAGCTTCCGCGACCCCGCGGCCGGGCGTTCGGATCGCCGCCGCCGCGCAGCCACCGCAAGGTACTTGCGAGAGGAGTCGGCAGCCCGCCGACGAAGGTTCGTGTCGTGCCCCGGACGAGCCGCACGAGCTCGTCGTCCTCGAACGCGTCGAGCGGCATCGACTTCTCGGTGCGCAGCCATCCGTCCCAGCCATGCCCTGTGGGATCGATGCCAACGCGGCGCAGCGCTCGCCATAGGGGTGCGTGCCGGCAGTCTTCGAGACGCCGGGCGTAGCGGCGCATTCGTTTGGCGCTCCATGACGCGTCGCCGGTGAGCTTGGCGATGCCGTCCCAGTCGGAGTCGTGCGGCGGCATGTAGATCATCGCGTTGTGGGCGGTGCAGCCTCCGAGCGCCGCCGCGCGCGGATAGAAAACGCCGCGACCCGGCGTGTACTTCGGGTCGCGCGCCTGCCGATCCTCGCTTTCGTAGTGGCGCACCTGGAACTCCCAGCTCATCGCCTTGTTCTCACACGCGTAGGCATGAAACGCCGGTACGTCGTAGTCATCGGGCATGCGGTCCGCATCGCTCGCGCGGGGATCACCGCCGGCCTCGATCAGAAAGACGCGCGAACCTGATTCGGCCAGGCGTGCAGCGAGCGTCCCGCCCCCCGCGCCGGAGCCGACGACCACGTAGTCCCACGTGCGTTCCTCGGACCCGGCTGCCATGAACGCGCGCAGTCAGAACGTCTTGAGAAAGGCGATCAGGGCGCGCTTGTCTTGATCGCTCAGCTCGGGCTCGGTGCCGAAGGCCTTTTCGTCCCCGCTCAGCCCGTCCTGCCGATTGAACTCGGCGGTGCCGAAATAGTGGCCGCGGTTGACGACGAAGTCCTTGCACTTGCTCAGCTCCATCATCGGACCCTTCAGGTTGGCGAAGTGCTGGCGCAGGTCGGCATCGCTTGCGCCGGCGGGAGCGGTGGCGAGGTCGCCTTTCAGCTTGACCAGGAACTCGCCGATCCTGCCAACGTAGGCCGCCTTGTCGCCGAGATCATCGCTCTCGGCGCGCAGCTTCAGGTTCGACAGCAGCGCGACCGGAATTCCTTGCGGAATCGGGCCAAGGGTTATGTCCTCGCCTGCGCCCACGAGCCACGGCACCCAGCGGTGCAAGGTGCCCTGCAACGGCCGCATTGCCTCGGGAACGAAGCCAATCGGGATGGTGACGTTGCTGCGCTCGGTCGTGCGGTCGATCGTCCCGGGTACCTTGGCACCGAGCACCGAGTCGCGCTCGCGCTTTTCGGGCCAGAGCATCTGCTCGATCGACGCGTCGAAGACCTTCATGCGCGCGGCCACCGACGGGCTGCTGTCGAACGGCCCGACGGTGTTGTTGAGCAGGAAAGGTCCCGTCGACCAGATGCTGATCAGCGACGGAACCCGCGTGTAGCCGCGGCCGCCGGCGGGCATCGGGTAGGGCATCGGGTCGCCGGTGAACGGGTCGTACAGCGTCACGGTGCCGACCGAGGGCAGCTGCTTGTACGACTGCGACGAGAAGTTGTCCCAGATGTTGCCGCCGAGCGCGTTCGTCGCCAAGGGGCTGCAGGCGTTGGTGCGCAGGAGCGTCACCGGAATGCGAGCATCGGTCGAGAGGTAGTTGTTGTCCAGGAAGTCGGGCGCGAGCACGACCTTTCTCATCTGCTCCTTGAACTCCTGCGTCTGGGTTCGCTTCCAGTAGGCCCTGAAGCAGTCGAGATAGCCGGCGCCGGCGCACGTCGCCGGATACGGCGCGGGTGGAGGCGGCGCCTTGCTCGAGTGGCAGCGCGCGCAGGTGTCGGCGAAAACGACCTTGCCTCGCTCGACGGTCGACGCATCCTCAGTCTGGTACTGGGCGCCGCCCGGGGCGTCTTTCAGGCGGTCGGGCTGCGCTGCCTTTAGGAAAAAGAGGGCGGTGTTCGGTGTCCCGGCCTCGGTCGCCTGCCAATAGCCCGAGTTCTTCTGGGCGTCGGCGATCTTGATCGGCGAGATTTCCTTGCCGCCGACCACCGCGTTGAAATGCAGCAACCACTCCTCGCTGAAGACGCCGATGTTGAGATAGACCCGGTTCAGCGCGCCGAGCAGGCCGACCGAATCGGCGCCGTCCTTCAGCACGCGCATCGTGCGGACGGTCGCGTCAGGCTTGGAGAAGTAGTCGAGCAGCGGCCCGCTCGTGACGAAGTCGTTGAATTGCTTGTTGTCGAGTTCGCCGCCGGCGAGCTTCTCGCTGCCGATTCGCTTGGCCATCTCGAGACGCGCCGCGAACGAGTAGACCGCGTTCATCGTGCGCGGGTTGTTGATGCCGTCGGTCGACACCAGCGAGGTGTCCATGCTGCCCGGGCGAAACGTGTGGGCGAGCTGGTACATGTAGTTCTTGCGGCCCTCGGGCTTGTTCGAGTTGAAGATGAAGAGGCGATCGACCCACATGTACTGCGCACCGACCGATGAGCTGAGATTCGCGTACGCAGGATGCGCCGGATCGGCGGGCGGATTCACCGGGCTGGGTCCGACGTGGCAGAAGCCGCACGACATGCCGACGCGGTACGGCCGGACCAGGTCCTTGCGGTTGTAGTAGCTCGGGTCGGTGTAATAGCGCTCCGGGTCCCAGGCCTTGGCGGCCTTCTCGTCGAACGCCGGGTTCGGGAACAGGCGCAGGCCGACAATGCCGCTCGCATAGCCGTAGAACGAGCCGACCGGTTGGGTCGTGCCGTCGCCGAGGGGCTTGCCGCGTGAGCCGATGGCGACGCCCGGATACTTGCTCTCGTCCTCGAACGGATCGGCGGCGCAGCCCTTGGAACGAACGTCGAGCCAGAGGCCACGCCGGTTCGGGTCGGCCCCAGTGGCTTTCGCGAAGCACGGCTCATTGACGAGGCCGAAGTCGTTCCAGCGCGATTCGCGGTCATAGCCGAGCGACGGATGCGAGCTCACGACCTTGAGCAGGTCGAAGGCGCCGAAGGTTGAGGCGCTTAGCCCGTCCCAGAAGCGGTCATTGCCGCCGCTCCAGACGAGCCACATATTTCGGCCCGCGACCTCCGTCGGGTCGAGCTTGACGGCGCCGTCCATGTCGTGGAAGTAGTCATCGGCGGAATGCTTGAACGACGAGCCATCGCGGCCCGCCTGCTTGGCCTCGTCGAGAACCGCGCCAGGCTGCGGCCCCTTCGAGCAGCTCGCGAGGAGGAGGGCACCGACCAACCAGCACGCCATCGGGTGCCAACGTTGCAAAAGCATCATGGACCTCCTCGTTGCTCTTGTGGCGGGAAGGATGCCAGAGCACGGGGCAGCGTGCAAGGCGTTCAAAGGAGGGCTACGCGCGGTGCCGGCATTGACGCCCCATTGCCACCACGAGCCGGTGAGCCGTTGCGCCTGTTCTCACATGCGCCTCGATGTTCGCCAAGCCGCTGGTCCAACGCACATCGCCAAAGATGGGGAAGTGCGGCTCCGGCGCCGCACGAACTGCTTAGCGCCGCCGCGGCTCCGCGCCGAGGTCGATCCGGCGCTGTGAGGACCGCTGCTCTAGGAGCCCCGCGCAAGGGGTTCGTCGTCGCTCTACCCGGTAACCACGGGCGGGGGAGCGTTGGAAATTGCGCCGATAGGGGCTACGGTGAGCCCTGCTCGGCGCACGCTTTACGGTCGGGCTTTCGCGAAGGGAGAACGCCATTGCCAATGCGGCCGCCCTCGTCCAAAAAGAGAGGGTGCTCGCGTCCCGAACTACCAGAAGAGTGGCCGCGTCGGTCGGTGCCGATTGCGTGTCGGAAGCAGTCGCCTTTTTGGGACCGCTATTTGCAGGTCACCCTATAGACGTCACCTGCCATACTGGCTGCGCAAGTGACCGGGCGCCAACTCTGATAGATGGTGTCAGCTGCTGAAGGGGCCGAGCCGGTTTGGACAAGGCCGAGTTGCAGTGGTTCGCGGATGCTCTCTTTGCCAAAGCCGGCAATCAGTGCCTCATTCATACCGCGGCCCAACGGCTGCTGCGCTTGGCTCACCGCCTGCAGATACTCCTGATTGCGCAAACGACTGAACAGGTACGCCTCGCTCGAGACGATCGTCACCGTTAGGCCGCCGAGGCCGAACCCGCTGGCCAAGGCGTAGTTAACGGCGTCCGTGCCGGCCAGCGCCAGACCGTTCACGAGCACCGGCTTGCCGACGCCGGGGTCGGGTGTCTCGACCAGGCCGGTCGCCCGTGTGGTGATCAAGCCGACCGAGTCGCCTGGCAGTACGCCCGAGAGGCGGGCGAGTGTGCTGTCGAGCGCGACAGCGGTAGTGCCGTCTTCCACCCGAGGGACGGCCGTGATGCCCACCGGCGCCACCGTCAAGGGCGCAATGGTGATGGCGAGGCCGGAGGGTTGGATCACGCTGTAGTTGCCGGCATCGCTGCCGGACAGCGCGAAGCCTTCCACTGTGACCGGCTTGCCCGCTGCCGCGTTCTTGTCGGTCACCCGACCGCTGCCTGTTCCGATCACCACGACTTCGTCCTGGGCGAGCGGCGCCACAACCGGCGTACCTGTCAGCGCGACGGCGGTCGTCGCATCGTAAGTCCTGTCAAGCGCGCGCACGCCTGCAACCACCAGCGGCGCTGGTGTGATCTCGGATACGGCGTTCGCAGCCGACCCGCCGGACGATGCACCGCTTGGGCGGCTGAACGAGGGAAAGTTCAGGCCGAAGTAGGTCGCCCCGGATGCAGAGACGGCCACAACATCGTTCGACGGCTCCGTCGTGTATCCCTTTCCGGTGCCAACGTTCCGGTTCTCAAACACGCCGCTGCCGCGCACCGTGTAGGGGCCGAGAGTTTCGCTGTGGCCATCCGGCAGGATTTGCGCGGAGGTGCTGGCGCCGGTTTGCGAGAAGCTAAACGCCGGGCTGGCATCGTAGATCTTCGATATCGGCGGCGAATCGCCACTCGGTGCAACGAGTTGTGCCCGCTGATTGGTGAAGAACCCGTTGCCGGTTGCCGGCAATGCCGCCGTGTTGCCAGCGAAGACCTTGAAGTTGAAATCGGTGCTTCCGCTCGCGCTGAAGGCGAGACCCAGAACGTCGGCGGAGTAATCGTTGGACCGGACGAGAAACCGGCTTCCGGCTGGCACGGACAAGATATGACTGCCGATAGTGCTGCCGTCATTGACGAAGCCATTGACGAAGCCATTGCCGGTGATATCGATCGTCGACGTGGTGGATGTGATGTCGCCGGTCATCACGAACGGACCGTTGGTCGACACAAGGTCGACCGATCCTGCGGCGGTGCCGGTGGCGCGCAAGTTCAAAGCACGCAGGCTGATGTTGCCAACACCGGCAAAGCTCACGGCGCCGAACGAGTTGGCCACGTTGACCAGGCTCACTCCGTCGGCAGATGACTCTGTGTCGAACGGCTGAAGCGTCAACACGTCCGACACCGTCAACTTGCCGGCCGGATCCGCGCTTTGCGCGATGCCCGATCCGGTGCCAAGACGAAGGCTGTTCGCGCGGCCGCGAATATCGAGGAAGGTTCCTGTTGGGTTGTCTACCCGGATGCTCGCGCCGCCAACGTTCAGGTCCAGCAGGCTGATGTTGTTGCTGTTGTTCATGGCGACGGAAGGACCTGGTTCGCCCGTCCGGCGGTTGGTCAGCGTCAATGCCGCCGCCGCGATGCTTCCGCCGCTCATCTCGATCTCGGTCACGTGGCGAGCGTCGAAGTCGACGCTCTTGGCCGTGATCGGTGCCGACAAAGTGATTGACGGGCTGGACACGGCGACCGACTTCAAGCTTTGCACTGGAGCGTTGAAGGCCACCCCCTCGAGTTTGGCGCCGTCGGTGGTGGTACTCGCAAGCAGCGACGAGTTGTTTAGCGTCAGCGCTGCATTCACGTTGATGACATGGGCGCCCTGGAGCGAAAGCGTCGTGTTGCCTCCGTCGGATGCCACCTTCACCGGACTCGTGACGCTGATGTCGGTCCGAGCCTCGAGCGTTAGATTTCCGCTAGCGAGCAGCGTGGCGACTTGGCTTGCCGTGATCTTGCTTATATCAGGGGAAGGGGACGGCGTGGATTCGTTGATGCCCGCCTTGGTTACGTCGTCGCCGATGCGACCGTCTCCGTTCGCGTCGGCAATGTCGCCGATCACGAGGCTGAACGGGTCGAGTAGCAAGGTGCCGGCTTTGCCATGCGGCGCGCGTAGGTCGACGCCCCCGTCGAACTGCAGCAGTTGCTTGCCCGATATCTCGATCCGCCCGCCGTCGCCTCCCCGTGCGCCGCCCGCGGCTGCGGCTTGGCCGGCATAGGTCGTCGCTCTATCGGACCAAATGACGATGCTGCCGCCATCGCCCTGTTCGACGGCGCCAGCATCGAGTCGGACTTTGGACTCCACAAGAGTTTCGGTGGCGTTCGGCTGTGGTCCATGGCCCCGATAGGCGCCGCCGACAAGCATCGAGCCACCACCCGCGGCCCCTGACACGTCGAGGTGCGCCATCCCGACCAGCGCCACCTTGTCGCCGAGCACCTCAATGGCGCCGCCGCGGGTGCCCGTAGCAGCGCCCGAGGCGTCGAGCGTGGCCGCTACACGCACGCTGCCGCTAGTTCCGCCGTTGAGGACGATCCGCCCACCACGTTGCTCGATGCTTTGCGCGCGGACCAGCCCATCGACCTGCATGACCGTGCGCTGCGCCGCATCGGTGGCGGCGGCGCGCAATTCGACCACGCCGCCATCAGCTTTCAGACCGCCGGTATTGTCCAGCCTGGCATTCACCGCCGCCGCCGATACGCTGATGTTCATAAGCCCAGAGCCGGTAGGGTCGACGCTGACCGCTCCGGCCGCTACGAGCGCGGTGGTCCCGCGCGGCGTCGTGATGCTGCCTGCGTTAGACGTCAGCGGTCCCGCCAGCACGGCGTAGCCCCCGGCCGCGGTCTCGATACGACCTTCGTTGCGTACTTCGGCGCCCGCGCCCGCGCCGCCCGACAGCCGCAGCCGACCGGCCATGAACTGCGTCGGGTCCGCGTTCAGCGTGGTCGCGACAAGACTGCCCACGCTCACCTGCGCGCCGGCGCCAAACAGCACGCCGTTCGGATTCTGGAGGTACACATGGCCGTTTGACAGCAGGCTGCCGAAGATCTCGCTCGGACTTCCGCCTGTGACCCGGTTCAACGCCACGGCGTCGGCCGTTGGTTGCTCGAAGCGCACCGTCGCGCCTCGTCCGATCGAAAAGCTTTGCCAGTCCGCGACCATGCGCGGGCTGGTCTGACGGATCACCAAGCCATCGGCGCTAGGGGCGACGCTGCCTTTACCGCTCACCACCGAGCCGCCAGTCGGCAGCACCTGCGCATCAAGCGGCGTGGCGGCCGCGCTCAACAGCGTTGCCAGGAAAGCTGGCAGCGACGCTCGCCAGGCCTCGGCCGCTACCAGGTGGCCGATCGGCGCACTCGTCACGATAGATTTGTGAGTCCCGCGCGCCCAGATGAAAGGTACGGGGTGGATCGTGCTAGTCATGACGGCTCCGATCGAGATTAGAACTGCTTTCCGGCCAGCATCCAAAGCCGCACCCTGCTGTCATCGCTTTGTGCCGGCACCCCGCCACGCGCGGCTACGTAGGCTCTCGCGAACCAGCCGCCGATGTCGGAAAACACCAGTCCCAAGCCATGCGAAACAACCCGACGAATGTTCCGCGTATCGGTCAGCAGGGGCTTTTGATGGATGCGCCCGAAGCCATAGTCGCCGAACAGCGACAGTACGAGATTTCCGGTGAGGCTTTCAAGGCGTAGCGGGGTTCGATATTCCCACGTCAGCAGGGCGCCCGAATCGCTGGGCGAATCCCCAGCCGGATATCCACGCACGCCGTTTGGTCCGCCGAGGATGAATTTTTCGGAACTGTCGAGATTTTTTTGCGCCGCCTGCGCCGAAGCGGTCAGATACAGGAGGCCTCCGGTCGGCAGTTGCTGCACGCGCGAGCCGAAAAGCACGAGCTTGGTGTAGGAGCCGGCGCTGTGGTATCCGGTCGGAGATTGGTCGACCTCCAAGTCAGTGGCGGAGTCGATGCTCAGGCGGCCAGCGATGAAGTGAGCCCAATAGTTGTTGGTGCCGCCGCCCAATGCATCATCGCGAGAGTCCCCCGCCGCGCCCAGGGTGACATAGCTTGCCCAATTCTTCTTGGTGTCTAGAGGAATCGCCTCGACTCGGTCGTCCGACTTTCGGCGTTCGGCGCTGGCCTGCAGCACCACGTTGTCATCCCGCGAACGGACGAGTGGATGCAACAGTTGCACTGCGATGGATCCTGCCGTGCCCTTTGCCGCAAGCGGCTCGAAGGTCTGGGTACCCAGCCTGTATTGCAGATAAGTTGTCGAGAACCCCGCCCTGGTGCCGCGGGCATTAATGGGGGCGAGCCATAAGCCACTCGCAAACTGCGTCCCTCCATTGGTCGAGGTCAGCGCATTGAGCGAAGCCACATCGCCAAGGCCGCCGGGACTTAACCAGTCGAGACTGACACTCAGTCGATACACGCCCGTGAAAGTGGATCCGTAGTTGTCCACCTCGACGTAACCCCCAACACGCGGCCCCGCGGCAATCTTCAGCGTGAGGTCGGCGTAGCCCGGATGCTCGCCCGCTGAGAGGGTGGAGGTCACCGATAGACCGCGCAGATCGCTGAGAGTGAACAACGCTCGCTCGACGTATCCGCGCTCGGCAACCGGATTGCCGCGCAAAGGCGCGATCACTTCCTCGATGAAGGCGCGGGACACCTGGACGCCGTCATCTACCTCGAGTCTGATTTCACCCAGCCGACCTTCGAGAACCGCCAGCGTCACGATTCCGTCCACCACGTCTTGGGCCGGTACATAGACCTGTGCCAGAAAAAGGCCGGTTCGTTGCAAGGCGGCCTGAGCGCCTTGGGCGGTCGCCTCGAGATCCGCCAAGGTCTTCGACTTGCCGAGGTAGCGGTCGAGTAACGGAAGCAGGTCGCGCGCTTGCGTGGTCGAGATGCCGGTCAGCCGAAACTCGACAACGTCGACCGTCGGGCCATCTGACGGCGCCGTAGTCGGGGCAGGCGCTTGGCGGATGTCGGGCATTGCCACTGAATCAGTAGTCGCCTGCGCCATGCGAGCCGGGAGTCTACCCGTGCTGGGGAGAGGTGCCTGGGCAAGCGCGGCCACGGGAAGCAGGCAGGCCGATACCGTCTGCAGCCACCTTCGGATGCCGGCCGTTCTGAACCGACCTGCGACGAAGAACGGCTTCGGCTTGGTGATCACTATCTACCCGGCGAAACGAACACCGGCGCCTCTATCTTCTGGGGCACGGCATTGAGCGTTTGTGTGGCAGGTGGCGTAGCCTTTTTGTCTGCTGCAGGCAGCGTCCGAATGCGGTCGCTGCGAACGTTTGTCTTACTCTTGTCCGTTTTGAGGTTCATTTGATCGACATCCTTACCCGCAACTGGTGCCGCCGCTTCCTGCCCCAAGATGTTGCATGGTGGACTACACCCAAGAGTCCCCCTTTTCTCCGCCGTTGCCCCCTTAGGCTCCACCGTAGTCCACTTAGGATCCACCGTAGTCCCCTTAGGATCCACCGTAGTCCCCTTAGGCTCTACCGTAGTCCCCTTAGGCTCTACCGTAGTCCCCTTAGGCTCTACCGTAGTTCCCCTAGGCTCTACCGTAGTCCCCTTAGGCTCCGCCGTAGTCCCCTTAGGCTCCGCCGTAGTCCCGGTAGTCTCGGTAGTGGTTCCCGTGATGCTCCCAGGAGGGCTTCCCCCATTGGCGCCACCGCCAGGAGCACCACCGGTACCTCCAGGAACGACAGGGCCGGCAGCCGTGGCAGCCCCAGTGGCGGCAAGGCGAGGACGAGAGCCAGCACCAGCACCAGGCCCGCTGCCCGAGGCAGTGCTTGGACGGGCACCGGTTCCGCCAGTACCAACGCTTGTGCCGGTACCAACGCCGGGCGGCGCGCCGATCGCCGGTATATGCACGGTGGTTGTTCGGGCGGAGCCGTTAGGTGCACTGACTGTCTGCGACGCAGCATTGCCGGCCCTTGAGGGTGCGCCCTCACCTCTCACGGGCGATACAGAACCTAGGCCCATGATCAGGGTGCACCCCGTGGCCGCGATGATTCGACGTGATGTTTTCATCAGTTCCACCTCCCGATCACTTCGAACGATGCCCAGAAATACGGGTGCGCAAAGTCTCGCAGCAACGCGCGCTGCGCCAGGGCCAGCGCCTGCGCGACGCCGGCGTGCGGATCGCGCCGCCAGGCGCTGTAAAACGCGACCATCAGTTGCTCAGTACTTGCATCGTCGACATTCCACAAGCTCCCCAGGACGCTGCGCGCGCCTTTCTCGGCCAGCCCCGCAAGTCCGAGAGCGAGATCGCTGTTGCCCTGCCCGGCACTGCGGCAGGCACTGAGCACCACGAGCTGGACGTAACGCAGGCTGCGCCGCAGATCATCGAGGTCGCTACCGGTGAGATCCTCGTTGTCCCACAGCTTCAGGCGCGAACTAGCCTTGCTGCCCCCCATCACCGCATGCGAGGCTATATGCAGTGCCAGCGCCGGCGTCTCGGGGGTCAGCCCGCCGAGCCAAGCGCTAAGGCGCGTGCGAGTGCTGTCCTCATTCAGGAAAGCGGAAGCTTGCAATAGCCGCGCCACTTGCACGATCTCGCCTTCGACATGCGGCAGGTCGGGCTTGGACACTCCCATTACCAGTGCCGTGTGTGCAGGTGCCGTCGGCAGCGTCGCGGCGACGGTCGTTGGCGTAACCATCGACACGGCAAAGCGCTCGCCGAGGTAACGCTCGCCGTCATACAAAGCCGCCATCGGCACCTCACGCAGCACGCGGTCGAGCACGAAAGCGATCACCGCGGGCTCTGCCGAGCCGGCTGTGAGCGCCATTGCGGACGGGTCGAAGCCGCCTACGATGAGATCGTATAGCTCGCGCAGCACACCGGTCTGAAGGCGGCGGGCGTGCGCGACCAGCGCGGCATCGCGGGCCGCGCCCGGCGGGCGGCGCTTTAGCGTGGCGGCTTCGGCCAGCGCCAGCGTCAACAGGTCGGCCTTGTCTTGCAACTGAGCCCGCGTGACGGCGTAACTGCGCGTCATGTAACTGTCGCTGCCTGGCCGGCGCAACAGCACGTGAAGCTGCTTCTCCTCGACGATCGTGACGATCAGGTAGACGCCGCCGTCGATGGCCTTGTCCCATTCCTCTCGGAAACTCTTAGGCAAGGCGAAATTGCTGTCGCCATCGCGCCGGCGCGCCGCGGCTTCGATCACGTCGACGCAATCGTCCTGGAGCCGCAGCAGCGCACGTTGCTCGCGGCGCACCTCGCGACGCAATGCACAGTAAGTGCCGATGCCCGTTTCCCCGGCGCAGTTGCCGCTCGCGGCGGGTAGGTCACTGTCGTCGCGGCAGCAAGCCTCGCGCGTGAGGCTGCGTTCGCGCTGCCAGAGGCTCCAGCGCTGCAGCGCTTCGTGCTCGCGATTGACCGGAATGGCATCGCAGGCGGCGGCACCGGCCGGATCGGGTCGGCCGGGCAGGTCGAGCGCTGAAACTTCGTTGCCGCCGCGGGTGTCGCTCCACTTTGCTTCCAGCAGCTCCTGCTGCTGCGTCAGCAGAGTCACCCAATGCGCCTGCGCCGGACGTCCCAGGCGGAGCAGCAGGGCGGCGTATTCGCGATACAGTTCTGAATAGCGACGGCCGAAGTTCGTTCGCGTCTCGTCGTCGACCGAGCCTGCGCGCGGCCGCAGGCGCTCGACCTCTTCCACGGCCCGCGCATACCGCGACAGTGCGGCATTGGGCGATCCGGACACGGACTGCGCCAGACCCCACCATGCCACCGCGCGTGTCCTGGGCCGGTCGCTTTGCAAGGCGGCACGCCAAGCGATGTGGGCCGGCTCGGCACGGCCGGCGTTCCAATAGGCCCAACCCAGCGTGGCGTTGATGCTTGCCGGCAGCGCAGGGTCGCGTAGGTGCTGCACCAGTCGCGCCGCTTCGAGCAGATCCTCGATTGCCGGCTCGTATCGCCCTGCGGCGATGTGCACGCCGGCCAGATCATTGAGGACCCGCGCCTCGTCGGCCGGGTCGTCCCCACTGTTCCGCATCACGAACAGCGCCGCCTCCAGGTGGCGAAGGGAGACGTCGAAATCGGGCGGCTGCGCCATTAGGGCCAACAGCCCCAACGTGTGATCGGCCTTGGCCGCTTCGCGCGCGCGGCCGGATTCGATCGACAACTCGCGGCTGCGCTCGATGGCCGCTTGCGCGCGCTTTTGGTCGCCGATCTGAAGCAGCGCACTACCGAGGTCGAGCCAAACCGAGGCTTCCTGCGCGCGATCGCCGATCGCGGCATAGAGGGTGGCGCTGATCTGCAGCTCTGGGATCGCCTCGGCCAATGCGGCGCCGGTCTGCGTGCGGTACAAACGAGCGCCATGCAGATGGTGGGCGATGGCGAGGACGCGCCGCATCCCGCCATTCCGAGCGAGTTTCGCGCCAGCGTCGAGTTGCGCCGCGGCATGTTCCGGCAAGCCCGCGCGCAGCAACGCGTCGCCGAGGTATGTCTTGGCAAGGGCCAGTGACTCACGATCACCGGCCTCCGTCGCCGCTTGCGCGCTGCGCTCGAAGACCTGGGCGGCAGCAGCCGGATCGTCGTCGCGCCTCAGGATGAGGACGCCCTGCACCCGCAGTGCCTCGGAGCGCATCAGCGGGGAGATGGTGCGCTGTAATGCCGAACGCACCTCCTCGTCGGCGATCGCGGTCCTGCTTTGCGCGAGCGCAACGATCGCGAGTGTTGTGTGCGCCTCGCTGGCGATATCGTCTGTCGCAGCAGTGGTCGCAACACAGTCGAGCGTCTGGCGCGCCAGGCGCTCAGCTTCGTTGACATTTCGGGTTGCGCTCAAACGCGCGAATCGGCCGAGAGCGTGGCAACGCTCGACATCGGCTCCGGGTTGTCCATCGGCCTCGCGTTGATATTGGCGTTGCACCTCGAATGCTCGCGTATCGCAGGCCATTACTTTCAGCGAGCGTTCCCAGAGCATGAGCGCACGCAGTCGAACGGCGGCTGGCTCGTCCGGCCGCGCCAGCGAAGCCAGTTGCGATGCGGCGGCACGGAAGTCGCCGTTGCGGTATAGCGCGGATGCTGATGCGACGTCTGTGGCGCTGGCCGGCTCGATATCGCAGAACGCCGGCGCCGCCAGTTGCGCGACTAGCGCCTTGGTGTCGTCTGGCGTCTGAGCGAACGCAGGACTCGCAGCGGCAAACAGCGATGCGATCGACAGCACCAAGCGTCGAAACCGACTTTCGGCAACACTGCGAACGTCGGCATACATGGCGCTCTCATTGCGGCGCCGAGATCGCCGTGAATCTCTTCTGCGTGCCGGCATAGGCCTCGGCCACGAACGGCAGCGCTTCGTTCAGCTTCAGCACCTCCGAGGCAATGCGAGGGCCCAGCGGCTGGAGCATCGCGCTCCGGCCCGGGTCGATGCTGCGAACCGCTTCCTTGTAGGCCTTGACATATGCCGGCATCGACTTGGGGTGCATTCCGCTAAGGTCCATCATCAACACCGGCGATTGGGTGTCTATCGTCAGGGCACCGTCCGGAGCGCGCACCACGATCTCCGCAAGTGGCTTTCGAGTGCCGATCAGGAATGGCCCACCACGGCTAAGGTGCTCGGTCATGTCAGCGGGCAATGCTACGAGCCTCATTCGGTTCAGATAGCTGCTGGCGAGATCGAAGTCATAGAGATCCGACGTCAACCGACCGCTACTCTGGCCGCGCACAGGCACACAAAACTGATTGACGCGAACCAGCAACTCCTTGTCGGCGATCGAAGCTACGGGCTGGCCCGCCTGGACCTCCTTGAGCAGTTCATCGAGTGCCCGCCGTGCCTCCAGGGTTGCATAGCTGAGCCCGGCAGCATCGTTGCCTCCGACGTCACCGACCAGCACATACGTATACAGCGCCGTGCGGGGGCCGCTCCAGGGCTCCTCGGGCGGGCGTGTCAATGTGCGCCAAGTGTGGATGACGACGGTATCGCGCTCCGCGCCCTTCTCTTCAATTGCGCAGCCCGCTACCCCGAGTGCCATCAAGAGCGCAGCGAGAACGCGGCCCGAGCGCGCTGGGTCACTTTTTTTGTGCATCGTCCGCCTGCTTCGATTCCGTTGCTGTGCGACGACGCGCAATCGCCCCGGCAATGCCGGCGCCGATGACCGCAGCCAAGCCGATAATATTGGTGAACTCTTGCACCGCGATGTTTGGCCAAGCCAGGCGCACCGCCGCGTACACCAGCAAGCCGCAGAGCAGGCCGACGCCGACACTTCCGAGGATCGCTTTGATCACGGGATGACCGAAGGGCATGCCATATCTGGCGGTATGCGAACGTTGCTCACCTGGTCCGGGACCAGATCGTTCAAGTTGATCATCCGCTATGGCGCCGGTTCGCGCAAGCCTGCAGTTGAACCAGCCGGCGAGCGTCTGTTCGCGTGCAGTTGTCGGTCGGTCATGAACTGCGTGAGCGGCAGGCATATAGGTTGGAAGGCGAAGGTTGGAGGGCGAGTTTCCGTTCGTACACCGTTTGACGGCTACCACTAGCAGTTGCAAGTAAGCATCCTCAATTCTCTTGAGGACGGTCTGCGGCCCATTCGAGGTAGGTGCTGGAGATCTCGACCCGCCACTCCGTGGAATTGCCCGTCGCCCCCTTGGCAGCCGCCGCCGGCGTCCTGGACACCGCATACTTCCATGTTCGTCAGCAGTCTTGCAGGGGCGTTGATGATTTCTCCAGCCGCCGCCGTCCCCGAACGCCGACATTTGACGGTGATGTTCTGCGACGTGGTCGGCTCGACCGCGATGGCACAGCGGCTCGACCCCGAGGACCTGCGCGCCTTGATCCTGCGCTACCAGCAGCTGGTGCGCGATCTCGTCGCGCGCTATGAGGGCTTCGTCGCTCGTTACATGGGCGACGGAGTGCTGGTCTACTTCGGCTACCCGGCGGCCCACGAAGACGACGCCGTGCGGGCCATCCACGCCGGCCTCGGCATCGTCCGTGCTGCGCAACTGCTGGACCCGCCGCTCGATCCTTCGGGGCAGCCGGTGCCGCTGCGGATCGGCATCGCGACTGGCGTGGTCGTGGTCGGCGACCGCATCGGGGCGGGCGCTGCCGAGGAAGTGGCGGCGGTCGGCGAGGCGCCAAACTTGGCGTCCCGGCTGCAGTCGTCGGCCGAACCCGGGAACGTGCTGGTTGCCGACCGAACGCAGCAACTCGCCGGATCGCGCTTCATCTACGCACCGGCGCGCGAACTCACGCTCAGGGGCTACTTGCAACCGGTGCGTGCCTGGACCGTATTGCGCGCCAGCCCCGAGCGCAGCCGCTTTGATCAAACCCATCCCGCGGCCCTCACGCCCTGGGTCGGCCGTTCCGACGAACTCTCGCGGCTGCTCGATCTCTGGCGCGGCGCGTCGCGCGGGGCAGGGCAGCTCATGCTCGTAGCCGGTGATGCGGGCGTCGGCAAGTCGCGCCTCGTGCAAACCTTGGGCGAGAGGATCGTGGGCGAGCCGTGCTATCGCATTTTCTATCAGTGCTCGCCGTATCACGTCGACAGCGCGTTTCATCCCTTCATCCACCAGCTCGAGAAGGCAGCCGGGTTCGCTCCTGGTGAGGCGACGTCCAGCCGCCTCGACAAGCTGCGCCGGCTGCTCGACGGTGCTTCGCCGGCGCTCGCCGGCGCCGTGCCACTCTTTGCTGAATTGCTCTCCTTGCCGGTGGAAGGGCCGCCGCAGTCTTGGCCACCCGAGCGGCGCCGGCAAGAGACGATGGCGGCGATCCTCGGCCGCCTGCGCGAGCTGGCCTTGCAGCGTCCGGTGTTGATGGTGCTCGAGGATGCACATTGGGTTGATCCGTCGACGCTGGCCCTGCTCGGCCTCGTGGCCGCGGCGTTGCCAACGCTGCCCGTCCTGCTGGTCGTGACCTCGCGAGTCGCAGACACCAGCCAGGCTTGGCTGCAAGGGCCACAGGCCAGCGTGCTTCACCTCCAGCGGCTGGCGCCGCGAGAGGCAGCGGAACTGGCCGGCCACGTCGCGATGTCGACGTCGGTGGCAGCTGAGCAACTGGCGCAGGTGGTCGAGCGCGCCGATGGTGTGCCCTTGTTCATCGAGGAACTCGCCAAAGCGATCGGCGCCGGACTTCGCGCCTCGGAGATTCCGGAGACGTTGCACGATCTGCTGATGGCGCGCCTCGACCAGTTGGGCAGCGCAAAGGAGGCCGCCCAGGTCGCGGCGGTGATCGGACACGAGTTTTCGCGCGAGTCCCTGGCGGCGCTGCTGCCGCTGCCGCCTGCCGAGCTAGACACCGCGCTGGCAACGATGGTCGCAGCCGCCATCGTGCAGCAGCGACCGCAGCGGCCGGTCTTCCTCTTTCATCATGCCCTGATCCGGGACGCCGCCTACGGCAGCCTGTTGCGCACCCGGCGTCTCGAGTTGCACGGTGCGATCGCCGAGGCGCTGGAGCGGCAGGATTCTTCGCCCGCCCACGCCGAGCCGGAGCTGCTGGCCCAGCACTACGCGCTGGCCGGCCGGCCGCTACAGGCGGCGCGCTGGTGGGCTCAGGCAGCGCAGCGCGCCCTCGGGCGCTCGGCCAACGTCGAAGCGTTGCGTCAAAGCGTGCGCGGCAGCGAGCTCTTGGCGACGGCACCCGCGAGCGGCGAGCGCGAGCGCTCGGAGCTGATGCTGGCGATGCTCGGCGGCGCCGCCCACCGCGCCGTCGATGGCTTTGCATCGACCGATGCCGAGCGTTGTTTCGTGCGCGCACTCGAATTGAGTGAGAAGCTCGGTGACGTCGCAACCCAGGTCGACGTGCGCCGCGGACTCTTCTCGTGGCACTACGCGCGAGGCGAGCTCGGTCTCGCGCGCGCCCAGGGCCAGCGTGTCGCCGATATCGGCGACAGCGGCGGCGACCGCGCCGCGTGCATGCTCGGCCAGTGGATGCTCGGCGCGATGTCGATGTGGCAGGGAGAGTTCGCGGCTGCACGCCGCGAGCTCGAGCTGGCGGTCTCGCTCTATCACCCCGAAGAGCACCACCTGAAGACGTTGGCGGCGCAGATCGACCCCGGCGTCAACGCGATGGCGCACCTGAGCTGGGTGCGCTGGATCGGCGGCGACATCGACGGCGCGGTGGAA
>Ga0070667_100000237_pt1 | contig 62851 bp, 59 predicted proteins | sample KBSS33metaG_FD_64659 | JGI IMG/M metagenome (GOLD analysis project Ga0070667, IMG submission 64659) | Switchgrass rhizosphere microbial communities from Kellogg Biological Station, Michigan, USA - KBS S3-3 metaG | ecosystem: Host-associated > Plants > Roots > Rhizosphere > Soil ...
CAGAATAGCAGAAAATTGTAGTTAGCTTCATAGTACCCTTTTTTAATTGGTTAGATTTCTTTTAAAAAAAGTACTATTGAAGCTATTTTTTTGCAAATTTCTTAGGTCGAGCTCACGTTATTTAAAAAACTGATAACGATATTTTTATGGGCCATATCGCCAAATAATTTTTTAAATGCGATATCAGTTTTAGGATCTAAATAAGTAGTTATGCCAGCACCTTTCTATTTATATATAAAAACATAAGAGTATATTTTTAGTATAATCCAAAGAATAAAAGTAGCTATTTTTGTTAGACATAATTGGCTAAAGTTGTTTTATGTTGATAGTTTTTTATTGTTTTTTTGTTGCATATTTTCTTTTAAATTTGTATATGCTGTTGCTGCAAGGCATCCACAAGCTCCTGCTATAACAGCTCCACCTATTGCCCCCATATACGTCCCAATACAAGTACTTGTTATATCTGTTATTTTTAAAGAGCCTGCAATTGCACCTAACGAGGCCCCTAAACAAGTATAATTTATTATTTTTTTCTGGGCCAATCCTACATTAGCCCCTGCTATAGTTCCTGCTAATATTCCTATGTCGATCGCTTTTTCTCTCTTTTGCCACCCACCGTACCACATTGCCGCTGTGGCTTTATGAGCTCCATAATAAACGCCTATTGCAGCGCCGATTTTAGCAGTTGTTTGCGTTGTAGTTGCTATAGTTTCATTTTCATCGAGTACTCCCATAAAAACTATAGGTAGCGCAAGCATAAAAGCCAATTCTTCGCAGGTGTTTGTATCTATAATAAATGTAGGCGTTGCTAGTATTAAAACTAATAATTTTAAATTGCGCATATTTTTCATAAAAGTTCTTGTAATCGTTATATTTAGTTTTTTATTGCTCTGGCTTAAGCTTTTTCACCGTTTCAATATCTAGGCCAGTTTTTTTAGCAACTGTTTCGATATCAAGAACATCTAAAAACTGTTGAGCAAGATTAATTTTTTCTTCTAACCTACCTTCAGCTTTGCCAATTTCAATGCCCCGAGCTTCACCTTTCTCTGTTGCAAAGTCAATTTTGCCTGCTTCTGAACGCATACGATCTAAAGTAAGTTCGTATTCGTTTAGCTCTTTTATTTCCCAGTTAGTTTTATTTAAAACAAGAAAAGCTTCTTTCAATTCCACCAAGTTATCTGGCACTTGATGTTGTTCGTGAGCATTGCTCAAAAAATAGATCCATTTTTCAGCAAGAGTGGTTAATTCTTCAAGTTTTTTCTTAAATTTTTTTAACTCTAAAATATGGAATTCAAGACAATTGAATTTTTGCACTTGTGTTTTAGTGTCAATAATAAGATTGTGGCATAAGTAATCATCATCATCAAAAAGATTGAAATCAAGAACCCCGACAAAAATAACGGGAAGGAGTGTGTCGTAACGTTCTTTTTCTCCTAACTGTCTACTGAAAGCTAAAGTGCTGTAATATTGAGCTCGTACAGCATAATATTTTTGTGTAGCAACTTGCATTTCGATAATATACTGATTGCCTGCTTGATCTGTGCATCGTATGTCAACGATACTCAATTTTAGTTTTTTATTTTCAGGCACATTATTCGTATCGTTCATAACGACATCAATGATTTTTGCACCTTCTTTGCGTTCAAGTATACTATTTAAAAAACTGATAACGATATCTTTATGGGCCATATCGCCAAATAATTTTTTAAACGCGACATCATTTTTAGGATTTAAATAAGTGGCCATATCAACACCTTTCTATCTATATATAAAAAAATAAAAGTTTATGTTTAGTAGCCGAGAGTAAATGCTTGAATGAGAGGGAAGTTCTCTGGATTTTTTTTGAAATCAAACGAAGATGCAGTTTGAGCGATACCATTTTCATCTAATAAATAGATGGTACAATTGAGCTGCTCTAGGAGCGATATATCATGAGTGGCAATAAGCACGATATAATTTTGAGCTGCAAGGGTGCTAATAGCTTGGGCCACGTGCGATGTTAGACGAGGGTCAAGAGCAGATGTAGGTTCATCCATACAAATAATAACTGGTTTTAGAGCTACTGTTCTTGCGATAGCAAGCCGTTGTTTTTGTCCGCCTGATAGTTGGGATACAAATAGATGAGCTTTTTCATCTAAATTATAATGTTTTAATAAAACATCTGCTTCTAGTTGAGCTTCTTTTGTAGATTTTTTCATAACATATTCAAGCGCTAAGGTGATATTTTTTTCTACGGTGATATGTTCAAAAAGATTAAACTGTTGAAACACCATGCCAACCATATGGTTATTGTTAACTTCTTTAAGATTAACTACTTTTCCATCAAGCTCTATAGATCCTGCATCTATTGTTTCTAAATTATTCAGTATTCTCAATAATGTTGATTTACCAACACCAGATGGGCCAAGAAGGAGGGCAACCTCTCCCCGTTTGACGGATAAGGAGATGTTTTTGAGTACTGGCTTACCCGCAAAGACTTTGTTTATATTATTAATTTTTAACATGTTTGCTTATTTCTTTTTTTTATTTTTTATTTTTAAAACTTTGCTCATGTTTTTAATTTTTAACATGTCTGTTTAATTTTTTTTCAACGAAGTGCATAATAATTGTTGTCGTTGTGGTCATCACAAGATACAGAAGAGCAACGAGGGGGAAAATAGTTATTGAATCATAGGTTCGACTTCGTATGATTGAACCTTCTTTGGATAGTTCAACAACACCAATAACAGAAGCAAGTGCAGAATCTTTAATCAGAGTAATAAATTCGTTAATTAAAGCGGGAAGAATAATGCGGACCGCTTGTGGTAAAATGATGAGTTGCACTGATTGTAGCCAGGTAAAACCAAGTACTTGAGCTGCTTCTATTTGACCGCTGCCTACAGAAGCAATACCCGATCTGATAATGGTGCATACATAAGCACTGCTATTGATGCCAATAGCGCAGGTTGCAGCCCAAAAATCAGGAATTATAATTCCTAATTGCGGCAATATATAATAAGCGATGTAAATTTGTATAAGCATGGGAGTGCCACGAATTAAGGTAATAAAAAAAAGTATAGGCCATCGAATAATAGGCGATTCACCATACTCAAGACTTATGCCAAGAATGGTTCCTAGAACTAATCCCAGTATACAGCTTAAAAAGGCAATTTGCAGAGAAACAACTGCTCCTTGCAATAAGAAAGGAAGAGATTCTATAACCAAATGCCAATTTATTATCATACATACCAATCGAGTATTATAAATGCCACTTATTTTTTATCTGATCAAGAGTGCCATCTTTTTTCATATCTTCTAATGCTTTTTTTATATCTGTAAAAAGTTCAGGATATTTTTTTGACACAACCAGAGCATATTCTTCTTTAGTCTCAGGAATTGCGGTTTCGGTAAACGCAGAGCTATTTTCAAGGGCAAAGAAAGCTTGAAGAGCATTTTTGGCTGATACAAATACATCGGCTCTTTCACTTTTAAGAGCAAGAAGTGCTTCTTCGATAGTTGCCAGTCTGATTATCGTTGATATTTTAAGGCTAGAAACGTAATAGTCAGCTGTATATCCTTCGTTCACCACAACACGCTTATCTTGTAGTTCTTTAATATTTGTTACGGGTTTATCTTTTAAGCTGACCATAACTAATATATCATTATCTATGTGTGAAGGAGTGAAAAAGACTTGTTTGGCTCTTTCTGCGGTAGGCGTCATACCAGCAGCGATAACCTGAATACTACCCAGTTGCACTTGTGGAATAAGAGCATCAAATGGCATATTTTGAAAGATGATTTTTTTATCAAGTCTACGGGCGACTTCATTAATTATATCAATTTCAGAACCGACTATTGTTTTATTTTCCATAAAGCTAAATGGTGGATATTCTGCATTTGTGCCTACAATTATGGTAGCGTGCAAGGTATCAGGGGTGGTCTGATTTTTTTTGTTAATCAGCATCCACCCAATTAAACTTATGCATAATAGGCCAATTAATAATATCTGATTTTTATGTATCATATCATGTTCCGACTTTATAAATGTTAAATATTCAACATCTAGTCTACATGATTATAGAGTATTATTATAGAGCATTGTTATTTTTATATTAAATTGTTTTCTGTCTACACTCAGGGCATAGTCTGTCACTTATTTGGGGAGCACAAGAGGTACAAATAGAGTGTCCGCAACTTAATATACGGCGAATAGTTTCTCTTTCGAATTTGTCTAAGCAAACCGGACAGTTAGTTCTATAATATACTTTTGCAGCCATTGCTTGTTCCACCGGTGGTGCGGATGGTCGTACTGTTTGGTGTACCGAAGCTATTGGGGTCCTGTACTGTTGAGATCGCGAATCTTTTAATGTATTTTCAATTGCTCCATTTAGGTCGGCTCCGAAAAAATTGGCTATTTTTTCTGGCTCAAAAGTTAAATCTTGTCCTATGGCCTTTAGTGCTTTATTTTCCATAGCATCAGATATATTTTCAGCTGCTTGTTTGTTACGGGTGGCGTTAAAAGCTTCATTATAACTTATGTTTTTGATAATTTCTAATAAAGCGCCATTGATTGCCTGGTCTACTTTATCTTTCTCAAGTTTACCATTATTTGGGTTTAGCATAAATTCTTGGGGGTATAGCATTCCATGCAGCAAGTCTTTGGTGGCAGATTGTGATTCTGGTGCACTACGTAAATGTTTGGGCAAAGCCTCAGATAGGGATTTAACACAAAGGTTTGCATAGTCAAATGCCTGTTGAGGGGTTAGCATTTTTTCTGAGTAAGTTTTTCTGTTAGCACGTCTTTGTGAAAATGGCCACCAACTGGCTTCAAGTAAAAAATTATTTAATAACAATGGCAGACATAATAACAACAATATAGGGCTTAATTTTTTCATGAATCTCTCTCTTTTAAGTTTATACATACGTTAACGCTCGCAAAATTGCTCGTCACTATTGTAGTCAAAAATAATATTTTTACTAGAAAAACATATTTTTATTAAAGAAAGATATACTTTTAATTGCACCTATAGTGACATCTGTTTGTTATTCTTTTACAGCTTACGCATATATCATGGCCACAGGCAAAATAGGTACGTTGTATTGTTATGCCTTCAACAACATCTCCAAAATCTTCTAAACAAACAGCGCAACTTTGAGTATCGAATGTTCTGGCTGGATTTGGTGCGGGCTGTGGTATGGGTGTGCTATGTTGATTGGCGCGTAGAGCAGGCGATTGTTGCTGCTGTAGCTGTAATTCTCGCTGCTGTAACTCTTTCCATTGTTGTGACAGTTCCAGTATATCAAGACAAATTTGTGCTAATTTTAATATCTCGCTGGCATGAGAAGCACAAAAGTTGAGGCTAGAAAGCAGTGCATTCCCAGTCCATGCGGTCACAGCCCAGGCTGTTTCTTTTCTTTGCTGCCATACTATGTTACTGACATTGTTTTTTAATAATTTTTCAAGCGTTTCTATTTCCGTTGCATATTTTAAGTTGTTTTTTTGTGAAAGGCTGTGCAGTGTTGTATCGCTTATTTCATGCGCCAAGAGATTGGCTGCTTGTTCGTCATTTGTTTTGCGGTAGATATGGTTAGAAGCGGCTATTTTAACATATTCGGTGATTGCAAGATCAGCTATTGATTTAAGAGCTTTTCGTTTGTTTTTATCGCTGTCATTATTACCATCATTACCATTATTTTTGTTTTCTTCTTGGAGTACAGATACTTTTTGAGCAACATTTTGTTTCAATATATGTAATTGTTCTGGTGTAATCTGCAAAGGCTTAGATAATTGATTTTGAAAAACATGTATTTTGTAAGTTACAAATTTAACATCTTCTTCTTTTTTTTCTAATTTTGTTAGTGGAACGCCAAGCACTATTATATTAAATAACAAAAAAATAAGAGATAAAATTTTTGCATTCTTTTTTTGCATATGTTTGTATCTTGATTTTAAGTACTTTTTTCTTTTTTGTATTGCGTAAAAAAGAACATACAAAGACCAAAAAGTATGAGACAAAAGAAATAGAGTAGTGCTGTAAATCCAGAAAGAATAAGTTGTTTTATGCACATACTCATCAAAATGGCACAATTAAGTAAGCCCAGGAATGGAATCCAAGAATAAATAGAAATTAGTGGATCTTTTTTTTTGGCACATATCAGAGCTATAACACTTATAGTGTAGGTAGAAACAACGCCAAGAGCGCTTAAAATTTGTAGAATTTTTTGTTGATCAGGTCCCTGGGAAATTAAAAGATAAAATACACAGAGAAAACCTTCAGCAAACACACAAACAAAAGGGATTGCATGCTTATTGAGTCTTTTAAAAAAGGATGAAAAAATAAGATGGCTATGTTCTGCCAAAGTATATAAATTCCAACTATTACTGAACAAAACACCATAACTACCACCTAATGCAGAAGATGCTATTGCTAAATTTAAGAGGCCTCCAATTTTATACGCGGTTAACGTGTTAGTCGCTGGCAGCAATAGAGTTAAAAGTCGTGGCAATGTTTCACGGTATGAAGCTTGTGTTGCAATTGTGGTACCAAGGGCACCGTAGCAGAAAAATTGATAAAGAACCATAAGAAATACGGCAATAGTATACGAAATAATGATAACGAGTGGTGCATTTTTGTGAGCATCTTTTATTTTGTTGCTAATAGAACAGGCAGCTTCAAAGCCCATGGTTGCATAAATTACCAAAGGCAAGCTGCTTGGAATGCCAGACCAGATTAAATGTGTGGTGCCATAATTTGTGCCATTGAAAAGAAATATACCGGCTAAAATGGTAAATAAAATAGGTATTAATTTAAAAACAATAAAAAGTGCCTGGATGGTACTTCCTGTTTTGATATTAAACATATTGCCGGCAACAAAAAGGGAGATAATAAAAAAATCAAGAAATAGGGGATTTGTGGAAGCAAAAAAAGGAATAAGTAATTGAATGGTGATCACAGAAGAATGTATTAAGATGGCGGCTGAAGCGAGTTTGGCGGCAAAGTAGATCCAGGCACTAATAAATCCAGTTAAGGTATTAATTTCTTTTTTTCCAAAAGTATAAAAACCACCACTGGGATGAATGGCAACAAGTTGAGCTATAGAAAGCACCAAGGGGAGCATAAGGACGCCCATAATGAGATAGCTCATAAAGCCAAGGGCCTGAGTTTGTTGTGCTACAAGAGTGGTATTTAAAAAAATACCTGCACCGAGCATAATGTTAATGTTGATTAAAATTGCTAAGGGGAGGGATAATTGATTGCTCTGCGATTGGCTATTAGATTGACTGTGTGACACGGTAAAATCCTGCAAAATAAAAAAAGCAAAAATGTGTGTAAAATATATGCTTGATGACCAATAACCATTTTAGGATATATATTTTTATTATTTTTGCAAAACTAACAAAAAGTTTAAGGTCTGTATAAACAGAATATTTGATTTAGTCACTCGCTTGTTTAAAAAAATATAACTAAAATAATCGTGTTTATGCCCCCAGAGGGGGCATAAACTACAGTACTCTTTGGTGTCTATTTAGCATATTCTATCTATAGCACTTTAGCTTGGTGAATATTGAATAGACTACTGGATTTCTTTTGAAGCATACGAAATATCGAATTCTTTTTTCTTTCGATGAAAGTTTAACCCAAGTAAAATTATTGGTTTATTTTGATGCTGTAAAGCTTCGTAATATTTACGATCCTCAATTTGTGCTAACGCTTTTTCTGCCGACTGATTAAATTTTAGTTCAATAACATAATTAACTGACGAAAGTTCGACAATCATATCGATACGTGCATGACTTGTCATATGCTCAGAATAAATTTTTAAACCTGCAGCAATAAATAAAACATGCAGTAATCCATGATAAAATCTTTCTTCTGAAGCATGTATTAAATAGGGAACTTGAACAAATGTTTCTTTAATTAAGGTAACTATCTCAGTAATATTTTTTTCTTCAAATGCATCAGCTAATTTTGAAGCAAAAAGTCCTGTCTCATCAACATCTGTTTTGGTAAAAACACTCAAAAAGTATTGTCCCATAGCCGTTCGTACTTCATGATTTGGATAGTCAAGAATATAGGTATTTCCTCCCTCACTCAATTGCTTTATAGTCAAATAGCCTGATTGAAATAGCAAAGAAACAACTGGCGTTGTTCCTACATTAAAAGAATCAAGAAAATTTGCCGTTGCTTTAAATGGCTCTAGTTGGAGCATTTTTAATTCTATTGAACGATAGTTTTTTTGCATTTCTTTTATTAAAAAAGAAGGGGTTCCAGATTGTAGCCAAAAATTTTCATATTTTTGATCTTCAAGTGCATTCATAAAAGAAAATGGATTGTAGACCGCAGTGACATCTGCTCCAAATCGATAGCCATTATACCAATCCTTAATTTGCAACCGTAGTTCATCGTAAGAAATGTTTTGTTTGTCTGCCCATGCTTGAATATGCGAGGCAAAATAATGATCTATTTCTTGATCTGTATAACCACAAATGGTAGCCCATCGTTCTTTCAAGGTTATAATTTTTAAATTATTAAGACCAGAAAATATTCCTGCTTTAGCAAATGCGCTAACACCAGTAATAAAAATAAATTTAATATATTTATCTAAATTTTTAAGAACTAAAAAAAAATTGTGTAAAGAATTCCGAATTTTTTTTACTATTTTTTGATCGTCAAGTGTTTCTAAAATTGGATAATCATACTCATCGATAAGAATTGCTACTTTACCAAAGCGGTTGTAAAGTGCTGTCACTAAATCATTCAAAGCGTATTTTGGACTTATGGTATCTATTGATTCAGTAATTGCATAACTTTGAGCAATACGAGACAACATACGAAGTAGTCCACTTGTCAAACTTTCAACATCTTTTATATCAAGATCAGAAAGGCTTAATGTAATAACCCCATGCGGGTCCCAGGTATAATCACTTGTTGCGATCCAAAGATCTTTAAATAAAGATTTATTTCCAATTAAAATTTCTTCTAACGTTGAAACCAATAGTGATTTCCCAAATCTACGCGGACGGGAAAGAAAGTATCGCTCGCCTTGAGTGATTAAGTTATATGCTTGTTCAGTTTTATCGACATATAAATAACCACTATTGCGGATTTTAGAAAAGGTACTTATGCCAAGAGGTAATTGCTGTAAAATAGGAGTTTTCATAATCAAACCAGTTTTATATTTTTAATATATACTATTAATATACACTATACAGCATATAAATGGTATAGGTTGATAAGCAAGTGTAGACACCTTTATTTTATTTCTTTTGCAGCATAAGTAATATCGAACTCATTTGGCTTTTTATGAAAATTTAACCCAAGTAAAATTATTGGTTTATTTTGATGCTGCAAAGCTTCGTAATATTTACGATCCTCAATTTGTGCTAACGCTTTTTCTGCCGACTGATTAAATTTTAACTCAATAATATAATTTACCGATGAAAGCTCGACAACCATATCAATACGCGCATGACTCGTCATAAGTTCAGAATAAACTTTTAGTCCTGCAGTACTAAATAAAGCATGCAGTAAGCCATGATAAAATCTCTCTTCTGGTATGTGTGTTAAATAGGGAACTTGAACAATCTTTGACTTAATTAAGGCAACTATCTCAGCAATATTTTTCTTTTTAAATGCTGTCCATAAACTTAATATAAAATCCCTGGTCTGATAAATATCTGTTTGGGTAAGAACACTCAAAAAATACTGTTCCATAGCAATGCGCACTTCATAATTTGGATAGTCAAGAGTATATGCCTTTTTTTCCGTATCAAAATGGGTTATCGTCAAGTATCCAGATTGAAATAATAAAGAAACAAGAGGAATTGTGTCTATATCGAAAGGACTAAGAAAATCTGCAAGTAGCTCAAATGGCTTTAAATAAAGCATCTCTAATTCTATAATCCGATAATTTTTTTTTATTTCTTTTATTAAAAAAGATGGAGTACCCGATTGGAGCCAAAAATTTTCATAATTTTGTTTTTTAAGTGCACATATAACAGAAAATGGATTATAAACCGCTACAACATTATCTCCAAATCGATAGCCATTATACCAATCCTTAATTTGCTGACGCAGTTCATTATAAGAAATATTTTTTTGATCTGCCCATGCTTGAATATGTGGAATAAAGTATTGATCAATTTCTTGATCTGTATAGCCGCAAATAGCAGCCCATTGCTTATCTAACGTTATAGTTTCTAGATTATTAAGTCCTGAAAATACTCCTGCTTTAGAAAATGCACTAACTCCAGTGATAAAAGTAAATTTAACATATTTACCTAAGCTTTTAATAACCATAAAAAAATGCTGGCACAAATCGCGTATTTTTTTTGCTTTTTCTGGATCATCAAGCGTTTTTAAAATTGGAGAATCATATTCATCTATAAGAATTGCTACTTTGCCAAAGCGATTATAAAGCTCTTCTGTTAAGTCTTCCAGTATAACTCCTGAACTTGTCCCTTGTATTGTTTTGGTAAATTCATAATTTCGAGCAATACGAGATAATGCAAGAAATAATTCATTTTCAAACGTATCCACATCTTTTATGCTGAGTTTAGAAAAATCTAAAGAGATAACACCATAAGATTGCCATGTATAATCACTTGTTTCAATCCATAAGTCTTTAAACAATGCTTTATTACCAGCCAAAATTTCTTCCAATGTTGAAACTAACAATGACTTTCCAAATCTTCGTGGACGAGAGAGAAAGTAACGATTGCCTCGTGTAATCAAATTATAAATATCTTCAGTTTTATCGACATAAAGATAGCCTTCATTACGAATTTCAGAAAAAATACTTATACCAAGAGGTAATTGCTGTAAAATAGGAGTTTTCATAATCAAACCAGTTTTAGATTATTAACATATACTACTGAGTATACACTATGCAGCATATAAATAGTATAGGTTAATAAGCAAGCTAGCTTGCTATATTTCGTCGCTTTCAATAAAATTTTCAATTTTTGATCCCAACGGCGGGATTTGTTGCTATTTGAAACAACAAGTTTGTATTCTATTTAATATGAGGCATTTTTTAAAGTAAAAATTCTGTATTAAATTAAGAAGTAAAAAATAAGAATAGAGAGCTATCAAAAGGGGGAATGGGTGATGAGTATAAGAAAAATAGGAACTTTTGTTGTTGTTTTAACAATAACGATTGGTTTTTTTACCGGTGCTGGATTTTTTGATTTAGGGGCGAGCGTGAGTTCGTCTAGCGAAAATAAGGGGATATTCGAAAAATTAGGTGATATGGGGCAAAGATTGAAATCATGGTTGCTCGGTTCTAAAAAAGCAGATTTAGATGCGGATAAGGCTCGTGAATTATTAAAAGAAGCAGATCAAGTTATACAGAATAAAGAAGAGCAATTGAGTCAGGCGACAGATCCAAGAGAAGTGGTCCGGATTAAAAGAGAATTAGAGGAACTTAAAGGCAAGCATAAGAATTTAAAGATTGCTTTAGCTTTTATTAGCGGTGCTGCAGTAGGTTCGATTGGTTATCTTGCGAAAGAAGTAAAAGAAAGAATAGAAAGGGGAAATTTAGAAGAAGACTTTGAAAAATTTGCAGCCTTAAAAGTAACGTTGCAAAACGACACAGAAGAAATGAGATTAGCGTTGGCAAAAGAAAAAGAGAGGTTGGTGCAAGAGCGAGCTAAAGCAGTGTCAGCAGCTACTCCTGACGACGTAGCTCATACAATGGGACAAATTGCAGGACAAGCGGGGGCGTTCGTTAAACTCGAAGCTGAGAAAGCCACTACTAAATTAGCTGAAGCTAAACAAAGTTATGAGTTTTTTAAAAGGCATGCTGAAAAGACTGCTGCTCAATTAGCTAAAGCTGATCAGGCTAGGGACCAGCGATATGATAAAGATAACTTTGAATTAGATTATATGAAACGAAAACGTAGGGCTACATTAGCTGTGATAGAACAAGAGGTTGCGCAGGCTAAACTGGTTCAAGCTCAATTGCTTGCTGCACAAGCTGCTGCTAAACAAGCTGAAACTGAAGCAATTGCAGGATCACTTGCTGAACGAACTGCTGCGATTAAACCAGCTGACACTGAACTAACTGCAGATCAAATTACTGCAAAAGTTGTTAAAGAAAAACAAGAAGCTGAATTAAAAAAGGCTACTGAAAGAATTGAAGAACTTATTGCTAAACAAAAAGAAGTTGATGAAGTTGAGACAGCTGCAATAGATGCACTTGAAAGGGTTGTGAATGATAAAGAACGGGCTCAAAGTGAAGCTCGCTGGAAAGCCGAACGTTTGGAAAGAGAAGCTGCTCAGGCTGAACGAGACGCTCTCACAAAAGCAGCAGAAGCTGTTCTTAGGGCTGAGCGCAAAGCAGACGCCGCTTATCATTACCAGATGTTTTTTATAAATCAAGCTTATAGAGACTTAGTTGCAACAATAAATAGAAGCGCTAAACAAGAATCAGACCGTCTCGTTGAAGTAGAAGCTGCACGTGCCAAACAAATTGCTGAAGAAAAAGAAGCTGTCGAAGCTTTACATAGGACTAAACGAGAAGCAAGAGAAGCTTATGCTGCTGTAGAGAAACAATATGGGCGAGGAGAAGAAGAGGAAGGAGATGACGACGAAGAACTAAAACCAGATCAGTTATTTGAACTTGAACAACCACAACCACAACCACCAGCACCATCACCAGAACAATTGCCAGGTTTAGAATTAGACCAGCCACAAGAAGTAGACCAATTACCAGGATCTAGACAATCATCAGAAACTGGGCAATTGCCAAAACCAGACAAGCAAGAAGATACTGTGCAATTACCAAATTCAGAAACTGATCAATTGTTAGAACCAAACCTAGATCAACCATCAGGCTCGGGGCAATCACCAGAACCGAAGATAGACAAACCAGCAGATACTGGGCAATCTGACGATCAATAGAAAGACAGAAGGGGGCAGGGTCAAGCCTTTTTTTCCTTGCTAAAAGATAGGTTATCTAGCGCTGCCTAGCGCACCTTTTTATTGACCAGGAAAGAAGCTAGAAGCGCCACTAGCACCCGATAAATTAGAAAGTAGATACTTAATATCATCATCGCCAAAACGAATACCAGCACCGATAAAGGCAGACGCATTACGTTTACTTGCAAAGTCATCAGCACCAAAGGTGAGATAGGCGTTACGCAAAAAGTACATGCTATTAAGCCATTTAAGATGCGGCCTTCTATCATCTATGCGATTCCAGCCATTAAGATCATACGCTTCGAAACTAGTAACCCAACGGAATAAGTCTGTGCCGAATGGTAGATCGACATCAACGCCAACGCCAGCACTTCCTTCAAAGAGTCCTATTCTACAGGCGACGTTTTTAAATATTTTACCGAATTGGAGTCCAAGTCTCATTGCGTTACGGTTAAATCTAGTTGTCTCTTGAGTGTACTGATTTAATATAGTATCACGCACTTGCCCAAGTTCTTTTTTATTAGCTATATCAATAGGGGTTCTCGTTATAGGATCACGATAGGCTATATATTCTTCTTGCTGGGTCTTATACCCTTTTTGAGATGTCGCTAGTTGAACTAGATAAAAATGATCTTCATTCGGGTGTATACGCATGTTAAAGAATCCTTTAGAATCTTCAAATTCGTAATGCTCTGCTGGACGATGCATCGTTTCAAAGTGGGTATCAAAGACTATCTGCATGCGATCTATTTTGGTTAAATAATTTTTAAAACCTTGAACTGCAACACGGAGATCTTTATAGGTCTCATCTTCATTAATTAATTTACCCAAAAGTCCTTTACCATCATCGAGTTTTTGCGCTACAGAACTAATACTTCTCAATCCATCACGAGCTTGCGTAGAGGTATCTTCGAACATTTCACTGACAGATTCAATTTTGGTTGCTATACGATTAAAGTCTCTATCAAAAACGGTAGCAACTTTTGCTATATTTTCTTCGACAATAGGTATGAGGTGATTGTCTAGTTTATTAATCATATGGCGGATATCGGTGCCTACTTTTAGGAAAGCATCAATATTTTCTTCATTTGCAACGACTGATTTTTGGAGTACCTGAGAGAATGAAGCCATATTTTTCATGGTTGCGTGTAGATTGTCAAATGTCTCTTTTATCATCTCTTTTCCTGCTATACCACCAATGGCCTCTTTGAAAGTGTTGGTAACTTCTGTTACATTGGTCGCCACAGATTTTAATTGCTGGAGTAGTTCGTCAATAGAAGCAGATTTTTGGGTTGGTTTGCACAGAGTGCTACCGGATGAAATTTTTTCCAACAATGGATCTCCGGGATTTAGTTCTAAATATTTAGAACCGAGCAGGCCATCTTGACGTGCAACAGCATAGGCATCAGCATAGAGGGTATATTCCTTGAGAACCATAACATCAGCTTCTACCACCGGTTTTTGAGTTGTTGTTATAAGGCGAATATTTTCTACCCAGCCTACCTTAACCCCTGCTATTTTGACATCTGCCTTTCGAGAAAGACCTGATATGTCAGCAAAGGTCATGGTATATTTATTGTATTTATTTTTATCAAAACGAAATGCCCCGATGCGGAGTCCCATGTACATAAAAAGACCCATTGAGAGTAATACAATGAATCCAACGCCTGTTTCTACATTTATTCGCAAAATAGTTCCTTTATCATCTGTTTTTGCCTGACCGATAGTTAGTTCAAAGTCATTAGAGCCAATATAATTTTTTAATCTGCACGCTATATTGAATCTTTTTTTTATCTGTTTTTTTTATTTTTTCAACTATCGCAAAAAATCGTTGAGTTATCGTTCCTACTTTTGCCTCTGATATTAGAGAAAATATCCGAGGACTCATTGCCGTGTCAAATAGTGATTCACTATTTTTAGGAAGAGTATTCAATTTTTTTTTAAATAGCTGTTCAAAAAGAGCATTCCAATCTATTTTCGAAGTTCCTGAAGTTTTAAAAGTTGTAAGCCATTTGTTTATATTTTTTTTACGCTCTTTTATATCATTATAGTGAGCATCTGGTAAAGATAACATAATCAGAAGAGAATTTGAAAAAAAGAGAGGGTTTATTGTTTTTTTATTGGTATAAACCGTAAAAAGGTCAGTTAAAAAGAGTGGATTTTGTTTTTTGGTTTTATCTTTTTCTGATCGCATATGTTCTGGTGGTTGATAAAACTGTCTGTTTTTAAAGATTTCGAATTCTTTAATACGTAATAATTCAGTCACATCATTCAATTTTTTGGGTTGTTTTTTTAGGAATTCGGAAAGACTTTTAAAAAGATCTTTTCCGCCCGTTTTTTGTTCGATAATGGTAAAAAAATTTTGAAGTAGGAGTTCCCATCCTTGAGCTACCCCTTTAATGGGCATAAATTTTTTATTTTTGTAGTCATATATTTCATTAATATTTATTTTTCCTTCTTCAGTCATAAGGCATATACGTAATGTAGCATCTATTCCATCTATTTCTTTTTTAAAATTATAGGTCTGCCAGCGATTCATGGTTGGTACAAAATCGGTTAGAAAAAGACGTTGACTTTGAGCTTCAGCCGTTTCTTTTGGTTTTGCCTGAATATCTGTTTGGGTGTTTTCAGCTTTGGTATTGCCTGTATCGCTATCTTGTTTTTCTTTTGATTCGTAATCAGTTTGTGCAAGTTGAGCAAGCGCAATCTGAATGCCATTGCGGGCAATAAGTGCTGCTTTTTCTTTGGTTTCCATAGTGCGAGCAAAAGGAATAAACACAGAACTGCGCATAATCATATAGGTTGCAATTGTGGTGAGGGATGCAATGGTCAAAAGAGTATACAGAAGAATATAGCCTTGTTTAGAATGGCCTGTTAAATGGTTCATGCTTTTTTTCTCCCATCGCGCCATACTATAGAATAGGTAAAGGTAAAGGGAAATTCACGACTTCGTTTGCGATTCCATAAAACAAGGTTCACCGTAACGCTATGGGGAAGTCGTGGTAACTCTTTTTCGGTCTCTTTTTTTGATTCTGATTTTTGGTCTGATTTTTTTTCTTGGTCCCAGTTCGTAAACGTTTTATATTCTCTTTTTTGTTGGTTATTATTATTGTCTTGTTTTTTATTTTCACCCATTTTATTTTCTGTTTTATTTTCAGGAGTACTTTTTTCTTGCGTACTATCTTGTTGCTCGATAACTACTTCGTAGGTAACGGCGCATGATTTAATATTTTTTACGATAGGGTACTGGTGTATTTTGTCTTGACGAGTAGTGCCTGTAGAGTTAGCATGTGTATTGTTCGCAGAAAGAGAAGTTGTTGCATCAGAGCTATATGCTTTAAAATCAAGGTTTTGGCCTTCTTTCCGGTAGAGCGTATACGAATCGCTGGGGGGAGAATTTTTAGCATTTGTATCAAGGGGATCTTTTTTTAATTGGTAGATAACTCGTGCCATGCGAACCTTAAGAGGGCCACTTTGGCTGCTCCAGTAGGTCGATAGAGGGCTGGTGGTTATGCAGGTCAGTAGACTCAGATTTTTATCTTTTTCTGTTGCATAAAAAGGCTTTTCAAAATCTTTTTGCTTTTCTGTTTTTTTATTTTCGCTGGTATCTTCGTTTTCAGAGTTTTCGGCACTTTTTTCTACAGTACTTTTTTCTACAGTACTTTTTTCGGCCAAATTTTTTTCAATAGGTACGAGTATAATATCAGGAGCAAATGCGGTAATAAGATCCCGTTCTAACTGATGATTGATAATAGCAGCTTGTGTATAGACATATACATAATCATCAAGGGTGGCCCGTGCTTTTTGAGTCTGATGGAGTACGTTGATAAGCATAAGGGTTATGGCCATTGCAATGGCCATGCCGATAACTAATTCTATAAGTAAAAAACCTTGTTTTGTTTGCATTATATTTACTGTTTTTATGATTAAAATTTTAATTTATACAAATAACTTTAGTATATATTTTTTAGCAATTATTTAATTAGCTAGGTTTATAGGCATAATAACTTCCATGGTAACGACTACCTGTTTGCCAGATACGGCAACGCCATAGCAGAAAATTTGACCTAGATAACCATCAGTTCTCATCTGTGCTTTGTAATTAAGATTTTTAATTTGCTCTAATGCTTCTTGTGCTAATAAGGCTAATGTTTCGCCTTTTTTGTTTTTTGCTCTTTTGAGCTCTATCAAAATGCCCGGCCCTTGAGATGTTCGTGGCATGAGCATGATATCGTAACGGCCATAGCCTGATTCTCTATTCGATTGTATTTTATAACGGTCTGCAAGTCCGGCTAATAATCCTAATACTAACATGTGTATACTTTTACCCCACTTATCCAGTGGGGGCCCCGATAATATTTTATAAACGCTACGCTGTGGCAGATCATAAAAACTACAATTATTGATAATAAATTCTTGTAAATAGTGTTCAACTGTTTTTATATCTCCTGCAATAAGGGCATTAAAAAGTTTTTTAAGTTCAGCAAAAGCGACAACAGTATTTAATGCTTGCAAAACAAGCTCTTGATAGAGATATGAAATTTCTTTGTTGGGTATAGCAAGTGAGTAATAGTGTCTATCATCAATTATAGTAGACGATATTGTCGTAAGATAGCCGGTGAATAAAAGAAAACTCCATGGTTCTTGATTATTATTTTCTAAATCAGACATAGTAACATTCACATTTACTTTTCTATCAGCAAGAGTGTAGCCTTGCAAAAGAAGTTCTATTTCTTTTTTGACTTCTTGATTAACATTGTGGTTTGATCCGGCAATAATTTTTTTAACGAGTTCATTGCCGCTGGTATTAGCCCAATAGGTGTCAAAATTTCCTTTGAATTTGATGCAATGAAGCAATGACCAAGGATTATAGATATTAGTTTGGCCAAACACATATTCATCATACCAATGTTTAATTTTTTCTTTTTTATCTGTAAGATTGTAATTAATGAGTAATTGATCGACTTCTTTTTGGGTAAAACCAAAGGCATTAGAATATTCTATATTTAATGTGGTGTATACAGAAAGATTGTTAAGTCCTGAAAATATACCCTCCTTTGCGGTTCGAGTAATGCCTGTTAAAAAACCTTTTTCAAGCGCAGGATTTGTTTTTAATACTTTGGAAAGTAGGCTGCGCATAAATTGTATCATTTTTTCATAATAACCTTGTAAATATGCTTCTATGATAGGAGCATCGTACTCGTCGATTAAAATGATAACTTTTTTTCCCGTTTGTTCATGTAATATACGAGATAAAAATTGTAAACTTCTCGTAAGTTCTTCCTCAGGTGCCTGTTTTAACTTAAGACGATTAAAAATATCAATATCAGAAACGTCAATTTTTTCTATTGTAAGCTTAGGCAAAATTCGTTTGTATTCTTCTGATATGATGCTTGCAAATTCTTCATAAGCTGATTCCCATGACTTAGCTTTTATATCTTTGAATGTTAGAAAAATAACGGGAAACTGCCCTTGAAGATCACGATATTCTGCAATAGCCCATATATTAGTATTTTTAAAAAGATTAGCATTATTTTGGCCTGGTTTTTCAAAAAAATATTTGAGCATAGAAAGATTTAATGTTTTTCCAAATCGTCGTGGTCGGGGTGTTAAAATTACTTTAGCGCCATCTTGCCAAAATTCTTTAATGAGAAGAGTTTTATCGACATATGCGTTTTTATTGTCGATAATTTCTTTAAAATCTTCGACCCCTATGGGTATTGCAGGATAAGAAGAAGTGTCGTGTGACATATAGTTTTCCCAATTTATTTTTTCAAAGATTGATTATCTTTTGTTTCAAGTTTTTTGCGATATATAAAAAGTTTTATTGTTTCTTGAGCAGGATTATTTTTTTGAGAGCTTTTTACGCGTATTTCTTCTTGGAGTAGATCAGGAATAGAAGATACGGGTGAATTTTTAGCAATTGGTTTTAGCGTATAGGTAAGTTCAAGCTTGTGTAGCTCATCGATTGAGTTCATGGAAAACTGTTCTTCTGGATTTTCTTCTTTGCGTTGTGCTTGCTGATAAAATTCTTGGAGTATAAAAAAGCGATCTAGTGAGCGTGCTGCTTTGATAACTCGAGTTAATGATCCTGTCTGTATTACCATAAGAGTGGTCATGAAAATTGCAATAATAGAGAGGGCGGCAAGAGATTCCATGGTCAAAAAACCAGATCTGTTATTGTTTTGGTTTCTAGGTTTTTTAGATAGGTTTTCACACACCCCCCGATTGGGGGTAAATGGGGATGATAAAGTTGTAGTTGCGCTTGTTGGGTAGGCGGCAGCCAGCCGCCCCTCACACACCCCCCGATGGGGGGCTAAAGAAATACAAGAAAGAAAGGCTCGCGAAATTGTTTTCAAAATTAGCTGGTAGGCGGCAGCCAGCCGCCCTACACACACCCCCCGATGGGGGGCAGGGGGGTAATAAACGATTATATTTTTGTTACTGAAAACTATCATAGACTTCAAATTGGGCATTAAAAGGGTTGAGTACCAGTCCAAACGGCCGTGGTTTTTTTTCTAGCGTATCTTTTAGATCGAGTATATTAATAGTAACTTCTTGTGTTAAGCCATTTGGAGCGAGATAAAACCAGTTTTCACTGTTTTTTGAGCCTTTATATTTACCGATTTCATCAAATCCTTCAATAAAAAATTGTTCTATTTTGATTGTTTTTGGAATAGCTATTTCTGTCACTCCAAATTTTGTCGATAATGGTTTAAATGTTGGTTCATTTTCTTTATTGTTGGCATTATCAGCTTCTGTTGCTAGAGTTACGGTGCGTTTAATTAAGTTCCATGATATACGTTGCATGCTACCAGTCTGTATACTATGCTTCCAAGAAAGACCTATTAATGTATTAAGTCGAGCTATGAACATATCACGGTCATTACCCGGTTTTGGTCGTTGCATCATTGAAAAGCCTAATCCTATAAGGAGGAAAAAAATGCCAACATATACGATTACTTCGATAAAACTAAATCCTGGTCTGGTTTTATTCATGGCTTTTACTCGTTTTTTTTGATGGCCTCCCAAGAGAGACCATCAGCTACCGTTTTATTTTTTGCCAGAATTATCTACTACTATTTACTCCAGACGCTGAGCCAGTCTTTTTTAGGAGTTTTTTTACCTTTAGGACCGTATGAATAGAGTTCGTACGGATGTTCGCTGCCTTCTGGTGTTACCTCATAGATTAGTTTGTTTTTCCATGAATCAACCGGATGCTTTTTATCTGCGATGTAAGGACTAGTCCAACCTTTTACATTTGCCGGTTTTTTTATAAGATCGTTTAATGAACTTGGATATTGATCAGTATCAGCATGATATTGGTCAATGGGTCCAGTTAATGTTTTAAGAACTAATTTAGTCTGTCTGATTGCAGAATCTAATCTTGATTGATTTATGCGAGGCAACAAGAAACCCACCAAGAATAGGATAACGCCGATTACTAACATCATTTCTAACATAGTAAAACCGGGCATAGCAAAGCTTCGATTTTTTGTACGATTTTTTGTTTGAGTAGATTTTTGTATCTGTATATTGTCTACAGTATTTTGAATAATATTTTGCATGTGTGTCCTTTATTTTATTTATTTTGGTTTACGTATTTATTTTATACCAAACTGCAGTTTTTTACCCCGGTGTGGGACGCCAACCTCCTACCCGACTCGCTAGTTTAAGTTTATTATAATTTTTTAAAATTCTATATCTCCCATGCTAAACATAGGTAACGTTATAGCAAGAACTATGCCACCTATGATAATACCTACTACTAATAACATGCCAATACTGAGCGCTGACGTCAATCCATCAATAGCTTCAGCGAGATCAGTTGAATAATCATCTGCAATCATGAGAAGCATCGTATCAAGTTCTCCTGTTTGTTCACCCGTATGTATGAGATGGATAGCAATAGGGGGGAAAATATTTGTTTGTTTTAAGTATTGAGAAATATTTCCTTGTTTAACTATTTTATCGCGTGCTTCTCGTAGTGTATCAGCAAGTATTTTATTATCAATAATACCGACGACAATATCAAGTGCTTCAGATATATTTACTCCTCCTTCAAGGAGCATGCCCAATGTATAGCTAAATTGTACAACAGCATTCGTTTTGGTAACATAGCCCACAATAGGCAGGCGAAGCTTTATTTCATCTATAAGGCGCGCACCTTTTGTTGTTGATTTCCAATAAAAAAAGAGGGAAAGAGCGCTGCCGATGGTTATTAATAAAGCAAGATAGTGTGCACCTATAAAATTTGAAACAGATAGCATAAAATTAGTAATGCCGGGTAATTCTTTGCCGGTACTGGTAAACACTTCAGCCATCTGCGGTACAACCTTAACAAGCAGGCCGATAACAATAGCAGCAGCAAATATGAGTTGCACAGTAGGCATAAACATTGCTTCTTTAATTTTTTTCTTTATTGCTTCTTTTCGTTCTAAAAAAGCGGTGAGTCTTTCTAGTATAGAATCAAGTTTTCCGCTTGCTTCACCAGCACGTATAAGTTGTGTGTAGATAGTATCAAAGACAGAAGGATATTTTTTTAATGCATCAGCAAGTGCCGTTCCTTCTTTAAGTTCATCTTTTATACTGATTAAAATTGCTTTAAATCGTCCTTGAAATTGGTCAATTAAAAGTTCTATAGATTGCAGTAAGGGTATACCAGATTTGAGTAATAGTGCTAACTGTTTAGTAAAAAGTATTCTATTTTTCGACGATACCCTGCCCATAAAAAGTCGTTGAAATAGACCGTATTGAGCTTCTTGGGTTAAGGGAATGATTGATATGGGAAAAAGACCTTGTCTACTTAATTGATCTTTGGCACTTGAAAAAGACGAAGCATCTAAAATACCTTTGACTTGTTTGCCGTCTTTAGAGAATGCTTCATACGCATAAAGAGCCATCTTACTCCTTTTTTTTTACCAATATTGTGTTTAAGAGTATACTTATGATAGGTTATTGTTAGTAATTTAGTAAACATTTTACCATAAGGCTTACCAAACATGAAAAAAAATAATTTATTACTGATATTTTTGTTATTGCAGATGGGTGCAGTATCATCTACTTTGTTATGTAATAGTTATAGTGATACGAACACTAATATGATGAAAACTGATCTATACGATCAACAGGTAGACCTTTTTAAAGTTGTTAGCACTGAGTTGCGTTCATCTTCATACGCACAACATGTATTGCCGAATGATTTTTCTTATTTGCAAAGTTTGATAGAGCATGGGCATAGATTGCTTAATCGTCAAGAATATCTCCGTTCTGTAATGAATATTTTTACTAAAATTATGGGAGCAAGTCATTATGTTAATGCGTACGCTTTTTTGCAGATGCTTGAAACTTTGCCTTGCCATCTTGTACCTTATTTTAATTCTTATAAATCAGCAAGTAGTCATGAGTATCGAATAGGAATTGATGGTGATATGTTTGATCGTTTTAAAGAGACTGTTGATAACTTATTATATATTCAATTTAGTTCACAATATGATATTTTTAAGGCCGATCCAGAACAATTTCTTAGTGGATTGGCAGAACAGGTTGTTGATATGGCAAAACATGAGTTGGAGACAGAGCGGCTACGTATTGCAATTAAACGCTTTTTAGAGCTTAATATAAGCAAGCTCGTGTGGAGTCCAGAAGAGCATGATCTGATTTGGGATAATGTAAAAAAAATCGCTCATCTTTTAGAAGAGTTAATGGAAAAAGAGGTTATCACAGAGGTCAACGATCTTGATGACATGTATTGGACGCTTATTCACCGGTTTAATTATTTTCTAGATATTGCAAGTACAGAGTTGCCTATATCTTTTTATCAGGGCATTAAAAATGATATTTATAAAGAACCGGGTATTAAAATGCTTAAGTTAGAAGAACAAGATATATGTATTCAGTCAAAAGAAGAGGTGCTTATTGCGTCACTCTTACAGGCTGAAGCACGGCGGAGAGCATATGAGCAGGGGATTGAAACAGAGTAAAGTGCGGTTACCAAATACCAAATACCAAACAGTAAAAATTAGTCGTAAAAAAGGGGGATTCTGTAATTTCACAGAGTTCCCCTCAAATTATAATACTAATTACTATTCTATATCAGATTTTGTTGTTTGTTGTTCGAAAATTTTTGATTCTTCTTCTTCTTGTGTATTTTGTTTTTTTATTGCTGCTTTTATTTTTTCTATCCGTGTATCAGTAGACGGATGACTAGGATTTTTTAATCTATTGAATTTAATTCGGAGTCGGGTCATGAGATTGCTGTCTTCGTAATGTTTTTTTTCTGCATTTTTTTGCTCACTGTACATTTTTATAGCTTCTTTTTTATCAATAATACCATCATCAGCTTCATGTTCTTGTTCTCTTGCGTATACACAACCGACCTGAAAAGAAGCAAAAACTTTTGTACAACCCCCAGCTATGGCTTTACTAAAAAGAAATAGATTTGTATTTGAACTAGGATTAATGGAAAATATTTTTGGAGCAATAAATTTACTTGTTTGAGCAAGAAGTTTACCTGCAGGATTAGATAAGCAAAGAGTGGCGGCAAAAAATGATATTTGTTTTAAGAGATGGTTTTCATTTGCATGAATAAGTTCATGTTGTATTATGGCCCCCATCATTTTTTTTGCATTTTCATAATCAATGTCATTTGCAAGCTCTATTTGTTTGGATAATATCGAACACCATTGTAGCGGAAGTACAAGAACTTTGTTTGTACCATATACTGCTGGGACCGGAATATAAGCCATTTTTATAACTAAATTTGAAGCATCAATGTTCATTTTTTTTGCTTGATCTAGTACGAGCTGTTTAGTTACTGCATCCACATCAGGAAATAATGCGGTTTGTTGATTCATTTTTTCATTTGCATATAACTGGATGCCTATGAATGCTATTGGCATGAAATTACTGATACCGCGACAAACTTTGGGAAATAATCTTCCTGATTGCGCAGAAAAAGAGGTTTGCGTTATGATCAAGGCTGTTAATACGAGCAGTATCATTTTTTTCATAAGATTCTCCATTAAAAATTACGTATCAGTTGCGGTATAAGATATACCAAATACATGAGCCAAAATCATATTTACAAAATATATTTAAATAGGTCGCTTGTGGTTCAGTAATTGGTATTACTGCTCTGTACCAGGTTTTGTTGTTTGTTTTTGTTCAAGAACTTTTTGTTTTTCTATCCCTTTTTCTAATTCTACTATTCGTGTGTCAGGAATTGGATATATAGGATAATACGCTATATATAGTATTTTGATTAGAGATTCGTTAAAGCCTATTTTTTTGTAGCGTTGTTTGAACTGATCATATTGTCTTTTATCTGTTCCCGATATATATTTTATCAGGTTTTCTTTATCGACAACGCCATCATCAGCCTCATGTATTTGTTGTCTTGCATATGAACATAAAGCCATCATGGAAGCAGCATTTTTTGCACAACCTCCGCCCACCGCTCTACTAAATAGACTTATATTTGAAGCGGAAGAGTTTGTGGAAAATATTTTTGGAGCAATAGATTTACTTACTTGAGCAAGAAGTTTACCTGTCGGGTTCGATAAGCCAAAAATAGTGACACCAAACAACAATTTTTTTAATATATGATTTTCATTTGCATGAGTAAGTGCATGCTGAAAAACAGCTCCTTCTACTGCTTTTTCAAGCTCATAATGGCTTTCACTCATAGGTGTTTGTTTGGATATTGCGTCACACCATGTTTCAGGAATTACAAGAACATTGCTTGTTCCATAAACCCCGACTTCGTTTATTTGTTGAGGATTACCCCTTTTTATAACTAACCCTGAAATATCGAATTTCATTTTTTTGGCTTGTTCTAATACCAGCTGTCTCATTGTTTCATCAACATTTTCTAATAATGCGGTTTGTTGATTTGTTTGTTTGTTTTGATGTAAAAGGGTTAATCCTGAGCTTATTGGTATTCCAACATTGATAAAACGACAAACTTTGGGAAATAGTCTACCTGATTGCGCAGAAAAAGAGGTTTGCGTTATGACCAAGGCTGTTAATACGAGCAGTATCATTTTTTTCATAAGATTCTCCATTAAAAAATTACGTACCAGTTGCGGTATACGATATACCAAATACATGAGCCAAAATCATATTTACAAAACATATTTAAATAGGTCGCTTGTGCTCAGTATTAAATATCAGCGTACCAAAATAGAGAACTTTGTCAACTGTTGGCTTGTCGGCCGACCGATTTGTTTCTAGTTGAAAATTCTATAGCTATAAGAGATTAAGTCTATAGAGCTTATACATAATTTTCTATTAAGCGAAAATACGTATGCCCTTACCCATTTATCGTTTTTTATTATTATTTCGGCTCTAGGGGTGGAGCAGATGGAGCATATTGATCTGAAAATGGGCGACTGCGGGTTGTTGGTGGTGTGTAAGCTGGCGGCTGATTTAGTAGATCGCTTAGTTCTTGTTGCACCTCTTTTAATTCTTGGTTTGATTTGTTGCTCTCTTTTTTCAACGTATCGAACTTTTGTTTTAGTTCATTAAGTTCTTTGTTTAGAGCGTCATTACTATTTCGTAGATCTGTTTCTGTACGATTTTTTTGTTTTATGGTTTCGTTGGCATTATTGTAGCTTGTTTGCCAGTAATTTATATTAGATTGATCGGTAGATGCTTGACGTTCTAATCTGCTAATTTGTTTTTTTAATTCTTCTATTTCAGCAGTAAGTCGTTTATTTTCTCTAAATAGTTCGAACTTATTGATATTTTTTGCTTCGTTCCATTCTGCAGCTTTCATTAAGCGATCAGCTTCTTGTTGCTTAAGAGCAAGTCTACTTTGTCGCTCTTGAGTTTTTGTTCTTTCTAACGCTATTTGAGCTGCTTGGTTCGCGTTGCGTTCTCGCTGACTTTGTCTTTCGTACTCTTCACGTTTTTGTTGTTCTTGTTTTTCTTTTGTATATTGTCCTGATTTTTCGATTCTTTCAATAAGCAGCCTAATGGCGCGTTGTTTGCTTTCTATCTCGGCGCTTATTTCTGAATTTTTTTGTTTTGTTTTATCGTTTGTTAAAGATTGTAAAACAGTTAAAGCATTATCGAGACGTACAATAGTATCTCTTAATGGGTTTTGACTTGTATGTAGTCTGGCAGCAAAACGTTGTCTATCTTCATCTGTTTGGGCGTTTAATAAATCGTTAAATGGATTAACCGTTGCGTTTAATTTTTGTCGCATATGAGTAGAAGAATTGTAATAATAATATAGTCCGGATCTTGCTATGGCTCCCATTGCTATTCCCGTGAATAAAATTACGGCATTACCCCTGTTTACACCTTCTAAATATCCTGGTGTTGAATTTGGTCTTGCTGCTTTAATACTGTTGTGTTGTACGCCTGTGATAAGAAGAGAAAGAATCAAGAGATAGTTGCATGTTTTATAAGTCATGATAATTTTTTTCGTGTTTAATAAACGTATTTAATAAAATTGGTTATACACTATATATTTATAATATATTCAGGTAAAAATATACCGTAATTTGAGTTTTTCGAATAGCATTTTGTATAAAATTTTAAATTATGTCGGTATCAGGCAATAATGGTTGACGTGTTATAGCACGCGCCATTAATGAAAAAACGATTACGCAGTACACATAAAATAAGACGTAATAGAACGATGGCATATTATAATAATCGTACCACCAAATATAAAGAAAGATTAGATGATACGAAACAAAAAGAGATATTCGCAAAGCGCTTTTTAGCTTTTCTCTATATTCTTCTGGAGCAGTATCAAATCCTTTTAGATTAAATTGTGGCAAATATTGATCTGCCATAGAAAAAACAACAATACAAGTAAGTGTAGTAAAAATACTACAGCTTACACTTACTATGGTGCTTAAAGGAGTTCCCAGCTTTATGAAAGCTGGGAACTTGAAATTGAACCATATTTGAATAAGAGACACAAACAAAATAGTAAAAAATTCTTGTTTAAATTTAGACCAACGAGTCTGCAATATATTCATATAACTGTTACTCGCTTAAAATAGTGTTTAAACAGGTCCTGTTATGACTCTACTTTTTTATGAGTATTATGTAATCATGTTGCATAATTTAGTTTATTTATAACAAAAATTCAAGATATTTTTTACCTTTAAAATAGTTTTAAACAGGCCGCTATACCGCATCCAAGTCCCACTATATTGCTTAGGGCTTCGAGTTGTTTGGCAAAAGTAGCTTCTAGAGCGAGGTATGCTGCAGGCGAAGCTGGTCCAGTACAGGATGCTGCAATGAGCATAGCGACACGCCCTATAAAATGTACAAGAAATTTGCCAATATAAAAACCAGTTGATGATTTATCAATATTATTATTTTTTAATCTGTTATTGGTTAATAACGTATATTCATTATCTAGCTGCTTAATAGCTAATTTATTATTTATACTGTAAAGGTGCTTCATTTTTTATTGTCTCTATCGTAAAATCTTGGGTTGGTAATTTATGGTTTTTTTAATTGTAGGAGTATTGTTTTTTTGATTATAAAAGAGCTGCTTAACCAATTTTACAACCAATGCGAATACACACATTATTACACCAGGAGGAGGGAGGGAGTAGCAAAAAATTTTATTCAATACAATTATCATTTTTGACCCCTATTTTTATGAGTGTAAAAATAATCTCGGTGAAAATTTAATGCATTAATAATAAAAATGCAAGATATTTTTTAAATAAATTTTTATATTTTTTTCAAATATAAATACAATGTTTTGTGCAAGCGCTAAGTTCAACAAAATTTGCGCTAAAATTTTGTTACACTAAAAAGTTTTTAAAAGCGCTATTTGTCAATCGCATGGTTTTTTGGTGAAAATTTAGAGAATAGCAAATATGGTATGTATGCGGTATGCGTGTATATACGTATGTATATTGATGTGATAAAAGATGGTGGGTTGGGGTTGGAATAAAGAGGGGGTAGTTAAAAAATTAAGGGGACAACTTTGTATCAAGTCACCCCCCTATAATTTTTTATCAATTTTTTATTCGCTCACTCTTGGTCTCTATTTGTGAGAACCAAAAATGTGTGTTAAAATAAAAAAAGATAGATTAAAATCTTGGAGGAACTGGAGCGTTAAATTGCAATTTCATATTCATAAAATACCTCTTATAATAACGATATATATAATTAATTAAAAACACATAAAGTAGTTTAGCATCAATAATTAAAATAGCAAAAAATTTTAAAAAAAAGCTTATATTAATGGTATCGATTGTAACAAATTTAATTTATATTGCTCAAGTTATTATAAGTAGCTGGCAGTTTTTATTTACTATTTACGCCATCACATTTTCTTTTAAGCTAGGTCTGCTTGGGTTTCTAGCTTATAAAAAAATCCACACCCCCAGAACGCCTTATCAGATATACTTTCTCATGCTTATATTATTTTCTTCGCTTATATGCGATGTTCCGTGGTTATTGACGCCATTCGAACACTGTTTAGATTTTCGTCTATATAACACTTCAATACGATTAGCCTGGATTTTTACCCTTATTCTTTATCAAATGCTCGCCCTATTTATAGAATGTCTTACCAGCAGACAATGTACATTTATTTTTCGTCAAAAAATATTCTGTTTCATAAGTGGCTTTTTAGCGTTTACTTATCTAACAATAACTATTATTGATTTCCATTGCTCAAATTTCGGAGACAAGTATTGGATTGAGGCAAAATTAGGATCATTGATAGTTTTTTATTTTCTTTTCCCGCTTATGTTAACCAGTATTTTTAAAGTAATTCAGAAATTGTGGACGCACAATATGCCGCGTCTATTGACCAAGCAAATAAAGCTGTTAATGATGGGGCTTATTGTTCCGTTTTGGGTTTCTGATTTTTTGCAAGTTATATCACTTTTGATATCTGGACCTTTGGGATGGATAAATAGTAGTTACGCTTTTGCGAGCATCAATAATATTTTACTAACTTATGCAATTTTTTATTCTCTCCGTAAAATTATTAAGCTACGTTTTTTAAATCTTAGCCATAAAATAGAATCTCCCGTAAACATTCACTTTATGAGCCATTTTAGAACAATACTTGAACGTTTTGGCCATGCATCTAATTCTCAAGAACTTTTTTTATTAATTCAAGAGTTTTTTAAAGAATCGTTTAAAATTCCATTCAACAAAGTTGCACTTTATATTAGAACAGATCAGTTGCCAACCGAATCTATGCTTTTTATAGAAGGCCTTTTAGCATCTCGCTCGAACGCTGTATGCAAAGAATTTTATAAACATAAGATTATGATTTACGATGAGATGGCATTTAGTAACTTTTATGAACAGAATGAATCTCGCAGCACTATTATTCAGTTTTTATCTCATATACAGGCCGATATTTTTTTGCCAATTTATGAAAAAGAGAATTTAGTTGCCTATATTGTTGTAGAAAAAGAAGCGCGCACCAACTTTTACTCACAAGCAGAACAAGATGAGATGCTTGTTTTTGCCAGCTATTTGAGTAATATTATTAACCTTATAAAAAATCAGCAAATAAGTACTTTTATAGAACAAGAGAAAATATCGCAAGAAGAATTGTACAAAAAACATCAAGAAATAAGTCAATATAAAGAGAGTATTCGATCATTCATTCGTTCTTCAGATCAACAACAAATTGGTATTGTTTTTTATAAAAATCGTATTTTTTCTTTCGGTAATCAGGCTGCTCAAGAGATGCTTAAAATCAATCTTAATGTACAAGTTGGCCATCCCATCGCACAGGCATTTAAGCAGATAGCAACGAACATAGAACAATATAAAACAGCACAGACATGCATGGTAAGGGATTTTGCCAATGAAGGAGTTCGAGGCACTAACTTCGTTCTTTCTGGTGTTTTTAATCTAGAGAATAATAACATTATTATTACCATCTCATATCCCGATATTGCAGATATTATAAAACAACATAGTGACAAATTATATAATCCGTCAGAAAGAGATTATCTTCTTTATTTAGAAACAACAAAATCTGGTACTTTAATTAATCAGCTAATTCCTGGAACAGGCGAAGTTTTACTTAACTTTAAAATTGAATTACTTAAAACAGCATTGGGTAAGCAAGCAACTCTTTTGAATATGCCTGAAGAAGATTTAGAAGCTACCGTAGAATTATTGCATCATATAAGTTTGCGAAACACGCTGCATACTATAGATCTACAGGGTCCGTGCAAAACCACCGATATAGCTATAAATCTTTTTGGGATAAATCCTTTATTTAATATAAAAACTTCAGATGTACCTTTGCTTGAAAAATTGCATATGACAGGGACGCTTTTTATTAAAAACATTCACTTTTTGAATTTAGAAACTCAAAAACAGTTAGCTGAATTTATTCGATATGGTTTTTACAAAATGGTTAAAAGCGAACACAAAAAAGCAAGTACTGTCCGCATTATATGTTCAACTGACCAGAACCTCCATGAGCTGGTAAAAGAAGGATTTTTTTCAAAAGAGCTTTTTGATCAATTGAAAAAGACAGTTCTTGTTATGCCTTCTTTTGCAACTTTATCGCAAGAAGAATGGAAAACACTCACCGATGCTTTAATTGAACAAGCTCTTGAATCGTCAACCTTTAAATCGCTTTTTACCCTTACTCACAAAGATAAGCATAGGCTTACGTTAAATAGATCTTTAAGTTTAGCTCAGCTTAAAAAAAGAGTGTTGCTCTTGCTTAATAATAAATCTCAAAAGTGTGAGATAGCGACAGAAACAACAACAAAAACAGTTGGAGGAGCTACTTTTAGTCCTGCTAAGGAGATGATTGACAATCCTGAATTAGTTGAGATATCCAGACTTGGAAAACAAGCATTAAAAGATCAACATGCTATGAGTGTCTTATGGCAGGCGTTTAAAAATCAGAATCAGATTGCTGCATTTTTAGGGGTGAATCGTTCGTCGGTTAATAGGCGATGCAAATTCTATAATCTTAATGCATAAAAAATTAAATGCCGGCAATTACATATGTTTACAGGCAAAAATAAATTCGAGAGATATTATTCGATTTCTTTGTTTTGATGGTATTTCGTTTTTATGGCTGCACCAAGAAAAATGCCAATACAACAACCGAGATAGATAGTAAGCAAATCTTCAGTGATGACTGCCGGCTCGCGAAATCCAAAATATAAGCTTATTTTATAGCTTGCCAACCAAGTAAACGCAAACCAGAATGGTGCGCAAATCAGATCTTTAAAATATTTTTCATATATTAAAAGTTTTTTTAAAAATTTTTTGTGCATGTTATATAATTTATTCATGGTAGATATTTTTAAGTAGATATTTTTAAGTTAAAAAATTATAATTAAATATTGGTTAAACTAAAAGATCTAAGTTTCCCAATAGAAACTTAGATCTCACTTTTTTTCTTATATTTTATTTATTGACTCAAATTTAGAGTACCATTATTTAAAGAATTGGCAAAGGCTAAGAATAGAGCAAATGCGCGTAGTTCTAATTTTTTTTGTGACCGAATGGCATGTGTGGTTTTATATATACTTGATAAAGATAGAAAACGAAAGATAGAATAATGGCTGTATTGACGGTCTCAAAAAGAACGAATGGTTTTCCTTGTAACCATCTAATACCAAAAAGCATTAAAAAAAAGCCCGATCCTGCAGCAAGAAGTTTGTATAAAAGATCATGGCTAAACATGGGAACGTAGCCAGGAACTTTTATGCCTGATTTAGATCCATATTTTTGTATATAGAGGTCATATGCTATAGGTGACAGGAGTAAAACAATTGAGCCTAAGTTAAAAATAAATGCTAAAAATGTAGGAACTGATCCGGCGAGTCGTGTTAAGAAAAATCCACCAGCAACACAAGCTGCCATCATGAGAGAAATAGTGTTCACTGTTTTGTTTCTTTGCATGCTTTTTCTCCTAAAATTAAATTAATATTATTTTATACTAAACCCCAATTTTTTACCTCCCCCCCCCTGCTACTTACCCCACGCTTTTACCCCACGGCTTACGCGCGGGGACCCCAGAAATTGCGCGCGGGGGCCCGCTAAAAAATTGGTTATCCCAAGCGCGAATAACTATCTCATGTTATAGGCAGGGGCCCTGGATAAATTATTATTTACTTTTTTAGCGTCTATAAACTTAGTCTGTCTATATTTTATTTTTAATATCACGTTTTTTATTTTTGTTTTATCGGTTTTGTTGTGTGCGCCAGAAGCACTCGTTCAATAACCTGATCAGCATGATCAACCCAAATTATATTAATATCATGGGTAATATCTTCAATGCCAATGATATCGTTTCTATTTTTATTGGGGAGAATAATATGCTGCATTTTATTCCGTTTTGCCGCTAATATTTTTTCTTTTACTCCTCCAATAGGCATTATATCTCCGCGTAAATTCAATTCTCCTGTCATTGCATATTGAGCATTAATGGGTCGTTTGGTAAAGGCAGAAAGAATAGCCGTTAGCATGGTGATTCCTGCCGAGGGACCATCTTTTGGCGTGGCGCCAGCGGGGACATGAATATGAAGATCATGGGAAGTAAATGCATTATTATTAATACCAAATGTTTTAGCGTGCATACGCGCATAACTTATTGCAGCCTGTGCTGATTCTTTCATAACATCGCCTAGTTGTCCGGTGAGGGTTAGTTTTCCTTTTCCTGGCATAAGAGCAGCTTCTATTTTAAGAATTTCACCGCCATAGCTTGTCCATGCCAATCCATTTGAAATGCCAATTTTATTTTGATGATTAGTATCATTATCTAAGAATCGACGTGGCCCTAGATAGGTGTCGATGTTTTTAGGATTTACGGCAATAAGGATTTTTTTCTCTACGAGGGTACGAGCTGCTTTTGAGCATAATTTGCCGATTATTCGTTCTAGCTGTCTAACGCCTGATTCTCGTGTATATTGAGAAATGATTTCTTTCAGGACCAGTTCACTTATTTTAAAATTTCTACCTTCTAATCCAGCGTTAAAGATAGCTTTATGTACTAAATGTTTTTTGGCAATATTGATTTTTTCTTCAATGGTATACCCAGAAAGTTCAATAATTTCCATACGATCTCGTAGTGGATCAGAAATAGTTGAAAGTGAATTTGCCGTTGCTATAAACATTACCTGAGAAAGATCAAATGGTATGCCAAGATAATTATCATAAAATGTTTTATTTTGTTGAGGGTCAAGTACTTCTAACATAGCAGCAGATGGATCTCCACGAAAATCTGATCCTATTTTGTCGAGTTCATCAATGATAATGACTGGATTGCTGCTACCAGCTTTTCTAATTGCTTGGATAAATCTTCCGGGCATAGAACCGACATAAGTTCTTCTATGGCCGCGTATTTCAGATTCATCTTTGACGCCGCCCAAAGATATACGGCTATATTTTCTATTTAAGCTTTTTGCGATTGATTTACCAAGTGATGTTTTACCTGTTCCCGGAGGTCCTACAAAACATAATATGGGAGCAAATCCCCCATTTTTAAGATTTCTTACCGAAATAAAGTCAAGAATTCGATCTTTAATCTCTTTAAGACCAAAATGATCTTCGTCAAGAATTTGTTGAGCATGTTTAATATCAAGATTTTCTTCGGTAAAGTTGCCCCAGGGAAGCGCAAAAATCCACTCTAAATAGTTTCGGGTAACAGTTGCTTCTAGAGAATCGGCAGCTGTTCGTTCAAGGCGATCAATTTGACGTATTATTTCTTGCTTTGTTGTTTCAGGTAAGGGAATAGTGAGTAACTTTTTACGCATATCTTCTATATCCCGTGTGTCATCTTCGCCGAGTTCTTGTTTGATCGCTTTTAATTGTTCTCGTAAATAAAACTCTTTTTGTGATTTGTTCATAGATTCTCGGGCACTATTTTTAATTTTTTCTTGTACTTCGGCAACTTCTATTTCTCGACTTAAGTGAGAATAGAGCATCTGAAGAAAACTTTTTTTTGTTGTTAATTCAAGAAGGCCCTGTGCTTGTTCAACGGTAAGGCTGAGATGGGATAATACAAAATCTGCAACTTTATCAGCATCTTGTATTTTTGACAGGATTATATGAAAATCAGGACTAAATTTATTTTGCGTTAACGCTATTTTTTCGGCAATAGATTTAATATTCTTTATTTGAGCGAGAATTTCGATTTCATCGCCATCTTCTAAAGAAATCTCTTCTACGGTAGCAGTTAAAGTTTCATTTTGTGCATTGATATGTGATACTCGCGCTCTACTTAATCCTTGAATTAAAATTTTAATACCACCTTCTGGTATTTTGATTATGCGCATAATAGAAGCTATTGTACCTACATCATATAAATCATTTGTGCCTATAGCCCCTTGTTGATCAACTTGATTTCGGGCAGCAAGGAGTAATACTCTTTTTGATGTTTCTAGTGATTTATTAATTCCATTGATTATTTTTGTATCAAGCACTAATAATGGTACAATCATCAATGGGAATACTACCACATCCATCATTGGTATTATGGGTAGTATTTCAGGCATGGTTTCCTGCTTTTTGTGCAATAATGTTTTCATGTCCCGCCCCCTGTTTTTGAGACTTATAATCAAGCACCGCACTACTTTGTCTTACCATTTAGTTTAAAAAAAATATTCTTTATAAAACAATAACTATTTCTATTTTTGATAAAAATTCTTTTAATTAGGCTATTGTGATAAACTTTATATGTGTATTTGAGTTTCTGTTAATTCAAATGATTTTTGGGTTAGGTAAGTTTTTAGGTAATTTAGGAGAAACAGTCATGAATAATGCAAATTTAACTATAGAAAAAGTAGAGAAATTTTTTTTAACGCCAGTACATAGAATACCTATTTTTAATGCTATTTCTATGCAGTTTTTGCAAAACAGTTCTTATGCCATCACCGGTGTATCAGGTACGGGAAAATCAACGCTCATCCATCTTCTTGCAGGTATAGAAACTCCTGATGCGGGTACTGTTTTTTGTAATGGGGTGAATGTTAATCAATTGCAACCTTTGCTGCGTACTTGTTTTTTAAATCAGACCATAGGACTATTATTTCAAAAGCCGTATCTTATTCCAGAGCTTTCAGTGATTGAAAATATTATTATCCCTGGTCTCATTATTGGTAAAGATAGCAACGAGTCTTTAGAGATAGCAAGAGATCTTCTTATTTTTTTAGGACTTGAAGATAAAATCCAAAGTAGGCCGGCATCTCTTTCTGGTGGGCAGCAGCAGCGGGTTGCTTTAGCGCGAGCGCTTTTTAATAAGCCAGCATTTTTGTTGGCCGATGAGCCGACGGGAAGTTTAGATCCGAAAACAGCGCGAGAAATAGTTGAGTTTCTAATGCTTTGTCGGCAAAAATGGGGAATGGGGCTTATTGTGAGTACTCATGATATGCATTTGGCCCAAGCGATGGATTATATCTGTGAGATTAAAGACGGCCAGCTGCAGAGTAGGAAATAAAACAGGTAAGGTCAAAAATAAAAAGATATTTATTGTTTGATTTTACCTGAATAGTATGAAATTTTAGACGTATCTTGTTTTTTATTGTAGTTGTTTTTGTATTTCCAATAGTACATGTCCTTCTTCTTGTCGTACTTGCTCTGCTAGCAGCATTGTTTGCATTTGTTGCATTTGCATTGTTTCCTTTGTTTGCATTCGCCGTGTAGCTTGCATTGCTTGCTCTATTTGTTGTAGTGTAGCTTGCATTTCTTGTAAGCCTAATAGAGGCTGTGGGGTTTTGGTATGCATTGCTTTGCATTGTTCTAATATTCGCATTTCAGAGCTGAGTAATCTTCTATATCCATTTTTTTTAAGCATTTCAGCTATAGAGCTCTGGCATTCTGCTTTAGAGAGCAAGGCATGTTTTTTGGAATTTGCAGAATATAAAGAAATTGTGGTACAAGTAGAAGCTAGAAAAAAGAGAACTGATAATATTGTTTTTTGTATGTTTTTCATAAAAAGCCCTTTTGTTAGTACTATAAAATTACTTATTATATTTATCATTTTAGCATAAAATGCGTATCTGTCGATCGCTTGGCGAGTGTTTAGATCCGAAAACAGTGCGAGAAATAGTTGAGTTTTTAATGCTTTGTCGGCAAAAATGGGGAATGGGGCTTATTGTGAGTACTCATGATATGCATTTGGCCGAAGCGATGGATTATATCTGTGAGATTAAAGACGGCCAGCTGCAGAGTAGAAAGTAAAATAAAACAGGTAAGGCCAAAAATAAAAAGATATTTATTGTTTGATCTTACCTGAATAGTATGAAATTTTAAACAAATGAAAGAAAGAATATCATAGCTTTATTATTTGTTCCTATTTTTTTTTTTTCGGAACGGCTTTTGTATCTTTTTGCGATTCTTTGCATCGATATCTTCTTTTAGAGCTCTCGCGAGCGCCATAATGACCTCGGGGCGTAGACGTGTCGGTTGCGCTAACTCTGATTCCAGTGTGCTTATTTTAGCTCTCACCCCATCAAACTGTTTACTTGTCTGAGCCCTTTGATTACTAATGTAGGAATAAAACCTGAGGGAAGCAAATCCAAATCCTAATCCTGCCGTTATTCCGTAGAATATCGTCTTATTAGAAAGCTCGCTATGTTGAGCACAAAAAGTGGAAGTTGGAAGTAAGGACAATAAAAGAATCAAAAAAACTTTAGAGTTCATAAAAAACTTTCGTGTATTGTACATGTCATATGTTGTGTATAGCATTTATATTTAAAAATTTTTTGCTGCAATAGATATTTTTGTTTATGAGTACGCATGATATATATTTGGCTGAAACAATGGATTATATTTTGATCTTGTTTAGGCGATCTGTCAGAATTTTAGAATTATCTCGAGTATCTGTCGCTTTTGTTTGCAGTTCAACTATATTATTGTTAGAACTGTGACCAAAAAGAAGATTTTTAACTGTTGGAGCTATGAATATATTTACTATTGTTAAGGCAAAACCAAGACTAAGCTTCGAAGCACTATTTTGATCTTGATTTTGTGCTATTTTTTCGATATTACACAAGTAATATATCCCGCCTTCCATTACTATAAATGGTATAAAATATTTAAGAGGTTCAGGAAATTCTTTTTTAGAGGCACAAAAAGTAGCTGGAAGTAAGGCTAATAATAAAATTAGGTAAGCTTTAGAGTTCATAAAAAACTTTCGTGTATTGCGCATGTCATATATTGTGTATAGCATTTATATTTAAAAACCATAAATTTCTGCTAGGCGACTATGTTTGACTTTTGCGGACATTCCATCTCTCTCCTATTTCTCGGAGCAATGTCACAACTATTTGGAACTTCTGCAGTTATCGCAGTTATCGCAGCTACCTGATGTTTCAGTATGTCTAATGTAGCACGTGTCTCATTTATCAGTGCATTCCTTTGTGCATTGTTAAAGAGGGCAGAAAGTAGTAATCCTAAGCCTGCTCCTCCTATTACTACTATTGTTCCGCAGAATATCGACTTATTAGAAAGCCCGCTAGGTTGAGCACAAAAAGTGGAAGTTGGAAGAAAGGCTAATAAAAGAATCAAAAAAACTTTAGAGTTCATAAAAAACTTTCGTGTATTGTACATGTCATATGTTGTGTATAGCATTTATATTTAAAAACCATTTGTTACAATACATAATATAGTTTACAAATTTTATTTGTCAAAAATAATTTTGTTTGTTTATGAGTACGCATGATATGTATTTTGTCGAAGCGATGGATTATATCTGTGAGATTAAAGACGGCCAGCTGCAAAGTAGGAAATAAAGCTTATGTTTGTTATGGATTTAGAATTTTATAGCCTTTATAGCTGAGTGCGCAAACATGAATTATAGTAGCTAACTTTCCTATATTTGCTACATGATCCCAAAGATTTCTACTTGTTTTGGTTTTTTCAAGCTTCGCTATTTCTTGCTTCTGTATTATTTTCCATTCATTCGACAGTTCGCTATATTTTGATGAAGATGTGTCGCTACAATCATTTATGAATTGATTAAACTGTATGCTGCTGCTGCTGCATTGATCCAACAATTCATCATATTTTGATGAAGATTTATCGTTAGAATCATTAAATAGGACTTGTTCTTTAAGTTGCGGATATATTCGATCCAAAAATTTATTCAATAACTTTGTTTGGAACATGTATTGAGACTTTGTTATAGTCGAATAATTTTTAGATCTTAGTAACTCCCATTCCAAATCTTTTTTCCTTTTTTCTTTATTTGGACTTGTTTTTAGCAAGTAAAATGGATCAAATTCTCTTATGTTGGCGATTTCTCTGTCTGTTTCTGCAGCTGCTTGTTTGGAATGGGCTATTGACTGAGTATGAGCAAGATAAGTAATAGCCGCAGATCCACCTGTTATAATTGTCAGTTCAGGTATAGATGGTAGGCTACTACCATAAGCAGCAAAGTTTGCGTTGGCAAGTAGAGTAAAAAGAGCAGCATGTAACAAAAGCTTGAGATTGTTTTTTCGAATAATAGATATCATAAAAATCCTGAAAATCCTGAAATTTAATTGTGTGTAGGTCGATACCAGAAATAATAGAGCGGCAAGCCGCTGAATACAAAGAGACTTGCGATCAAGAGCATTTGTATCGGTTGATTATATAATATCCAGCTGCAAAAAGCAGTAGCGGTGAGGCCGAACGTCCATTGCCAAAGTGTAGTAAAACATATTTTTGTTTTTAACGCACTGTCTTTTGTACTGTCTATTGCACTATTATGCCTTTTTTGTTGCATAAGCAGCTTTAAAAAGCCAAGAGAACAGATAAGATAGATAAATAAAAATGCAGTGACTGAAATATCGATAATATCGGTGATCTGTTTTGCAAGATTGGCATTCATGGTAAGCACTAAAAGAGGTATTATACCAGCGCAGCTGATTAAAAGTCCGTAGGTAGGCACGTTATTGCTATTTTTATGCATAAAAAACTGAGGAAGAAATCTATTCTGCGCTAATCCTAAAGCAACTTGGCTGCTGGTGAGTATCCAGGCGTTGAGGGTGCCAATAAGACCAACAGATGCCATAAAAGAGACAATAAGATGCCAACCGCTTCCAAATATGTGCTGAGCAGCTTCGGCATAGGGAGCTTTTGAAAACATAAGCATATTTCCTGGAATGAGCCCCATAATGGCAACGGTATTAAGTAGGTATAAAGTCGCTACAGCCAGTGTTCCTAGGATAACTGCTTTTGGTATTGTTTTTGTTGGATTTTCAACAGATCCGGCAGAAGCGGTTGCTGATTCTAATCCTATAAAACCCCATAAAATTAAAAGAGCAGTTCGAGAGGCGGTATGGGATAAGGGGAGGTTGGCAACTGATGTATCGGTTATAATATGGGCAGAGTCAAAAAAGAAAAGAGCAATAAGGGGCATTATAACAATTAAAAGACAGGTTATGCCGCTTAAAAGTATTTCCATGGATCCGGTCGTTTTTACCCCTTTTAAGTTTAACCAGATAATAGCCGATAAGATCATTATTTGTAATCCACAGTAGATATATGGTTCTTGATTTCCAATAAGAGGTGTTAAATAGCTTGTGCAGGCAATAATGACGGCGGTGGTACTGAACCAGGATATTACCCAATACGTCCATCCCGCAAAAAAGGCTGTAGCATCTCCAAATGCTTTGTGTACATAAATATGAGGTCCACCTGTTTCTGGATACCAAGAACAGAGGGTTGCAAAAACAAGAGCAAGGGCTATAGCGCCTGTACTTGCGATTAACCATCCGAAAAGACCGTAGTAGCCGTAGGGAGCAAGAGCTGTAGGAAGAGTAAGTATGCCAGAACCTATCTGGCTTGCAGTGACAAGGGCAAAGACCGCCCAAAAACCCATTTTTTCTGACATATTATTTTTCTTTTTTTTAACCAATATTATTATATTTCTATAATATACCAATTTTATTAGATAGTAACAAAAAAATAGGAATTTATTATCACTATCACCTACTCGGGCTGTAATTTAACAAAAAGGGGTGGCGGCGTCAATATACGTTTTTATGCATTGGTTTTTGAAAAAAGATGGTATAGTTTCCAGGGAATAAGTTGTGCAAAAAGTTTTTGATGTGTAAATGTTTTCTATGTTATAAATTAGGTTGTAGTTTTGGTATAATTATTTATAAAAAACTATACGATTAAAGATTGATCATGTCTGAGGTGAAAAATTAATGCCTGGAGAATTATATGTCTCATTACCGTCCAGTTCCTATAGGGGTTGAAGATTATAAAGAAATTATCGATAAGAAGAGCGCATATATTGATAAAACTCTTCTTATTAAAGAATTTTGGCAAGATGGAGGTAAAGTTATTCTAACTCCTCGTCCACGACGATTTGGCAAGACATTAAATCTTTCGATGCTCAAATATTTTTTTGAAAAAACAGATCCAAAGAATGCGGATCTTTTTAAAAATACCCATATATGGAACTACTCAGAATATCGAGCTCTTCAAGGACAGTTTCCGGTTATTTTTCTAACGTTCAAAGATATTAAAGCTAAGTCATGGGAATTAGCTTATGAAGAATTTATCATTATTATATCAGAAGAATGCAAGAGGCTATCCCATCATATTATTATAGAAAAAATTGACGCTTCTGATATTGATATTTTCAATAGACTTAAAATGAAACAAGCATCTGAAGGCGAATTAATTCAAAGCTTACAATTTGTATCTCGTTTATTATATGAACAGGCAGAGAAAAAGGTTATTGTTTTAATCGATGAATATGATGCTCCTATAATAAATGCATATTTACATGGCTATTATTCAGAAATGATAAAGTTTATGGATGGCTTACTTTCTAAAGTTTTAAAATCAAATTCTGCACTTGAAAAAGGCTTTTTAACGGGCATTACCCGCATAGCTAAAGAGGGCATATTTTCAGGCCTTAACCATCTTTCTGTATATACTATATTGAATGTCGAATATTCTGATAAATTCGGTTTTACTCAAAAAGAAGTAGATCAGTTATTGGTCGGTTATGATCTTGCTAATAAAAGAGATGAAATTAAAAATTGGTACGATGGTTACATATTTGGCAATACTCATGTGTATAATCCTTGGTCATTACTTAAATGTGTCAGCAGTAAAGGTGATTTTCGAACTTACTGGGCTAATACGAGCGACAATAAGCTAGTAAAAAACATTCTTGTTAGCGCAAATCCAAAGGTTAAAAATGAAATAGAACTTTTATTACAAGGTAATGTTATTGTTGATAAAGAAATTGATGAAGGAGTCATTCTTCCTGATCTGGAAAATGATGATCAAGAACCATGGAGTTTTCTTTTATTCACTGGCTATCTTACTGCAATATCACATACCATAATTGGTGGTAGATATTATTATACTCTCGCTACTCCTAACCAAGAAATTTCGTATCTTTATCAAGATCTAGTTTTAAAAGCGTTGAAAACAGTTGTCTCTTTTGCCTGGCTTAAAAAACTTACTGTAGCCTTTATGGTAGGGAATAAAAAAATGGTTGAACAATATCTACAAGAATTTGTTATAGAAACTTGTTCTTCTCATGATGCAGTTAAAAATGATCCCGAGCGAAGCTTTCATATGCTTGTATTAGGACTACTTGCAGGACTTTCTGATCGTTACATGATTAAATCAAATAGAGAATCCGGCCATGGACGTTATGATATTATGCTTATTCCACGAACATCACAAGATTCTGGAATTGTAATTGAGTTTAAAAAAGCAAAAGAAAAAGGCGAAGCGGTACTTATGGCATCAGCCAAAGAAGCGTTGGAGCAAATCAAAAGTCGTTCTTACGCAACAGAGATAAGAAGTTCTGGTTATCTCGGCCCGATTTTTTGTTATGGTATTGCGGTATATAAAAAACATGTAGTCGTTAATTTGGAGACTATACCAGGTTCTACCCAGAAAAAATCGCAGGGGTAAAAATAAAGACGAAAACTAAATTGTCTTATCTCTAAAGGTGTTTACTGATTTTTAGGCTCGATTGCAATTTGGTAATCTATGACATCTGGTTGCTAGCAAAACATTAGATTTTTTCTGTTTTATGAGTGATTGCTTTGCTTTCAAACATTGAAAAAACACTTTCTCAAGTTCTGCATTAGCTTTTACTTTATTAGCTTCAAACGGTTGATTTTCAGCTTCAGTTCTGCGCAATCTATAGTTAAAATGATTATTGCTTGTTGCCGTAATTGTAGCATCCACCGCTTTTTGTAATCTGCTATCTGAACGATCATATTGGACGGTCAATCGTCCTATTTCTTTTATTTGTTTTTCTTGTAAATTTAGGCTTATTTTAATTAAATATTCTTTTTTTTTTATATCACTCTGCTTCCATGTTCTTATAGTGTGACTCATATCACATCTATCTTCTATCAGATTTTGGAGTCGCAATAAATCTTTTTTAGCTTTAAATTTATCTGTTGCTGTTGGTCGCCCTTCATGTGCAGCAAAAATTATAGCTGGAACTAACGGTATCACTAAAAAGCTTAGCTTAAATAGTTTATTCATATATTCCTTATTTAATTAAATAAAAACTTATTGGTTCTTTAAACATGCTACCAATTTCTTGCAATTATAGTGAATAAATTAATTTATTCACTATAATTGACCTCACGAGAAAGTCAAATACAAAAAAAGCCTTTATTGTTGCATATTTATTGCGTGATATGGTACCATAAAAATTAAGTGGAAGTTTATTTAATGTTAAAGGAGGGCACTATGGTTGTAAAGAAAAAAGTTACTACGAAAAAACGTACGTCTGCCAAATTGACCGGGGGAAATGCGAAGGTAAAGAAGGTAATGAGAGAGTATAAAGAGGGAAAACTTCATAGTGGTTCTAAGTCTGGGCCGGCAGTAAAAAGTCGTAAGCAAGCGGTTGCGATAGCGCTTTCTGAAGCTCGTAAAGAGGGGGCTAAGATACCTAAAAAGAAAGTAGCTTCACGAACAAAAAAGACAAGATAGATCGACAACTTACAAATTTTATTTACAAAATTTAAGGGTTTATCGTTTTTTTATACTCTATTTGCTCAAGTACCATAGCCCTTAAACGATTGCAATCCTCTTCCCATTCTGCAACCCTTGGCCAATGAATTTCCAATAGTTCTACCGGGGGCTTTTGTTTTTCATTAGCTCCTTTATAATAGCTAGATTCTATCGATTTTTGGGGATGATTGGGTATATTGTATTTACGGGCAGTAAAAGCTATAGTTGGCATCAAAGCTATTATTAAAAAGCTTATATTAAATAATTTATTCATTAAAAGTCTTTATTTTAAAATTTTTCTTCGAGTTTGACCATATTAACAGAAGCAGGAACTGTCAATTGAGATTCAGCATCACGAATTCGCCTACGCTGCCTACGGATATCAAGGTTACCTCTACCCAAAGCTTTAGAGAGACGAAAATGTTCATTCTGATAGCGGCCGAGGGCTTTTTCCATTTCTTGTGCATGTTTTTCTCTAGCCTCACGCTCATAATCAGCCGTTAGAGTTATAGAAATGCCATTGGCTATATAGTTGTCATCACCAGCTCTAATAGCTATTCGACGCTCATTGTTAATAGTCCAAACTAGTTCTTTATGGGCTTGTTTGAGAGCGCTTAATTTACCATTAATATCTTGAGTAGAAATCAGTTTTTTTTCAATGTAGCGTTGTCTTTTAGCGATTTCAATATCAACAGCGGAAATTTCTTGTGGAGTATCGTTTTTTCCGGCATCAGCACCATGTAGGTAACTATTGGTAACCAGATAAAAACTAAATAATATAATGGTGCGTAATTTCATGAAAAGATTTTCGAATAAAAAAGTTATTAAATGTTTATATCTTGACATAAGATACTAGCTTGCATTTATATGTCAACCATTAATTTACAATAAAAAAAAGCTTATATTGCTATTTTTTCTGTAATTCTGTCAGTAAGTGATCTTCCAATTCAAGCATCTCTTTATCCGTTTTTTCAGTATCATGATCATGTCCTAGCAGATGACAGATGCCATGTACTAATAATGTTTGCATGCGTTCGTATAGATTGTCAGGATATAATTTTTGTACATATTCGACAGATATAATAAGATCGCCCACATTTTTGTCATCTTCTGTTTTTGCTACAATTCGTTGGCCAGGTTGAATTTCGTGGAATGGAAAAGAAAGAATATCGGTGGGCACGTCTTTGTTTCTATAATCACGATTATACTTTTGTATGGTAGCATTATTGGTTAACAATATGGTGAGCTCAAAATCAGCATAATCGAGTAGATTAAGTATTTTTTGCGCGTCGCTCCTTAACTGTTTTTTATCTATGAGTACGGTGTTTTTTTTGTTTTGTATGGTAATCATGGGTTATCTGTTTTTTAGTTATTATTTTTATGATACGAGATTATTATTTTAAGTTAGCTGTGTTATCACCCCCTACCCCCTTTCTAGGGGGAGTAGGACAGGGACCCCTCCGGGGGTCCTGTAAAAACTGGGCTCTGGCCTCATCGATAGATGGGCGGAAGAGTAAAAAATTGGTGAAATTAAGCTAGTTTTTTGCAATTATATTTCAATAGTTGTTGAGCGTTATTTTTTATGAATATTTGTTTCTGGTTCTAAGATAATACTGGCATGCCAAATATTTTCGGTGTTTGTATATATTTCTTTTTTAGCGCTCTCAGGACTTTGGCTATCATCAATTAGCTTATATTCTATCACAAGCGCATTGGTAATGCCTTTCAGTACATTTTCATATGCTTGTAGTTTGGAAAGACGTGCTTGATCTGTATCATAAATAGATAACGTAGCAAGCTCTGTTTTGAGTGAAAGTTGTTTTTCTGTTTTAAGTATTCGTATTTGTGCAACGACAGAGAGAAGATTGCTTACAACAGAAACAGATTCAGGATATCGTATCTCGCTTTTATAGAGATCTAATTGAGTCAGGTGTAACGAATTATTTTTAACCTGCTTTTGATAGATTTCTAAAAAAATTGTTTCGGTGATATGAGGTATAAAAGGGGCAAAGAGCTGTAAAATACGTAATCCTACATGATAGAGGGTGTGTCGTGTTGCATAAATTTCTTCTTGTGTATAGCAGTCAGCATTAAAGAATCGATGTTTGATTAATTCTATATAGTTATCACAAAAAGTATGCCAAAAAAAGTTTTCTACGCGATCAAGCGCCACACTAAATGCATAAGAGTTCTGATTTTTTTTATATTCAGTATAGGTGGCATTGATGGCATCAAGTACCCATTCATCTATAGCACCCAGTTGCGTAGGATTTTCAGTAAAAGTATTATGTTCTGTATGCTCTTTTATAAATAAGAATGCGTTCCATAACTTAGTAATAAGCCGTAAACCTATTTTGAGTTGCCCTTCAGAAAAGGCTGTGTCTTGACCAAGGCCACCTGATGCAGTCCAATACCGAATAGCATCAGCTGGATACTGAACAAGGAGACTTTCGGGAGATAGTGTTGCATTGTTTTTTGATTTGGATAATTTTTCTTTTGGGCTACTTAATACATGGCCAGATATCACTATATCATGCCATGGAATAATATTATCGTGCATTGTTGTTTTAACAATGGTATCAAACGTCCATGTTCTAATAATATCATGTGCTTGTGGCCGCATACTCATGGGTAAAAAGTTTTTTATTTCTGGATTATTTAATTCTTTGTTACTTATTTCTTGGTATAATTCTCTACAAATATAAGGCGTTAGCGATGATGTATTCCAAGTATCCATAACATCGGTATCGGGTGCTATATTGTTGCTTGAACAAGAATTACAAACACCAGGATATCGTTGTTCTTGTGGATCAATAGGTAGTTGGTTTTTTTCTGCCAGAAGAATGGCGTTACAATCAAGGCAATGCCATGCGGGAAAGGGAATCCCATAAAATCGCTGACGAGAAATGCACCAATCCCATCCAATATGCTCAACCCAGTTTGTGTAGCGAGATTTCATAAAAGGTGGATACCAGTTAATGGCGTTCGCGCTTTCTAAGAAATCTGATTTAAGAGGTAAAATAGAAACGAACCATTGTGAGAGTAGCATGATTTCGATCTCTTTTTTGCATCGTTCATGAATATTTACGGCGTGCGTAATCGGTTTTTGCTGCATTAATAGATTTTCTTTTTTTAACTCTTCAATAATACGAGTACGAGCTGAATGTACGCGCATACCGGCCAGTATCCCTGTTTCGGGTAACCATTTTCCTGTTTTATCAATTGACTGACGATAAGAAAGATTATGTTTTTTAAACCATTCGATATCTTTTTTGTCGCCAAAAGTACAACACATGACAAGACCGGTTCCTTTATTAATTTCCACGAGATTATCGGCAAGAATAGGAACCTGATAATTAAAAATAGGTACTGTTGCCATCTGGCCTGCTAAGTGAGTATAGCGACTATCGTCCGGATTATATAAAAGTGCAACACATGAGGGGACTAGCTCTGGGCGAGTGGTACCGACGGTGAGGGGAGAGCCAGAAGCATCTTTGAATACAATATCATTAAAAAAAGAGGGGATCTCTTTGTCTTCTAGTTCTGCTTGAGATACAGAGGTACAGCACGTTGAACAATAGAGAGCGGGTTCATTTTTACGATATATCTGTTTTTTGTTAAATAAATCTATAAATGATTCTTGCGATATTTTTTGCGTTTTTTTTGATATTGTCGAATATGTATGAGACCATATGGCCGATATACCCATTTGTTGCCATAGGTGCTTAAATATTTCTGCTGATAGCGCTGATTCTTTTTGACAGAGTTCAATAAATTCAGATCGCGGTAGTTGATATCCTTTAATAGCATGTTTTTGTTCTACATAGCGCTCTGTTGGTAGACCATTATCGTCAAAACCAAAAGGGTAAAAGACAGTATAGCCAGACATTCGTTTATAACGAGCAATAATATCTGTTTGTGTATAAGAAAATATATGGCCTATGTGTAAAGAGCCAGAGACAGTTGGCGGTGGGGTATCGATGGTATAAAGAGGGCCGGTTTGCTCGTTGATGCTATAAGTATTGTTAGCAAACCAATAGTTTTGGGTTTTTTTTTCGCATAAAGCGTAATCGTATCTTTTTTCCATGGCTTTATTTTGTTCTCTTGGGCTCTATTTTTTTAGGCTTTATTTTTTTATTTTGCAAATATTTTAAAATTAAGATTTTAATTATTGTACCAGTTTTTAGAATTAGAGGCAAAGCCAAATAAAGCGTATAACGAGTTATTATTTTGACAATTTTATGAAAAAAAATCTATAATAGCTTGCCAGTATTTTAAAATTAAGATTTTAATTATCTAATTTATTTTATTTATAGTCTCTATAGCAACCACTACATGTTTTTTATATACAGCGATACCATAACAAAAAATAGAGCCTTGATAACCAGAACCTTTTATTTGTGTTATATAAGACTTGTTTCTGATCTGCTTCAGTGCTCCTTGAGCTGAGGCGGTCAAGATTTTGTTATCACTATCTTTTGCTTTTTTAAATTCGATTATAACTCCCGGATCTTGCGGTGTTCGTGGAATAAGCATAATATCATAACGTCCATGGCCAGATTCACGATTTGATTGAATTATATAACGATCAGAAAGTCCTGCAAGTAGGCCCAATACAAGCATGTGGACAGAACGCTCAGGATCATCGCTTATACCCCATTTGTTGGCAAATCATAAGAACTGCAACTATGTATAATAAATTCTTGTAATAAAATTGTTAGCCGATAGCAGTCTCCCGCTATAAATGCAGTAAATAGCTCGATAATTTGACCTGATACTAAAGTTTTGTCTAGAGCTTCAGTAATTAGTTTTTCATAGAGCAATTTTATTTCTTCATTGGGCAGTGCAAGCGTATAGTAATGTCTTCTATTTTTAAATATGCGTGATGTTGCGGTAACATAACCAGTAAAAAGAAATAAGCTCCAAAGTCCTTGAATGTTTTGAGTGTTATTTTTAAGATCCCGCAAAGACACGCCTTGATCGATCTCTTTATCGATAATCTCTTTTTCTTGCAATAAAAGTTCTATATCATCTTTAATTGCTTGTCCTGATCTAGCAATTAGATCTCTAATAAGATCATTGTTGCTCGTATTTGCCCAATACGTATCAAAATCTCCGTTATGTTTTATGCATTTAAGCAATGACCAAGGATTATAAACATTGATATTGCCGAATATATAGCCATCATACCAATTTTTAATTTCATCTCGTTTATCAGTAAGATCATAACTTTTCAATAATTGATCTACTTCTTCTTGAGTAAAGCCAAATTTATCAGAATATTCAGTATCTAATATGGTATATACAGAAAGATGATTAAGGCCTGAAAATATACCTTTTTTGGCTATGCGAGTAATGCCGGTTAAAAAACCTTTTTGAAGTGTAGGATTTGATTTTAATGCTGCCGAAAGCAAATCATTAATAAATTCTATCATTTTTTCATAATAATTATGTAAATATGCTTTTATTATGGGAGCATCATATTCATCGATTAAAACAATAACATTTTTTTTTGTTTGTTCATATAATAGACGAGATAAAAATCGTAAGCTTTGAGCTAGTTCTCCTTCAGATGCTTGTTTAGTTTTAAGTTTATTAAAAATATCGACATCAGAAGCATCAACTTTTTCTATAGCAAGATTGGGCAGAAGTCGTTTACATTCTTCTGATATAATAATGGCAAATTTTTCATAAGCCGATTCCCACGAACTAGCTTTAATATCTTTAAATGTGAGAAAAATAACTGGATATTGTCCTTGTAAAGCTTGATATTCCGGATCTTTCCATATATTTGTATTTTTAAAGAGATTGGAATTGGAGGTCTTTTGATCTGTTTTTTCAAAAAAATATTTGAGCATTGAAAGGTTTAATGTTTTACCAAATCGACGTGGTCGAGGCACTAAAACAACTTCGCCATCTTCTTGCCAAAATTCTTTAATCAACAATGTTTTATCAACATATACTTTATTGTTGTCGATAAGTTTTTTATAATCATCAACACCTATAGGAAGTTTAAGGCGATCAGACATAGAGCTCTCCCCAATAATATTTTTTAACTACCCATTAATTTATTTTATCTAAAATCTCTAGAGCAATTATTACATGTTTTTTATGCACCGCAATACCATAGCAGAAAATAGGACCTCGATAGCCAGAACTTTTTATTTCTGCAGCATAAGATTTATTTCGAATTTGTTTTAATGCTTCTTGAGCTGATGCTTCGAGTATGGCTTCGTCTTTATCTTTTGCTTTTTTAAACTCGATTATAACTCCCGGATTTTCTGGCGTTCGTGGCATAAGCATAATATCATAGCGTCCATGGCCAGATTCACGATTGGATCGAATTATATAGCGATCTGAAATTCCGGCGAGTAAACCTAGCACGAGCATATGGACACTGCGTTCAGGGTCGTCATCTGGAAAATCATAAAAGCTACAACTATATACAATAAATTCTTGTAATAAAATAGTTAATTGATAACAATCTCCGGTCATAAATGCTGTAAATAGCTCAATTAGTTGACCAGATATCAATGTTTTATTTATAGCTTCAGCAATTAATTTTTCATATAACAATGCTATTTCTTCATTAGGCAATGCGAGCGTATAATAATATCTTCTATTTTTAAATATACGAGACGTTGTCGTAAGATAACCGGTAAAAAGAAATAAACTCCAAAGTCCTTGAGTGCTGTGAGTATTATTTTTAAGATCTCGCAGAGAGACTCCTTCATCGATCTCTTTGTCTACAATTTCTTTGCCCTGCAACAAAAGTTCTATATCATCTTTAATCGCTGGTCCTGATTTAGCAATCAAATCTCGGATAAGGTCATTATTGCTTGTGTTAACCCAGTATGTTTTAAAATCGCCGTTATTTTCAATGCATTTAAGTACCGACCAAGGATTATAGACATTAGTGTTATTACCAAAAACATACCCATCATACCAACTTTTAATTTCATTTCTTTTTTTAACAAGATCATAACCAATCAACAACTGATCGACTTCTTCTTGAGTAAACCCAAATTTATTAGCATATTGAGTATCTAATACTGTGTATACTGAAAGATGATTAAGACCGGAAAATATGCCTTCTTTGGCTATACGAGTAATGCCGGTTAAAAAGCCCTTTTGAAGCGCTGTATTTCCCTTTAATACGGTGGAAAGTAAATCATTTATAAAATCTACCATTTTTTTATAATAATTATGTAAATATGCCTTTATGATAGGGGCATCATATTCATCAATTAAAACAATAACTTTTTTTTGATAATGACGTTCTAAAATAGTAGTTGCATGTAAAAGACTATCGGCATAATCAGCTTCTGTTGCACTCCTATCTATTAAGCGTTTATACCAACTTTGTTCTGTAGGCGTTAACGATGCAAAAATTGAACTTAATAACTTTTCTACATGCATAGCTAAAAAATTTGCAAATTTTACATAGGCTTCTTTCCATGAATCAGCTTTGATATTTTTAAACGTTAAAAAAATAACTGGATATTGTCCTTGAAGATCATGATATTTGGGATCGTTCCATATATTGGTATTTTCAAAAAGACCGGAAGTATCTTGATCTGTTTTTTCAAAAAAATATTTGAGCATAGAAAGGTTTAATGTTTTACCAAATCGACGAGGTCGAGGTGTTAATACAACCAAACTATTACCTTCCCAAAATTCTTTAATGAGAAGGGTTTTATCAATATAGGTTTTATTGTTCTCAATAACTTGTTTATAATCATCAATTCCTATAGGAAGTTTGCGGCGATCAGGCATATAGCTCTCCCAATAATATATTTTAACTACTTATTAACTTAAAAATAGTGCGCCTTTTATGCTCAGTATATCTCGTTACCTAAAAATAAATATTTTAGAATTAAAATTTTAATTATCTAATTTTTTTGTTCTTGATTATTAGGCATCTTGAGCATTCCACTTTTCATAAGATTTTCAATTGATTCGCCAATAATACGAGCACTTTCTGATGTATACCCTCCAGATAGCACCATAACTATAGGAATGTTATGTAATTTCGCTTGTTGAAATACAAAAGCATCTCGTTCTATAATTCCCTGTTTAGTCACACCCATTTGACCTAAATCATCTTTTTCGAAAATATCAGTTCCTGCGTTATACATCATTAGCTCTGGGTTGCACTGCTCAATAGCCTTAGGTAATTTATTTTTCAATAAACCAAGATATTCTTTATCTTTAATTTTATTAGAAATAGGATAGTCAAAATTAATTTTTTCTTTTAGGGTTTTAGGGCCAGGATATATCCCCGCTCTATACATATCAAAAATGAATACCCGATTATCCTGTGCCAAGATTTCTTCGTGTCCATTGCCACGATGCGCATCAAGATCAACAATTAACACGCGTTTAACGCCAACATCAAAAGCTTCATATATTGCTAGAGGAATATCGGCTAAGGCACAAAATCCACCTCTTTCGACTTCTATTGTTGCGTGATGATAACCACCACTTAAATTTATTGCCCATCCATACTGTAGGGCAAGATGCATAGCCTGTATAGTTCCTCCTGTTGCCATACGCATTGGTTTAACCAATCGGTTAAAAACATATTTATCAGGCAAAAGACCAATCAATGGTACTTCTGCAATTGCCGCCATTTTAATTGCGGTATTATTTTCTAAATCATTCATATAATTGGAAGTATGTATTCTTGATAGTTGATTATTAGTAACTTCTATTGCAGGAACTATTTGATTTTCTGTTATACAATGTTTATCAATAAGATATTTTACAACTTTGCTATATTTTCTTCCATCAAAAGAATGAAAGAACCATTGTAATATTTTAGGTAATAAGGAGATATCATAACTATCGCTATAAACTATTGGAAGCCGTGGAGCAAGTGCTTGTTGTGTCATTATTTTATCGTTTGCTTTTGTTTTAAAACTTAGCCAAGCGACACTGGATATTAACATTAATCCAATGCTAATAAAAATTAATTTTTTATTCATGGGCATTCCCCTTATTTTTTAATTATTTAACTCGTATATTATTTTAACTTTTTCCATAATAATTTTTATATAATATTATTATTTTATTTGCTATAGAACAACGTAAATAGGATATGCTGCCGAATGGCGTTTTGTCGTTTAATGGAGTTGATGAGTTACTATTTTGACTTTTTTATTCATGCAATTATTGCAACTTGTAACAATGTTGCTTTTGTGTTGTTATAATTACTATACTGTTAGTAGTTTTTGAATAATTTTTTTATAAAATATTTTTAATAAAAAAATAATAACAGGGAGAATAAGCGTGATAAAAAAAATAGATATACATAAAATAGATATACCGAAAATAAGCGCACAAAAAATAAATATGTATAGTGATAAAAGAGGAATACAGCTTATACCGTTTTTTGCATGTTTATTGTTTTTGAGTTTAACGACTATTCATGGTTTTTTGTTTGCTCAAACGTATGTTGGTAAAAAAATGGTAATTATATATCCAGTAGTTGATATGGATACACAGTTGCCATCGCAAGAAGTTCAAAAACAGATAACGGCTTCGTTGCCAGCTTGTCCTGATACAGAAAAATGCTTTCGAGCGTATCAAGGATTATATAATGAATTAGCAACGTGCTCAGCCGAACAAGGTGATTATGTGCAGCTTGTTTATGAGAATATTGTGTATGGATTTTGTCAAAACACTAAAAAGCCTTTGAACACTTTTTGGACACAAAAAAACAATGTAATAGTATTAGATTCTATTAATGATAAAAAAATAGAGCAGGCAATTCCTGCTTGTTTATATGCTGGTAAACCGACCGTGGTACTTATTTATCCATGGAAAATTTTTTCAGTCGGCACTCGTTTTTTTCATAATTCTCAGCAAGATAAAAAAGATTTGTATTGTATACAGTATCCTGATTATAAAAAAAAAATAGTAGTTACTACTTATATTTCCAAGCACTATGCATTAAAAGAAAGGTCATTAACGGACGAATCTTTAATTCGACTTCGTTTTATCAAACTAATTAATCAGCTTGTTGATTTGGTAGCAAAATCGAGCAATGATACAAAGATTATTCCCTATGTTTGGGGTGGAAGCAGTTTTATATGGCCAGAACAAAAGGACAAATCCGATTTTTATAAACAAGATGGGGTTTGGCGTAGGCATAGGAATAATAAACAAAAAAGTAAGCAGTATACTGGGTATGATTGTTCTGGATTTATAATGCGTATGGCAAAGATTGCAGGTGTTGATTTTCCTTGGAAAACATCATGGGCAATACGAGAGAAAAAAAGAGTGCTTACAAAAAAAGATATATTAAAAGATGGCGATATTATTTGGATGCCGGGTCATGTGATGATAGTGAGTAATGTTAAGAATAATGAGTTAATAGAAGCGCGTGGTTATGGTTCGGAATTTGGCTGCGTGCATAGAATAAAAGTATCAGAATTTTTTGATGGCATTGATACGTATCAGAATTTAGTAACTGCATATCATGCAAATAAAAAGATTAAGTATAAAAATAAGAATGGTATTGTTGGCGGTAAAGAGTGCGAGTTTAAGTTATTAAAGCTTATTGGTTAAGAGAGTTACTAATTTTTTATTCTAACCCCCAGCCCCCACCATTGGGGGTAACAGAGAAAGGGCCCAGCGGGCCCTTAAAAACCCAAATTAATTTTTCACGTGTATAGCAGAGCGTGTTAAAAATTCCCCCGTTTTTATTGTAAGTAAAATTATATGGGGGCAATACCTGAATTAGTATCAGTACGTATATAGCTTTATATTGCTAACTGTTTTGGGGCTGTTTATCAGCGCTGTGCTATAACTATGTTTTAATGATTATTAGCGGCCTGGTAATTGTAGCTATTTTTACAACGTTTTTGCGTCGAGTTTGTGTTGATTAAGAAAGTGCCCCGGAGGGGTGGTGTGAGCGATGGACTCGGAGCAGGAAAAAACTTTGTTTAGTATGTTATTTTGACTTTGCTGCTAGTCAAAAAAGAACGACTATGCGCCTATGCTTGGTGCGATTCAAGTAGGATTCGGCGAGAGTTCCAGTTTTTTGGGTAAAGATATTTTTGTTTGAGGGTAGGGGGTGATAGCAGTTTAATGTTAGGCGCAAAAGAGGGACTGGCAATTAAACACCAATCCCTCTTTTATGTGCGCAATTATATGTACGTTATGTTTAGTTCTTGCATAAACATGAACGGCCAATATCATCACAAGTAAATCCATTGGCACGGAGCACTTCTGGATCTAGTATATTACGAGCATCAACCAATATTCGTGCATTCATACGTGCACCAATATCAGCTAGATCAAGATTTTTAAATTCATTCCATTCTGTCATAATAACAACAGCATCAGCTTGATTCACCGCCTCTTCTATTGATTCGCAGTAAGAGATAGCATCAGCATTTTCAGTTGTTCTAGAAAATTCTGCTTGCATTGTTTTCATTGCTTGTGGATCATATGTTTTAATATGCGCGCCAGCAGCAAGAAGTTGTTCTATAATAGTGATAGCAGGAGAGTATCTCACGTCGTCAGTGTTTGCTTTAAATGCAAGTCCTAAAACAGCAACTGTTTTATTTTGAAAATCGTTATTCATTAAAGTTGCTAATTTGTTGAAGGTTACTTTTTTTTGTAATTCATTGGCGAGTAGTGCTGCTTCTACTGTATGAATAGGAAGATTATATTTTTTTGCCGTGTATAAAAGTGCTTCAGTGTCTTTAGGAAAGCAAGATCCGCCGAATCCTGGTCCCGGATTTAAAAAATATCTGTTAATACGTTTATCGAGTCCCATAGCATCAGCGAGTACTTTAACGTCTGCGCCTGTTTCATCACAGAGATTGGCAAGTTCATTAATAAAACTTATTTTAACTGCCAAGAAAGCATTTGAAGCATATTTAATAGATTCTGATGTGACAATATTGGTCGCAACATAGGGAGTGTTTTGTTCTAAAAGATGTGCATAAATACTACGCATAATCGCATGAGCTTTTTTTGATTCAGATCCGACTACAAGGCGGTCTGGATAGAGAAAATCTTCAACAGCAGAACCTTCTTTTAAAAATTCAGGATTAGATACTACGGCAAATTGATCTTGTTTAACTCCTTGTTCTATTAACATTCGCTCAATCCATTTACCAGTTCCTACAGGCACTGTGCTTTTAGTAACAATTACTTTGAAAGAGTTCATATTTTGAGAAATAGCATGCGTAACTGCTTTGATGGCTGCAAGATCAGCAGATCCATCATCTCCCATGGGAGTACCTACAGCTATAAATAATACATCAGATTTCAGAATGGTTTCTGCTATATTATCAGAAAATAGGAGGCGATTTTCATTAAAATTACGTACAACAATTTCTTGAAGGCCAGGTTCATAGATAGGAATGATACCTTTTTTTAGGTTGGCTATTTTGTTGGAATCAATATCTGCACAAATAACATAATTACCGAATTCTGCCAAGCAGGCTCCAGTTACCAACCCAACATAACCGGTGCCAATTACACCCACTGTATAGTTATTATCAGTAGATCGATTATTCTGTTTTTTTGCCTGAATCCATGGAGCAAGCAGAAGCAAAAAAAATAGAGATCGAAAATAAGTGATTCGGATAGAATTCATTTTGTCTCCTTACAAGAATGTTTTAGTACAAAAATGTTTTTAAACTATACACAAATTTTAATTTATGTTTTATTTATGTATAAAGTAAAGAGTTGGTTGAAAAATAGAATTTTATTTTTAAATTAAAAGCTTTTTTTTGTGCAATAGTATGTTTTTGTTTGCTCTTGTTCTATCTATTTATTGCGGCAAGAAATCGTGGAGCTGTGCATTCCAAAGATGCTTGTATAATCCATTGAGTGCAAGGAGATCTTTGTGAGTACCGTCTTGGATTATTTCACCTTGATTGAATACTAAAATACGATCCATGTGTAATAGCGTTGAGAGGCGATGTGCAATAACAATTGACGTTTTATTTTCCATTAAATTCCATAAACTATTTTGAATTTTGCGTTCAGTGAGTGTGTCTAATTGAGATGTTGCTTCATCTAATATTAAAATAGGGGCATTTTTTATTATTGCTCGAGCAATTGCAATTCGCTGTCTTTGTCCGCCAGATAATTTTGAACCTCGCTCCCCAACTATAAAATTATATGATCCCGAAAGTTTTTGAATAAATTCATCAGCATGAGCTTTTTTAGCAGCAATCATAACGTCGCTATCAGATGCTTGCAGGAGACCATAACGAATATTTTCAAGAACTGAACGATTAAACAATGATGGATCTTGTGGAATCATGCCAATTGATTTATGAAGAGAATCTTGTGTTACATCTCTGATATCGTTGCCATCAATTAAGATTTTTCCATCGGTTATATCATACAGTCGTAATATTAAGTTTACAAAAGTGGTTTTGCCGCCTCCTGAATAACCGACAAGTCCTACTTTTTGTCCTGCAGGAATAGTAATTGATAAATTTTTTAATGTTGGATTATTATTTTTATAGGCAAAGGTGACGTTTTCAAAAACAATTTCTCCTTTGGTGATGACTAATATTTTAGCATCTGGTTTATTTTGAATTTCAATCGGCGATAGAACAATTAATAGTCCTTGAGAGATTTCACTTATAAGACGAGAAAAAGAGAGGACGTCGGCTGACAATGTCCACAAATTATTAATTATAGCGGTATTTATAGTGATAATGAGTGAAAAATCGCCTGCAGTAATGCTTCCTTTTTTGAAACCAGAAACGAGAACAAAAAAACAGAATGTTTGATAAATTATGAATGAAAATCCTTGGAAGGCGAAAATTTTTAAAAATATCCAATCTCTTTTTTGATCAGCGACTACCCATTTATCCAGGCGAGCATCAAATTGTTTCAATTCTGGTTTTTGAATTGCAAGTAGATGTATGCTGGTGATATTGCTTAACATATCAACCATGCTACCAACGACGTTGGAACGTATTTCAGAAGAAGATAGACAGAGTGAATGTGCTTTTTTTGAAAATAAAAGTGTGCCTAAAATGAAAACAATGATCCATGCGGTAAGTAATAAAGCAAAATAATAATCGATTGTACACACGGTAAAAATAGCGATTAAAATACTTAAAAATTGACTAAAAAATTGATTGATACATATTTTTACAAGATCAGGAATGCCACTCATAACGTCTTTTACTTTGTTAACGAGATTTCCTGCAAAATTATTTTGAAATAGACCTAATGAATGAGTCATCATTCTTTGCATAAGTATGGCGCCAATGTGTTTTTTCAGTGGCGGATTAAGTTTGAGCCATATATAGTCGTAAAATCTGAATAAAACGACTACAAATAAACCTACAGCGGTATACAGGGTTATCGGGCCAAAAAGTTGGTCAAAGGCTAAATCTGGTTTTAAGCAGGATATACGATCGAGTATGACTTTAAATATGTAGGGGCGTAGACTTAAGCTTATTGCCCATAAAACACTGGTAAGAAGTTGCCATGCAATTAATTTTTTAAATGGCTTAAGACATTCAAGAATGAAATGCACTATGGTATTATTTTTTTTCATTTAATCCTTTTTTGGTTGTCATCTTTAGTCGTTACCAGCAAATGATGTCGTAAGTATTATAATTATATTAAATTTAGTAAGTGTTGTAATCATAGTAGTTCACTTAAATCTCTTTATTATAATATTATCGTACTATGTTAGCATATAATTTTAATATTAAATTTACAAATAGGGCCAGGTGAAAAATTAATCTGTATAGCATGTAGTTGAATAGTAGGTTATGCTGGAAATATAATAAATTAAATAAATACTGACAAAAGTGTATGCTAATTTATTTAAAAATAATGGGGGCGACTATGAATCGGATAAGAAATGGACTATTTACTTTGCACTCGCCGTTTGAAGTGTCTGAGGCGCAACAAGAAGTTATTGATAAATTGGTAAAGGCGATGCCAGGGGTATCAACTTTGATGGGAGTTACCGGTTCTGGAAAAACATTCACCATGGCCAATATTATCGCCGCTCAGAACAATCCTGTTCTCGTGTTAGCTCCTAATAAGACTTTGGCCGCGCAATTATATGAAGAGTTTTCACTTTTTTTTCCTGAAAACAAAATCTGTTATTTCGTGAGCTATTATGATTATTATCAACCAGAATCGTATTTGCCGGCACAAGATATCTACATTCCTAAAGAAACAAAAGTTAATAGAGAGCTAGATAGATTGCGTATTGAATCAACAGCATCTCTTATTAATAGAAAAGATACGATAGTTATAGCTTCAGTTTCAAGTATCTATTCTTTAGGTAACCCGACAGATTATCGAGACTTAGCTTTATCTTTAAAAACGGGACAGCAGATAAAGAGAAAAGAATTAATAGATAGCTTAGTTTTTATTCAGTATATTCGCAACGATATAGAAAAGATGGCGGGGGCTTTTCAAGTGATGGGCAATGTCATTATAGTGAATCTTCCTTATCAAAAAGAGCGCTTGAGGATCGAGCTTTTTGGTGATTTAATAGAATCATTAGAATGGATAGGCAAGCTTGATAATACGGTGTATATGAATCTTGATAATACGGTGATTTTGCCCGCAAAACATTTTGTGACACCAGAAAATAGAAAAAATGATGCAATTCGTGCGATTCAGGCCGATCTTGATGCATGGGCCAGCCAAATGAGTAATCCATTGTATAGAGATCGGATAGAAAAAAGAGTAACGCATGATATTGAAATGATGAAAGAAATGGGGTACGTATCAGGAATTGAAAATTATTCGATCTATTTTGATGGTAGAAAAAAGGGAGAACGGCCATTTTGTCTGTTTGATTTTTTCCCTAAAGATTTTTTACTTCTTATAGATGAATCCCATATCACTATTCCTCAGTTTAGGGGTATGTATGCGGGGGATGCAGCACGGAAAAAATCGTTGATTGAGTGTGGCTTTCGGTTACCATCGGCTCGTGATAATCGTCCTTTAAAATTTGAAGAAATTGAGTCTTTTTTTACCAATGTCATTTTTGTTTCAGCCACGCCAAGTGAATATGAATTAACTCATTCTACGGTGATTGCTGAACAGATAATTCGGCCTACTGGTTTATTAGATCCAGAGATTTTTGTGCATCCTCGGATTGGCCAAATAGACTATCTTTTAGAGCAGATTAAAGAGACGACCGATAAAGGGTTTCGCTCTTTAGTTATGGTTATGACTAAAAAAATGGCTGAAGAGTTGGCTCGTTATTTAGAAGAAAAACAGATTAGGGTTTGTTATTTGCATAGTGACTTAAAGACTCCCGAGCGCACTGAAATTTTGCAAAAGCTACGGTTAGGCATTTTTGATTGTCTTGTTGGAGTAAATCTTTTACGTGAAGGGATCGATCTGCCTGAGGTTGCACTTGTTGCAATTATGGATGCTGATCTTGAAAGTTTTTTAAGAGACAAGCGGTCATTAATTCAGATTATTGGTAGAGCTGCTCGTAATGCGAAATCACGCGTAATACTGTTTGCTGATAAAATTACTAAATCGATGCAGTTTGCAATGCAAGAGACAGAGAGAAGGCGGTCGATTCAACAAGCTTATAATACCAAACATGGCATTGAGCCGACCACAGTAACTCGAGATGTCACTAAAAGTATTACTGATTTACAGAAAGCTATTCAAGAAGCTTCAAAATTGGGTAAAAAGAAAAAGGTAGATACAGATATTGTTTTATCTGAATTAGAGAGACAAAAACGTATCATGGAACTTGAAGTGGCAATGCAAAAAGCTGCTGAAGAATTTGATTTTGAAAAAGCGATAAAATTGCGGGGTGAGTGGCAGGCGTTGCAGTTGGTTAAAAAATAAGCTATATAGTATAGATTAATAGTATATATTAAAAATAAAAAAAACTGGTTTAACTATGAAAACTCCTGCTTTACAGCGATTACCTCTTGGCATAAGCACTTTTTCTAAAATTCGTAACGATGGCTATTTATATGTCGATAAAACTGAACATGCATATAATTTAATTACACGAGGTGAACGATATTTTCTTTCTCGTCCACGAAGGTTTGGGAAGTCACTTTTGGTTTCTACTTTAGAAGAAATTTTAGTAGGTAATAGGTCATTATTTAAAGATCTTTGGATTGAAAAAAGTGATTATGCCTGGCAACCTCATGGAGTTATTGCTTTAGATTTTTCTAAACTTGATACAGAAAATATTGATATTTTTAAAAGTGAATTATTTCTTGCGCTATCTCGTATCGCTCGAAATTATAAATTTACTGAAATAATGCATGCAACAAGTCCAGGGGCTATACTAGAGGATTTAGTAATAGAGCTTCATAATCGTTTTGGCAAAGTAGCAATCCTTATAGATGAATATGATTCTCCAATTCTGAAAATGCTTGATGATCAGGAAAAGGCAAAGGGGATACGAGATTTTTGTCATCATTTTTTTATGGTCATTAAAAGTTTAGACAAATATTTTAAATTTACTTTTATTACTGGTGTTAGTTCATTTTCCAAAGCAGGAATATTTTCAGGTCTTAACAATTTAAAAGTCATGACGTTGAATGAACGATGGGCTACTATTTGTGGTTATACAGATCAAGAAATAGACCATTATTTTGCTCCACATATTCAAGCATGGGCAGACAAACAAAATATTTCTTATAGCGAGCTGCGTCAGCAAATTAAGAATTGGTATAATGGATATCAATTTGGAGCAGATGTCAACTCAGTCTACAACCCATTTTCTTTTATGAATGCACTTGAGGAACAAAAATATGAAAATTTTTGGCTTCAATCGGGGACTCCTTCTTTTTTAATAAAAGAAATACAAAAAAATTATCGGCTTATAGAGTTAGAGATGCTTCATTTAAAATCATTCGAAGTAGTTGCTGATTTTCTTAGCCCTTTTGATATAGGCTCGGCTCCTCTTGTTTCTTTATTGTTTCAATCTGGATACTTGACGATAACTCATTTTGATAAGGAAAAAATGGCTTATACTCTTGACTATCCAAATTATGAAGTACGTACTGCTATGGAACAGTATTTTTTGAGTGTTCTTACCCAAACAGATATTTATCAGACCAGGGATTTTATATAACGAATTTGATATTTTGTATGCCTCAAAAGAGGTTAAGAAAAGTTAGTTTATGCAAATTTATAAAAAAATTTAGTAATATTATCTGAATTAGAGAGACAAAAACGTATCATGGAATTTGAAGTGGCAATGCAAAAAGCTGCCGAGGCGTTTGATTTTGAAAAAGCGATAGCATTACGTGCTGAATGGCAGGCCTTGCAGTTGGTTAAAAAGTGATACCGGCATTATTTTTGTGATCGTAGAACTTTACAGTAAAGTGTTGCGCAGCCGACCCATAAAATACCAATGCGTAGATATGTTTGCGGGGTTATTAGTGGTTGTAAGTCATGTTCTTGATAGTTATTTTCTATTTGCGGGTGGGCTATTGATGGTTTGGCTATTGCTTTGGGTGTTAGCGATGGTACAATTGTATTTGCGATAAATACAAATTCTGGTTCTGGTTCTGGTTTTGGATGTCTATTTCGTTTTTGAATGCCTAGTTTTTTGTTTTCTGGTATAGGTTTTAATGTTGGTTTATGGAAACTGATTCGCAATTGTCTATAACGTGACTTAATTTTTTTAGGTTGCTTTGTTGATAGAAGAGGACGTAATTGATCAGCAGGTTTATTGCTTTCGTTTGGCAGGAGAGCTTGTTTTTGTTGAAATTGAGAAGGCTGTAATATTTTGCCATGAGGGTTGTTGCTAGAATTCATGCCAAATGCACTGGCAAAAGTGTATAATAGTAATAATGGTGTTAGTTTTTGCATATATTTCGACTTATTTTTATACATTTTTTATTTATATTGCAAGTCTAGTATGGTTTGTTTATGTATAAAAGTAAACCTAATATCACATGTGGCAGCAAAATGATAATGTTTTATAGTAAAGCAAAGTAAAAATGTCCGGTTTTTTCGGTTATATTATCTGAACCTAACGACTCAATACTACATACTATATATTTTTGATGTTATTTATGGATTGTTTTGTCCAAAAGTTAAAAACTTATTTCCAACCAAAACTTTTGTTCTATTTTTATCCAGAATTCCTCCGGTAACACCTAAGCCAACTCCGGCTGCAACTGGTTGAAGGAGATTGTGCGGCCAGTTCCAGCTGGACAGACTTTTTTGTGCAGCATAAACTTTTTCGCCTGCTATTACTTTAGTTTTTCCCTTGTTTTCTAGGTCATGATGCAATACAAGATCTACAAAAAAAGCGTTTTTTATTATTTGTTTTCTTTGGTCTTTGCTTTTTTCTTGAGACAATAATTCTACATATAGACGATCAACATCATTCAGCTCGTTTATACCTTGAGAATAAGAAAAATTAGCTTTCACTACCATGTGGTGTATTGTTTTTCGATCTAATTTTTAAATATAATTATAATAATAAAAAAAAGAATCTATAGTTTTTTTAAACTTTAGGAAACTAATGAATTCTTTCGAAAAAAAATACGGCATCAAAGAAGACGAGGCAGTAAAAAAATTTCACAAAAGCAGACGTATGTTTTGTATTGTAGACTCTGTTTTACACATTGCTGAACCAAATGTTTCCTACTCTCATGCAGTATGGTTTGAAAATAAAGGCTGGATGAATGCAGCAAATAATACATTTATGGATACAGTGGTTCGGGGTATTGTTGATGCCAAAGGGGACATATACTTTTATGTTGGTTATGATTTTCATATAAATGAATCTATTGAAAAAATATTTTTTTTGCATTTAAAAGAACTCGTCAAGCAACTCAATAATTCCATACATCATATCGGCCGTTGCTGCACCTAGCTCAGAAACAAGTCCAAGCAATATTCCACCCTTTAAAGTTTGCTGTATGCATAAAAGCCCCGATTGCCCCTACTGGAGCAGCAATAGAAAAACCAACACCAATGCCTTTTAATAGTATGTACATATTTTATTTAATTTCTTTTGAAGCATAGGTAATATCAAATTCGTTTGGCTTTCGATGAAAGTTTAACCCAAG